>Ga0302293_10001776_pt1 | contig 10489 bp, 9 predicted proteins | sample III_Fen_N2_2_FD_198758 | JGI IMG/M metagenome (GOLD analysis project Ga0302293, IMG submission 198758) | Peat permafrost microbial communities from Stordalen Mire near Abisko, Sweden - III_Fen_N2_2 | ecosystem: Environmental > Terrestrial > Soil > Wetlands > Permafrost | place: Sweden: Abisko... | reverse complement strand
TTTCCCAATAAACAGATCATCAACACTATAAGAACTTTCAAACTCGCTTTCAAATGTAATTGGTATTTTGACTAGTAATTCGTCTTCTATTCCATCAAGATCACCTTTCATTTTATAAGCATAATCTTTAAACATAGAATTGAAGAGATTTGTAAAATCAAAGCCATTGGCTCCAGGAACAGTAAGTCCCTTGAAAGAACCGCTTGTAAACATTTTGACTATTCTTAATTCAGCTTCATTTTCAAGTGATAAATTCACATTATTTATTTGAATTAATTCTCCTTCTTTGATATTTTCAAGAGTAGAAATATTTCTACTCTTCTCAATAACCTCATTTAGTATTATTGATTTTGTGGTTTTAATTTCAAATGTCTCTAAAACTTTTTGGGAGTCAGATCCTGTGCTTTTTGCTTTGCCCTCCAACTCTGCACCAAAGAAATTAAGAAATCTAGCCCCAAGTTTACTTCTCATTTCAAAATCGTTTCCCTCAGAAGATTCGGTTTGTTTTTCTTTACCAAGAGAGATGATGTTACTAAGCATCATCTTTATTTCATAAACTTTAGCGAAGTTTATATAGTATATATTGAATATCATATTTTTCATTGTATCATATTGAATAGTAAGTTTTAAGACTTATTTAACGATTTTCTTTCAAAGAAACACGAATCTACTTAGTCGAATACACTTGCCAATACCTAGTAAATAGCAGCAACTCGATAGTACTTTTCTCTATTCTTTTTCTGTTCTCTTCTGCCAAGATATGCCTTTGGTGTTGGTAGAGTTATCAATTTCAAAGGTGTTTATCGGCTTTGGGCTGAATCGTTCGTGTGTAAATCCCGCTTTCTTCGTTTTCAGCTCAGCCAAAATTAAGGCTATTGAAATGAATTATTGTTATCCAGCGCAAACTATATTTATGTTCTTTAACAAGTGTATTGCTGAATATGAATGATTTCAGGAAGGATGACGATTGATTCAGGATCGGGGTTTTTATTTCACCCCACCGAACGATTGGATAACCGTCAGGCGGGAGAAGTTTGTGTCACTAAAAGTCATTTATCCGTCGATTGTTTTGATTGGTAGATTAGAGTACGAAACTGCTGATTTCGTCGCTCCAATTGCGCGAAGGATCGGAGCCTGCACCTGCAACACGAAATACATATTGCCTGCCACTGGTCAGTCCTTCAATTAAAAGCCGGTGTTTGGTGGTCGTTCGTTTTATCCAGATGCTTGACGCCGTGTTTGGGGCATCGGTGTATTCGAACTCGTAAAAACGTGCATGGCTAAGCACATCGCATTCGGCCCAAATGGTGCCTTTATTATCGCCAGGTTTCAGTGCCAGGCCTGTTACTTTAGGAAGCGGACCTATTGCCGCATGTTTTTTGTTTACATCGAAGCCACTGCTTAAAATAATGGCTTCGTTGCCTTCGCTTACCCGCTGCACATATTCGGTTTCAAGCGTCAACAGGCTGTCAATAATCTTGCGACGGTTGTTTTTAATCACGGTATCTTCGCGGCTTCCACCTTCTACCCGATGTAAAGCAACGATGTAACTGGCATTTGCCTCGGTAATATCCTCCAAAGGGGGATTGGGAGCGGGGAAACTTTCGTTTCCGGTCATTTGTGCAACCACGTGAGTGGCTTTGACGCTTAATTCAAGATCGGTGTACCGACTTGTCGAGAAGTCTCTGATTACTTTAAATGTTTCCATTCGATTGGAGTTATTTGTGTAAGTATCTCGGATAAATGACTTTCGAATAAATTTAATATGTTGATATGTAGTCTGTTATTCAGAATAAAAAACGGTTGATAGGAATGTGCTTCGGGGAAAACGTGTTGAAAAAGCCGTTTTTTTGGTATCAAACGACGGTTTTGTTTGCAAGAGTTGCCTCTACTCTTGCAAGAGTTAAGCCAACTCTTTAAAGAAATGTCGCAACTCTTGTAAGAAATAGGACTACTCTTATAAGAGTTAGTCCAACTCTTATAAGAAATGTGGCTACTCTTTAAAGAGTTGTCGCTACTTGGTATAAAGTAGAGCCTTTGTTTATAAACAAAATCGTTTTTCTTTAAAGAGTAAAGGTTTTTTAGATAAACAAAACGGCAATGTTTACAAGAGTAACGGGATAACGAATCTAAAAAAGTGTTTTTTGTTTCAGAATAAAGCGGCACTATTGGCAGATAAACTGTCAATTGATTTATTAAAGCATTCAGAAGGATGAAAGATTGGTTTTTCATCAGTGTATCATTTGTTTTTCGATGGACAGCAGCCGGTTGGTTGGGCAGGCTGCGAGCTCATGGTAACCTTCATCCCCCTATGTCATGTAAAATCGGTACCACTCGTTTCGTCTGCCGAAACTGATTATAGCAAATAAAAGCTATATTTTTATCAATTTATTTACCAAATGGTAAAAAATTGAGTGGTTTTAAAAAAGATGAAGAAAAATTCAGACCGTGATTGGAATTAAGTAACCGGAAGAATTTAAGCTTGTATTTTGTAAATCGCTCACCCTACGTCTGCAGACCGATGTTTCCTTTTTTTTCAAGAAGCTAGTGTGTATCCGCAAATTCAAATGTCACGAGCCTCCGGCTCTACATGGATTGGGGATGATTATTCGTGTAGATGGAATAAATTCCATCCCTACACGATGAAGCGAGCCTACGGCTCTTACAAGTAAATTCCATAGGGATAATTCATGTTGTAGCCGTGGATTTTAATCCACAGGCATAGATTGTTTACACATCAAAGAGTTACGACGCAACGGAACATTATCGGATGTATTTAATCTGATAATGATGTGGGTACACAGAAGTTTCATATCGATAGGGGAGGAGCCTCGCTTATGCTCATTGTGCGTTTTGTTTAATTCATTCTAAGTTCAATTACCACTCGCCTTTGCTTTCAGTAGGATTGGAACAGCATCGGTGAGCTCCAGAGATTTTACCATTTCTTTGGTGATACTCTTGTATTTTTTGAAATGTGGAGTTTCCCGGTGAGCATTATAGGCTTCTATGCTGGCATATATTTCAAAAATAGTAATCCGGGTCGGATGATCTTTGTCAGCTACGGCATAAAGAGTCAGAACTCCCGGTTCAACACGGACTGAAGTTTCGATTTCTTCCTTCAGTGCAGCTTTATAGGTTTCCAGTTGAGTGGAATCAATTTGCAGTTTGGCCAGACGAATAATTTGTCCCTGCTCCTGAGCAGAAACGTACTCACTTGTAAAAAGAGTCAACACACATAAAGTCAGGATAAGCAAGCTCTTTTTCGACTTCGGAAAAGAGCAATGATGATTTTCTATCGCTACCATAATTATTTTTATAAACCTGTGCTTTTCTCCAGTGATTCAGGGTAGCGATCGCCTACCACTTTTATTTTTTCCAATGCTGAATTGATGTTGGTCAAATCTTCTGAAGTCAATTCAATATCTACCGAGCCCACGTTTTCCTCAAGACGGCTGAGTTTGGTCGTTCCCGGAATAGGTACGATCCATGATTTTTGGGCCAACAACCAGGCTAATGCAATTTGTGCAGGTGTAGCATTTTTCTGTTTGGCAATTTCCGTAAGCAAATCCACCAATATCTGGTTGACTTTCATTGCCTCCGGAGCAAATCGCGGAATGACGTTTCGAAGGTCAGTACTTTCAAAGTGTTCTTTTATTTTTCCGGTAAGAAAACCTTTTCCAAGAGGACTAAAAGGAACCAAACCAATTCCAAGTTCTTCCAAAGTGGGGATAACTTCCAATTCAGGTTTCCGGTACCACATCGAGTATTCGCTTTGAAGGGCTGTAACCGGCAGAATAGCATGAGCACGACGAATGGTCTGCGCTCCGGCTTCAGACATACCAAAATATTTCACTTTCCCTTCCCGAATCAGGTCTTTTACTGCTCCAGCCACATCTTCAATGGGCACATTGGGATCAACGCGATGCTGATAATACAGATCGATGACATCTGTTTGAAGTCGTTTGAGCGAACCTTCCACTGCTATTTTTATATGCTCTGGACGACTGTATGGACCAAGATTTGCTCCGGAGGAAGGATCGTACTTAAAGCCAAATTTGGTAGCAATTATCACCTTGTCGCGAACAGGCTTCAACGCTTCACCAACCAGTTCTTCGTTGATAAATGGTCCATAAACTTCGGCCGTGTCGAAAAAAGTAACTCCCTTCTCAACGGCAGAGCGAATAAAGGAAATCATTTCCTTTTTTTCAGGGAAAGGAGCATAAGAATGGCTCATACCCATACATCCAAGTCCGAGTGCCGATACTTCGAGTCCGCTATTTCCTAATTTGCGTTTTTGCATTTCTATTTCCATGATTATCGATTTTATGCGGTTCCATAATTGCTATTATTGTTTGACATATTTTCCATTGAACGTATAAACCAGGCTTACATTCCAAAGGAAATCTTCACCGACGGGGATTTGTGTATGAATGGTTTTGTTAACAAGGGCTGAGACTGATAGTGGAAAATTCCGTCTGGCCAGGCTTAAGCCTGCATTTACATAAAATCCGTGATTTTCGTCCATTTTCAGGTAATATACCGACGGGTTAATGCCCATATAAAATTGTTCTGTCAGTTTGATATTCGAAAATGCGGTTCTTAAAGCAAGATAATGGGTGTTTTTGATTGCATCTTTTTCAACGCCGTAAACATACATGTAATAGGTGCTTAGGCTAATGTTTTTAGTCGGAAAGTAGCTTGTAATCAGATCTCCCGTCAACGTGCGGTTCGTTCGTATGATGTCATCGGTAGTCGTATTGTTGGTTACCGATATGGTTTTAAAAGCGACAGTTGGATTCGCACGGGCTTTAAAAAGAAACTTATCGGTTTTTACCACATCATAACGCCACCAGAAAATGAACATCCAGGGTTTACCATCCAGTGCAAAACGAAATTCGGGTTCAAACCGGAGTCTGTTTCCAACCGACATAAAAACGATTGCTGCAGGTTTGCCCAAAGTTAAATTGGGGATGGATGAAATTCCTTTGTTGGTGAGTGTAACACCCCCCCAAAAATTGATTGGAACCTTTGCGCTGTCGGTCTTTTGCGAAAAAGTAATAACAGGTATAACTAAAAGTAGAAAAAGCAGAAATGAAAGCTGGCTGTGAATCACTTTAATCATGAGGTTGTGTTACAAAGGTTTAGTACGAATAAATAACTTAGTTGTTTTCGTTCCTGAATAAGATGATGAGCCAGTAACGACGTCTGAGACAACGCAAAATTAAAGTAAAACTCATACAACCGGTTTTCTGTGTACCCTAAGTTAATTACCTGTTAATCATTTTTGCACTTCCTCCTGAATAACGATCGCCTTGAACAGCAATTTTCGACGATGCCGTGTTAATTTCCTGAAGCTCCTCAGCTGTGAATTCGATGGCTGCTGCTCCCAAATTCTCGTGTAAACGATGCAACTTCGTAGTTCCGGGAATTGGGACAAACCAAGGCTTTTGTGCCAATACCCATGCCAGTGCAATTTGTGCCGGAGTCGCATTTTTACGTTGTGCAAATGCAGCAACCAAATCAACAAAGGCCATGTTGGCTTTCAGGTTTTCGGGCGATAAACGTGGAACAGTACTCCGGAAGTCTTTACTGTCGAAAGTGGTGTTCTGATCCATCTTGCCTGTGAGAAAACCCTTTCCAAGCGGGCTAAACGGAACAAATCCAATTCCCAGTTCTTCGAGTGTTGGAATAATTTCGTCTTCCGGCTCGCGCCACCACAGCGAATATTCGCTTTGCAAAGCAGTAACCGGCTGCACAGCGTGTGCACGTCGGATCACTTGTACTCCTGCTTCCGAAAGTCCGAAATATTTTACTTTTCCTTCCTGAATTAAATCTTTTACAGCTCCGGCAACATCTTCAATGGGTACGTTCGGATCAACCCGATGCTGGTAAAACAAATCAATAGCATCTACCTTAAGTCGTTTCAGCGATTCTTCCGCCACTTTTTTAATATGCTCCGGACGGCTGTTTTGTCCGGTATTAACCCCATCTTGAAAATTAAACCCGAATTTAGTGGCAATTGCAACCTTTCTTTTGAATGGTTCGAGGGCTTTACCAACCAGTTCTTCGTTGATGTAGGGGCCGTAAACTTCGGCGGTATCAAAAAAGGTCACCCCGCTTTCAACAGCCGACCGAATCAGGGCAATCATTTCTTTTTCATCGGAAATCGTTCCGTAACCAAAACTCATTCCCATGCAGCCAAGTCCGATGGCCGAAACTTCCAGGCCGCTTTTTCCTAACCGTCGTTTTTGAATTTTTGTTTCCATGATTTTATGCTTTTAATGATGATACAAATATCAAACAGAAGTAGTCTGAAAAATAACGATAAGCAAACGATAAGATACGAAATTCAAACAATTGCATTAAGTTATTGAGCAACTTTCAGGCATACCAATCGTTTCTGACCTTTAATTAAAAGTTTTCCATCAGCCAGTGCAATAGGAGACCAGTTTTGATTAGTACCCACCATGCCGATGATCCGCTCGTTACCAGTGATTCCACTTTCTTTTAATATACTTGCCGATGCAATTGGCTTGAATCCTGTTGGATCAGGCTCGATCAGGTAAAGCTTCGTTTCTCCATCGGTAGCCAAAATCAGTCCGTCGGCAAAAATCATACTTCCTTTATTAAAAGCAGGTTCCCGTTTGGTTTTCCACATGATTTGTCCGTCTTTACTCATGCACACTAAGCCATCACGACGTTCATTCGTTGAATATTGGGCATAGAAATAGCCATTGGCATACAAAGGAGGTTTGGTGTGCTCACCAAATTCAGCAGTTTTAAAAAGTTCTGTTACACTGTAGCTATTGCCATTTTTCGCAATCTGAATCATTGCTGAACCGGATTGGTAGCCACCTACAATCAGAAGTTTGTTTTCGCCTGCGTCGTATGCACTGGATGAAGGAATCCAGCAACCCCAGTTTTTGTAGCTCCAAAGCACATCTCCATTTTGCGGGTTAATGCCCACCACATTACTTGGTTCTTTAGCTCCACCACCAAAGCCGCCGCTTGATGCTGTAATCATGATAACCTGATCTTCGCCATCGATTTTTGCAATTGCCGGACTGACATATCCGAAATTTCCAAGCGGAGCTGATTTCCAGACGACTTCACCGTTAAGTTTATTGAAGGCTACGACTCCGGCCTGAGGAGCCTGTGATGCTACAATTAACAGATTATCATAGATTAAAGGGCACTGAGCAATGGCCCACATCGGGAATTTTCCTCCACCCGCCAAACCGGCAAATCCACCTTCGGATTTGCTGGCCGGTTCTCCGCCAAAGTCGGTCCAAACATTTTTATTCCAAACAGGTTGGTGTGTATTTACATCAAAGCAATACAAATCTCCGTTAGGACCACACGAATAAACATGTTTATCATCAACTACCGGAACACTTCTTGAACCAGGAAATTCAACCGTTCCGGGAGCTGGATATCCAAACTTCCAAAGTTCTGTTCCTGTTTTCATATCAAAACATCTCATGGTATCACCGATTTTATCATCCCGGTCCAACAAATAAGCTTTGCCATCTTTAATTACCGGACCACCATAGCCAATTCCAACCTCGGCAGTCCGAAGTACTTCAGGCCCTTCGGCAGGCCAGGTTCGTAGAAGGTTTTTTTGAGGTGAAGTACTGTTTCGCTCGGGCCCTAGAAACTGGGGCCAGTCCTGTGCAAAAACGCTGTTTGCGAAAGTCAGCAGTAAAAATGCAGTTACAGAAATCAGTTGGTTTTTCATTTTGATTGGGCTTTAGTTGATTATTGATATTCGTTTTAATTCCTTTAATCAAATCTGAAATTCGGTTCTATCGTAAAAAACACTATTGCGCTTCAACGAATTTTTTATTAAAAGTATAGCTCAGTCCTACATTCCAAAGGAAATCGTACTCCGATGGAATGCTTGATTTCAGTGGTTTATTAATTAATCCCGATATTGCAAGCGGGAAGTTCTTCTTACTGATCAAAAATCGGGAGTTAAAAAACACACCGTTATTTTTGTCCATTATGAGAGAGTAAATTTCCGGAGCAACCATCGCGACCACATTCTTTGTAATGGGTATGTTCGAAATAGTGGGTCGGAACGAAATCATTAAGGTATTTTTGGTAATAAACGACTCTATTCCATAGTTATAAAAGAGATACATACCCACACCTAAATGTTTGTTAATCCTGAAGTTAGGTTCGACTGCACCAACCAGATAACGGGTGGTCCTTATCAAATTCCGGGAAATTCCGGTGGAAGTGTATGAATCAATGGACTTGTACGAGAAGGAATAATTTGTAGAATAAGTCACTTTGAGCTTGTTACTCACGGTTTCGTAATATCTCCACCAAAAAACCATGGCCCATGGTTTCCCATCTTCCAATGCAAACCGAAATTGTGGTTCGAAAGTCAGTTTCCGGCCAAGTTTCATGTCGAAGATAATTGCAGGTTTCCCTAAGGTTAGGTTTGGAATGGTTGATATACCTTTACTTTGAATAGTGACTGCTGCCGTAAAATTGTTAATTTTTGGAGCCGGGCTGTCTTTATCCTGGGCAAACAACGAATTCGAAACATTGACCATTAGAAATAGTACCATCACTTTTATCGGAATAAACTTATTTATTTGGTTCCTCATGTTTCCGGTTAAATACCATTTGGTTGCAGTTTATCCCCTTTATTCACTGCCTTCTCAATCACATCCAGTCTCGCTTTTCTTGGATCAGATTTACCAACAGGTTTGCCATCGGATTGGAAATCGAGGATCTCGTTTGTTTTGGGATTATAAAGAGGCCATTTCGGTAGTCCTGCGCCATTTGGATCGCCAGTCTTGGCGAAGTTTACCCAATAGGCATTCATTATTCTGGCAACCTCTTTGTCTTCGGAGGTAGGAGGGGGTGGAGGAGGACCCAAACCACCAATTCCTAGGTTGTCGAACGCAAAAGAAATATCGGTTCCATGTCCGGGGCCATACTTCATCCGGTCCTTCATGGCAGCTGGTACGTACGAGAAAAGAAAAATGTAGGCTGGATCGCCAACGGTGGCAAAAGAGCTTGCAGTGAACCGTGCAGGCTCAGCCCAAACCTTGTCGGTGTTAAACCGTGTTTGAACCTCAGCGAATTCTTTGTTCCCATCAGGATCATAGGCAGCTTTTGCCTCATCTTTCTGTTCGCCGAACATTGAAAACAGTTCTTCCTTTGATTTACTGGCATTCACAAAACCTCCACCTATTTCAGCACTATTATTCCCGATCAAAAGCGGTACGTGTGCCTGTCGGCCTGCTTTGTATGCACTTTCGGAAGTTTCAACAACCAGTTTACCATCGAGAATCGGGCCTGAATAGATACGCGGACCTCCCTGACCATTCGTTTCCTGTCCACCATCCACAATCTCTTCAACTTTCAGCGCACGTAGTTTGGCCAATGCAGCGGCATCCGTACCTTTGATCCCATGTTTGCGGGCAAAGTTTATCCCGATCGTTTCTGCTGAAACAGGGTAATAAGGACTAGCATTTTCTTTGTCGATTGGCCTACCTGTCAGAACGCCATCACGGCCACCTCCTGAATGACTGATTGCCTTTTGGAAAAGACCTCGTGCGGCTGGTATGGTAAGGAGTGAATGTACCGAAACACCACCGGCAGAGAAACCGAAAATGGTTACATTTTTAGGATCGCCCCCAAATGCAGCGATGTTCTTTTGCACCCATTTTAGTGCGGCAATCTGGTCCATGAAGGCGTAACTGCCCTTAGGTTCCTCCGGATGTTCCTTGCTCAAAGCAGGAAATGCAAAATGACCAAGACGCCCCAGACGGTAATTAATCGTAATCAGGATAACTCCTTTTTTAGTGAACTGACCTTCAATGCCTGGACCGGAGCCACTACCCATAGTGAAAGCACCTCCGTGAATCCACACCATAACCGGCAATTTTGCTTTTGATTTAGTCCCGGCAGGTCTCCAAACATTCAGGAATAAGCAATCTTCCGACGAGCCTGCCTGAATTGATCCCGGAGGGCCTCCCCATCCAGCTGCCGCGCAATTTGCGCCAAACTTGCTCGCGTCAAGTTCTCCCTGCCATGCTTTCACAGGTTGAGGAGGGCGCCAGCGAAACTCACCGACCGGTGCCGCAGCATAGGGAATTCCTTTGAAACTTTCGACATCGCCTTCCGGCACACCGCGCACTATTCCGGAGGCAATACGAACCTTAGGCGACACTTCCGGAGAAGGGCTTACAACAGTTTGCTGTGCATGCAAACTGAAACTAACCAAGAGAACTACTCCTGCAAATATTTTTTTCATCTCGATATTTGTTTTAATGATAATTTACTGTCCACCGGGTGTCATTAATTTGGAAAAAGAAAGGGAGCCTATTTGAAGATCAGTTGGGCGAACTCTGCCAAGTGCCGATGCCACAGCGGCCACACGTGACCGATGTTGGGGGTTTCGACGTAGGTGTATTTGACTCCCCTGGCGTCCAGATAGGCCCTGAGTTGTTTGTGCGTTTCGATGCTC
>Ga0302293_10001775_pt1 | contig 10493 bp, 6 predicted proteins | sample III_Fen_N2_2_FD_198758 | JGI IMG/M metagenome (GOLD analysis project Ga0302293, IMG submission 198758) | Peat permafrost microbial communities from Stordalen Mire near Abisko, Sweden - III_Fen_N2_2 | ecosystem: Environmental > Terrestrial > Soil > Wetlands > Permafrost | place: Sweden: Abisko... | reverse complement strand
CGCGGTCACCTTCTTGTAATACAATTAAATCGTCGGTAAGTACTTCCACCCCTGCAATGCGTTTTTCCACCCCATTGCGTATCACCAGTGCCCGTGGACTTGCCATGTCTTTAAGGGCATCCAAGGCCTTTTCGGTTTTCTTTTCCTGAAAAAACTCGATACCCATGATTACGAATACAAAACACAAAAGCATAATCCCCTCGCGAAAATCGCCCAACACTAAATACAAGCTACCGCAAGCAACCAACAGAATAAACATCGGTTCCCTGATAACGCCCAATGCCAGAGTCAGAAAACTCTTTGGTTTGGACGACGGAAGACTATTGGCTCCTTCCGTGCGCGTTTTTTCCAGTACTTGCGCAGAAGTTAAGCCTTTTAGTTGCTCATAATTGATGATAGTATCTTGTTTCGTCTTTTTCATTGCGATAAGGTGATTGAATAATCGAAAGTTAATTTAGCCTGTCCGAATAATTGAAATGAAATCCATTTTCCTTGTCATTAATGATCTATTCATAACAAGTAATAGAGCATTACTAACCATTAATGAAGCATTCATGACCATTAATGGAGCATTCATAACAAGTAATGGAGCATTCATAACAAGTAATGGAGCATTCATAACCATTAATAAGGCATTACTGACAAGTAATAGAGCATTAATGATCATTAATAAGACATTACTAACCATTAATAGAGCATTAATGACAAGGAATGAAGCATTAATGACCATTAATAAGCCTGTATGCTACACCTTCTTGGGCTTCACAGGCGCTTTCACCTGTGCAATTTCATTTGGTGCTACTCTACCCGAAAACATATTGGCATAAGCATGGGTGAACTCGGCGCCATACAACACTATGGCCGATGAATAGGTTACCCAAAGCATTATAAGAATAATGGAACCGGCAGCACCGTATCCGATACCGGGATTCACGCGACTAAAATAGATGCCCAGTGCATATTTACCTAAACCAAACAGCAAAGCCGTAACAAATGACCCTATCCATACATGCTTCCATTTGATGTTAGCATCGGGTAATATCTTAAACATAATGGCAAAAAGCACCGATAGAATCAGAAATGACAGTAAGGTGTTTAACCCTTGTAGTAATAATAAAAACGAATCGGAAAAATGACCGCTCAGCCACGCTCCAAACCCGGCAATCAATGCCGAAACCAATAAGGACACAATAAGCAGAAAAGCAATGGAGATGATCAGTCCGAATGAAAATAAACGGATGCGTATCACTTGCCAGATACCCGATTTGGTAGTATCCACTTTCACTTCCCAAATAGAATTCAGCGCATTCTGAAATTCTACAAACACACCTGTAGCCCCTACCAGAATACTAATGATACCTACCACGGTAGCCAGTAAGGAATTTCGCATTCTACTGGCTTGAACGATGATGTCCTGAATCTGATTAGCAGTTTCCACGCCCATGGTGGACGTAAACTCTGCCGCCACCTGATGATTCACCGCCTCGCGACCAAAGAAGTAACCCGCCAGTGAGAGGATAGCCACCAATAATCCAGGCAAAGAGAAAATGGCATAATAGGCAATGATACCACTCTCGCGAAGCGGATCCTTGGCATACCATTTAATAAAAGCATTTTTCAGAACGGTGAATATCTTTTGAATATGAGTTCTCATCTGTTGAACGTAAGTATAAAAAATAGGCAATAGTCAGGACACCACAACCGGAGTCTCACTATCATTCCACTCAAGCATGAATGTACCTGACTATTACTTTACAAATTTAGGAGGATTCGTCTGTGCAATTGTTACATAAATTTCGGTAAAAGTTACATAATTCACATATATTCAAGTGCTATTGGGGGTGGGTAAGTCGCGCTCCCACTAAAGAACCAACTCACCTAAGCACACAGAATAAACGGAATGTACAAAAAGATGCAACACACATAAACCATAATTTAACGTGAGTTCGATATAAGCTCATCATATCTCAACGACTTTATCTTTTAAGTCCGAAGGACTTGAATGTGAATAGCCATCGGTGAAACCGGTGGATAAAAGAGAATATGACTGAGAACCCCGAATGGGGTTCAATAACACATATTTATATATTGAACCCCATTCGGGGTTCTAATTACCTTATACTTATTCCACGGGGTTACACCCGTGGCTATTAAAATTGAATCCTTTCAGGATTCTGACATTAATCTCTATTGATTAATAGGCATTTGCTTATATCGAACTAATGTCAATTTATTAAGAATATGTATTGTGAATGGAAAATAGTTTTTACCTTTGGAGATTAAATGATCTTTTGGACATTACTGTTTTTTGTATGTTTAATTGTACAAAAATGCAATATAATGGGGTATAAAAGATAAAAAAAACGCAACCATCAAGTAGTATGATGATTGCGTGTTATGCTTTCTTGAAAGTTGACTGTTACTGTCTGAGCAACGATTAGTTCAGATAAAAGTATGCATCTGATTTCATTCTTTTTTATCTGATGTATCAGCTGAATGTAAGTTCAGACAATTGCCCACCTGTTTCAGTTTTCGCTTTTATTTTTTCTAAAATAATCGGAAATTAAAAGCAGCAATTTATCTGTAATGGTACTCTCATCATCGTCAGGCGACAAAACAATATGAGTATTGCAATATATTATGCATTTATCTAAGTCCTCAGCTTTTAGTTTACTTATTTCTTCAATTAACTGGCGATTGATTTCCCAGTATATATTTTCAGAGAAAAAGACACTGCTCGACTTGAGTTTTGCAAATCTGCGCTTGGATGTTTCTTCTCTACTGAAATAAGTGATGGGGTGCGACATGTCAGCCAAAGTATTCAAAGCCTTTGAGATTTTAGTTTTCTTTTTTTCAGCAACTACCTGTACCGAATGAAGCTGATAAGTAAATGGTTGCATAAACACATTACACTTTGACGAATCAGCAAGCAAATCCTGAACGCTCAACAAACGTGGACAATAACCTATTGCAGTGATCATAATAGTATCCTCGCGCAAACAGCTAAATTCGAACTTTCCATCAAACTTAACTACAGTTATCTTATTTTTCGACAACTTGATTGTTGCATTAGGAACAGCATTTTTAGTCATTCTATCCAACACAAAACCCCTGATTGTTACGAGTTGTTGAGCAAAGATATGATCTACTAAAACAATTTGTCCAACTAGAAATAAAATGCATGTAAAAGTGACAGCCCAACGACTACTTACTGAATTCATATATACTTTTGATATTTATTTATGTATATAAAGTAAAATGACTATCGGCTTTTGCACCAATAGAAAATTCCTAACTTTGCAAGTGAAAAAACATGAATTTACTCCCGTCCTACCGGATTTCCTCATTAAATGTACAAAGCCTCACACCCGCTGAATCCAAGTTCAGACAATTACCTATTCTGTCTGAACCACGATTAAATCAGATGAAATGATTTATCAGATTTCAGAGCATCTGTCTTTATCTGATTCATCAGCTAAAGACAGGTTCAGACAATTGCCCCTTTGTCTTGCCACGGTTCACAGAACCGCGCAAGCGGAGGTGTTTTACATCACCTTTATCATCCCTTCAATAAATGCCACTTCTTCTTCCTCAGCCTGTATTTTGCATACAGCTGGCGGTCGATATTAGGTCTGCATTTTTACATCACCTTTATCATTCCCTCAATAAACGCCACTTCTTCTTCGCTCAGCCCATAATTTGCATACAGGTGACTGTCGATATCGGCTAACGACTGACTCCAATCAATGTCGGAAGTGCTAGTGAAGTTTTGAAGGGGGACAAAATTCCAAACATCCTTACTATTATGTTGTGTAGCTTTTAAAACACCCAACATAGCTCTTGCAAATTTCGTTTGAATGTACTTGTGGCAAGCATCTGCCTCATTTTTCGAATCAAATATGCCAATACTTATAAATGACTGCGTGAATCCAGTAAATGGTCCAACAACAAGAGGAGATGACAAAGTTTCGCCAAATATTCCTGAACCATTGCTAAATGGGAGTAGAACTTTATACTTTTTCAAATGCAAATGGTTTTCAATATATTTTGATTTGATAAATCGAAAAATTCGAGTATTATTTTTCAACCCAAGTATACGAACATCATTTTCACTTTCATTTTCCTTAAAAACTTCAAGCTGTTCAAAAATCGATGTTGTTAGTCTCTTTTCGGTTCCATTACTTCCAATAATCTTTTTATAATTAGGGAAATCATTGAACAGGACATCTAGCTTGAACTTATTCTGTGAGTGAATAATATTGCTTATTGATGAGAAATAAATTGATGACGACACTTTATTGACAATTGAGCTTAAAAGTGGATTTGATGTAAAAATTCCAATCTCCATGAATTCTTGTAGCTTGTCTCTATATGTTACAACTACACCTCCCTTAATTTCAACATTTGGAAATACTTTTGTACTATCACTTTCATACCAAACTACTTTGAAATGCTTATCGCTCAGCATTTTTTTGTTCCATTCTTTTGGTGTCTTTCCCGCATTAAATAAAAATCTGCCAGGGGTAATAAAAGAAACTTTTTCTGAAATTTGAAATGCTATATCCATAAACAAATGATAAACAGGATTGTCACTTGTGCCTTCCGTTGTAATTTGATATGGTGGATTACCTACTATTGTGTTGAATTTCATATTGTCGTTGTTGTTTGCTTTCCAGTACGTTTTACCTTGTTTTACTTTTTCTATAAAGTTTTGTTGTTTGTGGCTAATTTGGTTTACTAAATCTTCGAAATAGCGTGTATTTACCTTGGAATTACGAAAACCTACTAAAGTTCGTCGAGTAATATATTTTGCCATTTTTGTTTTGCAAATCACAAATATATTTTCGGCCAGCGTTTTGTCCCAAAGTGCGAGTTGTTGTTCGAGTGTTGGCGTTGGGCTCAATCCCATCGGGTCATCGGCTTCCAAGCGTGTGCGGTAAATGCCGTAAGTCATATACAGCGGATAAAGACCGGATTTGGAATTAATTTCCAATATGCGGGCATCGGGCGAGAATACATCTTTTGTAACCTGACCTTGATCTACAAAGCGAGGTTGCTCTAAGGGGTTTTCCATCGCTTCGTCGTAAAACACATAACCGCCCATACAATCGCCAACATGCATATTCACTACCCGCCAAGGCGTAAGCACTGTTTCCTTGTCGGGATTGCGGAAGGTATTGAAAATAGCCGTAATACGGGCAATGCGCTCTTCTATAGTTAGCTTGTCGGCTGCCATTGCCATAGCGCGTATGCGTTTACCGGCTGCACGGAACACATCGGGTTCGTAGTATTTTTTAAAACTATTGAACAGTTGCTTGCTCACACCTTTGGGCATAAACTCGTCCCACGATTGCGGGTCAATGAGTTGTGCAAAATTATCAATCGTTATTTCTTCGTTTTCGTCGTTTACATCCGCACCGTAAATTAATAGTGGCATTCGTATGGAAATACCACGCAGAATGGAAACTGCACTATCCCTGTTTTTCCGTTTTTCTTCTTTCTCTTTCAGCAGTTTTTTCTGTTCTTCGGTGAGTTCCTCTTTTTTGCGACCTTTCTTTTCGGCTTCTTCTAGCTGGTCGTATTGTTCGTCGGTAAATCCTTGTTTGTTAATGTCGATATCGCCACTTTTGGGCATGGCTTTGGTGCTGCCAATAATCTCTTTAAGACCATGAAACTCTTCGAGTTCAACATTATCAAGTTTCATCAACGAATCGTTGTTGTACAGATAGTTATCCTCGAAGCCATTCCGTACCACACGGTCGATATATACTTTTTTGAGCTGCTCCAACATTTTATCAACATTGTAGGCACTCATGCGCGAACCATCTACAGCAATAATGGGGCAGAAATTGAGGAATTCGCCCATTATATTACGGTCTTGTCCGGTAGTTTTACCTGCCTTAGCCGATATTTTGGCTGTTTCGGCTATTACTTTCAGGGTGCGGTCGGGTGCAAAGTCGAATACAAAACATTCTTTTTTTACCCGTCCGTTGATGGTGGCAGGTGTTTGCACACGGAATATAGTTTGCATATAGCCCGAAGCCGAGGTATTGAACGAGCCGGAAAGCATAAACACGGCTGTCCATGCTTTTACCGAAACGCCTGTGGTGAGTCTGCCACACGAAAGTGTAATAGTGTAGGTTTCGTGCGGATTGTTGCCAATGGCATTTTCTACTTTTTTCAATGCTTCCTGGTTGGCTTCTTCTTCGTCGCCATCACCTGCTACATTTACAATTTGGAAATGTCCGAACACAGGGTGCGATTGTAATAGAGCACTCAGGGCACGTGCTTCTTTTACGCCCGGCACCATCCAAAGCGAATGGCGGAAATTATCACGGTATTCCTGCGTGGCGTAAGGATAATTGCTGTGGTCGTCGGCTTTGCAAATCAGATTCAGAAAAGTGCGAACATCGTTTTCGTGAAGCAATTTACCTGCTGCGTTTACACGGAAAAACTCACGGAAATTGAAAGCCACATCTTCATCCACAAACTGTTTCATCAATTTACCAAGGTCGTAGGTAAAGATATTCAAGCGGGGCAAGGTTGCGTAAGGGTTTGGGTCGCCAAAATGCAATTCATCCCATTCGGCTTTGGCGCGTTGCTCCATCACATAATCCCAGGTGTAGATTTCATCTTCTTTAAAATCGTCGAACAAATTAAATGGCGTACCCGATAGGCGTAAAACTTTCGTTTCGGTTTTCACCAATCCGCTCATCACATTTTCGCCCAATTCGGTTTTTGTGCCTTCGTGCGCTTCGTCCACAATAATAAAATCCCAAGGTGTAGCAAACAACTCATTGTTTTTGTCAAAGTTGCCACCTACCAATTCAGAACCTCGCAAATCCTGCATCGAAGCAAAATAAACGTACTTTGTTTCCCCTTTTTTACTTTGTTTTTCGAGTGTGCTAAACGAATCGCCGTTGGTTTTCGAACCATAACGGTATTCGGGTCGGTCGTAAAATATCTTTCCAAAATCCTCGAACCATCCTGCATCTACCACAGGGCGGTGTGTAAGAATAAGTGTTCGGGCAAAATTCATATCTTTCACCACCTGCAATGCCGAAAGGGTTTTACCAAAGCGCATTTTGGCATTCCAAAGCATTTGATTGCTTTTCTTAAATTGCTTTTTGGTTTTATCTATCGCATCCTTTTGCTCAGGGCGGAAAGCAATGGGGTTTTTATCTTCGGTAATTTGGTGAGCACCCAGCGATTGTTTGCCCTCTTTAACGGCTTTAATGGCATTTTTTACAGTTTCGAGGTCGGTCACAAACCATTCGTTGGCCTTATGCTGCGTATCAAAGCTTTTGCGTTTAATGCCCGAACGTGTCAGCACATTGTGTACTTCGGCATCCGAAAAAGCATTAAAAGTTTTATTTTTGATAAAAACAGAAAGTTCGGTATACAATAAATCGTAGCTGATTCCGGCCGTTTGCGTGTACTGATTAATGCGTTTTTTGGCTGCTTCGTTCAGTGGTTTGCTATTAGGCCCCAGTCCCCAGATATTCTCCGTGTCGGTGGTTGCCTCACCAATTTTCAGACAACCTTTATGCTCCGCATCATTAATGCGAAACACATAAATCAGTTTTGGAAGCAATGCCGAAGTGAATTTCATAGGCTGATATATTTATTATCCTAACAGGTTTTCAAAACCTGTTAGGTATTATATTTTAATTGATATCTTCAAGACCTTACAGGTTTTTGAAACCTGTAAGGTCGGCTAAATATCCTGCATTTTATCTTCTAAGTAAAGTTTGTTTAAATCGTGCCAATATTCAAAATTAGTTATATCTCCAAACAAACTCATAACATAACTTTTTTCAATACTTGTGTTTTTTTCAGATACATAAGCTTGATAAGATGAGTATCTATAATTCTTAAAATACTCTGTAAACTCGTGTTTAACCGGGTTCAAATGTATATACGCAATTAATTGCATCAGATATTCATCATCTTCTACTCTAATACGATGTAAATGCTCTTGAAACAAACTACCTTGTCTATTGTATGCTTTGTTTATGGCTTTTGAATATGAATTGAACATATTTGAAAATGCCAAATAGGGCTTTTGTTTTAGTTTGTCAGGAAGTAACTCAACATCTTTTATACGCAATGCCAAATGAAAATGGTTTTTCAATAAGCAATATGCATAAATATCAGCAATGGGCGAAATGTACTTTTTCATCATTGTCAAGAAAAAAATATAGTTTTTTTCTTCAATAAAGATGTTTTCCAGATTATTGCCTCTATTGAAAATGTGATAGACAACTCCAGGTTCAAAGAAATCTTGTTTCATATACTGTTTTTTAACACCTAACTGGTTTTCCATTCAAGACCTAACAGGTTTTAAAAACCTGTTAGGTCTTCTTCCTACTTCTTTATCAAATCCACAAATCTTATCTTCCTTCCATTTCTTCCTGTTTCCAAATCTTTGACACCCCAGTCTTTTATAAGACAATATACACCATTGTGTTTATGTATATTGTCGGTTTTACAGCCTTCGCAAGGCGTAACTTTTGTTTCGGTTTCACCAAATAAATTCTCAGTGTTTGTAGTTTTTTCAGAACAACTATTGGGCACAACTCCTTTTAAACCATCCATTTGCCACACATTCCACGATATAACATAAGCAATAAATTGAATTGAATCTAACAACGGTTGTTTGCCAAACTTATGTTCGTAATTTTCGATAAACGAATAAAGCATGGCTTCACGTGCAAGCAACAAACTATCGCCCTGCCACTCAAAAGCGTATGTATTTCGGTAAGCCGTTTGTGCAGCTTTGAGCCATTCGCCACTTTTATCTACATTTTCGCTTATCACACGCAGTTTCCTATCTAACAAGCCAATGCGTTTTTCAATGGGAATAAATTCTCCTGTAGTTGTATCGTAACGGCTAGTAATATAGGGTGCTTCACCACAAGTCATTTCCATGCGGGTGTCACGCACATAATGCTTCCATGTTTTGCCTTCTGGGAAAGTGATTTTATCGGTATTTACAGTCCAACTATGCGAACCATCGGGATTGATAATTTCCGAATTAAACACGTTTTCACAACCAAACCAAGCATTGTCAATTAAATTATTCTGTGCGTTACAAATCCACGATGGTGTAAATACTTCAGCCATATCACGTACCCGCGATTGTTGCATTTCTTTATCTTTTTGTACGCGAGGCATTATTACATTTCCTTTGTCGCCTGTAATTAGCTCGGGGAGAATTGGCGCAGCAAAAGCATAATCTTCACCTAAATAGTGGTAGTTTTTTGTGGCCCAAAAGATGTTTTGTTGGGTTGTATGGTCACGTAAAATGGTTTCCAATACCTTGGGGTACTGCTCACGAATATCATTTTCTTTTATGTCAGCTTCGTTATTGTTTATTCTAAACATGTAATTGTTTTATCTAAAACTCGATAATAATATGAATTTACAAAAGTACACATTTACTATAACTCGGCAATTTTAAACATTTAAAAAAGTATTTCTTTTCTGTCGACTTATGCCAAGTTTTTTTTAGATTTTGCCGCTGTTTCTTATTTTTTTAGGCTTGCTGGTATTGTCTATATATGCGCTATTCTATTTGGATATGCGCTGTTCAAGAGTGCATATTTCTACTTTATATGTACTTTTTTTGCCTAACTTATTTTTTTGCACTCCAAAAGTACAAACTATGTTTAACTCATACAATAACAATTATGTTTATTTAGGAATTTAAATTAATAATGATTATTTGACTAAGATTTTAGTACGTTTAGAAGCTATCGGGATATATAGTTCTGTTTTTGTAGTAGATAGATGTTTCGTACAGGCATATAGCTGTTGCTACAATCTACAAGGATAAGATGTGCTAGTGCAAGAGTGATACAAGGTAGGGCGTTTTCAGCACTACATAGTGGCTGGAAGAAATGAAATAGTGGCTTGAAGAAACGTTGAGGTGGCTTGAAGAAATGAAAAACCGGGGTTTATTCAGTAAACAGTCTCAGAGAAAAGAAAAGGCTTCTTAGCACTAAAACGAACACGCATAGTGGGTCTGAACAAAAGAAATAGAGGATTGTTAGGTGCTTATATGTAAAAACGTCGTTGCATTTCGCTCGCTTATGAAACGAGCATTTACCTAAGCCATTTTATTTAAAACAAATTCGTAGTGAAAATAGTATTAGCGTTATTAGGTTTAATTAGTCTGGGACTGGGAATTATAGGAGCTTTTCTGCCCTTGCTTCCCACCGTTCCTTTTGTGCTGCTTTCTGCTTATCTATTTGCCAAAAGCTCCGACAGATTACATAACTGGTTAATAAACCATAGAATATTCGGACAGATGATTCGGGATTTTCGTGAAGAAAGGGGTATTTCTATTTGGGGGAAAGTTGCTGCTATCGGCATGATGTGGATTTCCAATATTATAAGTATTTGCTTTATAGTGAATGATAAACTATGGATGCAAATTTTGCTGACGCTTATTTCTATCGGAGTTACGATACAGATTTTACGGTATAAAA
>Ga0302293_10001769_pt1 | contig 10512 bp, 11 predicted proteins | sample III_Fen_N2_2_FD_198758 | JGI IMG/M metagenome (GOLD analysis project Ga0302293, IMG submission 198758) | Peat permafrost microbial communities from Stordalen Mire near Abisko, Sweden - III_Fen_N2_2 | ecosystem: Environmental > Terrestrial > Soil > Wetlands > Permafrost | place: Sweden: Abisko... | reverse complement strand
CTTGCAAATTCGTCAACGATGGGCTGAGTGTCCTTTATTCCCCGTTCTTTCCGGATTTCAAAATGGGTGATCATCTGTCCACTGAATGGAACCAGTTTCTGAATCGAATTGGCATCAATTCCATAGGCTGCCAGGTAATGTTTATCGAGTCCAATCATGCAAGTAAGGTAGCCGCCTGCCGAATGACCTGAAACCACTATCTTCTTTGGATCGCCACCATATTTTTGGATATTTTTAAATACCCAGGCAACAGCCGCCGCAGCATCGTCGATATAAGCCGGGCTTTTAACTTTTGGACTCAACCGGTAATTCACTGCAATAACAGCAAGCTTTTTGTTCTTCAACCGTTCCGGAATTGACTTTTCACCGGCAGTTAGTCCCCCACTATGAAACCATACAACAGTTGTAAAACTGTCAACATTTTCAGGAACGTAAATATCCAATTTGCAACGTTCTTTCATGTATTCGTCAAGGTTTCCTCCTGAACGGTATGGAATGTTATTTTCGGTTTTGTAATTGATTTGAGCCGGAGCGATGAAAGCAGTAACAACAAATAGAAGTGCAAGAAGAATGCGGTTCATTGGATATGGGTTAAGTGTTCGCCTAAAGATAAATATTTTTGCTTGAGGTATTGTTAAAAAAAGTGAGCGGGTTACTCTAAGTCACCCGCTCACTAAATCCATCGGAAAGAATATTACACTGATTTTGCTTCCGAGGCGCAACCTTCCTTGTATTCTGCAATGATGTTTTTTACCATTTGTGGTGATACGCGTCCATATACTTTATCGCCAACCATTACAACAGGTGCCAAACCACAAGCACCCACACAGCGCAGGCAGTTGAGCGAAAATTTATTATCGGCAGTACTTTGCCCCACTTCGATGCTCAGTTGCCGTTTAAATTCGGCAAGTACTTGCTCTGATCCCCGCACGTAGCAAGCCGTTCCCATGCAAATAGAAATTGGGTGCTCGCCCATCGGAATCATGGTGAAAAAAGAGTAGAACGTAACCACTCCGTAAACTTTTGCCACCGAAACATTCAGTTCTTTAGCAATCACTTCCTGCACTTCGGCTGGCAAATAGCCTAATTTGCTTTGAACCTGGTGCAACACATTAATCAGTTCATTTCCCTGGTTCCCGAAACCTGAACAAACCTCCCTGATCTGTCCGATGGTTTTTTCTGAAAGTTTTATTCCTGGCATATTGTGGTGTTTTTGATTTGAATAAATTCATTTGCTGGTCATTAAATTGTCATTAGGTTGTCATTTATTGTTGGGGTTTGAATTTTCTGAATTTCCTATTGTGTTGATATAGTTGTTTAGTTTAACTCCAAGGGCATTATATCGATTAATCAAATCAGAGAACTTCTCTTCTGTAATAAGTTTTCTATTCGATGCTTTTGTCAACCAAGTTTTGGTTTCGGAAAGTGACCCTCTTGAAAAATATAGAAAATTCTTGTGATCTTTAAAATGAAACCGACCGTACCCTTCACTAATATTGGCAGAAACTGAATCCGCAGCATCAACCAACTGAGTTCCGGTGGAGAACTTATGAAAATTATCCCATTCCATTACCAAATCATGAACTTCGTCTGCAAGTTTCATCGATAATTGATAAACCTGTAAATCCTCTAACTTCATTTCTTGCGGTTTTACAATGAATGACAATTTAATGACTTAATGACAATCAATAACCAATTTTAGCTACGATCAAAATATTTTGTGTGCAGCAAATGATGCGCCTTTTCGCTCATCGGGGCTCCCAGAAATTCTTCATAAAGCTTGGTGATGTATGGGTTTTCGTGCGACTTCCTGATGGTTTTGTTTTTATCTTCCGAATAAATGGCACGTTGCCGTTTTTTCAAGATCTCGGCATCGCCATGATGATACGGCTGACCACCACCACCAATGCAACCACCCGGGCACGACATGATTTCGATGGCATGGAATTCACTGTTTCCGGCCTGAATATCCTCGAGTAACTTCCGTGCATTGCCCAAACCGTGAGCAATTCCAATGTTGATCGGAGTTCCGTTAAAATCGATGGTTGCTTTCCGTAAACCATCCATCCCGCGCAACTCTTCAAAATCGACACGTGGTAAAGGTTTACCCGTGAAAACTTCGTATGCTGTCCGAACTGCGGCTTCAATAACCCCACCAGTGGTGCCAAAAATAACAGCTGCACCAGTCGATTCACCTAATGGCGCATCAAATTCTTCGTTGGGCAATGAATTAAAATCAACGTTTCCCAGGTTGATCAAATGAGCCAGTTCGCGGGTGCTCAACGCAAAATCAACATCCGGATTACCATTCACCGAAAACTCGGGGCGACTACTTTCATATTTTTTGGCCAAACATGGCATAATGGAAACCACCACCAGATTTTCACGTTTGACATTGATTTTATCAGCAAAATAAGTTTTGGCAATGGAGCCAAACATTTGCTGAGGCGAACGTGCTGTTGATGGAATATCTTTTAATTCTGGGAAATGATGCTCAAAGAATTTGACCCAAGCCGGACAACACGAAGTAAGGATCGGCAGTTTCACATTCGGATCACCTTCCATGAAGGCAGACAAGCGACTCAGCAATTCGGTACCTTCTTCCAGAATGGTGAGATCGGCAGCAAAATCGGTATCGAAAACGTAATCGAATCCCAAACGACGCAGGGCAGCAACCATTTTCCCGGTCACCAACGTTCCTGCCGGCATTCCAAATTCCTCGCCCAAAGCAGCACGAACAGCAGGAGCAGTCTGAACCACAACCGTCTTGGTCGGATCAGACAAAGCCCGGATCACCGCACCGGTTTCATCGGCTTCAGTTAGAGCTCCGGTTGGACAAACAGCCACACACTGGCCGCAATAGGTACATGTAGAATGATCCAGATTCATTTCAAAAGCGGGAGCCACAACCGCCTGAAATCCGCGATTGACAGCCGAAAGAACACCGACAGTCTGCACGTCGTTGCACATGGTTTCGCAACGGCGGCACATGATGCACTTGTTAATTTCACGAATGATTGCCGGCGAAGTATCTTCGCGATACGACGACTGCTCACCCTGATAATGAATCTTCCGGATTCCAAGATGGTTGGCCATATTTTGCAAATCGCAGTTGCCCGATTTGGCACAAATCAAACAATCAGCCGGATGGTCTGACAAAATCAGTTCAACAATGGTTCGACGGGCATTTATGGCACGAATGGAATGCGTATTCACTTCCATCCCTTCGGTGGCCTCGGTGCAACAGGCAGGTGCCAGATTTCGGCGGCCTTTTACTTCGACCACACAAACACGGCAACCTCCCGGTTTATTTTCGATGTTCATATCGTGGAGCTTCATGTAGCATAGCGTCGGGATATCAATTCCGATACTCGATGCTGCTTCCAACACGGTAGTTCCTTTCCAGACAACCACCGGTTTATGATCTATTGTGAGGTTTATCATTTCCATAGAAGATACTTTTAGGCGATTAATACAGCATCAAACTTACATTTCACGAGACAAACACCGCATTTAATACACAGCGACTGATCGATGTAATGTGGTGCACGTTTTTCGCCGGAAATGGCGCCAACCGGGCAGTTCCTGAAACAAAGTGTGCAACCGGTACACCGCTCGGCATCGATGGAATAGTGCATCAAAGCCTTGCACTGACCAGCCAAACATTTATGAGATGTGACATGAGCCTGATATTCGTTATAGAAATTATCAAGAGTTGAAAGAACCGGATTGGGCGAAGTCTGTCCCAAACCGCACAACGAAGTGTCTTTGATTACTGTACTCAACATTCTCAAACGGTTCAGGTCTTCAAGTTCACCGTTTCCATCGGTGATTTTTTCCAGAATTTCGTGCAACCGTTTATTGCCAATTCGGCAAGGTGTGCATTTCCCGCACGATTCGTCGAGCGTAAATTCGAGGTAAAATTTGGCAATGGCTACCATACAATCCGAATCGTCAAGCACAATCATACCTCCGGAACCCATCATGGAGCCTGCAGCCACCAAATTATCGTAATCGATTGGTGTATCCAGAAACGACTTGGTCAAACAACCTCCGGAAGGGCCTCCTGTTTGAACGGCTTTGAACTCGCGGCCATCCTTGATTCCGCCGCCAATATCATATATGATTTCGCGAAGGGTAATTCCCATCGGAACTTCAATCAAACCCACATTGTTGATTTTTCCGGCGAGGGCAAAAACCTTTGTACCTTTCGATTTTTCAGTCCCGATTGAAGCAAACCATGCGGCTCCTTTGTTAATGATGACCGGAATGTTGGCAAAAGTTTCCACGTTGTTCACATTGGTTGGTTTGCCATTATATCCTTTTTCGGCTGGAAATGGCGGTTTTACTGTTGGTTCGCCGCGTTTCCCTTCCATCGAATGAATCAGCGCAGTTTCTTCGCCGCACACAAAAGCTCCGGCTCCATAGCGGATTTCGACATCGAAATTGAATCCGGTTCCCAAAATATCGTTTCCCAGCAATCCATAATCACGTGCCTGGTTGATGGCAATTTTAAGGCGTTCGATGGCCAAAGGATATTCAGCCCGAATATACACCAATCCTTTGTCGGCACCGATGCAATATCCGCAAATGGCCATGGCTTCGAGCACCGAATGCGGGTCGCCTTCCAAAATGGAACGATCCATGAACGCACCCGGGTCACCTTCATCAGCATTGCAAACCACGTATTTTTGTTCACTGACCGATTTGCTGGTTATCTCCCATTTCAGGCCGGTTGGAAAACCACCGCCACCACGTCCGCGAAGTCCCGATTCTTTGATCGTCCTGATTACTTCGTCCGGAGTTTTTTCGGAAAGACAGGTTCCGAGTGCAGCATAACCGTCGCGACCAATGTATTCTTCAATATTTTCAGGATTAATGAAACCGCAATTTCGAAGTGCAATACGAATCTGCTTCTTATAAAAATCCATCCCTTTCGAATCACCAACCGTTTCTTTAGTTTCCGGATCTTTGTACAGCAAGCGTTCTACTTTCCGGCCTTTGATGACGTGTTCATCAACAATTTCGGCCACATCTTCAGGAGAAACCTGCGTATAGAATGTATTATCGGGCAATATTTTAACGATTGGTCCCTTTTCGCAAAAGCCGAAACATCCGGTTAAAATGACCTGAATTTCGTCGGACAATCCGTACTCATTGAGCCGGTCGGTGAAATTCGTTTTGATTTGTTCGCTTTGTGAAGCCTTGCATCCGGTACCCCCGCACACAAGGATATGCATATTGTACTCGGCCATAATTGTCCGTTTAGTGATTGTCGATTGTTGAATAGGCAACAGGAATAATTCCGTTAACCATTTCATTAAGCTTGATGTGCTTTTCGATGATTTCCAGCGCCTTGGTTTTATTTACAAAACCGTAAACCACTGGCTGTCGCCCGGGAATCGTAAGTTCAATGGTAGGTTCGGCGTAGCAATACCCCATGCATCCGGTTTGAGTAACAATGGCATCAATTCCCTGATGATCGAGTTCCTCAATCAGATAATTCATGGTGTCTTTTGCTCCGGAAGCAATGCCGCAGGTAGCCATGGAGACCTTGATCTGAATCAGATTTTCAGGATTATCACCGTTTTCTCTTAGTTTAATCTTCGACTGAACTTCGGATTGCAGCTTCTTTAAGTCGGCAAGAGATTTTATTCTGTTCATATTTTGAAGGTTTATACGTTCATCTAAACTTCAATCATTATTCTTTAAATATCAGCACATTAAAGTAATAAATATCTAAGATTTATCATCATTCACTAATTTGGATTTGTTCTAAATTTTCCTCAAGCATTTCCTTAAGGAACGACCGAACCTCATGATGACTAAAAGGCACATTATCAAGCATTTGTTTCAATTCGCGAGTATCCAATTTAAATTCTCCGGAAGGTGTTTGATGTTTAAAGACATAGTCTTCTTCTCCGGAAGAGCAAATCAAAAGAAGCAGTGTTCCAACCAAATCTCCCATTATGGGCCGGTCGAGGTGGTTGAGACCGAACTTAGCGGTGACTTTTGTACCTTTTTCCAATTCAGATTCGATATTAAAAGTACCATTAGTCATTTCAGCATTCTGCTTTAAAAGTGACAAGCCGAGCCCAACTTTTCGGGTGGTTCGGGAGGTGTAAAACGGATCGATGGCACGTTGCAGCTGTTCAGGGTTCATGCCAGCGCCATCGTCGGCAATGGTAATAATCAATTGATTTTCTTTTGGAAGCTCGGCAATTTCGATCCCAATTAACTTTGCATTCGCCCGAATCGAATTCTGGACAATGTCGAGAATATGTAGTGAAAGGTCTTTCATATACCTTTGATTGAATTACTGAAGGACTGAATTACAAATTAGAAAACCTCTATTTTAACCTATATTTATGGAATCCAAACATTTCGTCCGTCTTCCCTGTCCAGAGCCTTTTTGATTTCAGAAAAAGTAGGTTTCTCCATTTCAAAATTCGAATAAATTTTCCCCAAATCAGCAGGGAAATGGGTGTCCGAAAATTTTACGATGGTCATATCCTGACTAATTTTGTATTTCTCCCGAATAGCACTTTCTTCGGCCAGTTTCGAAATCTGGAGTGCATCAACCTTCAATTCCGGAGGAAAAAAACCTAACTGACTAAACAGACTGTTTCGTGGCCGGTCGATGTGTGCCGGAATAAAAATTCCGGAAAGTTCGTGCACCTTTTGCTCAATTTCTTCGACACTCACATCCAGCGATGCGCCCAAATAGTTATCCAACTCTTCCAGAATATTTTCATCTTCATCAACCAAAACCTGAAACCCAAAAAGCGTGGCATTGTGAGGAATGATGGTCAGATGCTGATCCAGATAATCCTGAAAAAAGCGCAATGCATCAAAATCTTCGAACAGCCCCAGGCAGTGAACTTCTTCGCGCGAAGTCATTTCACATCCGGGAATTACGGTTAAGTTTGTCTTTTGTGCCAGTTTCCAAACCAGTTCACATTGTCTGGTGGTATTGTGATCGGTTATGCCGATAATATTCATTCCTCGTTCACAAGCCAGCGATACAATGTTTGCAGGACTCATTTCCAGATCGCCACATGGAGATAACAATGTGTGGATATGAAGATCGGTCCTATATGTTTTCATTAGTACGGATTATAAAGTTGATACAGCTTCCCGGCAATATCGAAGGTTGACAGACTTGTTCCCAAAATTGGGATATTCTCCTTATCCGAATTCAGTTTTGTATTCTCAGCAGGTTCTAGTCCATTCACCACAATGACGGCCGCCAAATCCTTCAATGAAGCAATGGCTATCACATTCTGATGCACCTGAAGTGTAATCCAAATTTCACCTTCACGGGTATTTCCCATGACATCGCTCAGCAAGTCGGAAACATAACCTCCTGTAATTTCGCGATCCAAACCTTTTTGGCCTGAAAAAACAGTCAGACCCAATTTTTCAACTACTTCAGAAACCTTCATTTCGTTGTCCTCTTTTGTTACAATCAGCTTTAAATCTATCAATTCCCCATTTTTTTTGGATATTGAGGAATGCTTTTCGGGCTTTAATACAGCCTTCATCGACCCACATTTGCTGCAGAAAGATGCAATCCGACATTTTTGCTTTGTTGTTTACCATATCTTCGGCCAGAGCCTGACAATTAGGGGCTCCGCAGGCACCGCAATCGATACCTGGTAAAAAGCAAACAATGCGTTGCGCCTTATCCATTTTCTCCATCGCCTTAACCCGATCATTCCCAAAAGCAAAATGAGGTTTCGGCCTGATGGGATCCAGTACCAGTTTTTGTTTCAACTCTTCAGAGTTGTCCGGAATGCTATCCTGACTTATATCTTTAGCTGCCGGATAATTTTTAGCACGGCGTTCAAGCCTTTCTACCGTCATAAACCGGTTTCCGGTAAGCAATATTCCGCCGGCACAACTTTGATCACAAGCCCTCATTTCGACGAAATCGATACCCTTAACCTGATCATTTTCGAGCCTTTCCAGAAAACGCACCGCATTGTGAATACCGTCAATGGCAATGCTTCTCGATCCAAAATGGCAGGATTCCCCTCGGGTGAGACTCCAGTTGATGCCTTCAGCGGAAAGGTTTTGGCGCTGAACCGAATTGTCGGCAACTTCATCGTCAGAAATAACCTTCATGACTTCATTATACAACTGGTTCATATTTACAATGCCATCCACAATCGATTCACTTTCACCAACGGGACTTTTGACAGCGGCAATTTTCGCGATGCATGGCGTTGCATAAAAAAGTCCAATTTCTTCCCGAACAGCGCCTTCGAGCATCAGTTGTTTGATGGCAAAATGAGCAGCAAGATTGTGAGGAGCTTTCCGGAGAATCAGATTTTCGGTTAGCGAAGGATATCGGCCCTGAATAAGCCGAACAATGGCCGGGCAATAAATTGAAATAGCAGGACTCTGAGTTTCTTTGTTTTTAAGAACCTCATCGATTGAATCGATAAGAACCTGCATGGGTTGTTCAACTTCGTAAATGTGGGTAAAGCCAACTTTCTTTAATGCGTCGTATATCTGATCTTCACTGTATTTTTCAGGGAACTGGCCAATCATGATGGATGGAAACAAAATGACACGATATTTGAATGAACGTATCGTGGCCAAATCGTCTTGTTCAACGTAAAAAGCATGAGTTGGACAAGCCCGATGGCACTGACCGCAGTATACACAGCGCTCATGGTCGATTACAGCCAAACCATTTACAACCCGTATTGCTTCTGTCGGACACGATTTCATACAATGGATGCAACCAATGCATTTGGAAGGATCTAATGAATGATATTTGGAATGTTCGATCATGTAAAATAGTTAACCATTTTGACTTTAGTACCCTTGCCAACTATCGATTCTATCAACAATTCATCCGTGTTCTTTTTCATATTGGGCAGTCCCATTCCTGCGCCAAAGCCCATATCCCTAACTTTTTTACTCGCAGTGGAGTATCCGGCCTGCATGGCCAATTCAATATCAGGAATTCCGGGTCCATCGTCCTCAACCGTTATGGTAATCTTATGCTCATCAATCTCAACCGAAACAATTCCATTCCAGGCATGGGCTACCACATTCACTTCTGCTTCGTATAAGGCTATCACAATGTTTTTTACGGTCTTACCATCAACATTCAGTTGTTTTAGCACTTTTTTCACCTCACTCGATGGTTTCCCTGCGTGAATAAAATCGCCCCCTTGTATGTTAAAAGTAAGTTTCAAAGAAGCCTCCCCCCTTCCCCCTCCCAAAGAGGGGGCTTAGTAAACCGATATTTGAATATTTCCTTATTTTTTGTTTCATATTCCTTTTATTCTATTCTTAAAACAAAAAGACATTGTCGCTGCGCCTAATTCCCCTCCTTCGGAGGGGTTAGGGGAGGCTTCAATAAACCGGCTTTAAACCGGCCTGAAATAAAAGCCCGCTTGATTTAAAGAGCGAATAAGGTGATTCCAGAATACACATTCCATTTTCACACGCCAGTTCAAGCATTTGATCTGAGGCTTTTTTATTACGTACAAAAACGATGGCACGAATATCGGCCATTTCGGCAGTACGTATACACTGAAGGTTTACCAACCCGGTAATCAGGATTAAATTGTCGGTATCGAGGGTCAACACATCGCTCATCAGGTCTGAACTGTAACCCATTCCTATCTCTTCGTCGAGCTTGTCAGTGCCACAGGTAACCTTCGCATCTAAAATAGTGGCGATCTCTCTTAGCTTCATTTCAAATCTTAAAGGGGTTTCCGGCAAATTTCAGAAAAAATAACTAAAGTCTGATGATTGGAATGGCCTTCTCTCCTTATTTAGATTGTTTATAGCTAAGTGCTGTAACAGAGATTCTGTCTTTCAAAAAAGAGATGAAATCCTAATCGAATTATTCCCAAATGTTTCGTAAATTTTGTACGAAATTCACACACCATGATTTACGAACAAAATACATTCAATCAGGATTTTATTGATGATCCTGAATTGCATCAGAAAATCATTGATGCTTTGCCAATCCCTATCTTTTACCGCGATCTGAAAGGTATTTACAAAGCCTGTAATATGGCTCAGGAAAAATTACTTGGGCTGCCCAAATCGCAGATCATCGGGAAAACGGTTTTCGACATTCAACCCTTCGAAATTGCTGAAATATATGCCAAACGTGATCAGGAATTACTCGATAGTCCCGGAGACCAAAGTTATGAGGCTAAATTCAGGGATGCAACCGGGTTATTGCACGACGTAGTCTTTAACAAAGCGGTGATTCGCGATAGTCAGGGCGAAGTAACTGGAATTGTAGGTTCAATTTTCGACATTACCGAACGAAAAAAGGCGGAACGGAAGCTCGAAAAGGCACGCGAAGCAACTGTTATTGCCTCGGCCATGATGCATAAAATCAGGGCAGGGCTCATTATTGTTGACAGTGAATTTAAAGTGATTGATTCGAATGAAGCTTTTGCCAAACTTTTTGGGACAGAAATTGAAGAACTTTATGAAACTATTCCCGGCCTTCATGGCGCCGACCTGAAAGAA
>Ga0302293_10001767_pt1 | contig 10515 bp, 4 predicted proteins | sample III_Fen_N2_2_FD_198758 | JGI IMG/M metagenome (GOLD analysis project Ga0302293, IMG submission 198758) | Peat permafrost microbial communities from Stordalen Mire near Abisko, Sweden - III_Fen_N2_2 | ecosystem: Environmental > Terrestrial > Soil > Wetlands > Permafrost | place: Sweden: Abisko... | reverse complement strand
CAACTCTTCCCATACCTTATCGTTGTCGCGGTCGAGACTCATGTTCTTTTCTTCGTAAACAGTTTCCAGTTCGGTGTGGAACAGGCGGAACACTGGATTCCCGAACCGGTCACTCTCAATCTTCAGCCAGTTTTCAATTTCATTCGAAGGAATATCATTGATATAGACCGTTTGCTCACTACCTGTAAATGCATTGGTTCCTTTGGCCCCTATCACAGAGACAAGCTTGTCGTATTCGTTTGCAATTGCATATTTAGAAGCAAGACCCGAAACACTGTCGATTTCGTGGTAAATCTTTTTCCTTTGGATAGTATCAACTGTACTGCGATACTTTTCAAATAAATCCTCGATTTTTTGAATCAGCGGGGCTTCACTGGCATAATCACTGGTGCCGAAATGCGTGGTTCCTTTGAACATAACGTGTTCAAGATAATGCGAAAGGCCTGTATTGTCAGCAGGATCATTCTTGCTGCCTGTGCGCACGGCAATGGCGGTCTGGATGCGCGGGGCGTCTTTATATACTGTAAGGTAAACTTTAAGGCCATTATCGAGGGTGTAGATTCGCGTATTTAGCGGATCGCCGGGAACGGACTCAAATGTATAGACTTTTTGGGCGAATGTACTTACTGATACTGCAATCAGTAAGACAGCCATCATTAAAATGGAACGTGTTTTCATCTGCATGGATTAGGTTCTGAAAATTAGGATTTAAGCTTCAAAGATATAAAGATATGTTTAGTAACGAAATTCAATCTGCTCATTCAGATTCAGATTCAAGGCCAATTACGACTTCATTCTGGCCATTTCTGCTTTATTTGGTTAACTTTATCGCCACAAAATAAATTAATTATTCATGACTGAACCGACAAAAAAATTATTCCTTCTCGATGCTATGGCCCTTATTTACAGGGCGTTTTATGCATTGAATAAAAATCCGCGTATCAATTCCAAAGGACTTAATACTTCAGCAGTTCTTGGTTTTGCAAATGCCCTGCTGGACATCCTGAAAAATGACAAGCCAACACATATAGGCGTGGCTTTTGATACAATTGCACCAACTGTGCGTCATGGCGATTTTGCCGAATATAAAGGCACACGCCAGGCTATGCCGGAGGATTTGTCGAAGGCAATCCCCTATATAAAGAAACTCATCGAAGCGTTCAATATTCCTATCCTTTTTGTTGACGGTTATGAAGCCGATGATGTAATAGGAACCCTGGCCAAAGAAGCTGAAAAAAAAGGATTCAAAGTTTTTATGGTAACTCCCGATAAGGATTTCGGGCAATTAGTTACGGATAATATCACCATGGTAAAACCCGCAAAATTCGGAGATAAGCCTGTACACATGGGGCCAGCGGAAGTTTGCGAACGTTTCGGAATAAAACGCCCGGAGCAGGTAATAGATATGCTTGGCCTGTGGGGTGATGTTTCAGACAATATCCCCGGCATTCCGGGTGTGGGAGAGGCAACGGCGCGTAAGCTGCTGGCACAGTTCGACACCCTTGAAAATGTGATTGAACATGCTGGTGAGATTGCAAATGAGAAATTGCGTGAAAAAGTTATTGCAAACCGCGATTCGGCTGTATTTTCCAAGCAGCTGGCAACAATCATACTGGATGTTCCGATTCCTTTCGAACCGGAACAACTGCTTTACTCTTCGCCTAACGAAACTGCCTTACGCCAGTTGCTGGATGAACTGGAATTCAGGGCACTTGCCAAACGGATATTTGGAGAATCAGCCTCTATTGAATCCGGGACACAGGCACCGCAAAAAGAGCAGGACCTTTTCGGAAATATTGAATCCACAGAAGAGACAGATGGCAATGACTTGCCAGTTGCCCCGGATATGAAGAATATCAGCACTGTGGAACATAACTATCACCTAACTGATACGGTTGAAAAACGCCAGGAACTTATTGGCATACTCAGGAAAGTAAAAATGTTTTGTTTTGATACGGAAACCACAGGCCTCGATCCGAATAATTCGGAACTGGTTGGGATGTCTTTTGCTTTTGAGCCTCATGAAGCATGGTATGTTCCGTTGCCCGACAATTATAATGAGACCCTGGCAATTGTTTCAGAATTCCGCGAACTGTTTGCTGATTCGTCAATCGCAAAAACAGGGCAAAACATGAAGTTCGACATAGAAATGCTCCGGTGGTATGATATAAATGTAAAAGGAAGATTATTCGATACAATGCTGGCGCATTATCTTATCCAGCCCGACGATCGGCACGGAATGGATTTCCTTTCTATGAAGTTCCTGAATTATGAGCCTGTTCATATCGAGGCACTGATAGGGAAAAAAGGCAAGGAACAAACAACTATGCGCCTTGCCGATCCTGATCTGGTTAAAGAATATGCCGCTGAAGATGCTGATATCACATTGCAGTTAAGACTGGCACTTGAACCAGGTCTTTCAGCTACAGGAACGCTTGAATTATTCGAAAAAATTGAAATGCCCCTTATGCCGGTTCTGGCTGCGATGGAAGCCGAGGGTGTTAAGCTGAATTCAGCTGCATTGGCTGAATTTTCTGAACAACTGAAAACAGACATTGTACTTCTGGAGCAGGAAATATTCACGCATTCGGGAGTTAAATTCAACATTGCTTCTCCAAAACAGTTGGGCGATATACTGTTCGACAGATTAAAAATAACTGATAAGACAAGGCAGACCAAAACCAAGCAATATGCCACAGGGGAGGATATACTTGTAAAACTGGTGAATAAACATCCAATTGTACAGCTCATACTCGATTACCGTTCGCTCACAAAACTGAAATCAACGTATGTGGATTCGCTTCCTTTGCTTGTAAATCCTCGCACAGGAAGAATCCACACTTCATACAATCAGGCGGTTGCGGCTACCGGCAGGCTGAGTTCCAACAATCCAAACCTCCAGAATATTCCGATACGTACTGAACGCGGACGTGAAATCCGCAAGGCATTTGTTCCCCGCAACAGCAATTATGTGCTTCTTTCGGCAGACTATTCGCAAATTGAACTGCGCATCATTGCAGAGATGAGTGGTGACCCGGGGATGCTCAATGCTTTTACGCTTGGACTGGACATACATACCGCCACAGCAGCCAATATTTATAATGTAAGTCCTGAGGAAGTAACCAGGGATATGCGGCGCAACGCCAAAACGGTCAATTTTGGTATTGTCTATGGAATTTCAGCATACGGACTCAGTGAACAATTGAATATTCCGCGGGGAGAAGCTGCCGAAATAATCCGGCAGTATTTTGAAAAATTCCCCGGTATAAAAGAATACATGGATAAAACAATGGCTTTTGCCCGCGAGAACGGTTACGTAGAAACAATGATGAAACGCAGGCGTTATATCCGCGATATTAATTCTGCGAATGGCAATATGCGCGGTTTCGCAGAGCGCAATGCTATAAATGCACCAATCCAGGGTTCATCGGCTGATATGATAAAAATTGCCATGATCAGGATTCATGATGCACTGAACGGGCAAAACCTTCGCAGCCGGATGATCATGCAGGTACATGACGAATTGGTATTTGATGTTCACAGGGATGAAATCGAAATTGTAAAACCACTTGTGTACAAACTGATGAAAGAAGCCATTCCAATGCGTGTGCCGGTGGAAGTTGATATAAATACCGGCGAAAACTGGCTTGAAGCACACTAATTTTAAAGCTGACACTGGCAAATCACCTGAACATTGCTTATATTGCAGCACGGAAAGCGGATGAATTGTGCATCTGCCCTGATTTATTCACAATAAATCCTAGCTTTGTAATAAGTAATAGAGTGCATCTAGTAAACCAGGCTTTTAAATGTTCAAACATAGCCATATGCGTTATCTCAAAGACCATCGAATTGTAATGACCCTGGATGCAGGGGGAACTAATTTTGTCTTTTGTGCCGTTCAGGGTGAGGAAGAGATAATAGAACCTGTCTGTTTGCCTGCATATGGTGAAAATCTCCAGCAGGTTTTAGAGACTATAATCACAGGATTTAAGGAAGTGAAATCTGCTGTAAAGGGTAATCCTGTCGCTATCAGTTTTTGTTTTCCCGGACCGGCAGAATATGAACTCGGTATTATCGGCAACCTGGAGAATCTGCCCTCCTTCCGGGGTGGGGTGGCATTGGGCGATATGCTTAGCGGAGTTTTCGAAGTCCCTGTTTTTATAAACAATGATGGTGATCTTTTTACTTACGGAGAAGCTATTGCAGGCTTGCTTCCCGAAATAAACCTGAGAATTGCCGACAGCGACAGTCCCAAAAGTTTTCGAACGCTTTTTGGTGCCACATTTGGAACTGGATATGGCGGAGGGATTGTTTCGCGTGGGCAGCTTTATCTTGGCGATAATTCGGCACAGGGAGAAATAAACCGTATGAGGAATAAACTCTATCCCGAGTGGAGTGCGGAGGAATCTGTAAGTATACGTGGCATCAGGCGGGTATTTGCCCGTGAAGCCGAAATTGATCCCACAGCCTGCCCGATGCCAAAAGAAATTTTCGAGATTGGTATGGGTATCAAAGAAGGGAATAAAAAGGCTGCCATCAAGGCATTCGAGGAATTTGCAATTGTTGCCGGAGATTCACTGGCTAATGCCAGCACCCTTGCAGATGGTCTTGTTGTGCTTGGAGGAGGATTGGCGGGTGCTCATCCTTTGTTTCTGAACAGACTGGTAGAAGAAATGAACCAATCGTTCAGTTCCTTTGCCGGAAAATCTTTACACAGGCTCGAAATAACAGTATACAACCTTGAGGATGAGGTCGGTTTTAAAGATTTCAAACAGGGCGATACCCGTGAAATAACCGTTCCTTTTACTACGCGTAAAATAAAATATGACCCGCTGAAAAGAATAGGAGTGGGAATTAGCCGTTTGGGTACTTCCAGGGCAGTATCAGTTGGTGCATACACTTACGCTTTAGCCCAGCTTGATCAGCGATCGCTGTTAAAGGGATAAAACCCGCTCGGTTATGTTTTATCAAAGCATCGCCGTGTTTTTAGCCTGATGAATTCATATCTGCAAACAAATTTCCTTTGCATCCCTTGTCATTCTTTAAAAAACACGAATAAAAAATGTCTTCATGATACATGAAGATAAAGTTTAGTATTTTAGCGCCCTCCTTATTCCTATTCTGATATTAATATTTAATAGTCTTTGCAATGAAAAGACATGTACTGTTATTATCTCTCATTTTCCTTGTATTTGGAGCTTCAGCCCAACATAATGGCTGGCGTCCCGGCGAGATGGAACTAAAAGTTTCAATCTCCTGTCCTGCAGATGCTGCAAAACTTTATAATCTTAAGCTTGACACAGAACCAGGTACCGGATTTGCATGGGTGTATGCAACACCTGAAGAATTCAACAATATTAAAGCATCAGGACTTAAATTTCAAATTACAGTAAAGGATTTAAACACGCATTTTGCAAATTACTGGAACAGCGATGTTCCTTCCGGATATTATACCTGGGCACAAATCAGGGATATAGCTGACAGCCTGGCTACAAATTTCCCTTCGATTTGCAGGAAATATACTTTCGGATTTTCAGCCGATGGCAACGAACTTGCAGCGCTCAAAATCAGCGACAATGCCGGCAGTGACGAGAATGAAGCAGAAATCATGTTTGATGGGGGAATTCATGGAGATGAAGTTGGAGGGTCCCAGAATATAATAACCTTCGCAAGGAAACTATGCCTTTCCTATGGTGATGACCCTTACATCACAAGTTTGGTGGATAACCGTGAAATATGGCTTTACTACTGTGTAAATCCTGACGGAAGGATAAACATGAGCCGCTATAACGGGAACGGCGTGGATATCAACCGGGATTTTGGTTACATGTGGGATGGAGAAGGAAACAGCAACACTGCATTTTCCCAGCCTGAATCCAGGGCATTGCGCAACTGCGCATACGATAATCAATTTGTTGTTTATACAAATTACCATAGCGGAACGGAATACCTGTCCTATCCCTGGAGTTACCGGGCAAGTCCGGCACCCGATAAACCTTCCATCAATGACCTGGCATCCAGGTATGCCTCTTCTTCAGGTTATTCCAACCTTCCATACGGACAGGGATATACAGGTATGTACCCTATAAACGGAAGTACAAAGGATTTTAATTATGGCTCACTGGGATCAGTAGCCTGGTCGATAGAGATTTCTCTGGATAAACAGCCACCCGCAAGCCAGATAAGTTATTACTATTCACTTAACGAACCGGCAATGTTCACAATGATTGAATATGCAGGATATGGACTGGAAGGTATAATAACAGATTCAACTACCGGATTCCCTGTGAAGGCCGCAATTTTTGTCGGAAACAATTTTCCTGTTTATTCTGATGATTCGGTTGGGGATTATCACAAATATATTATTCCCGGAACTTATTCGCTTAGAGTTACAGCAAATGGTTACAAAACCAAAATCATCAGTAATGTGTCAGTAACAGCCCTGAATTCAACTGTAACAAATATTCAGATGCAGCGACAGCCGGGGCAGTTTGCTTACAAAGTAACTGCGTGCAGCATTCCCGGCAATAATGAATTTGACCCGGGTTACACGGCTGCCTGTCTTGGGCCTGCCAACCAGGAAAATTATTCGCTTGGCAAAGGAGGTTATATAATCCTCGACATGCAAAATCCGGTTAATAATGGTTCAGGGGATGATATTGTGGTGCATGAAGGTGATGCAAATCCCGAAGGATATACTGTTTATGTGAGCAATTCGAAAGATGGTCCCTGGGTATGGCTTGGAGTTGGCAATGGCACAACAAATTTTGACCTGTCCATCCCCGGAGTCCCGAATGTTCAATTCCTGAAGATAATCGATGATAATAATGGAACAGCTGGCAGCCCGGCAGCCGGTTTTGACCTTGATGCTGTTGAAGCTTTGTATCCATATCAGCCTGACAGTATTGGCACAATTAACGGGATAATTTACGATAACACGACAGGACTTGTACTGGAAGGAGCCTGGGTGAATTCAGGGACCCACACGACTTTGTCTGATGCAGATGGCAATTTTATTTTACCGGCACTTGAAGGAAAAAGCATAGTTGTTTGTAGCGGGAAGAATCTATATGCCCCGGAATGCGACACCCTTGAAATTCATGGAGGGCAAACAGTAATCCATGATTTTAGAATTAATCCAAATACTTCAGTATTCAGTCCTCAACCTGTTAAAACAAAAATCTGGGCGGAACCAAATCCTTTTAAAGCTTGCACAGTTATAAAAATCAAGGGTGGCGAACTTTTCAAAACTGCTGTTGAAATTTCTAATGTGGAAGGGATGCCGGTTACACGGTTGTTCCCGGCTAATATTTCAGCCGGTGAATCTACATTGTTATGGGATGGTACTGATAACCGCGGAAATCCTCTCCCCGGCGGGGTCTATTTTTGCAGGTTGATTGAAGGCGGATGTTGTAATTTGATAAAAATCGTCCTTATCAGGTAATTCAATTGTTGTTTAATCAATCATATTCAATTCTTTATATATTTGCAGCCTGAAAATTTATACACATTTTGAAAATTCTGATTTTTACTAATAATGCTAACAATTCTAAAATGAAAAAAAACTTACTCCTTATTGTATTTCTGATTGCTTCTTTCGGTTTTCTGCGGGCTCAGACGATTCCCCGCGAAATGGTAGTTGTAGAAATTACTACAAGTACATTCTGCACGTATTGTCCGGGCGCAATGATGGGCCTTGATGATTTAGTTTCAAATGGCAAAAGGGTTGCCGGAATTGAATATCACAACAACTGGCAAGGTAATGATCCTTTTGTGAATACATTTTCACAGGCCAGGTCAACATTTTACAACCCGGGAGGAAACCCCGGTGCTTTCTTTGACGGAGTTCTTTCCGTGGTTGGCGGCAATCATACCCAAAGCCTGTATTCATCATACCTGCCAAAGTACAATCAGCGTATCGCGGTGCAATCGCCGATTAAAATTGAATATACAATGAGCCGCAATGGCTTGCAGTTCCTCTTCAATTTTACGATTACCAAGGTTGCCCCGCTGCCAAGCAACAGCGTGAAATTCCACTTTGAGGTAACCCAATCCAACATCCAGTATAACTGGCAGGGGCAAAATCATCTTGAATTTGTTAACCGTCTGATGGTACCCAATCAAAATGGCACTTCGCTGGATTTTACCAGCACTGATGTACAAACAGTTTCTATTACTGCCAATATTGATCCATTGTGGCCGTTGGAAGACATTGAATTTGTAAGCTTTGTCCAGAACACTACCACAAAGGAAATCCTGCAGGCAGGACGGCCTGTTCAGCCGGATTTTGAAGCTACAACACCAACTACATTCTGCCCTGGCGGGAATGCAGTATTCGAAAACACTTCTATTGGCAAACCCGGTTCACCGGTTTGGTATTTTCCCGGTGGATCACCAGAAACTTCAACTGATGTTGCTCCGCTTGTAACATATGCAAATCCGGGAGTCTATGATGTTAAGCTTATCACCACCACAGGACTTACCAATGATACGGTTACAAAAGCCGGTTACATTACTGTGAATGCAGGCGCTGTTTTGACTACTCCTGACGGACCTGATATAGCTTGTACCAATTATGTGTTTCAAACCTCTACCTATACAACAACGGGATCTTCAAATACCTATAATTGGGAAATAATCCCTGCAGAGGCAGGAACACTTATTTCTGACAGTTCGAGCTGCACAGTTACCTGGACACCTGCCTGGACAGGAACAGCAAGTATCAGGGTGCAGGGAACCAACGATTGCGGTGTAGGCGAATGGACTGCAAACAAGGATATAATTGCGCAGATATGTACCGGGTTAAACGAAAGTCAGGTTAATTTACCGTTATCAGTTTTTCCAAACCCTGCCAATGCTAATATTAATATTGTAATGAATGCAGGGTCAGCCGATCAGGTAAATATTAATCTGATAAACTCATTGGGAAAGGTTGTCTATACTGAAAACAATGTGAATATTTCGGGTGTTGCAACCAGGTCAATTAAAACTTCTTCATTGCCTCAGGGTGTATATGTATTGAAAATTGAAGGTGATTCTTTCAAAGCTTCAGCCAAAGTTAATATTCAGAGGTAAATATTTAAGCTACAGATATTTTCAAATGTGATAAAAGCCCGTCGTTTTATACCGGCGGGCTTTTCTATTTTGGATTAATGATTACTTTTACTCCGTTTTAACTAACATTATTTCCTGATCATTTTTATTCCTTTTAAAAAAAATTCTACGATTATGAAACGTCTGGTCTTTTTAGTTTTTATCGCTGTGCTTTCTCTGGGTGCTTTTGCAGCAACAATAGAAAAAACATATTATTTTGCCAACTATACTATTGATCATTCGGGCGAATACCAAATGATTAAGTTTGAAAACTCCCTGCTCACAGGCCTTACCGGTGAACCGACTCTCCCATACAGTGCTGTAAGCCTGCTGCTGCCACCCGGTGAATCGGCGCTGTCAATTGAATGCATTGGGGAAAATGAAACAGCGATTGAAGGTAAATTCCGGCTATATCCTCAGCAAAATGTGCAGCCCCTGTCAAAAGGTAAATCAGGAAAATTTGAGATAAATAATGACGTTTATGCGGGCAACAGTTCATATCCTTCTCAACCCCAGGGACGTCTGATCACATCATTTATGAATGGTCATTCATTTGCACTTTCTACATTCACACCTTTGAAATACAACCCGGCTACAGGCAGCATATCCTATTTTAAAAAAGTTACAGTCAGAATTACAACACAACCTTCCGTAGATGCCAGTAGGGCGTTGGAACATATAGGTACTTCGTTAACCATCCAGAAACGCGTTACTGCTCTTGCCCAGAATCCTGAAATGATATCGGTTTATACTCCAAAAAGCTATCGCACCGCCGGGTATCAGTTGCTGGTTATTACTCCGTCAGCTTACCAGGCTGATTTTGCCCAGTTGTCCGATAATTATCTTAAAGAAGGAATCAAGACCTCTGTTGTTACAACTGAATTCATCCAGAGTTCAATGACTGGAATTGACCTGCCCGAGAAGATCCGTAATTATATCATCCAGGAATCCGATAATAACTCAATCGAATATGTATTACTTGGAGGTGATGTAGAATTATTGCCGTACAGGGGTTTTTACTGTTTCGTTCAGTCGTCATCTGCATACGAGGATTCGGATATTCCATCCGATTTGTATTATTCAGCGCTTGATGGCAACTGGAATACTGATGGCGACGACCGCTGGGGCGAACCGGGAGAAGATGATCTCTTGCCCGATGTTGCAGTAGCACGTCTTCCTTTCAGCAATCATTCAGAACTCAATGCTATGCTGCATAAATCAATCAGCTACCAGTTCAGTCCTGTTACGGGGGAACTCCACAATCCCCTTATTGCCGGCGAAAATCTATACAGCAACCCTGATACCTGGGGCAGCGATTACCTGGAATTACTCATCGGTCTCCGCACCGATAACGGGTACACAACCAATGGTATTCCTGTAACGCAATCCTTCGATAAAATGTATGATGAAATTGCAAAC
>Ga0302293_10001766_pt1 | contig 10515 bp, 11 predicted proteins | sample III_Fen_N2_2_FD_198758 | JGI IMG/M metagenome (GOLD analysis project Ga0302293, IMG submission 198758) | Peat permafrost microbial communities from Stordalen Mire near Abisko, Sweden - III_Fen_N2_2 | ecosystem: Environmental > Terrestrial > Soil > Wetlands > Permafrost | place: Sweden: Abisko... | reverse complement strand
GCACCGGTCATTTCTGTTTCGATGAATCCCGGAGCGATGGCGTTGCAACGAATGTTACGCGAACCCAACTCTTGTGCTACCGATTTGGTGAAACCGATCAAACCTGCTTTTGACGCTGCGTAGTTTGATTGACCTGCGTTTCCGCTCACACCAACTACCGACGACATATTGATAATGGAACCCGAACGTGCTTTCAACATTGGTCGTTGCACGGCTTTTGTCAAGTTAAATGCCGATTTCAAGTTGGTATTGATCACGTCATCCCATTGTTGTTCAGTCATTCGCATCAACAAGGTATCGCGCGTGATTCCGGCGTTGTTTACCAACACATCGATGGTACCGAAAGCAGCAACTACATCATCAACCAATTGTTGCGCCTGATCAAAATTTCCTGCATCCGATTTAAACCCTTTGGCTACACCACCGTTAGCTGTCAATTCTGCCTCCAATGCTTTCGCTTTTTCTTCAGAAGAAAGGTAGGTAAACGCAACTGTTGCACCTTGTTTCACACATTCCTCGGCAATTGATTTCCCAATTCCGCGCGAAGCTCCGGTAATCAACACCACTTTATTGTCCAATAATCCCATGCTGTTTTTTTATTTGGGGTCAAATATAGTAAAATGTAGGGTGCTTCAACCTTTCCTATTCTACCAAAACGCTCCGTTGACACTATTTGCACCATTCACAAAGAATCCATTACTTTAGCGATCAACAATAGTTGGATCGTTTATGAGCAAAGCAAGCGCAACACGGATGACCATTCTGCAAAAGGCATTCGAATTAATCTATACAAAAGGATACCAAACCACCAGCATCGACGAAATCATTGCGACCACCAAGGTAACCAAGGGCGCTTTTTATTACCATTTCAAAACAAAAGACGAAATGGGATTGGCGATCATCGAAGAAATTGTGCGACCAACCATGCAGGAGTCTTTCATTGCCCCAATGTCGGCATCAACCGATCCGCTCAACGATATTTATACCATGACCAAACAATTGCTGTTGGAAAATCCGTTTTTGACAGTAGAACATGGATGTCCGGCAGGAAACCTGACCCAAGAAATGACTCCTTGGAATCAAGCGTTCTCGGAAGCATTATCAACCATCATTGATCAGTGGAAAACCACGATGGAAAACGCTATTGAAAACGGAAAGGCGTGCGGGAAAGTGAATCAGGCGGTAAACGCGCGTCAAGTCACCTATTTTATCCTTTCAGGCTACTGGGGAATCCGAAATTTCGGGAAATTGGAAAACAGTAATGCCTGCTATTATCCGTATTTAGACGAATTGAAACGGTATTTGGAAGGAATGAAATAATTCTTCTTTCAAAAACATACTACTTAGTATGTTTTTATATATTTGCATAGTAAACGGTGTACGATGTATCAAAACTTAACGATTTATCATTCTTATGTCAGATGGCTGGTGCTGGCTTTTTTGTTGGTGAGTATCTACCGATCATGGCGCGGAATGGCAACGAAAAGCTCTTTTTCAAAAACGGATAATTTCTTTCGTCATTGGACCGCCACCTTGTTTCACATTCAATTGATCATCGGAATTATCCTTTACATTAAAAGTCCGATTGTCGGGTATTTCTGGAGTAATTTTTCAGAAGCTATTCAACACCTCGAGATCGCCTTTTTCGGAATCATTCATTTCCTTCTTATGATCTCGGCAATTGTGATTGTCACCATCGGATCGGCTTTAGCCAAGCGCAGAACGAGTGATTCGGCCAAATTCAAAACCATGTTTTGGTGGTTCGTGATCGCATTGATTGTGCTGTTGATCGCGATTCCATGGCCTTTTTCACCATTTGCTCAACGTCCATTTTTAAGATAATCGTTTATGAAACAACTTTTTAACTCGCGTATCGGGAGACTCCGTCTTCTAGGTTATTTGGAGGGAATTTCTTTGTTAATCCTTCTGTTTGTAGCTGTTCCTTTGAAATATGGGTACGACAACCCGAATCTTTCGGCGTTGCTAGGTCCTATTCACGGTGGTATTTTTATCTTTTTCATACTCAACACCTTTAGTTTGGCGGTTGAACATGAATGGAAATTCAACACCACTCTTTGGAAAATCATTGTAGCTTGTTTCATTCCGTTTGGTACGATCTACATCGATTACCGTATTTTCAAACATCTAAGCGATCAGGAATGAAAGCCTCGTTGATCACCGCAGGAATTTTACTTTTCCTCTACCTTGCCTACAGAACTTTCCGTATTGCAACGACTGATAAAGGACTCGAGCACTTAATTGCCAACGGAGCTGTGATCTTGGATGTGCGCACGGAAAGTGAATTTGCTACCGGACACATCAAAGGATCGATCAATATTTCGCTGGGAACTATTCGTGAGCGATATGTTGAACTCGACAAAAAGAAAACCTACATTACCTGTTGTTCGCACGGATTACGCAGCGTAAAGGTAGAATCCTTATTGAAGGAACGCGGATTCAAACATGTTTACAATGGCGGAGCATGGAGTGATCTGGAACCGATGGTTGATCGAAACCGGAAAAAATAGATTGTTTCGCATTCGGATGGTTTTTGTTAATTCATCTTAACAGGATACTTCTTTTTCAAGTCTATCGTTATACTTGTCGTTGGATTTAGCAACCTCAATAGAGCCTATGAAAAAAGAGCGACAACCGTTTTCTGCTTCCAAACGATTCGGCAGTTTTATCTATGCCTTTAACGGATTGCGTGTTTTGGTGCGCGAGGAACACAATTCATGGATTCACATAGCGGCCGCAATTGTGGCCATTGTTTTAGGTTTTGTTTGTCACATTTCAACCTACGAATGGATCGCCATTGTTTTCTCCATCGGATTAGTAATTGCATTGGAGATTATAAACTCAGCCATTGAAAGCTTCGCCGACTTCGTTTCACCCGAACGCCACGATTCGATCAAAAAAATAAAAGATTTAGCTGCCGCAGCCGTGTTGATCGGTGCTATTACCGCGTTGGTTGTCGGACTGCTCATTTTTCTACCTAAAATCATCACTTATGCTTGCCCAGCTTAGAACACACAACCGATTACACGAAAGTATTTTGTTATTCGTAATGACACTTTGTTGTTTCGGACTTTCCTTATTCAGGATCTACATCACCGATTCGCGCGCGTTTTTGTTTCTTAACTGGAACTTGTTCCTAGCCTTTATTCCATGGGCGCTTTCGAGTTTCATGATCATCAACCCGGCATTGCAACAGCGCAAGGGAATGATTTTACTGCTGGTCGGAGCTTGGTTGCTGTTTTTCCCGAATGCTCCGTACATTTTTACGGATTTGTTTCACTTGCACGATCACACAACCATTCCCATTTGGTTTGATCTCGTGCTGATTCTGGCTTACGCTTGGACAGGTTTGCTCTTCGGATTTCTGAGTTTGTGGGATATGGAAAAAATGCTTCGTCCCTTTATCCGGAAATCGCAACTCAACGTATTGATCAGTGGATTTTTATTTCTGAGTGCCTTTGGCATTTACCTTGGCCGTTATTTACGTTGGAATAGCTGGGATATTCTCTCGAAACCTGGCACGTTGTTAGGCGATGTTGGTGATCGGTTCATTCATCCGTTTGATCATCCACGCACGTGGGGCGTCACCTTTTTCATGGGATTGTTACTGAACTTGATTTATTGGTCGTTTAAACTGATTCGGAAACGGGGAATTCCTCAAGATTTTTAATGTTGGATGTTTGATGTTGAATTGGATTTCCCTGATTATGAAAATTCTCGTAAACAAAACAGATTATAGTTAGACGGTAAATACTTTAGTCAGTAGGAAAACCTAATCAAAAATCAAGCATTCAAAATCAAACATTAATTAATCAAACATTAATTAAAAAGGTCCCACGACAACCCAATGCGCAATTGCAACGGCACAACCGGATATCCGAGCGTCTCCTGATTGGTAGTTTTGATAAACGCTTGCTCAATGTTTTCTACGCGAATGTACCAGCGGAAAAAGCCGAGTTCAAACTGTGTGAAGGCATGTAACTTCGGCATAGCGGCGTATTGCGTTACTAGTGAAGTACCGTTTGGTAAGATGTAAGCATCTACTTGCGGCGCGTAATCGAGTAAATTGAAAGCTGTCGTATATCCGAGATCTACACCGATGGTGGCGCGTAATTTTTTTGCTTTGAAGAGAAAACCGTCGAAACCCAATCGCGCGAAAGCCTGAAAGGTTGGAACGTAGCTGAAATTGCTTTGCTGAACGCGTACTGTAGGTTGAAAAAACAATTTCCACCACGAAAGATCGGCACGCAGATCAGCCGACAAAAAGGAAAGATTGGTTAAGGTATCTTGTCGCCAACCGGTGCCTGAGAAAAACGGTGCGTTTTGTACGTTTTTAAAGGAAAACCCTGCTTTGAGCGGCAATTTGTTGATCTTCGATTTCACGGTGGCTTCTAAACCTGTAGTGGTGATCAATGTTTTGGATTGCCAGCTGTAGTTGAGGGTATTCGAAAAATAAGCGCGTTGATCATTGGTCGGAAACAACTCATTAAAGAGAAAACGCACATTAAAATCGGCAAAATTGGGTTTAAAATACAAGTTGGCGTTGAGTGTCTTTTCACCGGCAGCGCCCACAAACGTATAGGAACCTTTGGCCGTGAGTTGCAAACGACTGCGTAATTGCACCACAACATCACTTACCAAACCGGCTTCGATGGTATCGCTTTTCACCGAAAGGTTATCAAAATCCCAGTACTTGGTTTTGAGTCCGCCGTTAATTGAAAAAGCGCGAGTATGGAAGAAATAACCGGCTGTACCTCCTATTTCGGTGCGTTCCCAGTAATCGTTTGTTTCGTCGGGATTGATATTCGCAGCGCCATAAATGGCTACGATATCTCCTTCTTCGGTATACCGACGGTTTCGGATTTCATAATGCGGAGCGAGGTACAATCCTGTTTTGATCAAACTATCTTTCGTAAATGAAAAGTAGTTTTGCCAATCGAACACAAAATTGCGGGTACGAATGCTGGCAACTGATTTTTCCACCGCGAAGAATTCGATCGGCTGTGAATCGTCAATACTATCGTTGAAAATCCCTCCACCGGTGCCTTTATTTACGCCATCGAAGAGCAAACGCACTTGCGACGCATAACGACTCAAGCGCACCAAATGTGCCAATTCGAAATGGTTGTATTCAAACGTTGCATTACGAATGGCTCCGTTGCTGTTTTGCCGTTTGTAATCGAGTTGGATGAACTGATTGGGCGTAAGCGCTTGCGTATAGGAAAGTCCGCCTTGCTGCGAAGCATTGGAACCAAACGAATATTGCAGTCCCACATGTGGAATGGAGCTAAAACGCAAGGGCAACAATTGAGCGGGAACAGCTGTGTACATTCTGCTCAGGTCAAACACTTCCTGCGAAGGTCGCCAAAGCGTGGGTTGAGTAGATTGGTAGCTTCCCAATTTCACATCGATGCTGTCAAATGCTCCTGAAATGCGGTATCCCGGACGAAGTGTGTCTTGGAAATACTGGTAATACGGAAATTGAGCTGCGCTTGAGAAAGCAAAGCAAACCACCACACATCCGGACATGAAAAGCCTGAGCAACATATAACCTGCAAAAATAGCAAAAGGGTCTCATCCGTCAACCGACGAACAAGACCCTTTGAATACGATTAAATCTGATTACAGTTTATTGACAAAAACAGTCAAACCTGATTTAAGGTTCGCAGCTTTGTTTTTGTGAATCACATTGCGTTTCGCCAATTTATCCAACATTGAAGCTACAGAAGGCAATAATGTTTCTGCTTCTTTTTTGTCTTTTAACGAACGTAATTTACGTACAGCATTACGTGTAGTTTTGTGCTGATACTTGTTACGTAAACGTTTAACATCGTTGGAACGGATTCGCTTTTGTGCTGACTTATGATTTGCCATTTTCTACTTAGTTAATTTTTTAATCTATCAAAATTTGCAGCCCATAGGAGAATCGAACTCCTGTTTCCAGGATGAAAACCTGGCGTCCTAACCACTAGACGAATGGGCCAAAAAACTTGGCAGCCCATAGGAGAATCGAACTCCTGTTTCCAGGATGAAAACCTGGCGTCCTAACCACTAGACGAATGGGCCGTTTTTGAATTTCGGAGTGCAAATATACTTGGATTTTTTCTAGATGCAAGTAATTGCGCTCATTTTTTTCTAAAATATCTCCTTGTCTTCTGCCTCGAATTTGAAACCCAAACGCTTACCGGTTGACATTTGATCTCTCGAATTTTGCTCCAACATCTGATTTACAGTTGCTTTGGATACAATGTCGTATGGCGGAGTCAATAAATCGAATTCCAAGGCATAAACAAACGCAACATGAATGATGTGCTTAATGATCGAATCGTTGAGTTGCGTATCGGTTAAATCGCGGAACAAAAATCCGAGCTGACCTTTCCCTTCTACCATGTAATTTTCATCTTTATTGATAAAAATCCGACCGATGAGATAACCCACATCATTGAGACGTGTTTTCAAATACGATTCTGCCAAAAAGTTGTAGATATTGATGATACCGAAATACCCTCTTTCCTTGTCTTCTTTCAGATAATCCGATTTCCACAAAGCATGTTCTTCGGGTAAACGAAACACATTGGTATGCATTTGAAAAATCAACACATCACTTCCAATATAAACCTGCACCTGAAATTCGCCTTTGTGTTCTACATGCAAGCGCACACGATCATCTACAATTGCATGACGCAACGAACCGACTTCTTCAAGCAAGTGTTGCTTAAATCGCTCGAACTGGCGTTTCGTGTCTTGAAAAATATCTTGCTTCAGCGCTGCTTTTTTCTGCAACAATTCCTGAATCAGGTTTAGTGTATCGCTCATATTCTTTAGTTTAATGAGTTAAAGGAGTTTTATAAGTTCAGTGAGTTTCATGTGTTAATCGAAAACTTACGAAACTCAAAAACTTATAAAACTGAATGCACTCCTAGTATGCTTTCGCAAAAACCACTCTTCCGGCCGAAGGTTTACCTGTTACCATACAAACACCCGGTTCGGAAGGAATATCCAACGGAATACAACGAATGGTAGCCTGAGTTTCTTTTTTCACTTGCTCTTCGGTTTCGGCAGTACCGTCCCAATGAGCTAAGTAAAATCCTCCTTTTGCCTCCAATTGTGTTTTGAATTCTTCGTACGTATCTACGGTATGCATTCCGGCTGTTCTTCGTGCCAACGATGTTTCGTATAAGTTGGTTTGAATCGCATCGAGTAATTGCTTGATTTCACCGGCAATTCCTTCAATGTTCATCGCGAATTTTTCTTTGGTATCACGACGAGCCACTTCCACTACTCCGTTGGCCAAATCGCGCGGACCAACAGCCAAACGCACTGGAACACCTTTTGCTTCGTATTCGGCAAATTTCCATCCCGGACGACGGTTATCGTCATCGTCGAATTTCACTGAAATACCCAAAGCACGCAAATCAGATTGGATTGTACTCACCACTTCCGTAATTGCGGCTAGTTCTTCTTCTGTGCGGTGAATCGGTACGATTACCACTTGAATAGGCGCCAAAGCCGGAGGTAGAACCAATCCTTCATCATCGGAGTGCGTCATGATCAACGCTCCCATCAAACGGGTAGAAACTCCCCAAGAAGTTGCCCAAACGTGATCCAGTTTTCCTTCTTTATCGGCAAATTTCACATCAAATGCTTTGGCGAAGTTTTGTCCGAGGAAATGAGATGTTCCGGCCTGCAACGCTTTTCCGTCCTGCATCATTGCTTCGATACAATAGGTATCATCGGCTCCGGCAAAACGCTCGCTTTCGGTTTTACGACCGCGAATCACAGGCATGGCCATAAATTGCTCTACAAACGTTGTGTAGACGTCCAGCATCAATTCACTCTCTGCTATCGCTTCTTGCTTGGTAGCGTGCGCTGTGTGACCTTCTTGCCACAAGAACTCGGCTGTACGCAAGAAAATACGCGTACGCATTTCCCAACGCACCACATTCGCCCATTGATTGATCAAAATCGGCAAATCGCGGTACGATTGAATCCAGTTTTTATAGGTACTCCAAATAATAGCTTCACTGGTAGGACGAACGATGAGTTCTTCTTCCAGTTTTGCATCTGGATCAACAATCAATTTTGCCGGATTATCAGGATCTGTTTTTAAGCGGTAATGCGTTACCACAGCACATTCTTTGGCAAAACCTTCGGCGTTTTTCTCTTCAGCCTCAAACATGCTTTTGGGCACAAACAGCGGGAAATAAGCGTTTTGGTGACCGGTTTCCTTGAACATTTTGTCCAATTGAGCTTGAATTTTCTCCCAGATTGCGTAGCCGTAAGGTTTGATAACCATGCAACCGCGCACACCTGAATTTTCTGCTAATTCTGCTCGCGCAACCAATTCATTATACCATTTCGAGTAATCTTCTTCACGTGTTGTGTACTTCTGCGCCATGATGTTGTGCTGTAATTTATGCGTTTATTTATATAGGCTGTAAAATTAGAAAATTCCGCGTAGCGAAAAACGGACGCATCGACACGAAGCAGATATTTTGCCTCCCACAGATGCACGGATTTTTTGCGCTCCTAACGGCAGCGCTAATCAAGTTGTACAAGTGATACAATTAACGAGGGCGTTAGCCGAGTCTTATCTGTGCATCTGTGGGAGCTCAAACTCTAGCTGTGTAAACAGTTTTGTTTAGCGTAAGTATTTTTGAATGGTTCCTGAAAAACTTTCTTTCGTGAGTTTACTATCGATCCAAGCCGGAAGGTGGAAATATTCCAAAATAACGCGTTCTTGCTGATCTTTCATCAATTCATCAACCTCAACCTTCATCTTTTCGAGAATCTCGGTACGTTGCGCATTGTTAGTCGATTTAGCCAATTTGCGAATGTGACGAATCACTGTGTTTTCAATTTCGTAATCGCGGTCGTGTTTCGATAAGTAACGATTGGTCGATTTGATCACGTATTCCAGGAAATCGTAATTCTCCAATTCGAAGTGAATGATTAGGTTGAAAATGCGTGAAAAGCTGTAAATATCCTGACGCAGGCGCTGTTCGTTATCATTGAGAACTTCATTAAGCGTAGAAAGTGCTTTTTTGAATTCACCGATTCCGAAATAGGTATACGCCTTGTTGTATTGGAATAAAATAGATTGTTCTTTGGAAATTTTATCATCGAAAACAGCCACCTGATGTTCCACTTCGGTAATCAATTGAGCCGCTTTCGGGAAATTACCCATTGCCAGATTCAATGAAAATTCAGAATTGTAGGAAATCGTAAAGATGCGCAGGGAAATATCCATGGAATTAAAACCTTTCTTCCCTTCCAAAGAACGCAAATCCTGAATCATACGTTCCGCTTCTTCAAACTGTTGATTATCGATGTAGCAACGCAGTAAATGTGACAATGTAGCTACATAACGGTGTCCGAGATCTTCTTTGATTTTCGGATTATTGTCTAAAATATCGCGCGTGCGATTGAAAAACTGAAAACTGTCTTCGTAATTGCGATTGGTGGCAGCACACAACCCTTTTACATAATAACAAATCGACGAAGCGCGAGTTGACAATGCAGTGTTCTTTCCTTTAATCAAATGATAATCGGCGATGTCTTCTACAATTTTGCGTTCGGCTTCGTTTCGCGTAAATCCACCACTTCGGAAAATCAGATTGATTTTCGAATAAATGATCTGGTATTCGGCCACATTGCGCAGCTTGGAAATCACTTCCTCTTCTTCGGCTACTAGACTATCAAGATCACGACCAAATTCACCTTCTTCGTATGCGGCTTCTAACAGGCGTTTTTCCCAAGCAATCAATTCATACCAGTAGTAAAATTCTTCATTTTCCTTGGCCACTAACTTGGCACGCTGCACAAATTTCTCACATTCACGGTAAAGCGCTTTATTGTAGAGAATTTCCACGTTCTTCAATTCTTGCTTCAAAACACTCGATGCAGACTGTTCACTATAATAAACACGTAAACTCTTTAATATCAATCGATAGAGGTGATTTTTCTCAGAAGGCAAATGCTTCACAAAAACTTCACCCGCAAACGCTTCTTTGAGTTCATCCTCGTCGTAATGCTCTTGTTTTTCAATGTAATCGAAAATTTTGAGGTAGTTCTTTTCACCGGCTTGCAACGCAGATGACAATTTAAAAAAACGCTTCTCTGATTTGGTCAGAGATTTAATCAGCTTGAAAAGTTCGCTAGAGGGTTTCATACAGCCTGTTTTGATCAAAAATAACAAAACTTTCTTTTATTCCTAACCTTTTCACTAAACCGTTATTTAGCTTAACACTAGTATACATTATTGGTAGAACAGCTAGTGAATCATTGAAATCCTAGTCTAAAAACAGAACTTCCGTAAAAACAGTGCGCCTGACACTCATAGAGCTCAGGCGCACGAACAAACAACAACAATAAACTTCTTCAGTTCAACGACTAACGAAGAAGGACTTTTTGTCCTTTTTGAACAACTTCATCTGCAGATTCACTGTTATTCATATCCAACAGCGATTCCAGTTTAATTCCTTCGGCTTGAGAAAT
>Ga0302293_10001765_pt1 | contig 10521 bp, 9 predicted proteins | sample III_Fen_N2_2_FD_198758 | JGI IMG/M metagenome (GOLD analysis project Ga0302293, IMG submission 198758) | Peat permafrost microbial communities from Stordalen Mire near Abisko, Sweden - III_Fen_N2_2 | ecosystem: Environmental > Terrestrial > Soil > Wetlands > Permafrost | place: Sweden: Abisko... | reverse complement strand
AGTCTGAAACAGTTCGTTTATCGTTTCGATCCCGGTCGTACAGCAGGGCGTTATAAAAAAACGATAGCCCCCTTGCTCGCCGGAAACTACGAGAAATTCATGCAGCATGCAAACCCGATAGTTGTACCGATAACGGAAAAGATATAAGCCGACAAAGCTGAATTCGGAAACACCGTCGGGGAGTTTCACGAGATACGGCGATATTTCCCGGGCCATTTCCAGGGACAAGGGCGCAAACTCCGGGTACGCGGGTATAGAACTCATTACTATATGGTACTGGTTTCGCCTGAAATCGGCAAGTTGACGATAGAGGGCAAATATCGTAATCTTGCAGCCATGAACGATTCATTGATCGCGGTACCGCTCCTCGAGCGGTTTGTCAGGTATGCGGCAGTAACGTCGCAAAGCAGCATGGAAACCGCGGACAAGGGCGTTTTCCCGTCCACCGAATGCCAAAAGGACATAGCCCGTCTTCTCATCAGTGAACTTGAGGCGCTGGGTCCCGCCGATGCGCACATCACCGACGCGCACCTTACCGATATCCGCCTTACCGACAATTTTTACGTGCTCGCCAGAATCCCGGCGACGAAGGGACTTGAGGGAAAACCTGCGTTTGGCCTAAGCTCGCATTTCGATACCGCGTCTGACGCGCCCGGCGACAATGTTAAACCGCAAATACACAGAAACTATGACGGGAAACCGATAGCCCTCAAAGGCGGGTTTACTCTCGATCCCGCAACCGACCCGGCTCTGACTTCCTGCGTCGGGGATACGATCATCACCTCCGACGGAACGACCCTTCTCGGTGCCGACGACAAGGCCGGAATCGCCGGTATCATTACCTTAGCGGATATACTTCTTTCAAATCCGGAAATCCCGCATGGCCCGATCGAAATCATGTTCAGTCCAGACGAGGAAACCGGACACGGAATGGACTGGGTACCTCTCAAAGAACTCAAGTCAAAAGCCTTTTACACCGTGGACGGAGGAGAGCTCGGAGAGATCGAAGCCGAATGCTTCAACGCCTGGAAGGTAGAGGTTGTTTTTTCCGGCGTCGCCGCACATCTCGGGACCGCGCGCGGCAAAATGGTCAACGCCGTGACGATGGCGGCAAATTTCATCACGCACCTTCCCGCCCATGAAAGCCCCGAAACGACCGACGGCTATTACGGTTATTTTTGCCCTCTCGAAATTCGCGGCAGCGCGGAAGAATCCGCGGTCACACTTTTCCTCCGTGACTTCGACGCAGACGGCATGAAGCGCCGCCTTGAGCGCGTCGACGCACTGGCGAAAGGCATTGAGGCGCAATTTCCAGGAGGCTCGGTTTCGGTTAAGAAAACCTGCCAGTATCTCAACATGAAAAAAAAACTGGACGAACAGCCGCGTATCATGGATCTTCTTAAAAAAGCTACCTCGCGCGCAGGCGTCAAGCCAGTGATACGTCCGATACGGGGCGGTACCGACGGCTCCCGTCTGACCGAAATGGGCATCCCGACGCCGAATATCTTTACCGGCGGACACAACTATCATTCAAGGACCGAATGGGCCTCGCTGAACCAGATGACAAAAATGGTCAGAACCCTTATCGAACTCGCAAAACTCTGGGGAGAATCATAATGGACGAATATCGAATCGAAGGCGGATTTCCGATCAAGGGGACGATACGGGCAAGCGGAAACAAAAACGCCGCACTTCCGTGCATAGCGGCGGCCCTGCTCACGGACGAAGCCGTTACCCTCCGGAATCTGCCGGAAATCGAAGACATGCAGGTAATGCTCGAGATTTTCACCTCGCTTGGCGGTACTGCCGAAATGATCGGGCCAAACGCATACAGGCTCCAGATGAAACAAATCTCGAGAAACGATATCCCCCTGCCTCTCTCCAAAAAAATTCGCGCGTCCATTCTTTTCGCAGGGCCCCTGCTCGCGCGTTCCGGTAAGGCGATCCTTCCGCCGCCCGGCGGGGACGTTATCGGTAGAAGGCGCCTCGACACGCATTTTCTTGCGCTCACCGAACTCGGCGCGCGAGTGGATATCGACGGTCAGTTTACCTTTACCGCGAACAAGTTGATTGGACAGGAAATTTTCCTCGACGAGGCTTCGGTCACCGCCACGGAAAATACTTTGATGGCCGCAGTCATGGCCGAAGGACAGACCATCGTGACAAACGCCGCGAGCGAGCCCCACATTCAGGATCTGTGCAATATGCTGAACGCGATGGGCGCAAAAATCTCCGGAATCGGCTCGAATATATTGACCATAGTCGGAGTCGCCAAACTCACCGGGACCGATTTTCGCATCGGTCCCGATTATATGGAAATCGGCTCCTTTATCGGCCTTGCCGCCGTCACGCACGGCAGCATTACGATCACGGACATCGAGCCGAAGGACATGAGACCGATACGGCTCGCGTTCGGCAAGCTCGGTATCCGATGGAATATCGAAGGAACGACTCTTACCGTTTCGGCTCAGCAAGTCCTTCAGGTCAACTGCGATCTGGGCGGTATGGTTCCGAAAATCGACGACGCGCCATGGCCGGGATTTCCGCCCGACCTTACGAGCATTATGACGGTTGTCGCCACGCAAGTCGAGGGAACCGTACTGATACACGAAAAAATGTTCGAGTCGCGAATGTTCTTCGTCGACAAACTGATAGGGATGGGCGCGCGAATCACGCTCTGCGACCCGCATCGCGCAGTCGTATCCGGCCCGAGCGTGCTTCACGGATCGGAGCTCGTCTCTCCGGACGTTAGAGCGGGAATGGCAATGGTGATAGCGGCGCTTTGCGCGCGGGGAGAGAGCATCATCAAGAACGTGTATCAGATCGAAAGAGGATACGAAAATCTCACCGAGCGGTTGGTATCTCTCGGCGCGCATATCGAGCGCGTAAGCGTCTGCTGATTTTCAATCGGCACGTTGGGAAAAGAAGTACACCGAAACCACGATAAACCAGAGCGACAGCAGAGCCAAAACCAACAAAACGGGATTTTGAGGAACAAGATGCACTACCATGACAATCACTGTCCGGGTTATATACTGAAGCGATTGAATGGCATAAAAGGCAAGCAGGGGAAAAAGGGGCACGGCCAAAATCCACCAAGCCTTGAAAAAAGCTTTCGGCGCCAGGCGAAAACGCCAGCTTAAAATCAGCGCATACACGCAGACGATTAGCATCAAGAACGGATTTGCCAGACGGTTGATCAACTCGCATAGCAGGGCATTTGTGGAAAACCCGTATGTTTCGGCTTTTTTCTCGAAATTGATCAAATCGAAAAGAGACATTGAAGTAATACCGCGGTTTGCGGCCACGATCAGTGAAAAATCCTTATAGGGCATTTCGAGCACGAGGACGTTTCGTTCCCCTTCCGGAACCGCGCCAAATCTGATAGTCGGTAGCGTTTCAATTCCTTTATTGGTCCGGTCAACGGCATGCAATAAAAGTTCGGGCTTGAGCGAACCGTCGGCTTCCTTGAACGGAAACATCTTTACGTATGGCACTTCAATCTGCCAGGCGAGCTTACCGTCCCATCCTATATGCGCATATTCAAAATCGCGCAAGTAAGCCATCTCAAGTCCACCGGACTTGGCCCAAGTTACACCCCGGATAAAAATTGCATCGGAAGAGCCATCTTGCCGTTTGATCACGAAAAACAAATCCCGCGAAGCCTCAAACCGGCTCATGTTTCCCGTCTCGTCTATAAAAAAGAATGTATTGAGAACCCCGTCCTTCGCGACGCCCAGGAAACGTTCAACATCGGGATCAACGATTCCTTTTCCGGTTTTTTTCTCTTTCTCGTTCAGATCCAAAAAAAGGTAATAAGCCTTGAGATAATCGCCGCCTTGAATGGCATCATAGCCGCTTTTTTTCGCACCGTATAAAACCTTGTCGTCCTCGCCGAGGGAAGAATCAAAACCCTCGTTGATTTTATTCCATGCGGCGGCGGCGATGCGAAGCGCATTCTGTTTGTTCGGGTCAGTATCCTTGGCAAGGCGGTATGCGAGCATTGAATAATAATGCGCCGAATAATAATCGCTCTTTTTTAGATCCTCTTCGGCAAGATCAATTGCCTTGAGTACGGTTAAACCCTTTGCGCCCGTCAGCAGCATCGCATCATCGGAACCGATTTTTTGTTTGTCGGAGCCTGGCTTGTCCCCCGTCGCGGCAAGAAGATATTTAGCCTTCTCATGCACCTCATTCGCTTCCTTGCTACCTTTCCAGATTAATAGCGCTCCCGCCGATTCGCGTTCCGCTGCCTGCGAGTCTCCGTCAACAAGTGCCTGATTGGCCGCATCAAGATAATCCCGGTAATCCTTGGTACGCGCGCGGGATTCGCTTTGCAGAGTCTCGAAATGAGGCGCGATACCTTCCGCAAGAACGACATACAGCATGATGCACACAAGAGAGAGAATAAACGCACCCTTTAGACAAGACATCAGTGTTCCGGACCACCGCTCCGCCACATCGGACAAACCTTTTCCGAAAGCGATTGCATAACCAATAAGGATTCCGCTTATCAGCAAAGCGGGAATAAATCCAATAAACAGAAGAACCGCCGACCTTATTCGGTATATTACGGCGAAAATGGAAATAATATCGGTCCCGAGAGGCCGAACGAAGCGATATATAACGCAAGCCACGAAGGCAATTATAAAATGTCCGAAAACAATACCGACAACCCGTTTTATCTCAGTCATAAAACGCCTCCGGTCCGGAATGAGTTATCTTCCTTTTCATAAATATCCCGATACCTGCCAGAAAACACAATCCCGAAAAGGCGAGATATACCAGAGAAGGAACCGATGAATCCGGAACAATGGAGGGCAAAAACCGTTTAATAGATTCATATACCGGACCGCTAACGGTAAACTGATAGCAATAAAAAAGCATCCTGAAGAAAGATAAAACCAAAAGTGCATTTAGCATGCGCCAACCGGTTGAAAAACAAAAAATCCATAAAACGCCAATAGCGATAAAAAAACTTCCCGCTAGCCAGAAATACCCATACGCCCCGGATTCAAATGCCGAGCGGAACGCATTCAGCACTGTAACCACATCAGAAACTATCGGTCCGAGAAACGCGGGAAGTCGGGTATAACGGGTAAACAAGGGATCCTCACCACCTGCCTGTCCAATTATTTCCGTCGAATTGAACTCCATTGTTCTGGAAGCCCGAATGTACATGCTATTTGAATAAAACAGTAAAGCATTGGTTGTTTTTCCGGCATCGATCAGTATAATCGATCGTTTTTGAATATCTTCTTTGGAAATATCAATCCATGAAACCTTGGTAGACCAAGAATCTCCCCTGATATACCCAGAGTCGAACATTTTTCCGGATATTGTGGTATTTCCGAAAACCGCATCCGAAAACCGGTTTTCAAGCTTTCCAAGTAAAGAATAGGATAAAGGCATTGCAAACAGAACCGTCGCGCCGGCAAGTGCCACTATCAGTGGTATCGAAATAAATAATACTGTTTTATGACGCATTGTATAGAAGAAAACGAAAATGAAAGCAATCATGATACAGAGCGGAAGTAAAAACAAAGAGCGATAACAGACCGCAATCAAGAAAAGGGGAATATTCCCATCAATAAGCGAATTTAAATAAATATATGATCCAAGCACAGAAAAAACAGAAAGAACACAAACCCAAACAACCAGATTTATGAGGAAAACCAGAGGTATCATGAAAGTGTTTTTCATATTAAAAGAAGAGTACCATGCGGAAAGGTCAATTACAAGAACTTTCCTATATCCAGTAAAGAATACAGGCACAAGCACACAGTTTATCCACAGGTTGTACAGTCATTTCTACAGCAATTTTCTGTATCTCTTTATCAGATAAGACTTTCCTAATTCAAGCTTTAGTTTGCCTTATTTTTTCAACAGAAACGATATTTCTTTACAGGATATAGACTTATACACGCTGCTTAGTTTTTTAACACATATTTTCATAAATTTGGACACAACCAAATTCCGGTACCACAATAAATCACCTGTTTTTCCGGAAGTTCTTAACAAATTATCCACAAGGCGTGTGTACAAACGTAACAATCATTGAAAGAAAGAAAAGTCAATCAAAACATTAAAAAAAATGCTGAATGCACACGCATTCAGCTTCTAAAACAGAAAGCTAATCAATTCTCAACCAAGAAAAACCTGACCATTATTATCAATCGCAAGGATTGTTTTGCACTCGGAACAACGAAACCGTCCAGCTTTAGTAGCTTTAAGCTTTTTCGAACAAATAGGACAGGCGAAAATTTTCGGAAAAACCTCGGATTTTATTTCCACACCGGTAGTCTTGAAAAAATCAATCGAATCGGCAAGTGAATCTTTTATGTTGAAAAATTGAGAAAAACCGAGTAATTGAAATACTTCATATACTTTTGGTTGAATTTCAAGAAGAACAACGTCACCACCCTTCGGTTTAACTGTTTTCAAGAATGCTGTAAAAGATCCAATTCCAGTTGAAGAAACATAATTAAGGGCACCACAGTTAAAAATTAGACGATTAAAGCCTGATTCAACGACTTTTGAAACTCTTTTCTGGAAAAAACTCGAATTATAGGTATCAATATAACCATTAAGGAATAATACAATGCAACCTTCTACTTCATCAATTTTTTCCAGACGGATTTTAAGGCTATCGTCTTTTTCCTCGTCAAATCCTGGAATAATGCTGTTGTTATTCATATCACTCCTACCGTACACATAATCGGCATTTTCTCCAATATCATTACTATAAACACAATAAAATAAATTGTCAAATAAGTCCGGGAGCCCAACCTTTGTCAGCAAGCACAACAGACCCATTATATAACGTATTTTTCAGTAAAAATACGGCTAATTCGGCTATTTCCTGCGCAGAAATCAGTATCCCGTCAGGATTTTTCCTGGCAAGACTGTCTTTTTGCACAGAATCCAGATATTCCGTTTCCACAAAACCCGGACAGATAGCATTGCAGGTTATGCCCTGAACCGCATACTCAAGAGCCACCGACTTGACCAGTGATGACAATCCAGTTTTTGCGGCGGCATACGCAGCGTTTGTCCGGAAGCCGTGCACAGAATCCGTACGTGTTCCCCCAAAAAGGAGAATACGACCCCAAAGCAAGGCACGCATGTGTGGCAATACGGCAGAAACCAACATTCCCGGAAAGGCAAAATTGGTGTAAGCCTGCGAAAGCCATTCATCCGAAGTCATTTCATGTAGATGCTTCTGCAAAAAGGGCCCACGAACGACGCACAGAATATCCGCAGATAAAACTTCATCTATTACTATAGTACGATTTTCCGGATTATCAAGCTCAAGAATCAAAGAGTCTATGCCAGGAAGAGCATGTCTTCCGATCGCACGAACTTCTGACCCTTCTGCAGCCAGTGAACGGGAAATAGCACGTCCTATTCCGCCGGTCCCACCAACGATTACCGCCTTTTTTCCATCGAAAACCTTTTTCACTATTTAATGATAACTCACTAATATTGACATAACAAGAGTCATCGAACAGAATTAACAGTGAATTCATTACCAACGACGATTATCCTGTGCCGGCCAGAAGAGAGTCGAAATATCGGGTCTGTATGCCGTGCGATGAAAAATATGGATTGTCTTGATCTGCGGATCGTGGGAAACAAAGACGATTTTTCCGATGAACAAGTACGAACGCTTTCGGTTCACGCTTATGATATCTGGGAACATGCAGAGTTTTTCGAACCGACTATACAGGGCTTAAAGTCGGCTATCGCCGATTGTTCGATTGCCGCAGGAACGACGCGGAGAATGGGACAAAAACGCAAATCCTGGGGCATGACCCCCGAACAATTTGCTCACAACGTGCGTTCAACAGGGACCGGACGCGTCGGTGTGGTATTTGGCAACGAACGGACAGGCCTCACTGACGATGAGCTTGACTGCTGCTCGGTTGCCGTCAACATTCCATCAAGCGAACGATTTCCCTCGCTGAACCTCTCGCATGCCGTCCAGTTAATTACCTATACCCTCTATCGGGCCCTCGACGGACGCGAACGCGGATATACGCCAATTACGATGGAACGACTGGCCGCTCTCGTCGAATCGATCAGCGCGGATATCAAGCACGTCGGCATGTTCAAAAACGCAGGGATGGACGACAACGACCGGTTCCTCGACGGTATTTTCGCCCGTGCCGCCCTTTCGGAAGGAGAGGCACAGCGCATGCAAAAATTATTTCATACTATGGCCTGGATGAAAACAGAATCTGATCGGGATAAATGACTTCTGTCCGGGAATCACAGGCGGCGCGCGTCAGGCAGTTAAAAAGTTCGCGTACGTTACCCGGCCATGAATGCATATGCAATTTATCAAGCGCACCCAGAGAAAGCGTTTTTTGGTAACCGGAGAGAAGCGGAGCGCAAAGTAAAGGAATGTCTTCAGGGTGCTCGCGAAGAGGCGGGATCGACACGCGCAGAACGTCAATCCGATGAAACAGGTCGGAACGGAAAAAACCTTCGCTTACAGCATCGTCCATCCGGCGATTTGTCGCGCAAACAAGCCGGAAATCAACTTTTTTGGCGCTGAAAGAACCGACCCTCGTTACGGTTTTATCTTCCAAAACCCGAAGAAATTTTGGCTGAAGGCCAATAGCAAGCTCGCCTATCTCGTCGAGAAAAAGAGTTCCCTGATTTGAAGATTCAAAAAGCCCCGGAGAATTGCATGCTCCGGTAAAACTTCCCTGAACCGTCCCGAAAAGCGTGCTTTCCGCGAGAGTGGCAGGAATGCAGCTGACATTCATAATATTATATGGCCCTTGAGAAACGGGAGAATACCGGTGAACAAGACGCGCCACGAGATCCTTTCCCGTCCCTGTCTCTCCATAAATTATCAGGGGCTCTATTCTTTTACGGTACCCGATGATTGCCTTTCTCACCGCTTCCATTTGACGGCTTTTACCCTGAAGCACATCGGCAAGGTTTATCTCATCCCGATCCCGCTGATACGCTGGGGCAGACGAATCGAGGACTGTCTCGGGAAGTGTGATCGACGCCCTTGCTTCAAAAAGTCTTTCAACCGTGCAAATGAGGGCAGCCCCGGTATACGGAATATGCACATATCCGCTGGCGCCCGCATTAATGGCAAAATCCAGAAAACGGAAAGAATATTCCCGGCTAAGAATCACAACCGGGGGATGATGGGGAATGGAAACGAGCTGCATCAAGAGATCGGGAGCATAGCACCCCGTCATCGCGATGTCCAAAAAAACGAGATCGAAGGAATGGGTCCCAACGAAAGCAGGAGCCTCCTTACTTTCGGTCAGAGAAGACACTTTCCATGCACCGCGGGTCTTGTAAAAAAGAACGCGGACATCTTCCTTGCACGAGGTAATAAACAGGACTTTTTTCAATGGAAAGATCCTTTCCGGTAATTTTCCTTTTTTTTAAGTACGATCGTTCACGCTGCGGTGCGGAATAACCGGTAAAACAACAACAATACGTTATACCATAAATATTGGAAGATTCTGAAAATTCTTAAAGGATTTTTTGCGAGCAATGGAAAAAATTCCAGGCCTCTCTCAAATGTCTTTTCGGAAATACGCCGTTTTCTTTCGGAAAAAATATCGATTACGTCCGAATTCCAGATAAAAATGCCATTGTGCAATTTGGCGCGATTTCTGTTTATCCATTTTTGCCCGCCGGGAAGACCATCGCCGACAATTACCAGGGAAGGGTTCGACTTGACGATCGCGGTCTGAATATTTCTCTCCATGCTCTTGTGATAATACCCGGCAAAGCGGCCAACGATGCTCAGATTGGGAAAAGTGCTCCGGACATTTCGTTCCGCCCGGAGCAGACTCCGATGCTGGGCGCCGAGGAGATAAACTGATTTATAATACTTTTCTAGAGTGCCTAAAACTCCAATGATCAAAGAAAAAGGCTGATAGCGGACGGGGATACGTTTCTTGAGAAAATGAGCGCCCCGGACAAGGCTTTTCGAGGTCGGGATAACAAGAGCTGCTTTGGTTACCATGGTTCTGAAATCGCCTCTGTGCCGTGCGCGTAAAACATCCCATATGGAAACAAGCATGATATGCTGAGGAGTGTCCCGGGAAAGCAGGTCAAGGATAACTGATTCCAGCTCTTCCGGCGGAACTATATCAAGCGGGACTTTCAGGAAATCGATTCTTTCAATTGCCAATTTTCGGACTCCAATAGGGCTGACTGCACGGCCGCGATGCCATAAAGCGCCGCTGTTTCCGCCCTGAGTATATTTGTTTTAAAATGGATACAGGTAAACCCGGATTCTACAAGGATACCTATCTCTTGGGCAGTCATTCCGCCCTCCGGTCCAATTGCGATTGCCGTCGCTCCAGTACCGCTACAAAGATACTCATGGAGCGATATTCGCGCAAGAGGGGCTTCGGTAAGAACTATAGAGCGCGAATCAGATCCTCCAAGGCTTTGCCAGAGATAAGGAATCTCGCTTCCCTCGACGGGAGGAAGAACTTTGGTCGGAACGGGAGAACCGCATTGCTGCAGGGCCTC
>Ga0302293_10001761_pt1 | contig 10526 bp, 10 predicted proteins | sample III_Fen_N2_2_FD_198758 | JGI IMG/M metagenome (GOLD analysis project Ga0302293, IMG submission 198758) | Peat permafrost microbial communities from Stordalen Mire near Abisko, Sweden - III_Fen_N2_2 | ecosystem: Environmental > Terrestrial > Soil > Wetlands > Permafrost | place: Sweden: Abisko... | reverse complement strand
CAATTACCTCCTGTAACGGCACAATGCGCTGATTGACATAAATGGTGCGGGCATTGCCGTCGAAAAGCGATACCGGAATTTGGCGTGATTCGTAACCGATATGCGACACATGCAAAGTGGCATCTCTAAATGAGGGAGGTATTTTCAGTGTGAAACGTCCATCGCCATTGGCAACCGTGCCGATGCTGGTGCCATCGATGCCCACCGTACATTCACTCACCGGTTGTTCATTTATTTTATCGTACACGGTTCCACTCACAATCAGGTATACCAGCGAATCGCTTCTGGGAGGTGCCGGAGCCGAAACAGTCACTATCGGCTGGGCAGTTTTTTTATCAATAAGAATATAGCGGTCAACGATTTTCAACGAAAAACTGTTGCTGCCTAATACCAAAAACACTGCATCACGTAGGCTGTAAGTGGCTGCCGCTATTTTCACTTTCCGCTCATTATCCACCAATTTACTGTCGTAAATAAAATTGTAACCCGACAGTTCTCCAATCTTGTTCAGCAGTTCATACACGGTGCTCTTTTGTTTAGGCAATGACAACGAACGCTGTAGCGGCTCATCCGTTTGAGCAACCAACAGCGTTACAGCCAGGCACATAAAAAAAAGAAATAAACAGCGTTTGAGCATCTTATATAATTAATAACGAGCAATTAGTAATCAATACGAAGCTTGCATAGTAAGAGATTCAAAATGATTGAGATACTTTCCGGTAAATCATTGCGAAATAAATATTGAGTCCTGACGCACTTCGCGCGTGAGGTGAAGTGCCAGACTTATCACCTCAGTCATGGTCTCTACATCGTTGTTGTAAAACCTAACGTTGAGCTTGTGATTTTTGATAGTCGTCCCTTTGAGCGCCACCTTTCGGCTCGAATTCTGGTTGATTACCTGCACAATACGATCAAGCGGTTCGTCTTTGAATCGCATATTGCGGATAAAATTATTGAGCAAAGTGCTGTTTGCATTGTGGGTTTTCTGCCAATGATTGTCGATGACGGAGGCTTGTTCTCCGGCTACTACGTAGGCGGTTTCACCGTTTGCTTTTTGTGTCACCTTCACTTTGCCGCGCAGTACCGACAGTTCAAAACTCCCTTTGTCGTCGGTTTTTATATTAAACGCGGTTCCCAATACCTCCACGATTATCTTCTCGGTTTCAATACGGAAAGGCTTCACCGGGTTTCGTGCAATGTCGAACATGGCGTTGCCTTTCATGCTTACTTCACGCGAATCGTGAGCAAATTGCACGGGATACGAGAGCGAAGTACTTGCTGCCAGATATACCGTGGAGCCATCATCAAGCGTTTTCACTAACGTGTTGTCGGCATCGTTGTTTTGAAACGTGAGTAGCGGCAGGCTATTGTGTGCAGGCAACAGGTAGTGAATGGCCACAGTGGCAATGGCAAGCACCAACACTGCAGCTACCGCCCATTTTAGCACGGGCGAAAATCTGCGAAAAGATGTTTGTTGATTTGTAGTATTAAGCAGATTATCCTTCTGTAAGCGTGCGTGTAAGGCATTCCAGGCTTTGTCGGTGTCGGGTTGGTACATATCGTGATGTGGTTGTTGTATCATAATAATTTTAAAATTTCAGTCAGTCGTTTATTGAGTGTCAGAAAACGGCTTCAACTCTTTGCGTAATATGGCTAATGCTTTGGTCATTTCGGCTTCCACGGTTTTTACGGAGACCGAAAGCTCTTGGGCTATTTCATTGTATTTTTTCCCGTCGAATCGATTCATACAGAAAATTCGCCGTTGTCGTTCGGGCATGTGCTGCAACGAAACGTGAAGTTGAGTTTCCAGTTCCTTGTATTCCAATTCGTCGGCGGGAGTCATGGTGTCAATATCTAAAAGCGAATCTCCCATTTTTTCACGATAACTCTCTTTTACCTGTTGATGTTTTAGATAATGAAAAGTGCGGTTGCGAACGGCCTGATAGAGATATGATTTTACCGAAAGCCGGATTTGAATTTGTGACCTGTCTTTCCATAAGAAGTAGAATAAATCCTGCACAATCTCTTCGGCTGCCGGCATCTCGTTGATATATGAATAGGCATAGCGGCATAGTGGCGCATAATAAGCGCGGAAGAGCTTTTCGTAAGCCTTCAGGTCACTATTCCTGATTTTTGAGAGCAGCAGCAATTCGTCCAACATAAGTATCAATTCGGGTTAAGCCGGTGTGAGTATCTGTGAAAACAATGCCCAAAGATACATACAATTTTATGTGTATGTGAAAGCAGGCAAAGCAAAATCCCACTTCCTGCGAAGCGGGATATATTGCTTATTGCGTTATTTTTGTTTTTTAAGTTTCACCACGGCTGCTTCGAGCGATTCGGTGGGTTCGATAATGTTGTAACCACCCCAATAATCCACATCGTAGAAATCGGATACCTTATCGGAAAATGCCTGATCGCTTTTGAATGCTTCCTTGTATGGAATAGGCTGTATCGGTTGTACTTCGCGCTCGGTAGTTACCATTTCGGAGACTAAATCATATTTACTCGAAAAGAGTTTCCGTTTCCAGTCGCATTTGAATTTGGCTTCGCTTCGCACATAGTTGAGGTAGCTTATTCCGTTTTGCAATTTGTAAGTGATAAGAAATGAGAACTCGGAAGGTTTGAATCGCAATCCCAACGGTTTTTTGAGCAACATCATGCTTGTGGCCTTGTCCATGTCTTGCATATCCAGACTAAATTCTACGCGGGTAAAAGCCAGTGACTCGTAGTCAATGTAGTATTTGCCATTGTAAAGGGCAAAGGGCAATATACTGCTTGGACGGAAGCTAATTACGTATTGCATCCTGTTATCAATCGACACGGGATCTTCCATTTTATATTCGTAATAAGAAAGTATCTCCTTGTCTAATAGCACATCAGGATTTTTTACCACGTCGAGCATTACGGCCAATGTAGGTCCACCCATCAGTTTTACGGCCAATGTGTCGGATGCCTTTTGACTGAGCAGTTGACGTCCTTTGAAAATGCGCACACGATCTTTCGACAGTGAATGTGTGTAAGAATCTTTGTAGATGTTGACCACTGCTTCCGAAATTTGAATGTATCGTTTCCCTTTTTGAGCGGTTTCGCGATAAAAGCCGGTGAAAAGATTGGCATCTTTGCTGTAATTCACTGAAATTTTGTCGATTGCCTGCTCAATCAATTGGCGGGGCATTTCGGGACGGACTGTTACTTCTTTCAGAAGTTTGGTATTAGCAACTAGATTAATCACCTTCTCCATATTGGTGCCATCTACCGGGAAACGGTAATTTTTATAGGCAAGGTGTGAAATTTCCACCTCTTTGGCATTCAGCGAGGTTTTAATTTTCAACGTAAATTCGCCGTCCGCATTTGTTACGGTACCAATGTTGGTGCCGGGTACAGATACATTGACATACGCAAGATTCTTTTTTGATTGCGAGTCTCTAACTACACCGCTCACAGTGAAGTAACTATCGGTTGTCTGTGCGAGTGAAAATCCGCTTGCCAGCAATAGCATTGCCAACATGAAACCGATTCGTTGTAAAATTGTTGTTTTCATAATATAAATAGTTGAGGGTTTCTCTATAGGACAGATTTGTAGATGAATATTTCTCCCGTTTACATCTTTAAGACCCTTCAGCCAAAAAATACCCTATTTTTATTTTGAGAAATAAAAGAAAATCACAACCAGTCAGGATAAAAATTTAAAATAAAAAGCTGCCTCTCAATGACATTTTGTATCGAGAGGCAGCTTTTCTGAATTCGTTAGTTAGATTTTACAAGTAGTGCATAAACAGAGCCAGTGGCCGATAAACTGCATGAGCAAATTTGGAAAAGGCAAAAAGGACGACTAACTCCATGGAGATGATAATATGTATCATCAGCACAATGTGGTTAATGAAAAGGTGGGCATCGAAGGCCACGGCAATTTCCAACCAGAAACCGGTAACGCCTGCCAGCCACAGAAAACCCAGAAACATCCAGTCTGCCAGCAATGTGTTGGCGTAGGTCTTAGTTACTTTTTTGATGCGGTAGTACATTGCCAGACTTGAACCGTACACCATCAGCATTCCGGCAAGAGTGCCGATAATGCGCGACGGCCACCAGATAGCGGTTGCGGGGTCTTTCAACATAAAATCGAGCGAAGTAGTTATCAGCAGCCCGATAAACCCCCACATAATAGTCCAGTGCACAAACCACGGGCGCACGTACCATCCCTTTTTGTTCCATACCGAACTGTCGCTGTCACAATTTCGGTAACGCTTCATGGTGGCAAGCTCCTGTGCTACTTTTTTGGCCGCCTCAAAAGCTCTTTTCAGCAAGTTTTCTTTCGCCAAGGGTTTTTTCTTTGTAATCTGTTTCCACATCATGGCTACACCTACCAAAGCCGAGATTCCCATCAGGGCAAAAGCGCCGATACCAAAGCTGTGCAACACCTCGTAGGGAACATATTGAAACAGCCAGCGAGCCACTTCGGTGTCGGGTTTAATGGTGAGCAGAAAGAATGCCAACACCACAGCAAGGAGCAACGTGACAGCAATAAATGCAGGATTACTTTTGAAAATCAGTTTGGTAAGGCCGGTCTTTTCGTAATTGGCAATAGCGTAGCGGCGAAGATTTGCCATCAACGCGCCCGGACCGGCTTCGCGCGGGCAAGTGTCGGAGCAGTCGCCACACGAGTAACAGAGCCAAAGCTCCTGACTCGACAAAATCTCTTCCTTGAGTCCCAGCATGGAGTAGCGCACCATCATTCGTGGAAAGTTGGCATTTTTTTCTGTCAGTTGGCACACGGCGGTGCAGTTGCCGCAGTTGTAGCAAGCCGAAAAATCGAATGCTCTGTATTTCTTAATATCCTCAGTCAGTTCCGGTTGAATCAGTGCCATGGTTATTGCTTCTTTAATTCGTAAAAATAATACTCGTCCATATCGTCAATGCCGTTCACAGCCACTTCGCCGAATTTGAGCATGGCCATCAGGTAATAGGTAATGTCGGAAAGTGAAATTTTGGATGCTTCTGCAATTTGAGGAATGCTTTTCGGTTCCTCTTTCAATGCTTCGGTGATTGCCTTTCGCATTTTCAGATAGTTTTTGCGTTCATCAAGAGCTGCTACCGAAGCTTTCCGATGTTGCTTGATAATATCGATTGTTTTATATGTTGTTCCCATCTAATTATTTATTATCAATTAGTTATCCTTCTGCCAATGCATCTATCATTGACTCTATCTGAGGGTTGGTGTATCCTGCCAGGTCGATGGCATCGGTGGGGCATACAGGTGTACACATACCACAACCTTTGCAATTTGATTCGTTGACCTTTGCCACCTTTTCACCGTTGTTTTCTACCTGTACAATCGCATCAAAGGGGCATGCAGCGCTACATTTTCCGCACCAGTTGCAAGCGCCGGGATTTACTTTTGCCAAAGTCGGTTCGAGCGATAATTCGCCTTTGGTGAGTACCGAATTAATCTTTGCGGCTGCGGCCATCGAAGAATTTACCGTTTCCAGTATATTCTTCGGCGATTGGCAGGTGCCGGCAATCAGAACTCCGTCTATCACTGTCTCCACGGGACGAAGTTTCATGTGTATTTCGTTGAAAAAATGGTCGCGACCTGTAGGTATTTTCAGCAGATGTTCTAGTGTCTCATTCTTTCGGGGCACCATTCCGGTCACCAACACAATGAGGTCAGCATCTGTTTCGAGGTTTTTGCCTGCCGTGAGAATATCCTTTACTTGGATGAATGTTTTTTTCCCTCGTTGTTCGATTGCAGGGATGCTTTTCAACGAAAATTGCAGGAAAATATCGCCTTGTTTGGAGGCATGTTCGTAAATCAACTCCTGTTTACCATAAGTGCGGATACCGCGGTTGAAGTGGAAATTGACAATATCTTTGAATTTGGTTTTTGCCTGAACGGCGATATGCGATGCGGCGGTGCAGCAGTAGCGGGAACAATATTTGTTGTCGCCCTCATCATCCTGACGGCTGCCCACACAATAGATATAGGCAATCTTCCGAATTTTTTTCCCGTTGTAAACCAGCTCTTTGTCACTCAATTCAATCAATCGCTTAAACTGTTGGAGAGTGATTACATTCTCTTGTTCTCCATAACCGTATTCACCTTTTGACGGTTCGTAAGGGTCAAAACCGGTGTTTACCACAAAGGCACCCACGTGTAAGGGGAGAAGTTGCTCTTTTTCTTCCAAATTAAATTCAGGGCAAATTTTTACGCATTCGCCGCATTGAGTACAGTTTGCTGCGTCAATGGCCGGTAGTAGTGGAAACTGTCCGGGTTGAGGCAGTAGAATAGCGCTCCTTTCGGTGAGGCCGAAGTTGAATTCATCTTTTACGGCAACAGGGCATTCCATTTGAGCGTTTTGTACCGATTCAGTCATTGCCTTGCCGGTAAACTTGCGGGGACGTACCCTTACCTGAAGAGTGAAATTACCTATACTTCCGCTTTTCTCTACCAGTTCGGCACCGGTAAACAAGGTGATATTGGGTCGTTTTTGTACTTCGTGGTAAAGTTTTTCAATCAGCGCGGCTCCGCTATCTTCGGTGGGAAAAACTTTGCCCCATTGAGGCGTTCTTCCTCCCACAAAAAAATCTTTTTCAATAAGATAGACTTCGGTGCCCATGTCGGCCAGACCGATAGCTGTCTTCATACCGCCAATGCCCCCACCAACCACGGCCACCACGTTGGAGGCCGGAATCTTCATTGAAAGCAATGCTTCGCTCTCTTTGGCTTTGGCAATACCGGCTTTCACTAGATGAATGGCTTTCTCGGTTGCCCCCATGTTGTTGTCGGAATGTGCCCATGAACTTTGTTCGCGGATATTTACCTGCACGTAGTTGTACGGATTCAGACCTGCCCGTTGCGCTACTCCTCTGAAGGTGTTGAGGTGCAATTTCGGAGAGCACGATGCCACCACTATTGCATCTAACTGATCGTTCTGAATATCGTGTACCATCTCTGTTTGCGACGAGTCGGCGCAGGCAAACACGGTGTTTTTTACCAAAAAAACATCCGCTTCATCTTTCACGGCCGCTTTTACTTTTTCAATATCCACGTGGTCGGATATATTGCCGCCGCAATGGCATACGTAAACTCCTATTTTTTTCTTCATAGCAATCGTTGTAAATAGCTTGATGTTTCGGTGGCAGCTGCACCTGCCGACATAATGGTGTCGGGAATATCCATCGGCGCGGTGGCAGTTCCGGCTACAAAAACACCTTCGATGGAGGTGAGAGCGGGGCTTTGCAATAGGTCGGTCTGACGGATGTAGTTCAGTTCGTCTGTTTCGAGCGTTGCGTTTTTGAATACCTTGGTAATGGCTGGATTGGAAAGTAATCCTACCGAAAGCACTACCAAATCGTGCTCTTTCTCTGTTACTTTCCCCGTTGCAATGTCTTCGTAACGCAGCACTAAATTGCCATTCTCTTTTTCGGCGATGGAGGCAATTTTGCCTTTCACATACTTGGCACCCATATCTTTGGCTTGCATGTAAAACTCGTTGAAGCCTTTACCGAAAGCACGGATATTGATATAATATAATGACACATCGGCCATTGGCAAAGCCCCCATGAGGAGTTGTGCCTGTTTGGTGGAATACATACAGCACACCTGCGAGCAGATGGGATTTCCCATGGTATGGTCGCGTGAGCCTGTGCAGAAAATATAGGCAATTTTATCGGGCATTTTCCCGTCCGATGGGCGTAAAATATTGTTGAACGGACGCGTGGGAGCGAGCTGACGTTCCATTTGCATGGAGGTTATCACGTTTTTGTAGCGACCGTATCCGTAGCGTTCAATTGCTGTCGGGTCAAACAGTTTGAATCCTGTGGACACGATTACCGTCTTTGCTGTAATATTCAGTATTTCTTCTGTTTGTGAAAAGTCAATGCAGTTCGACGGACAAGCTTTTTCGCATGCACCGCACAAAATACAATTGTCAATATCAATCAATGCCACACGCGGATTGGCAATAGTAAACGGAATATAGACTGCCTTTCGTGCCGTAAGGTTGAACTGAAACTGGTCGTTGGTGATGGCAGGGCATGCCTTTTCGCACTCCTGACAACCTGTGCAATCTTTCTCCACCACGTAACGAGGTTTCCGTTTCAACGTAACCGAAAATTGGTTTTCTCCGTTGCGTAAAATCTCTTCTACTTCGGTGAGAGTTAGTACGGTAATATTCGGATGGCGAGCTGTTTCCGATACTTTAGGGGTGGTAATACAAGCAGCACAATCGAGCGTTGGAAAGACTTTGCTCAGCAAAATCATCTTTCCTCCAATGGAAGGTTCTTTCTCCACTAGCAGCACTTTGTGCCCCATATCGGCTAGTTTCAGTGCCGACTCTTCGCCCGCTATTCCGGCTCCAATCACCAGCACATCGTACAGCGATTCGTTGATACACGTTTCTTGTGTTCCCATGTTTTTAGTTCTCTTTAGGGGCTAATTCTTTCATAAACGAGGTTATGTGTTTCACAAACGGCTCTGCACATACCGAGCAGATGGCAGCCATTTTCAATTGCGACGGTTTCAGTCCTTTTTCCCTCATCAGTTGGTGCGTGGCAGCCACAATGTCGGAAGTTCTTTCCGAACACAATTCACCATAAGAGCAGTCGGTGCCGTCGGCGGCAATAAACACCCCGTCGAACCCTTTTTCGTAGGCATGCATAATCCAGCGGGGTTTGATGCAGCTCGAACAAGGCACGCTGATGGTATAAACCGTAGCGGGATAATGTTTTTTCAACAACCCCGCCAGGTCAATGGCAGGGTCGGAGATTTTTTCGGTCGAGAAGACCAAAATTTTAGGCATGGCAGCTTATTTTTTAAGAAAGAGACGATAAATTCCATCTTCGTCGATGGAGCCGAGGTATTCAAATTCTTGCTTTCTGCACCATTTTGGAATGTCACTTTTGGTTCCTTCGTCCGACGAGAGGATTTCCATAATCTGTCCTTCTTCTACATCGCCAATGGCTTTTTTAGCAGCCAAAAGTGGCCCAGGGCAAGCCATACTACGTGCATCAACTGTCTTGTCGCTTTTCAAATTTTTTAATTCTTCTGTTGTCATAATATTTTGTAAATTAAATGATTAAAATCTTAATCCATCCCTCGCTGAAGGAGAGGGCGGAATCTGAGGAATATAAACAGTGTAAGATATTACTTGTTTAACCCAACACTTCGCCTTGCAGATTGCCCCTTTCCTTCGGAGAGGGGTAGGGGAGAGGTCCCCTATATAAATAATTGTATTTTACTTTCGTCGGCATCGGAGATGTAGGTGCCAACGCCAACGTACGAAAGATTGGGGTAATCTATCATCTCTTCGCGTTTGAATCCCATCAGGTTCATACTCATTTCGCAGATACAGATTTCAACGCCAAACTCGGCAGCCAGGGCAATCATCTCTTCGAGCGAAGCCACATTTTTCTTCTTCATCAAATCTTTGAGCATTGCTGTGCCCATGCCGCACATATTCAGTTTCGAAAGCTTAAGTTTGGTGCTGCCTTTTGGGAGCATAAAGCCAAACATTTTCGACATAAAGTCTTTACCTTTTGGCGATTTATTTTTGTCGCGCAGCATGGAGGTTCCCCAGAAAGTGAAGAACATTTTCACCTCCATATCCATTGCCCGTGCGCCGGTGGCGATTATCATTGCAGCCAGCACTTTATCCAAATCGCCCGAAAAGACGATGATAGAGAGTTGGTCTTTGGGTTGTGTCTTTTGTAGTTTTTTGAGTTGCGCTTCCAGTTGTTGTACCTGAGCTTCGAGTTCGGTTGCCATAATAAATAATATTTTGCAGGTTATTTTGATTCCATATTTTCTCACTTAGAGAGAAACGGGGGATTGTTTAATGAATTTTTTCTTCAATTAATCTCGCTCACAAAATTATCTCTAATAAATCGGTCACGAAAAGAATCGGATGTGAGGTTTTATACCGATATTTGTGATATAAATCACAAGTGGAAGTGTTTTTCCACTTCTTGCAATTAATTTTTTATGACAAAACCCCTTTGTTCCCAGTGCATTATTCAGACCGACAGTTGTATCCAGATGAAGGAGTTCGTGCTGGATGCGCAAAGTTTTCACTGTTCGCAGGTGAATTTCACTGTCGGTGAGACTATTTTCAAGGAAAATGCCATTGCCTCGGGAGTGGTCTATCTGAAAACAGGTTTGGTAAAAATACACACCAATAGTTGCGCCAAAGACCGTATTTTGCGTCTTTCCAAAGCACCTTCGTATCTGTGCCTTCCCAGTTCGTTGGGCAATAGCGTGAATAGTTTCACCGCCACTGCCCTTGAACCAACCACGGCTTGTTTTATCGACCTTGCATCGTTCAAAAAACTGATTTATGAGAATGGCGATTTTGCCTATCAAATCATTATGGCGCTTAGCCAGCGGGAGATGAACAACTTTCATGTGTCGCTCAATTTGGCGCAAAAGCAGGCTAACGGTCGTGTGGCCGATGCGTTGCTTTATTTATCAAAAGAAATTTTTGAAAGCCCGTCGTTTACCGTGCCTTTTTCGAGACAGGAGTTGGGCG
>Ga0302293_10001760_pt1 | contig 10526 bp, 9 predicted proteins | sample III_Fen_N2_2_FD_198758 | JGI IMG/M metagenome (GOLD analysis project Ga0302293, IMG submission 198758) | Peat permafrost microbial communities from Stordalen Mire near Abisko, Sweden - III_Fen_N2_2 | ecosystem: Environmental > Terrestrial > Soil > Wetlands > Permafrost | place: Sweden: Abisko... | reverse complement strand
AACTTGGAACAGAAGAAATTGTTGAACTCTTCTACAAGATATTCAACCCAGGTGACACAGAAAAACCAATACCCCTTAACTAAAAACGTATGTCATTTTTTGATTCATTGTTTGGTAATAAAAAAGGCGGACAAAGGGTCTCAATTTCACCAATCCTTCCACAGGAAATCTATGAAGCGGGTGTACTCGAACTCAAAGATGTTATTGCACCATCTGCCCTTAAAGTATCACCTCGTGAGCTCAACCTGGGGGATAAAATTTGTCGTAGTTTCTTTGTTATATCATACCCACGTTTCCTCACTGAAAGCTGGTTTGCTCCAATAATCAACCTCGACAAGATTTTCAACATCTCGATTTACATACACCCAATAGATACCGCCACCGTCCTCCACCAATTCCAGAAAAAAGTAGCAGAAGTACAAAGCCAAATTGTCGAACGAGAAAGGAAGGGTTTGGTGCGTGATCCAATGCTTGATACTGCTTACCAAGACCTTGAGGGCCTCCGAGACCAACTCCAACAAGCCCAAGAAAAGCTCTTTGAAGTGGGACTTTACATAACACTCTATGCTGAAAAGGAAGCAGAGCTTGATAAAATTGAGTCTGAAATGAAGTCGATACTTGAATCAAAAATGGTCTATGTAAAACCAGCACTTTTCCAACAGGAACAGGGTTTCAGATCAAATATCCCAATAGCATCAGATGAACTCCAGGTTCATTCAAAGCTTAATTCAGCACCTCTTTCGTCACTTTTTCCATTCGTCTCATTCGACCTCACTTCGGACAAAGGAATTTTGTATGGTGTAAACCGTCACAATGCATCATTGGTGCTTTTCGATAGATTCTCACTCGAAAACTACAACTCGATTACCTTTGCAAAATCAGGTGCCGGAAAATCTTACTGTACCAAACTTGAGATTCTTAGAACCCTCATGTTTGATACCGAAATCATCATCATCGATCCAGAGAGGGAATATGAATTCCTTGCTGAATCTGTTGGTGGAAAATACTTCAACGTTTCATTGAACTCAGAACACCATATCAACCCATTTGATTTACCACCAATCAATGAAGATGAATCTCCTGCAGACGTGCTCCGAAGCAACATCATTAACCTTGTGGGAATGTTCCGTATTATGATGGGAGGGCTCACCCCTGAAGAAGATGCCATTGTCGACCGAGCAATAACCGAAACCTACGCCCTCAAAGACATCACCCCTGATGCAGATTTCAGTGGTATTGATGCGCCCCTTCTCTCAGACTTTGAACTTGTACTTGCGGGAATGGAGGGAGGTGAGTCACTCGCACAGAAACTAACGAAATATACCAAAGGAACATGGTCAGGTTTCATCAACAGACCAACAAACGTTGATATCAACAGCAAACTTGTAGTCTTTTCACTCCGCGATATGGAAGAAGAGCTCAAAGCGGTGGCAATGTATATAGTTACTCACCATATTTGGACAGCGGTGAGAAAAAATAAGCGTAAGCGCATTCTTGTTATTGATGAGGCGTGGTGGATGATGAAATCAGACGATACAGCGTCATTCCTCCTTGGTCTCGTAAAACGTGGCCGTAAATATGGGCTTGGTATCGCAACAATCACCCAAGACGTGGATGACTTCTTGAAATCCCAGTATGGTCTACCGATTATTACCAACTCATCGATGCAGATACTCCTTAAGCAGTCGCCGACGTCTGTTGATAAACTACAGCAAGTGTTTCATCTCACCGATGAGGAAAAATACCTCCTCCTTGAATCACAGATTGGTGAAGGAATATTCTTTGTTGGCTTAAAACACGTCGCTATAAAAATTATAGCTTCGTACACAGAAGACCAAATCATCACTTCGGATCCATTCCAAATTCTTGCAATAAAAGAGGCTCAAAAAGCCGGAATAGGGCAATAAAGGTTTAGAAATCCCCGGTTTCGGGGATTTCTTTTATTTAGTCTTAATGTACACATGGTATACTTAACACTGTTATGAATAGATTCTTTGTTGTTGTAATTGTTTTTGTTTTAGGGTTCACAGTCTTCATGCAAAAAATCCAAGCGCAGGCTGGGAGTATTAATAACACTCTAACCCTTATAACAATCCCTGATTATCCAAAGCCGCTTGGAAATCTTAATATAAAAGCACAAAGTTTCTCTACAGATCTCGATTCAGCAGATTTTAGTTGGGTTGTTAACGGAAAAATATACAAGAAGGGCACAGGTGCCAAAGAGGTGGACGTTACCATGGGTAAACCAGGCACCCTAACAGTAGTGAGTGTTGTTATTAAAACAAGAAACGGTCAGACAATGACCCAAACATTCTCATATAGGCCAGCTGATGTAACCCTTATTTGGGAAGCAGATACCTACAAACCAGCTTTTTATAGGGGACATACCACACCTGCCTTCGGAAGCACTTTTCGGATTACCGCAATCCCTGAGTTTTTTGACAGGAAAGGAAACAGAATGAATCCTAAAGACCTTGTTTATACATGGAAAAAGAACTATGAGGTTGTTTCAGATGCATCAGGTTACGGGAAAGATAGTTTCATAACAACAAAAACGGGGTACCTCGTTGAAGATGAGATTATCTCAGTCGATGTATCATCTCCCCGTGAATCAATCACAGGAAATACCTCTGTGACCATAACACCGCAAACACCACAGGTGCTCTTTTATGAAAACAGGCCAGCAGAAGGTATACAGTTTAACCAGGAAATTCAAGGATCAATCGGGGCAGATAATGATGTTGAAATATTTGCAGTACCTTTTGGAATATCAAAAACACCAAACATAAACTTTAATTGGAGTATAGACGGCACATCAATCAGCGATTTCTTTAACAAGCGCGATATTGTTGTGGATAATCGCTTGAACAATATGGTTATTGTTGCGGAAGCAAAAAACTCTACAAAACTACTCCAGACAGGGCAGGGGTCATTTGTCGCTTCATTTAAAGCAGAATAAACATGAAAAAAATAATCCTAGCGAGTGGGTTCGTTATAGCGCTTCTTTTTCCTCACAACACTTTTGCTGATGAAAGTGTAACTATTAAAACACTGAAAGCTGTTTTTACGAGTGGTCCAATCACCTATGAAACCCTCACCCAAATACCAGGTGTTACACAAATAAACGGAACATCCGGTAATCCAGCAGAAATGATTGCGGGGTTATATAAATTTGCAATCGGCATTGCCTCAATCCTCGCAGTTATAATGATTATGTACGCAGGTTTTCAATACATGACCACAGAGGCTTTCACAGGAAAGAGTGCTGCAAAAGATCGTATAACCTATTCATTTGTGGGACTTTTGTTGCTCCTCAGCTCATACATCATCCTCAACACCATAAACAAAGACCTTGTTTCTTTTAAAATCGGAATTGCTGTGCCAGACGCATCAACTATATCCATGATAAACAGTGGGATGGCGGAATTAAATAACATGGTTGCAAAAGCACAAGAAAACTCTAAACAGAACGCAAACCTGAGCGCACAGATTGCACAAAAAAGTGCAAGTTATGCCGATACAATAAAAAATGCTTCCACCGAGAACGATTCATTAACCAAACAAATAACGGACCTCAAAAAACAAGGTAAAACGGACGACTCACCAGAGGTTAAGGTGTTGAAAAATCAAATTGATGGAAATAACACCTTGATTAGTCAGGCAAAGACCGGACAAAACCAACTCCTTGAAACAGATACAAAGCAACTAATAACAAACAGAGTTACGGATATTAGAAGCTCATCTGTTGCTTTAGCTATGAATGGTGTAAATAATAATGATAAATACAACAACACAGAGTGGACATTACCTAGCACACGTAAAGAGTTGATGGTAGAGAAAGCTCAACAGGTGACAAAAGCGGCTGAAATGACAAACGGGAATACTTTGGCCCAAATAGACAGTTATCTAGAGAGTGTTAATAAATCTGATTTAACCCAGGAGAAGAAAGACTCTATAAATAAAGAAATAGGTGAGAGCAAAGCCTACGTAGAGTGGGTAAACACAGAAGTCCTTAAAAAGACTGTTGAACCACTCCAGGGAGGACTCGATGCAAAGGGAACCACACTATTATGGGACAACATGCAGACAAAAGATGGTATAGAGAAGAATCTTGATCCATACATAACAGGAATTCAGAAAAACTTCGATGACAAGATAAATCAGTACAAAGCATCAGGAAGAACCGATCTTGCTACAGCAGCAGAAAATGATAAGAAAACTTACACCGCAATGATACTGAGCCAAGTCGCTGATGTTATGAAGGAGAATTCAGTTGATGAAGCTGATATGAAAGCAAAATGCACAACCTACGCCAATACATACAGCAGCCTGAAAAATCTACCTTGTTCAAACTAAACCATGAAAAAATTACTCACAGGAATTATAATAGTCGTCGTTTTGTTCGTAGGAATTTGGTTTTTCTTCTTGAGGGCAAAATCAACACCTGCGGACCAGGCGGGGATTAGCACCTCAACAAACCCTTTCCTTTTTGGGCAAGGAGGAAAACCTGTTACAACAACACCTGGAAAACCCTCAACATCAACTACTGCAAACAACCAAAATCCACAAGGTGATGGTAAGAATTATCTCCCTTTATTGAGACAGATTTGGAATAAACCAGTCGCAGGAGGAATAGTGTTTGATGACAAAACATCAACAAAAATGCACTTCATAGACAGGTCGACAGGTAATGTGTACGAAGCGACAAAAAACCTACCTAACATAGTTCGCCTCTCAAACACTACAATTCCACGTATATATGAAACAATGTGGTCTCAGGATGGGAGCAGGGTATTGATGCGTTACTTACGTGATGATAATGAAACAATAAGAACTTTCGCCGCTCTTGTACCAACAACAACAGACGGCACTATTGATGGTTTCTTTTTCCCTGATGATATACAATCTCCGGCTGTGTTTAAAGACAAAGTCGCCTATCTCACACAATCAGTTGATGGAAGTACGGTTATAACCGCAAACCTTGATGGGACAAAAAAGACAGCAATATTCTCATCACCCGCTAATGAATGGATGATTTCCTGGACTAACCCTAATCTATTGAGCCTCTGGAGTGCCCCAGGAGCCACAGCACCGGGAGTTATTTACACACTTGATGCAACCAAAGGGGTTTATTCACGAGTGGCGTCTAGTGTCTATGGGGGAGAGGGTAAACTAAACAAAGATGGGAGCCTTATGCTTGTAACAGCCCCCTCAGGATCAACTATTGGCACAGCTGTTATTAACGTAAAGACGGGTAATAAAACCATACTTAACATTGCAACACTCGCTGATAAATGTGCTTGGAGTCCAATTTCAACATCAACAGTATATTGCGCAGTTCCAAACACGGTTCCAAAAGCGACATATCCCGATGATTGGTATCAGGGTAAAATTTCATTTAGTGATTCAATGTGGAGGGTAGAGGTAAACACTAATTCATCCCAAGAGATATTCAACCCAGTCACAACAGAAGGCCAGAGTGATATGGATATTGTAGACATATCAATAAACAACAAAGCAGATACACTGTTGTTTAAAAACAAAAAAGATCAAACACTTTGGTCATACGATATATACGATCTATTCTAGATCAAATAAAAAACCACCTCATCGGTGGTTTTTTATTTGATCTAAGCCTTTTTCAAACCTTCTTTCTCAAGATGTCTCCTCACAACATATTCTTGAGCAATCATAAACAAATTGCTTGTAGTGAGGTAAATCGCAACGGTCGCAGTACCTGTATAGGCAATAAAGAGCATCATAAGAGGGAAGAAGTACTTCATTTGAAACTGAAGCATGGTGTTCATATCTCCCATCACCGATGTGCCTATCTTCTCTTTGTTTTGAGTTTTTGGCATCACTACGACGCTTTGAATATATTGAGTAATTGCAGTAATTACTGCAAGGGGAATATTTTTAGAAGTGATATCAACCAACCCAAGAAAAGCGGTTTTAACCATTTCTGGGGCGTGGACGAAAGGATAGAGAATACTTGTATTTATATCAGTGAGACCGTGTGTGTAGAAAATTCGATAGAGGGCCCAGAGAATAGGAATCTGAATAAATAACACAACAATACCCGCAAAAGGATTTATCTTCTTTTCTTTGTAAAGAGCCATGGTCTGACGTGCCTGCTCTTCTTTGTTTCCTTTATACTTTTCTTTGATTGCATTGAGCTCAGGCTCCACCATTTTCATCAAAATCTGTGTACGGGCCGACTTCTTTGAGAGAGGAAAGAGGACCACCTTTACAAAAAGAGTAAAAATAACAATAACCATCCCCGCATCGAGGAAAGAGAAGTTTCCAAGAAGGAATATGACGGCGTTATAGAGTGGATTGAATATAAATGTCGCGAACATGGATGTAATACTATATGATATCTTCTTTTTTTAATAGAGAACCTGTTTTTGTAAGCAACTGTACAACATCAGGGAGAAGGGAGGTGATGGTGATGTTTTTGCTTACTTTAATAACAAACCCATATAAACCAGGTGATATTGTGTTTGTTTTTGCTATCTTTTCAACAGTTGCATATCCCACCCTGCGTAACCGATGTCTCAAAACTGATGATGGGGCTACTTTTTTAGAAACGGAAAAAGAGAACCTTGGTTTAAGGCCCTCTTTTTTATAGGCGAGCATTATAAGGCTCCCTGACACCTTCCTTCCACTCGAAAACAGAGAATTAACGAGTGTTGCGTTTATGCGCGCAGATGTGCGCAACATAGGTGGTTTAGTTAAGCAGAAAGCTGCTTCCTGCCTTTATGCATCCTGCGCTTGATGGTGTTCTTACCGTTTGTAGATGACATCCTCTTCAAGAAGCCGTGAGCACGAGCGTGTTTGCGAACCTTTGGTTTTGTTTGAATTGCCATAAATGTAGTGAAATGATTTCAAAGCATCGGCCGTTTGTACGGCAAATGCCATAACCGATTGCTTATGCACATATTATTAACACACTTAATGATTGTTCACAAGTTCTAAAAAGGAAACGAGGCCGTATACTTCAGGTAAACCAACAAATCCGATGTCTGAACAAAAGAAACTCTGGGATAGCGTTCTTGGAAGCGTAGAACTTCTCGTATCCAAGGCAAATTTTAATACATGGTTTAAAGATACTTTTATATTAAAAAATGATGATGGGGTTGTATATATTGCCGTTCCTAATGCGTTTGTGAGAGATTGGCTCTTTAATAAATATCATAAATGTATCCTTAAAAGCCTCCGTGATTATGGTGGTGATATCCGATCGGTTGAATACGTCATAACAAGACCTGAACAGAAGAAAGAGATTGATGTACCTCAAAAGAAACAAGAGTTGGGTGAGCTCCCTCTCCAAGAAGCGGTTATAAACAAGGATGATAATTTGAATCCTCGTTATGTATTTGAGTCTTTTGTGGTTGGGCCATTTAATGAACTCGCACACGCAGCAGCTCAGGCGGTAATAAAGAAACCGGGAATCGCTTATAACCCACTCTTTATATATGGAGACACCGGACGTGGTAAAACACACCTTATTCAAGCGGTAGGAAACCACCTCAAAAACCATTCAGGTCAAAGGGTTATTTATATAACCTCGGAAAAATTTGTTGTTGATTATGTAAACGCCCTTCAATCAAACAAAATTAATCAATTCAAGGAAAAGTATAGGAAATATGATGTGTTTATCATGGATGACACACAGTTTCTTTCCGGTAAAGAAAAAAGCCAAGAGGAACTCTTCCACATATTCAATACTCTTTACGACAACAACAAACAGATTATATTTTCATCAGATCGACACCCAAACTATATAGACAACCTTGAAGCACGCCTTAAATCACGCTTCAGTGCAGGTATGATTGTTGATATCTCGGCCCCAGACCACGAATCACGTCTCGCTATTTTAAAAACAAAATCGAAAAGTGCTGGTGTTGAACTAAGTCCTGACGTTATAGATTTTGTTGCAACAAATATTGATTCTAATATCAGGGAACTTGAGGGTACTTTCAACTCAATAATGATGCAGTCACAACTAAGAGGGAGACCACTTAATCTTATTGAGGTTAAAAACTTAATAAAAGACTCGTCAAAACCAAAGAAAGCCCTCTCAATTAAAGACGTGGTAAAAACAGTAAGTAATTACTACAGTATAGAAGAGGAGAGTATTTATGAAAAAACACGTAAAAAAGAAGTTGTTAAACCTCGCCAGATTATAATGTATATATTGAGAGAGAATTTGAGTATCTCTTACCCTTCAATTGGTGAAAAACTAGGAGGAAGAGATCATACAACAGTTATTCACTCGTGTGAGAAGATTAAAAATGATATTAAAATTGATCAAAAACTCGCACAAGAAATTGAACATATTAAATCTCTTATCTTTTAATTGTTGATAACATTGTGTATAACATGTTGTTTAGTTGTTTAAAACAATGGAATAAAAGGTTGAAAACAATTCTTTTTTCCACAAGGTTCAAAACTTATACCCAACAACACTGTTTTAATTCACATTACATATAAGTCACTTAACTCAAAAAAGACTTATCTGTATTAGTAGAAAAAGAAATCCACATATTCAGTGTCTTAATAGGCTTGTAAGGGTTTATAATGAAAAAATATGAAATTAGAGTGTGTAAAAGAACGACTGTCTCAACAACTGTCTAAAATAGATAAGATACCAGCAAAGAACGCAAACCTCCCTATTCTTTCCTGTATTCTTCTTTCCGCTCATAAAGGTGAACTAGTGCTCAGGGCAACAAATCTTGATGTTGGTGTAGAGATATCTTTACCTGCTCATGTTGAAAAAGAAGGATCTGTAGCAATACCTGCCCAGATGTTTTCAAGTTTCATTTCACAACTTAAAGGTGATAAAACAATTCACCTCGAAGCTGTTGATGGTAATGTAAAAGTTTCTTGTGGTGGTGTGGTTTCTGTTATAAAAGGATTAGCACCAGATGATTTTCCTGTTATTCCTGAAATTGATTCAGTAAACACCACAACGATCAACCCCGAGTCTTTTGTAAAAGGTATACTTTCTGTTTCTTTTGCCGCATCACAATCTCAGGTTAAACCAGAACTAGCCTCAACTTATATTTATTCAGTGGATGATTCTTTGATTTTTGTTTCAACTGATTCATTTAGACTCGCTGAAAAGAAAGTTAAGGTAAAAAATGCCCCTGATTTTAATCCCGTTATTATTCCCGCAAAAAACATTGCAGACATAGCACGTTCTTTAACTGGTGTTGATGAAGATATAAAAGTTAGTTTTGATAAAAATCAAATCCAGTTTCGATCAAGCGCACTTGTCTTTGTGAGTAGGGTTATTGAGGCTACCTTCCCAAACTATGCACAAATAATCCCTAAAGAACACTCAACTGAAGCAGTGGTTCTTAAGTCAGAGTTTATTGAGGCTCTTAAAACATCATCTATTTTTTCTGATAAATTTAATCAAATTAAGGTTTTAGTTAAGCCATCAGAAAAAACATTTGAAGCACAGGTTAAGAATGGTGATGTTGGTGAAATTATCTCAAAAATTCATGCATCTCTCTCAGGTGAGTCTGTTGAGCTTTCATTTAACCAACGTTATATTACAGACGCTATGTCGTCTATTGGATCAGATAGTCTTACTTTATCTTTTGTTGGTCAAAATAAACCTTTGGTGATACGGGGGGTAGGGGATCGTTCTTTCCTTTACCTTGTTATGCCAATGAACAAATAAGGTTTATGAATGGTATTGGTGATTATTTAAGAAAGTTTACAGGCCTCCATGAGACTTTTTTTATAAAGAAGGATGTTTTTATAAAAAGCGTTCTTGAGGTGTCAGGTGTTGATGTGTCTCAGAAAAAAATTGAATTTAAAAACAAAGAGGTGTATGTATCAGGTTTGAATTCTACAGAGAGAAACCTTATTCTTATTAAAACAAAAGATATCCTTAGTATGTGTGGAAGCAAAAACCTTCACCTCACAGGTATAAAATAAAAACTCCCAAACAAGGGAGTTTTTATTTTTCTCTAGTAAGTAAAGTGTATTTTTACCTCAGCTTTGTTGAATATGGAATCGATTACTGTAAATCTCAATTCATTGGTTCCATCGTGTGCGTATTGCATTTTTTGCGCATTGAGTACTATTACTTGGTTTTGTCCTATTGTTGATCCGATATACATATCATTAAGGTAGGCATCTGTTTTCGTAATAGGGAACTTTTTTTGGTTTGAGATAGAGATTGTGTATTCTTGATCTTTGTTGAGGGTTTGATTTTCGGTAACACCATTTATTTGTAACACAGGTTCATTCTCAGGTGTATGAATATCATCATAAGTTGTTATAGGTGAACTGCTTGCCTCTATAATATGATTGTCTTCAACCCATTTACGTACACCTGACTCCCAATACTCAAATTGAGAATCTTTTGTTGGATCTTCTGGTTTTGGTCCAAGTGGGTCTTTTTTATCAACCCAGTAAAGAATATCGTGAACATTTGGAATAACCCGTTCCTCTTGAGTTTCTTTTGGTGTAAGGTTTGTTGCTAGTTTTCCAGAGATAGAGTCAAC
>Ga0302293_10001754_pt1 | contig 10543 bp, 6 predicted proteins | sample III_Fen_N2_2_FD_198758 | JGI IMG/M metagenome (GOLD analysis project Ga0302293, IMG submission 198758) | Peat permafrost microbial communities from Stordalen Mire near Abisko, Sweden - III_Fen_N2_2 | ecosystem: Environmental > Terrestrial > Soil > Wetlands > Permafrost | place: Sweden: Abisko... | reverse complement strand
AAGATTATATTCGCTATAATATAGGCGATAGCATTTCACCTATTGAACGGGAGATTATCAGAAGTATAAAAGTATTGAATGAGTTCCAAGAAAAAGGAACAATCCGCAGAGCCTACCGCAAGCCAATTACTCGAGAATTATCTGGAGAGATAGGTTGTTTAATGAATAGATACCTTTTGCATTTGGAGTGCTTACGTCGCAGTAAAATAACAATTTCAGCTCACCGACTATTTCTTTCCAGATTTCTTTTCTATCTGAAAAATAATCAAATATCTAATATTGAAGAAATTAGAGAAGTCCATGTTTCGTCTTTTGTTTCTACTCAGAAAAATCAGATAGGCGTTGTATCTGCCATCAGATTATTTTTTAGATTTCTATTTGAGGAACGCATCATAAAGCTTGATTTAACCACAGTTATCCAACCTTACAAGTTGGCCATCAGAGCAAAATTACCTTCGGTTTATACCGCAAAGGAGGTATTCCAAATAGAGTCATCCATAAACAGAGACTATGCTACCGGTAAAAGAAACTATGCCATGACTCTGTTGGCCTCACGGCTGGGGCTAAGAGCATCAGATATTGCTCACCTGACTTTCCGCAACATCGACTGGGAAAATAGCACAATTAAACTATCCCAATTTAAAACTGGCAAAGTGATTGACCTTCCATTGCTTGCAGATGTAGGGGAAGCAATTATCGATTATCTCAAATATGGCCGCAAAAAATCAGCGTCACCATATATTTTCCTTTATTCCAGTGCTCCATTCAATGCCATGACAAATGGTTCCATTTCCTGTGCTCTTGGTCTTATAGTGCGTTCATCCGGGGTTGATACCACCGAGAGAAGGCACGGACCGCATGCCATGCGCCACAGTCTGGCCAGTCGATTTTTGGAAAACCAGGTATCATTACCTGTTATCTCCGAGGCTTTGGGGCACCAAAGTATCACAAACACGATGCCTTATCTTAGAATAGATGTGGAATCGTTGCGGCAATGTGCATTGAACGTTCCGCTTGTGGAACCATCATTTTATGAGCAGGAAGGAGGTACCTTCTATGAATGAGTTCAATTACGGCAGCATCTATGCCCCTCATTTCAAGCAGTTTATTGTCATGAAGAAAGGGCTCGGTTATGTGTCCTTGCGTACTGAATGGGTCTTTCTTGAGTTTGACAAATTTTTCATTACCAACAACATAACAACCATTGGAATAACCAGACAACAAGTTGAACAGTGGCGTGCTACAAGGATAAACGATGCATTGTCAACAATTTGCACAAAATACATTATCCTTTCACAATTCTGTAAGTATATGTGCAAGGTTGGTTATGACTGTTATATCCCGAGAAGCCCTGTTAATCCTCCCAGAAACAGATTTAAACCCCATATCTACTCTAACCGGGAAATCGCAGACATCTTCCATACATGCGATAATATGCGATTGCAGGACAAGAAGATGTCCACCATACTTTTTATTGTTCCAGCCATTATCCGTCTGCTGTATGCAACCGGTCTTAGGATCAGCGAAGCCTTGGCTTTGAAGAATAAGGATGTGGACTTTAAACAGCAATGCTTAATTATCAGAAAAAGCAAGAATGGGGAGGAACGTATTGCTCCCATGTCTGGCGGCTTAGAAGAAGTGCTGAAACAGTATCTGCATTATCGGGATCGGATGCCCATACCACGCATTAAGGATATCAACGGCTACTTCTTTGTGTCTCCCAACGGAACAAACTGTTGTCAAGGCAGTGTATATACCTGGTTCAGGAAGGCACTTGCCATATCAGGAATCCCGTTTATTGGAGATCATCAGGGTCCTCGTGTTCATGATTTGCGGCATACGTTCGCGGTTCACGCTCTAGCTCAGATGGCTAAATCCGGACTCGATATTTACTACTCACTGCCTTTGATTTCGACATTTCTTGGTCATAAATCAATAGGTTCGACCGATCATTACGTCAGGCTAACTGCGGAGATGTATCCTGATCTGCTTAAAGACGAAAAGGGTGTATGCGCCTATGTTTTCCCAAAATACAATAATCTTTTGTACAATGGAAACGACTGATTTTGCAAAATATCTAAGCACTTTCCTTACCAAGTATCTTGCGGGTGAGCGCAACTGCAGTCAAAATACCATTTTGGCTTACAAGGATACTTTCGTTCAGTTTATAACTTTCATGAAAGAACAGAAAAACACTGAAGTACAAAAGCTGACTCTTGAATGTATTACCAGGGAGATTGTCATCAACTTTCTTGACTGGATTCAGGAGAACAGGCATTGCAGTAATGCCACACGGAATTATCGCCTTGCCGCTTTGCATTCGTTCTTCAGCTTCTTGCAATACGAAAATCCCGAAAGGATGTATGAGTGGCAAAAGATACTGACCATAAAAGTTAAGAAACACGAAAAAAAGAGTATCAACTACCTGACAACTGATGGCATAAAGCTACTTCTTGAACAGCCGGATCTAAGTACCAGAGGTGGTTACCGTAATCTCACTATGCTTGCACTAATGTATGATAGCGGAGCAAGGGTACAGGAAATAATAGATCTTACTCCTTCCTCTGTCAGACTTGACAACCCAAGCATAATAAAACTATTTGGCAAGGGACGTAAGGCCAGAATTGTGCCATTGCAGCAAGAGCAGACCGTGTTCCTGAAAGAATATATGCAGAAAAATCATTTGTTGGAGACCCAAGCCAATCAATATCCATTGTTCTCAAATAGCAGAAAAGAAAAACTTACCCGGGCAGGTGTGACTTACATCTTAAAGACTTATGCAGACCTTGCAAGGAAAATCAATCCGGCAATTATACCTGAGAAGATTAGTTGTCACTCCTTGCGTCATTCTAAGGCCATGCATCTTCTGCAGGCCGGTGTAAATCTGGTTTACATCCGAGATCTTTTAGGCCATGTTTCAGTTCAGACTACAGATGTGTATGCTCGTGCTGATTCCAAACAGAAACGGGAAGCTTTTGAAAAAGCCTATGTTGACATTAATCCGGCTGGCACCAAAACAAAATCCTGGGAAAAGAACAACAATCTATTGGATTGGCTGAAAAGTCTAGAAAAACAATCATGAATTTATGCAAAGTGGTACTGTAAAGTAAAAGGAATAACAATCTGATTGCAAGCATGTCTTACAATGCCACTTTGCATAATCATTCCCTTTCCATAAATCAGTTCTTCAACGTCTCTTATTTTCACATCCAGAGTCCGTTTCATTTCATCGATTACGGAGGTGATCACTGCTGAGTTGGAAGTTTTGAACTCATTTCCATTTGAATCCCGCAAACTGATCACAGAACTGAGTGAATCAGCTCCGATCTGGAAGGTTTGCAACTTGCGCCGTGAATCGTTCAATGTTTTCCAACGGTCGATCAGCAATGACAAATCTTCCACCCGTTGAATCCTTTCATCGAGAGTCAGCTTCCGTGGTGCTTCGACTTCGTCTTTCACAATGGTCAAAACTGAAGCAACTTCTACAACTTCAACTACTTCAGCAACTGGTGCTGTTTTTTCTGCAACATTAGATTTACCCATGATATTTTGTCCATGCCCTTGGATCTTATTTTGGCTTCTGGCTCGCCGGTTAAAATTAAATTACGGGTAATCATCATTGAGCCAGGCGGATTCTAGTCAATGGGCGAATGTCAGGTTTTAACAAAGTCAGAAGTCCGGAGTCAGAAGCTGGAAGTTAAAAGGTGACCGAGTGCAAAGCAAGCTTTTCATTTCCCATCCGGAAGGGGAAAAGCTCCCTTTACTTTTCCGGATGGCGTAAATACCTTCACCCGATAATTTGAGTGTAACAAGAATTCTCTGTCCACTCCGGAAAGCCTGATTGTTTATAAGCGACCAAAAAAAGGGGCGAAAAAGCCCCTTGAATATTCAGTAAGCACATGGACCCGTTCCATTCATCATATCTTCGTCGGCTGCTTCTGATCTAAATTGCCTGTATGGACCTTCACCACATTTTTCACAATACGCTTTTCGGTCTGACGGCCAATAATAAATACTTGTTCCTTTTTTAATTGGGCAGCCACATTTTGAACAGGAGGAAGAAAATTTTGCAGTAATCATTCGTGGATCGTTTTTGTAAGTCATTGTGTTTTGTTTTAGTGAATGAGATTATTCTGATTGGCATATCTGGATTCAACTTTTTCGGAACCCCAGGCATCGCGCATATCGTCCATTGACATAAGTTTACCGGACTTTTTGAAGTATTCGCCTTTGTGCCAGTACCAGGCAGCCTTCGGATGTGAGAATTTATATCCTTCACTTTTCAATGTTTCACGGACTGGGAAGGTGTTACCGGTAATCCATATCCAGGAGCCTATCAGTTCGATAACAATATCCTTCAGAAACATGATCCGGTCCAATCGTTGTCGCATTTCTTCTGAAACCTGCTGTTCATACTCTTTTCGTCCTTGCGAAAATGTTTCATCGCTATTGATCAGTTTTTTTGAAAGCCTTTCATACTGATCATTTAAGATTTGCATCAGAACGGTGTCACCACCTTTGTCCGGATGATAAATGAATGCAAGGCGTCGATACTCCTTGCGTAATTCATCCAACGTTTTAATACCCTCGAAAAATTTCATGTGATTTTGCCCCTGCCCGGAGGACTTATTTTGGCTTCTGGCTCGCCTGTTAATTTTGAGCCAACCAGCACATTGAGCAGACCGGATTCTTGTCAACGGCCGAATGTCAGTTTTGAGGCCGCGAAAAACTGAACTAGCGCCTTCGGCGTTGTTTCTGTAGTTCAGCTCAGGAAAACCCAAAGCCTTGACTTTTCCGGGATGCGATCAATAACTTCGCGGTAAATTATAGGAGAGATAACCTTCTAAGTAGTTTGTAGAAAAAAGAAACCCCGATCGGGAGGATCAGGGGGATGGGGTTCGGAACGGTCACTTGCAAGTTGTCGTTGCGGATTTCGAAGAGCGTCAGCGTCCGCAGGACGAAGACGGTCAAGAAAGGAGCAGAGATAACGCACACCACTGCACCCGCAATGCAATTTGCAATTTGTTAGCAGGTCGTTCTTTCTCATTTTTTATTACTTCTGTCAAATATAATTGGGTATATCCGTCCATTGAATATTTTCCCATGTCTATAAAAAACGGGCCATTCCGGGATTGTTTTTACAATTCGGATTGCCTCCTTGTCATATAAATCATTGACGCCTTTTAGAATGCTGACACTATCAATCCTCCCAAGACTGTCAGCAGACATAACCTGAACATAAACCCTTCTTTTTATTGAATCATACTTTGGCAAATTTTCCCAATTAATCGTATTTTGAATCAGTTGTTGTAATTGCCTTTCATCTTTTAAAGGTTTTGTTTTTGTGTTGTCACATTTTTCAACTGAAATAACCTTTCCTTTTGAAATCCGAAAGGCTAATTCATATTCAAATTGGGCCTAAAAGCTGGAAAAACAAACAACGAATTAAAAGTCAAATGTTCAAAATAAAATTAGTTCATTTTGTATCGAATTCGAATATTTTGTATCTTTGAAAAACAGAAAACGTTCTTCAATTTCGATGCAGATAATTTATCGAGACCACGAAAATTACGACCTCATAACTTACTGAATTTAAGCAAACTACATTTTAAAATATGCCCTTGTTCTGGGCACGAAAAATAGAATTCAAATTAAAACAAAAGCGCTTAAATCCAATAATTTAAGCGCTTTTGTTTTTTACTAAAAATCAATAAACTTTATCTTAAGTCATGTTTTAAGTGATCAAGGCTTAGGCAGATCAAGGCTATTCTGCATAATCATCATTAAGTCATCGATGCTATATATTTCAGGTATAACCCAACGCGAACCAAGCACCATTTTCGGGACTCCACCTTTGCCGCTTTGCAGAGTCTGGCCGTAAATCTGAATACAGGTCTGTAAATACTGACTTACCCAGGACGACGACATAGCTGCGTCGAGCTTTGCCTTCCCGACTAGTTCCACCGCTTTTGCCTGTGTTGCATCCAATGTTCGGGGATGCCAGCGGTCTCCAGAGTCGAATGAGAACATCCAGCTTTCGAAAGCCGGAAAGGCTTCACGACTGGCATTCCAAACGGCAAGTCCAATTTTGGCCAGTTCGCAAGAATTTTTAAAAGCGTCGGCTTCTTGGGGAATGTATGGATTGCAATGGGGATTTAAAGGTGCCGGACACAGTGCAAATGCAACTTTCCCAGAGTAACGCTTAACTACCTCGTCAAGTAAAAAATGCAACTTTTGACAATGAGGACACTTATAATCAAATAACAAAGTAACAACATAAGGAGCATCCGGAGAACCAACCATAGGTGCTGTGTGGTAATCAATTGCGGTCAGTGAATCCTGTGATTTACCGTCTCGATAAACCGCTGAAGGCTTAAAAACAATTTGAAAAGCTACCAAACTTCCTGCAAGTAGAAATCCAATCATAACCATGGTAAATGCATGCAACGGACGAATGATGCGAATTAGAGTGGCTTGTGAAATATTTTTATTTATCGTGGAGTGATTCTTTCGGGGAACATTGTTTGAATTATCTTCGAATTCTGAAATCGCCCTCCAGATTACCAGAGCAGCCAACAGCACACCGATGATATGCGTAGTCATGCAATAAGGGCAAAACTCCCCAATGACCCATTTCTGCAAGATAGTGAACCATATAGCACTTCCAGCAACCAAACCAGCAAGTACCAAAATCACTCTCCATGCCAAACGCCTGATGGGTGCCTCTATTTCAGGGCCAATGAAAAGACTCGACACCAGCATCGCAAGGTATACTCCAACCGCCAACCCACTAATAGGTATGACTCCGGCTATTGTCGACCACTGGCTGTTGAGAACCTGTTCGCATGGACTTCCACCACCGCAACCAATCATCGATCCTCCCTTCAGATAATGCCAACTCATAATGGCGCTTAAAACCAGAGCTATTGTGTTTAATCCAGTTAAGAGCCAACGCCACCAAGGCCAGGGCTGCTGAAGACGTGTACTATCTTTATAAATTTCCAAAATTCATTTCTCCTTTGATAAAAATATAAACACCCCGCAGGATTCCAGTGTGCTGTAGAGCTGCGAGGTGTTATTATAATCATTTTAACAAAACCCAACTGAGGTTATCATTAAGGTTTCTTGATATATTGATTGGGTTCACCAGGTGTTGGTATGCTGCTGGCAATTGGTGTAGCGTTTCCATGAGATTTGGTCAATGGTGCAGACAGAGTAATACCACTTCCGGAAACCTGCACACCGACTGCGTGAGCTTTTACAAGTGGCACGACGACGGTGATAGAATCGGTTGGAGTTGGGCCATTTGCAGGGCGTGGACCAAAACGACGGCGTGCAGCTGCTACTGAGGCAACAACGACAGTTTCCAGGTTTGAACCACTGTCAATGGTAATGGCCTGACCAGCGCCAATTCCTTCAACACTGCCAACAGATATTGTTTTTGAACCAACCTTGGTTGCAGCTCCCATCGTAGTTCCACCTGTTGTTCCAACAAGTGCGACAATTGAGGTCTCTGCATTTGCGCCTCTATCGATGATAATCATTTGACCAATGTTAAAACCTGCGACACTGCCAACTTTAATATTGTTCGAACCAGCTTCCGGAGCAGCTAACAGAGTGATAGCGTTCTGCACCTGAAAGTCGCGACAATTGCTATCGCTGTCGGCTCCATCGGGATAGCGGCCGCTGCTCCTATTGGGTTGTACGGTTGGAGTTGAAGGTCCCATCCGGAAGCCTCCTCTTCCCATTGCAGGTGTAGGCGCAAAGCATCCGCTCTCCCCTGCTCCTGAAGTGGCTTGATAACCCTCAGCCGCCCAGGGATCGACAAGTCCTCCATAATTGAGACCATCAACAACTTTACCAGTAGCATCGCGCAGTACCATATTGCCTGCTGAAGAAGATAGGGCTGGACCTCCATACCACTGATTTGGAGCTGGGGTTCCCTGGTAGCCTGCGGTGGTAACCTTCTGATCCCTAACAACAGCATCAATTGCATGATCCAAGGTAAGTGGTTTGTCCAGGGTGATGCCGGTTCCAAGCGGAAGAACAGGCTCGTTGCTTGAATGTGCGAAAGCAGTTGCAGGTTCAAAGCTGATCCCTGTTCCTCTGGCACTAAAAGGTATATTATAAGAATGATTGAACTTCATTGGTTGTTCCAGTTCAAGTCCCGTGCCGAGCTCCTCATTCTTTAACGGACCGTTAAAAGCATTACGTACTGATTGCGTGCCGACACTTTTCACTGTGACAGTTTCAATCCCGTGACCTTTGCTGTCAATGTCCAATCTGATTTTGTCACCAACTGAAATGTTAGCTACTGAAGACACTTTGAGGTTGGTTTCGCCGATTTTTGCATCAGCCGTCAACCATGCTTGTGTACCCGGCTTACCCACCTGAGTAATTGTTACTACTTCATAGTTCTCAATAGCCTGAGAAACTGCGGGATATTTAGCACCATATCCTATGGCCATTTTCTGTCCAACCTCAAAACCATCAACACTTGTTACTGGTATGTTTGTCGAGCCTACCGGAAGGGTGATAACTGGACCATCAGGAAGAGGTTGCCACAAAGTTGTTGGACTGCCAGGCTCAACCGGACGGCCTCCAAATTGTGATGGTGTCTTAGGCGCTCCCAAACCAGCTGCAGTGCCAACACTTACAATTTTTCGCATTTCCTTAACTGAACCATTATCAATATCAATTGCATCGCCAACCGACATTCCGGTTACATTTCTGACATAAATAGTGGATTCACCTTTTTTGGTAGGAACTACTAATCCAGAATTAGACAGGCCAAACAAATAAAAACCGTGCGCTGCAAGTTTCGTTCCAACCGGAACCTTCACCGATGAAAAGATAGGTAATTGAGTTTGGTGTTGAGTCAAATTCCAGTTAGAGATGTCGATATCGGTGTCACCGGCGTTATAGAGCTCGATGAATGAATTGGTCGAGTTATCAGGAGCACCGTCGCTTATTCTGAACTCATTAATCTTAACCGGGTTTACATTACGTACTTTTTCAACCGTCGTTTCAGATTGAATTTGATTGTTATTTGAGCTCATCCAAGTGGCTTTCCCAACCAAATCGCCATTGAAAGTCTCTGCCCCGGAGATCACCGTGAAAGTTGCATTCACGCTCGCACCAGGAGCAATTGACTCAGCGAACTTCTTTGAAATTTCCTTTGAATTCAAAACCAAGGATTTCCAACCAGTGGGTACAGAAATGCTCAAAGTCAAATCCTTTACAGGCGCACCTGTAGTATTTGTAAATGTTACTGTAGTATTTTGTGAAGACCGTGGGGAAAAAGTTTGAAGTCCAGGAGGTGTATCGGTGGCATTTGCCGGTGCAATGCTTAACCGCTGCATATCGTACTTTGCAGCTACGATATTGGCTTGAATCTTCTGGTTAGTTTCCTTTGTTGGGAATGTGCCTGGGGCTGTCATTGCACCTTCGTAATAGGTACCCTGAGAACCATTACTATTGTCGCCACCGTTACCTAAAAGGATAGCGCCCTGCTTGCGCATAGGATCGTAACTGCTTCTGTCGTTGATTATGCGTGTTCCGTCGAACATAACCTGCAGGTCACCCTGACGTGCATCTCCGCCCATAGATCTCCAATGATGAGGTTCTCCGTCGGCAGTTGCGGTCACAAAGCGCCATGTAATACTTGGAAGGTTAGGCAGGTATTTATCGTTTGGATTAGTGTTAACACCGCCCACCAGATTGTTTTCCTGGTCTGTCATAATCCATGGTCCGGGAGCTTGTCCATAATACCAGGAATTAGCATTGCCGTAATATGTGGTTTCCATAGTTCCGTCGCCGTCATCGCGACTGTCGGTTTCTGCATTACCATAGTCAAAACAGCAACCGGAATTGTAATGATGACCACTAATTACCCAATATTGACCTTCCGCCTGATCATCGACTGCAGTACCTTTAGTATCGTTCCAACGAAGGCCCATGCCTGGTTCAATGAAAACACCGTAAACCTTATGCCCCATCATTGTGATCGGTGCCATATCGGCGATTGGAATATTATTAAATCCACCCATAGCCGGACCGCTAAATCCACCGCGAGGTGCCTGGACAAGGTGATTACCTTTACCTGACTGGTCGTAAAGTGTAGTAATCCAGCAGTATGTATTGGCACAGAATGCGTCCTGAGCAGCTGCATCAGCATATCCGCCCGGATCACCTTCACTTGGCCGAACCACACCTATGTCCAGAGTCTTACCATCAGATTGGCGCATAACCTGATAGAGTGGACCATTGTATGAAGCATACAGCGCACGTGTGCTACTGTGTGCGGCAACACAAGGGTTGCCTCCGGCAGCATAGATGTCACAAGGGCCTTCTGATCGTGCCGGAGTAACATTGCGCTCTACCCCTGACATTGCGCCCATTATCATTAGGGCAACAGGCAGTACGAGTGCAAGTGCAATAACAACTAAAAAACGACTTTTCTTTTTCATAGTTAGATTAGTTTTAAAAAATTAAAAATAGCAATTATATTAAATGTTTAAGTGCTTTTTTGCCAAGAATCAAC
>Ga0302293_10001753_pt1 | contig 10546 bp, 10 predicted proteins | sample III_Fen_N2_2_FD_198758 | JGI IMG/M metagenome (GOLD analysis project Ga0302293, IMG submission 198758) | Peat permafrost microbial communities from Stordalen Mire near Abisko, Sweden - III_Fen_N2_2 | ecosystem: Environmental > Terrestrial > Soil > Wetlands > Permafrost | place: Sweden: Abisko... | reverse complement strand
GCTCCAATTGAAAACAAGGAGATTGACGTGGATAACGTTGCAATCGAAGAAATGAGAGAGTCCGTTGAAGCTCTAGAGCGCAAGGTATCTACTCTCTCTATTGTTGAAGCAGCACCAGTAGCAGACACACGTTCTGCCGGTACTGTCCTAAAGGCAATCGTAGCTGGCGAAGAGCGTGCATATGCAGGCGGAACTTCTGCTGACGCTATTGTCAAGAATGGTTGGGTCGGAGACCTTACCAAGCTAGTTGAAGGTGCGTCCGTACTCCGTGGAGTATTCGGTTCTGCAACTCTTCCAAGTGAGGGTAACTTCATTGAGTATGGTCAGCTAAAGTCTGACTCAAGCGCTTTCGCTGTTCAGGCAGCAGAAGGTGATGACCTTACTTTCGGTAAGATTCAGGTTGAGACCAAGACTGCTGCTGTAAAGACCTACGGTGGATACACCCAGCTAACACGTCAGGAAATCGAGCGTTCTTCAACGAACATTCTTGACTTCCACTTGCGTGCGCAGGCAATCAAGGTTGGTCAGGTTCTTAACGGTGTTGTCCGTGCAGACTACAAGGCTCTACACGCTGCTCAGCTCGTTGCCCTTAACAAGGTGGACGTTTCTGCTGCTGCTGGCTACAACGGCTGGCTAGACGCAATGATTAACGCTGCTGTCAAGTTTGAGACTCTTGGTCTCAACATGGATTGCCTCGTTGTAGACAAGGCTACCTTCTTGGTACTTGCTAAGTTGCAGGGTGCAGATGGTCGTCCAGTAATGCTACAGACTGGTGCAGGAAACAACAACGTTGGTTCCATTGATGCTAAGGGTCTTGGTGGCGACTTCGCTAATGTCAAGGTTGTACTTGATGCTGGTCTAGCTGCAAACGAAGCTGCATTCGTTAACGCCAATGCAATCCGCTTCTACACCTCTCCTGTTGTTCGTCTACAGGATGAGAACATCATCAACCTCAGCAAGGACTTCTCCGTATACACATACGCTGCAATCGCAGACGAGATTCCTGCTGCTGTTGTTCCTGTTAAGCCAGTTGCCTGAGGTTCGTTATGGCTATTGACCTCAAGAGTTACGTAAATGGTTCTGTGGATGACTTGGAGTTTATCCAGTCATGCGAGTACCAAGCTCAAGACCTAGTTGATGGTTACGTTGGCCTTGCCATCGTTCCGCTAACTATTCTTGAGCGTGCGTACCTTGAGGTTGGTAGCGAACTCTTCCACCGTAGGAGTGCTCCTAACGGTGTAGCTCAATTCACAACTTTGGACGGTAGTGCAATCCGCATTGCTAGAGACCCAATGGTTGGTGCATACCCTCTCCTAAGACGTTATGTCGGATGGGGTATCGCATGAGCGAACTAATGACAGTCAGCACAGACCTTGCAGACACACTCAAGGATGCTGGAATCCCAGCATTCCCCACACTCCCTAATCGTATTACTCCACCAGTTGCAGTAGTACAGGCAGGTTCACCGTTCCTCTCACAAGGAGGCTCATTTGGTGAGTTCAAGTCACGTTGGGATATCACTCTAGTAACTCCTACAGGAGCTAATGACGTGAGCACGGAAAAGCTCTACGTCCTTCTAGAGGATTCCATCGTGGCTTTGGTTAACAGCAAGTACAGCATTGAAGAGGTATCCAAGCCTTATGCATTGGAAGCCAACAACGCTACGTACGTTGCCATCGACCTCAAGATTTACAACAACGTAAGGATTTAAGACATGGCACGAATCAAGGGTAACGCTCTAACTATCGAAATCGATAGCGTTGAGTACAAGACTCACTTGACTTCCGTTCTTCTAGAGCAGGCAGAGGCTGACAGCAAGTTCGTTACCTTTGCTGACGCTGCTGCTGGCGGTTCATATGAGTGGACAATGAAGGGCACAGCATCTCAGGATGATGCAGAAGACAGCTTCTGGAACATGGTCTGGGACAACACAGGCACAGAGGTTGACTTTGTTATGGCCCGTGCAGGTAATGCAGTAGCAACTGCTACACAGCCTCATTTCACAGGTACCGTCAAGATTGGCGTTAAGCCAGCCATTGGTGGAGACGCTGGTGAAGACGTTTGGAGCTTTGACTTCGAATGGAAGGTTGTAGGCGAAGTAATCAAGAAGATTACTGCCTGATAATGGCTGACGCAATCAACATTGGCAGTGGAGACGGAAGGGTACGCATTGAAGGACTTTCAAAGTCAATGCGTGCTCTCTCCAAGGCTGGTGCTGACAGTCAGGACATGAAAGACCTCATGCACACATTGGGCATGTTGGTAGTAAACGCAGCTAGCCCTCCAAGGCAATCAGGTGCCCTAGCAGGTTCCATGAGAGCAGGTAGAGGTAAGACAAAGGCTGTTGTAAGGGCTGGTGGAGCAAAGGCTCCCTATGCAGGAGTCATCCATTACGGATGGCCTGCACACAACATTGAGGCTCAACCATTCATCACACAAGCATTGCAGAGTCAACAGAACTCTATCTTCAATGCGCTCAATGATGGTATTGGTGACATCCTCAAGAAGAACGAACTAACGTAAGGATAAACGAGATGAAGGCATTGACTATTGGCGAGATTGCCAAGGTAGAAGAGCTAAGCGGTTTGAGTGCAACACAGTTCGAGAGTGAAGACTCTCCTAAGGCACTCTTGCTAGCTGCTATGGCATATGTCGTAAAGCGCAGGGAAGACCCTAAGGCTAAGTTCAGTGACGTACTGGATATGGACATGGAAGAGGTAAGCAACATCGTTGCCGATTTCCAGACTGCTGTATCGGAGTCTTCGAAAAGCAAGTGAGTCTAGGGACCAAGACCTAGCTATGTTCGTGGCAATCATTGGAATGTCACCCACAGACTATTGGGAGCTAACTCCCAATCAACGAAACGAGATTGTGTCAGCCTTCAACAAGGCACACAAGAAATAGAACTTCCTACCCTGTGTTTCTCGTTCACAGGGTAGGGACTAATCAAGGAAGGGAGCCAAGATGGCTGGACAGACAATTGTTGTTAGCGTCCTCGCTGACACAGCCAAGTTTAAGCAAGGCATGAACAGCCTTGGCTCTATGACCAAGGGCTTGATGGTTGGTGGTGCAGCTCTAGCTGCTGGTGTTGGTATTTGGGCTGCTGGAACCATCAAGGACATGATGCGTACTGAGACTCTCTCTGCCAACACCGCTGCTGTCATCAAGGCAACTGGTGGTGCTGCTGGTAGGTCTGCTACTCAGGTATCTGCATTCGCTGACAAGTTCGAAAAGCTAACGGGTATGGAAGCTGAGACTGTCACAGAAGGACAGAACGTACTTCTAACCTTCAAGAACATTAAGGGCACGAACTTTGATAAGGCAACCAAGAGTGCTGCTGACCTAGCTGTATGGCTTAACAAGGGTTCTCTTGAAGGTGCCAATATGGCTGGTGCTTCTAACATGATGGGTAAGGCACTGGACAACCCTACAAAGGGTATGACTGCACTCTCCAAGGTTGGTGTTTCATTCACTGACCAAGAGAAGGAACAAATCAAGACCATGCAAGCCAAGGGCAACATGGCTGGTGCTCAGGCAATCATCCTCAAGGCTGTTAATGGACAGGTAGCAGGAAGCTCTGTAGCTGCTGGTAAGACAACGGCAGGTATGTGGGCAAAGATTCAGAACGCTATCGGTAACGTCTCAGAAGATGTACTTTCATTCGTTCTCCCAGCACTGCTAAGCCTTGGTGATTGGTTCATGAAGGAAGGTCTTCCAGCTATCAAGGGTTTTGGTGACTGGATTAAGGCCAACCTAGTTCCAGCAATGCAGGGCTTTGGTAGCTACATCACAAGCACAGTCGTTCCTGCTCTTGCAGGCTTCGGTAAGTGGATTCAGGACAACGCTGCATGGCTCATCCCTCTAGGCATTGTCATTGGCACCATTGCTGCTGGCTTTGCTATCTGGACAGGTGCTATGGCTGCATGGACAGCAATCACAACTGCTGCTACAGCTATCCAAGCTGCATTCAATGTAGTTCTAGCTATGAACCCTATTGGACTCATCATCATTGCCATCATTGCTCTGGTAGCAGGACTTGTGTACTTCTTCACACAGACAGAAGTAGGTAAGGCTGCATGGGCTGCATTCTCAGATGCCATGGGTAAGACTTGGGAGGCAATCAAGGGTGCATTCCAGACGGGTATGAATGCTGTCATGGGCTTCCTAGGCAAGGTCTGGGACTACATCAAGCTTGTATGGAACTACAGCCCTTACGGACTCATCATCAATAACTGGTCAAAGATTATGGACTTCTTTGGAAAGATTCCCGGTTGGGTCAAGGGAGTATTCGACTCTGCCGTTAGCTGGCTAAAGTCTGCCGGTGAGAACATCCTCAAGGGTATGCAAGCTGGTGTTGATATTGCATGGAAGACAGTTACAACTTGGTTCAACAGCATTGATACCAAGGTCAAGGGATTCTTTGATGGTGCTGCAAGCTGGTTGAAGTCTGCTGGTGACAACATCGTTGAGGGACTTTGGAAGGGTATCTCCAATGGCTACAACTGGATTACAGGCAAGATTCGCTCTTGGGTTGGTAACGTACTGGACTTCGTAAAGAAGCTATTCGGTATCGCTAGCCCTTCAAAGGTCTTTGCAGGCTATGGCAAGTTCATGGTCCAAGGTCTTGCCAAGGGTATTACTGACAGCACGAAGTACGCAACAAATGCACTGGACAGGTTGAGCAACGACATGTCAGTTGGCTTCAACCCAGAGCTAGGCATCAATGGTGCAAATGGTGGTGGCAACGTCTACTACTTTGGTGACGTAAAGGTTACCCCTGCTAATAGCAATGAAGAGCAGGCACTAACAGACTTCATTGCAATGATTCCAAGACTACAGAAGGCAGGAGTGTAATGGCAGGAGATTGGGGTGCAAGCCACAACACAATCAAGATTGGATGCTTCTATGACGGCATTGAGGTTTCTAGCGACGGTAGCAAGGCAAGGATTACAGACCCTCGCGTAGAAATTAGCCGTGGAGACAACATCATTGACACCACCAACAAGCTAACAGTTTCAGGTGGAGCAGTCACAGATGACTCTTGGTCAAACCTAAGCCTTAGTGGTTCAGGTACAAAGCGCATCAAGACTGTTTCTGCTACTTGGTGCACCCTTAACTATGGTGCTACTTCTACACACGACTTCACAGCGTCACTGTCAGGTGTTGACTATGCTGGACAGACCCTAAGCAACACATACACCGTTACATACCCTGCACGTACCTTTGCTCTTCCTGCTGGAATTACAGGTTGGGCAATCACACGCAACTCTGACACAAGCTTTGCTATGTCATGGGTTATCTCTCCAACAACTGCTGCTCCAATCACCAATGTGGTTGTAGAGCGTTCTGAGGATGGAGTCACCTATGCCGTAGTTGCTACGTTGGGTGCTGTTACAAGCTGGACTGATTCTGGCACGGTAGCCAACAAGCGTTACTACTGGCGCATTAAGACAACCAATAGTGCTGGTGCATCTGCTTATGTGACTTCTGGTCAGTATGGAACTTCACCTACAGCACCAACAGCATTGACCAATACCTATGTGTCTGACACTCAGGTCAACATTGCATGGACCAATAACTCTGCTGTCATCACCAATAACATCCTTGAACGTGCTGATAGGACAGGTGCATGGATTGGTATTGCTACCTTGCCTGCCACAACCAACAGCTACCAAGACTATTCAATTGCTCTGGATAACAGGTACACCTACCGTGTACGTGCAGTTAACCTAGGCATCTACTCAGGCTATGCAAGTGCTGCTACAACTATTGCTACCACTCCCAAGGCTCCTACAAATGCTGTAGCTGCCAAGAATGCTGCAAACATCACTATTACTTGGACCAACAACGCTACTGCTGCTGGTAACGTAGAAATCTGGCACGCAGCTAATGGGGTATGGGATGGTGCTGCACTGTCAACCACTATTCCTCCTACTACTGCTACATACACTCATACTGCTGTCAATACAGCACAGACTCACCAGTACCGTGTACGTGCAAAGTCCAGTCCAAGCAACGTTGTGTACTCTGACTATGCAACCACTGGTGTTGTAACTCTTCTTAATCCTCCTAACGCTCCTACAGTTAGCTTGAATAGGTCTGTTGTTGACATCGCACTATCATCCTTCGTTGTCTCTTGGGTACACAATCCAACAGACGCAACGGTACAGACAGCGGCAGACGTAAGGTGGAGCAAGCTTGGACTTAACACATGGACAACCCTTAGTAGCACCACAGAGACAACACGCCCACTTTCTAGTGCTGTGCTTGCCAATGGCAACACCTATGAGATTCAAGTACGCACAAAGGGTGGTCACGCTACTTACAGCGCATGGTCAGCAAGCCAGATTGTCAAGACTTCTGCTATTCCAACTGTTACCGTCCTTGGTCCTCTAGGAACCATCGACACCAACAAGGCAACCATTGAATGGACATACTTTGATGCGTCTGGTACCACACAGTCAGCATGGGAAGTAGTTTTCAACGGTACCAAGTACAACGGTAATGGTGCAGCTACAAGCGTTGAGATTCCTGAGACCCTTACAGACATGTCTACCTACATCTTTACTGTGCAGGTATGGGATGGTGACGGACAAGCTTCTGTTGTATCTGGTTCTAACACATTTGATACAGACTTCCCAGAGCCACCACAGCCAGTACTTACAGGTGACTTTAATTCAGAGCTAGGACAGGTTGAGCTAAGTCTCAACATTCCTGCTCTAGGTGGAGAAATTGATGCTAGCTATGCACAGGTCTACCGTCAGAATGGTTCTGACTGGAAGCTCATTGCTGACAACCTACAGATGCCTGAGTATGCAGACACAACTGTTATCACAACCAATGCATTCCCTAACCCAAGGCTTGCTGAGGATGGTCCTTCATCCATGGTTGGTGGACGCATTACAGCTTGGAATGGTCTTTCAATGTCCTTGTGGTCACACCCTGACTATTCCTTTGAAGATGCTGTACAGCGTGGAGTTGTTGCAAACGCTGCTGGTTCACAGACAGATGCTGGTGTGTACTTCTACATCAAGACTGACGCTGCAACTCCAACCAACATTGGTGTAGATGTAGTTGCTGGAACAACCATTACTGTGTCAAGCCATGTCTATAACTACATGGCAAACATCACTGGCGTTAAGTCACGTATCCGTATGCGTTTCCACAATGGCTCTGCATGGGTAGGTGCTGCTGTAAGTGGTTCAGACACAACAGCCATCAATGATGACTGGGTACGTGCATCTGTTACAGGTGTTGTTCCTGTAGGAGCAACCAAGGTTATCTTTGAGGTAATCAACCCCGGTGCGAAGACATACGCAATCAATGATGAGATTTGGACCTGCTTGGTTATGGTTCAAACAGGAGCGCTCACAGACTACTTTGACGGTAGCTTTACAGACGGCACTGATAACGTTCGTTGGCTTGCAGATATCAATAACTCAAGCTCAATCGTATTCTCTTCTGTTCCTAACGAGTACATCACAACCATTGACTACATCCCATCTCTCAATGAGGATGTTCTCTACAAGGCTGTTACATGGACTGACGTTCCAACATCAAGGGAGTCCAACCTTATCGCTATCAATACTGAGGGTTCACCTTGGGTGTTCATCAATGGTGGAGAAGGCTTTACACAGCAAGCCCGCATTAAGGGTAACCCTGCTGTAGAGACACAGCTAGGACGTGAGAAGGTTCTACACACATTTGCTGGTAGGACCAAGCCTGTTGAGTTCATTGGTGGAGCACGTACAAAGGTCTACAGCTTGAGTGGTGATGTGGATGCATTCGGTATGCATGAAGACAAGGGTTCATGGACAGCGTTTGAAACAATCGCTGACCTTCCTGCTCCACTTGTATACCGTGACCCAATGGGACGTAAGGCATTCGTTTCCATTGGAGACGTAAGCATTAAGCACGATGCGAAGTCTGAACTTGCAAGCATCGATTGCACACTAACGGAAGTTGATTATGATGAGAGCTAGTTTTGAGGAGACCTTCACCTTTGACCTGTTGGACACCAATGACAATATCCTTGGTCGTTTGAACGGGGTACAAAGTGGAGGTAGCCTTGACTACTCAGTTAGTGCAGACATTAGAGGAAGTGGTTCAATCAACCTAACCAAGACTGGTGACGTTGACTGGCTACATAGCCGTGTACGTGTGTACTACAACGATATTCCATTGATTACAGCAATCCCTAAGATTCCTGCTGAGTCATATGATGACGCACAGGTGACCATGCAGGTTGACCTCTATGACAAGACTATGATTCTCATGGACGACAACTTCGGTAATGCTTATGGTGTTGCTGCTGGCTCAAACATCATCACAGCAGTCAAGGCAGTCATTGCTTCTACAGGTGACACTAAGATTAACATTGAGTCTTCAAGCGCTACCCTCGCTACAACGCTGGTATGGGAAGCCAACACACCTAAGAAGACCATCGTTAATGACCTTTTGAATGCTGCCAACTACTGGGGTATCTGGTGTGATGGTTTGGGTTACTTCACAAGTGGTCCTTATATTGCTCCAAGCTACCGTCCAGTCATGTATGACTTTGTGGACAACGAAGAGGGTATGTACCTTCCAGCCTTTGAGCGTAACTATGACCCTTTTGCAGTACCCAACAGGTACAACGTCATTGGCAAGACTGACGGCAACGTAGAAGCTCTTGTTAAGTCTGCTGTTGACGTTGACCCTCTTAGCCCTTACAGCTATCCCCTATTGCCATGGCACACCATCACTCTCACAGGTGTGGAGTATTCAGATGCTGCCAACCTTCAAGAGATTGCAGACAGGCAGCTTGTTGAGTCTCGTCAAATCTCTGAGACCTTTGAACTCAGTCATCCTTACCTAGGATTTGGTTTGAACCAAGTAGTTACGTTCACCAATGCCAAGCTAGGTACACGCAGGGCAGTAGTACAGAAGATGACTTACTCGTTGCAAACGGGTGGACTCATCAAGTCAACAATCAGGAGTCTTGTATGAACAACTTGAACTTGCTCATTCCAAGGAAGGAGCCAGTACCAGACGTTGCACCACGTTGGGCAACAGTGACAGCTACAGCACCAATGACAGTCAGGTTTGATGGTGAGTCCCTGTCTGTGCCTGCTGTGTCCGTAGAAGGCAACCTAAGCGTTGCTGACCGTGTGTGGACAATCCTGTCTAACTCCCAAGTTGTCGTTGTAGGTAAGTACGGGGGTACGTCAATTGACTTGAGTGCATATGCAACTACGTCTGCCCTTACTGCTGGACTGGCTACTAAGCAGGCTACTGGTTCCTATGCTGCTGCTAGCCATACACACACGTCAGCAAACATTACAGACCTTGCTACAACTCTTAGTCCATATGCAACTACGTCTGCCCTTACCGCTGGTCTAGCTACTAAGCAGGCTACTGGTTCATATGCTACGACAACTGACATTGTTGCTTCTAAGGGAAGAATGATTAAGACCACTGCTGGTCCTACCGTTGCTGCTGCGGGTACGTTCTATCAAGTAACAGGCTTCTCAAGCATTCCCTACAACACTGGAACCATGATGGCTACAACAGGCATCGTTACCATCCCTGTTACTGGTGTGTACCACATTGAGTTTTTCCTCCCTTGGTCTAGCTATGGCACAGCTTATGCACGTCAGCTAGCCATTGCCAAGGGAACAACTGCTGCCAGCATTGTTGCGTCAAAGAACGTACAAACGCTAGGCGTGTGGCAAGAAACTGTCACCTATGAGGATACCTGTACTGCTGGAACTCAGTTTACGTTCTGGATTCAGTCAGGAGTTACAGGCTCGGGTGCTGTTGCTTCAACAGCGCTAATTCCTCCAACAAGCGTAACTGTGAAGGAAGTATTGTGATGATTATGGAAGTAGCTACTGACCCATTGGCTTTTGAAAGCTGGGTACAGGTTTGTGCCCTGCTAATTTTGGTGGTAGGTGGATTGGGTTGGAGATACATGAGTGTCATCAACAGCAATGCCAAGGCAACAAGCGAAGTGGTCACAAAGATTGACAAGTCCTTGAGCACAAATAACAGCGGTAGTCATGTGAAGGACTCATTGGACAGACTAGAGGCAACCAACGCAGAGATTATTGCAAACCAAACAGTGATTACCCACAACCAAGCTGAAATCATCAAGGCTCAAGATGAACACGTAGTATGGGCGGAAGCCTTTGACGCAGAGCAGAAGAAGATGCACAAGGCACTAGAGGAATCCATTGACTGTCATGATGAGAAGCTAGCAACCATGTGGAAGCTAGTAGCACCTGAATAAAGAACTACCCCGGTAGAGGGAGCAGAGCGCTACAGACCTCATACCGGGGCATGGTAGGGAGAACCACCAACCTACATTCCCATTATACCAAGTAGCCCATCAATCATGGTGTTGAGTCTTGGTACGGTCATATACTGCTTAACTTGCTTGCCATCAATGAAGATGATGACCTTGAGTAGCATGTCATCCTCATAGTCTTCCCTACTTGTGTCATTCCACATAGGGTCAAAAACAGCAATACCCGCACAACCATCTTTCTTGGAGAAAGCTGTGAGG
>Ga0302293_10001748_pt1 | contig 10573 bp, 10 predicted proteins | sample III_Fen_N2_2_FD_198758 | JGI IMG/M metagenome (GOLD analysis project Ga0302293, IMG submission 198758) | Peat permafrost microbial communities from Stordalen Mire near Abisko, Sweden - III_Fen_N2_2 | ecosystem: Environmental > Terrestrial > Soil > Wetlands > Permafrost | place: Sweden: Abisko... | reverse complement strand
GACTTGGTTACATTTGGACCTAATTTACCACAGGTAAATACCATGTCGTTGTTTTTCAATTACCACGCGAACTAGTAGTTAAATTCAAATATATAAGCCATTCGTCCTAGATGAATGGCTTTTTTGTGTTTACGAAAGTTACATTTGTGAATTAAACGAAGTTGCAAATGATATTGATTTAAAGGTTACATTTGTAATCATGGAAATCAAGGATCGTATTCGAATGGTGATTGACTCACATCGTCTCACAGCCGGAGCTTTTGCCGACAAGATTGGTGTGCAGCGTTCCAATGTTAGTCACGTATTGAGTGGACGTAATAAACCAAGTTTTGAATTTGTTGAGAAGATGTTGCTTGCCTTTCCGAAAGTGCAGGCGCATTGGTTGTTAACAGGTAAACAACAAGTTGCGGAACAAGCGGAAAAGCCTGTAGAATCGTCGCAATCATCACTGGTAATGAAAGAGGAGTCGCCGTTGGTGTATGAAAAGCCTTTACAGGCAAAATCAACCAAGGAAGTGGTGAAGATTGTGGTGTTTTACAATGATTTCACTTTTGATACGCACTTGCCTAATGAGCAATAATCCCTGATCCGATCAATTCATCGTTTTGATACCATGCTGCAAACTGGCCTGGAGTAATACCACGTTGCAGACTGTCAAATAAGATATAAAGTCCCGTTTCCTTACGAATCAATACCGCTTTCTGAAGTGCTTGTCTGTAACGGATACGCACCATGTATTCAACAGAATCACCTATTTCCAATACGTGCTTCGGATTGATGTAGTGGATCTCTTCCGGCTGAATGCGTAAAGCCCATTTGTTTAATCCGGGATGATCTTCTTTCTGACCGCTATACACCACGTTTTCCGTAGTGTCAATCCCGATTACAAACGATGGGTGAGGTCTTCCGCCAATGTGCAAGCCTTTGCGTTGTCCAATAGTATAATAATGCGCGCCGATGTGTTCTTCAACTCGGGTTCCCATGGAAGGATTGAACTCAAACGGAGCGCTGAGCAATTCGATGTTTTCCGGAATAATTTCCAGTGAATGATAGGTTCTGAATTGATCGATAGAATCTTCTATTTCAATTATATTACCCCTTTTTACTTCAAGTTTTTGTTGAAGAAATTCAGGTAAGCTAATTTTGCCTACAAAACACAATCCTTGCGAGTCTTTTTTATCGGCGGTCACCAATCCTATTTCGCGCGCAATGGTTCTGACTTCGTGTTTTTGAAGTGAACCGATAGGGAATAGAGCTCTGGAAAGCTGTTCCTGTGAAAGCTGACACAAGAAGTACGATTGATCTTTTCCTGGATCTTTGCCTGCAAGTAGGTGATGAATACCGTCTTCGGTGGTTTCTTTTCGGCAATAATGGCCTGTTGCAACGAAATCGGCGCCTAGTTCCAGTGCTGCTTTTAAGAAAACGTCGAATTTAATTTCGCGATTGCACAAAACATCCGGATTGGGAGTGCGACCGGCTTGGTATTCATTGAACATGTAATCTACGATGCGTTCCTTGTATTCAACGCTTAAGTCCAATACTTGGAAAGGAATTCCGAGGTGTTCTGCTACTAATAAAGCGTCGTTGGAGTCGTCTATCCACGGACAATCGTTGGATAAGGTAACGCTTTCATCGTGCCAATTGCGCATGAATAATCCAATGACTTCATAGCCTTCTTGTTGCAGCAAATAGGCGCTAACACTTGAGTCTACTCCGCCCGATAATCCAACTACCACTCGTTTCATGCTGCAAAATTACGGTATTTTATGGGAATGTTGTGGTGGCAATTGTGAATGTTTACTAATTACATTTGTAATCAACAGTTTTGTTACATTTGTAATTAATATTTTTGACTCACAAACTAATTAGGATTGATGTAATCGGGTTGATTTTTTATTTTAGCGAATCAATTGGTTCTTCTATGCGTCTAATCCCTATCATTGTTCTTGCATGCTTGCTTTCGTTCGAATCGTTTGCTCAATTTCATTCAAGTCCTGTTCAGCCAATTGAGTATGTAAAGAATGTGCTGGCTGTTGGTGAACTGAATGGCGATCTGTACACTGTTGTAAAGCATAAAAAAGAGGAAAAGCTACAGGTTTATTCTACTCAAGACTTAACTCTGAAGCGTGAATTGGTGTTGGATATGCGGAAAGACGGTCGGTTTCGGGTGCTAGAAACGGCTTTTTTGTTTGATTCGGGTTTTGTTTATATAACTTCCTATGCCAATCTAACTACTGAAAAACGGGTAGTGGAGTTGTTTAAGGTTGTGGGAGATAGTGTTTTACCACCGATTGAAATAGCGGAATTAAGCATGAAAAACATGCCACTCGGACCTTGGCGTGAATATGTATTGGTGGTAGATTGTTTGGTGTCGCCGGATGGCAAAAGTTTAGCAATAACTTACCAAAATCAACAAGATATGAGTTCGGTGAATAATCGTACAATTGTTGTTTTTGATGAAGATTTTGAGCCTGTGAGTGTGTTGGCAACAATAGTTAACTTTCCTGCTAATCAATCTAAAATCCGGTTTAATCTAAAAGATCAGTTGCTGTTGTTGGATGGGGGAACGGTTGTGCAGAAAACATTGATGGGAGTTGTTGTGTATACCCTCAGTGATCAATTTTCCGTGTTTCTCCCAAAACCGAGCTCCAATTATTGTGTACGTTCCTTCGGTGGCGGACGATTGGTTATTTCGGGCTTGTATAGTTATTCCGAAGGTGGTTTTATGATCATTGTGTACGGCGACAAATACAGCAGGGTGATCAGGCAGGAGTTTGATTTTGCGGATGCTTACCGTTTTCAGGTCATGGATTTGTTGGTGAAAGAAAACCGGGAAGTGACGCTGGTGGTAGAGGAAATTGTTCGCAAACAAGTGTGGAGAACAGGGATCAGATACGGTCAGCCACAACCTGCTTCACATTCCGCGCCGGTAAAACCTTCCAGTACTGAATTCGGAGACATTTACCTTATTAATTTTTCGCCCAACGGTAATAAAACATGGCAGTTTAAACTTGGTAAAGAGGAAATAGATTCTGATCCAACCGAGTTTTCCAGTCTTGTTTTTGGCGACGGAAATGGTGTTTACATTGTTTACAACGGCTTAAATCTGCTTTCGGAAGCCGGTGAGGGTGCAAGCGGATCGGTCATTCAGCCAATGGTTTGTATGGTTAAGGAAGATGGGATAGCGGTTAAAACGCCTATTTTCTCCACTGAACAATCTTCGGACTTAATTCCGATTAAATGCGCACACTTTAATAAGGGGTGTTTTTTACTGACAAGTGATTTTTTCTGTTTCTTTGGTAAATGAGTCTTGCTTTTTGGGTTGATCAATTCCGGATTGGCTCGATTTTAGCTTTAATTCACATTCGCAGATTCGTTTGCGCTAGTTTTCAGTTTATATTCGTGGCATGAGATTGCTTGTTTTGTTAGTAATGGTTGTTTCTTTAGGTACTGCGTTCGGTCAGGGATGTAGCCGTGTTTGGTTGAAAGGTCGTGTTACGGACACGCTGCAAACACAAGCCTTTTACAACTTAATGGTGGTGAATCGCACATCCGGTTTGGGTGTTTTTGGTCAACCCGACGGTTCGTTTGGTGTGTATGTAAACGTCAATGATTCGATTACGCTTTCGGTGAAAGGCTATTACATGGTTGGTTTTCGGGTAACGCCTGATTCTACTTGTCAGCACAATGTGAATATGGCCATTATCGAAAAAGGAACCGATTTGCAAGAGGTGGTGATTCGTCCGCTGAAAACCATTCAACAAGTAAAAGAAGAGCGTGCGGCACTAGCCTTGCGTGAAACCCGAACCATTACCGGACTTGAGGCTTTCCAAAGTCCGATCACGGCACTCTATCAACGTTTCTCACAGCGTGAACAATCCAAAGCGGCAGTGGCGGCAATGGAGTACAAAGATTCACAGGAAGCTGTGTTGAAAGAGTTGCTGCGTTTGTATGTGGCGTATGATATCATCGAAATGACAGATGAAGAATTTGAGTCGTTCATCGCGTTCCTAAACATGGATCAAGATTTCCTGAAAACCGCTTCCGATATGGAGTTGGTGACGTTTATCAAGGATAAGTTTGAGCACTATAAAAGAATTAAGAATTAAGAATGCGGAATTATGAATTGAGGAGTCGCCCTGCCTTTGGCGCTTCGATATTTCACTGAAATCTAACTTAGAACGCAATTATGCATTCTGAATTCTGCATTCATAATTCGCCTTCGGCGGCTTCCATCAACTGCTTCTCATACATCTGAGCGTACAATCCGGCTGATTGCATCAATGTTTCGTGTGAACCTGTTTCAACAACTTTTCCTTCTTCCATCACCAGAATTTTGTCGGCATTGCGCAACGAAGAAATCCGGTGACTCACAATAACGGTAGTGGTTCCGTTGCGTTCGGTGTATTTGCGCAGGTTGCGTAAGATGATTTCTTCGGTTTCGGTATCTACAGCCGACAGACAATCGTCGAGTACCAATAATTGCGGTTGACGAATCAATGCACGAGCGATGCTAACGCGTTGTTTTTGTCCACCACTGAGATTTACGCCTCGTTCACCCAAAAGTGTGTCAAAACCTTCGTCAAAGGCTAAGATGTTATGCAATACGTGTGCGTCGGAGGCAGCTTGTTCCAATTCGGCTTGATCGTAACTGGTGCCTTGACTCCCGAAAGCGATGTTGTTGCGAATACTGTCTGAAAACAAAAACACATCTTGAGGTACAACGCCAATTTCTTTGCGGAACTGATCAAGATTGATGTCGGAAAGCAACGTATTGTTGTAAAGAACTTGTCCTTCTGTAGCTTCGATCTGACGCAATAACAAGTGGGTGAGGGTCGATTTACCGCAACCGGTTCTACCGATGATTCCGAGTGTTTCTCCGCGTTTGATACTAAACGAAATGTGTTCCAATACTTTTTTTTCGGTGCCGGGGTAGTGATAACTCACATCGTTGAACGTGATTGATGAAAGTGCCTCGTTTTTTCCGGTATTGTGGTTTTTGATGTCGGGTTCCACCTGCAAGAATTCATTGATTCGTTGCTGCGAAGCCGACGCGCGTTGAATGATCGACGTTACCCAGCCAACACTGGCAAACGGCCACGTTAGCATCATCACGAAACCAATGAAAGTAATAATGTTGCCGGGGTTGACTGAATTTAAGTAAACAGGTTTTCCGTTTTTGAGTATAACTTCTCCAAGTTCGTTTGTTTCAGGATAACTAAGTAGTCCACCAACGTAAACGGTGATCAATACACTTGCTCCAATCAAAAAGGTGATGGTGGGCATAAACAAGGCGTTGGTCAATACCAGCCGCATGTTGCGTTTATGGTATTCCTGCGAAGCATTCGAAAAGCGTTCCTGCGTTTGTTTTTCCTGAATATAAGCTTTGATCACACGGATTCCCGAAAATGTTTCTTGGCCAATGGTGCTGAGTTGCGATTGTTGTTGTTGCACCGCTTTACTCAAACGATTCATTTTATTGGACACAAAATAGATCAACATTCCCATAATTGGCAATGGGATCAAGGTGTAAATAGTTAGTTCCCCACTGATTTTGATCATCTGATAACTCACCATTGGAAATAAAATCGCCAGGTTGACAGTGTACATGATTCCCGGACCCAAATATTGGCGCACTTGCGAGACATCTTCCGAAATGCGGTTCATTAAATCGCCCGTAGATTGAGATTTGAAGAAGGTGTAGTGTAATTGCTGGTATTTTCGGTAAACCTCATTCTTCAGGTCAAATTCAATGCGGCGCGACATGACTATAATGGTTTGTCTGGTTAGGAATAAAAATACGCCTTTGATTATGGAATATAAAATGTAGAGTCCTGCCAGTTTGAAAGCGAGTGTTGATACGGCTTCTGCTGTGCTTTTGGTGGTTGCTTCGCGAAAAGACTCGGCAGCTTCCCCCAAAATAATCGGCATTTTAACGTAGAAATAGTTTTGAATCGTGATGAAGAGAACACCAAGTAATAAATGCCAGCGGTACGCGTAAAAATATTTGTTCAGATAGCTTAGAGACTTCATGCGATATATTTCCTATTTTTGCCCCGCGAACAGCGGTTCTTGTAAGATGCAAAATTAGCCATTCGCGTTCAATTGAAGACGAATTAAAACAAAATCATGTTTGAGGTAAAAGAGATGAAGGATGTGAATTTGGCCGAGAATCCGGTCATTGCACAAATGGGCACTTACAACCATGAACAATTGTTGTTTTGCAACGACAATGCGACTGGATTGAAAGCGATCATCGCGGTTCACAATACGGTGTTAGGTCCTGCTTTGGGTGGAACACGCATGTGGATGTATTCCAATGAAATGGAGGCGTTGAATGACGTATTGCGTTTGTCTCGCGGTATGACTTACAAGAATGCGATCTCGGGTCTCAACCTTGGCGGTGGAAAAGCCGTTATTATAGGTGATTCACGTACCATGAAGTCAGAAGCTTTGTTTAGACGTTTCGGAAAGTTTGTTCAATCATTGGGTGGTAAGTACATTACTGCCGAAGATGTAGGTATTTCTCCTTTGGACATGACGTGGGTAAATATGGAAACAGATCACGTAGTTGGTTTGCCGGGTAAAAGCGGTGATCCTTCGCCTGTTACTGCACATGGTGTGTATGTAGGAATGAAAGCGTGTGCGAAAGCGCAGTTCGGTTCCGATTCATTGGCCGGAAAGAAAGTAGCAGTGCAAGGTGTTGGTCACGTGGGTGAATACTTGGTGAAAAGCCTAGCGCAAGAAGGAGCAGAGGTGTTTATCACGGATATCCACGAAGAAACCTTGAAGCGTGTTGCAGCAACTTACGGTGCTAAAGTGGTTGGATTGAACGAAATCTACGACATTGACATGGATATTTACGCTCCGTGTGCCTTGGGTGCAACGGTAAACGATGATACATTGAGTCGCTTGAAATGCTCGATTATTGCCGGTGCGGCAAACAATCAGTTGGCGAATGAGAAAGTTCATGGTCAGGCGGTTGTTGACAAAGGAATCATTTATGCGCCTGATTTCGCGTTGAACGCAGGTGGTGTGATCAATTGTTATTCGGAAGTTAAATCGCTTACTCCGGAATGGGCAATGGCGAAAGCAGAAGAAATTTACACAACAATCGGGAATATCGTAGCGCGTTCAAAAAGCGAAAATATCCCAACCTATCAAATTGCAAATAAAATGGCTGAAGAACGTATTCAGTCAATTGGAAATGTTAAACTTCCATACTAATTGAAATAAAATAAAATGCTGAACAGAAGACATTTACGTATTAAAGTTCTTCAGGCTTTGTACGCTTATTTCCAGTCCGATGAGGATAACCTTCGCAAGACGGAAACCGAGCTGATGAAATCCGTGGAACGTATCTACGACCTTTACCTCTACTTACTGCTCAGCTTTGGCGAATTGAAAGAATTGGCCGAATACCGCATGGACGAGAACAAGAAGAAAATTCGTCCCGGAGAAGAAGATTTGAATCCGAACCGAAAGTTTGCTGACAACAAAATCATCGAGCAATTATTGGCTTCGTATGAATTGCGTCTTGCAGCTGAAGAGCGTTCGGTGAATTGGATCGGTGACGAAAACCGTGAAATGTTCCGGAAGATTTTCATTCAAATGCGTGAAAGCGAAAGCTGGTTTACCTTTATGGGCAACGGAATGGAAGGTTTTGAAGAAGACCAGCAATTTGCAATGGCCTTGTTTAAGAATGAAATCGCGAATTCTGAAATTCTGTACCATTACTTCGAAGAAAAGAACATTCACTGGATCGATGATATCGATTTGGCATGCGGCATGGTGGTGAAAACCATTAAAGCAGCAACCGAAGATGGAAAAATAACAATTTTGCCTTTGTACAAAGACAAAGAAGACGAACTGGAGTTTATCCGTACGTTGTTGCGCAAAACCATTTCTATGGATTCCGAAAATCACGCATTGATTGATGATTTGACGAAAAACTGGGAAGTGGATCGAATCGCTAAAATGGATATTCTGTTGTTGAAAATGGCCATTACCGAATTACAGGTGTGTAAAAACATCCCGAAAAAGGTAACACTCAACGAATACATTGAGATTTCGAAATTCTATTCTACGCCGAAAAGCCACGGATTCATCAACGGTATTTTGGATAAAGCGATTGATCGCTTGGAAAAAGAACAAAAGATCTTGAAAATAGGTCGCGGATTAATGAACGATAAATTATAAGACATGAAACGAATAGGAATAATGGTGGTTTCGCTTGCTTTCTTAGCGATGGGATGTACTTCAGGTGAAGCTGCGGTGGGCGATCGTACCACAATGAAAGTTGCTCCAGTAGTAGATCTTGGAAAAGTGGCGCTAGGCGAGGTTGTGAATGCTAAATTTACAGTTGAAAACACCGGTGATAAGCCATTGATTATGGGCGAAGTAAAAGGTACGTGTGGTTGCACTGTTGCCGACTGGACCAAAGAATCAATTGCTCCCGGAGAAAAAGGTTTTGTGAAAGCACAAATCAACACAGCCGGTTTTAGTTACGGACCTGCAACCAAAGGTGTTAACATCGTTGCAAACACAGATCCGGCAATTACTCCGTTGCACGTGAAATTAAATGTGATCAAATAATAGTATTCAATTATAAATAAACAATAAAGCAGTTATGCAAGGTGGTGGACAAATAATCATGTTGGTCTTGATGGTAGTAGTATTTTACTTCTTCATGATCCGACCTCAAATGAAAAAACAAAAAGAACAAAAGAATTTCCGTGCAAACTTAAAGCAAGGTGACAAAGTGATTACCATTGGTGGTATTCACGGTAAAATTCTTGAAGTAACAGATACTACGGTTTTGGTGAACTCTGAAGGAACGAAATTGCGTTTCGAGAAATCAGCGATCTCTCAATCGGTTGCTGAGATTTTGACAGCTTAATTACGCTTTCAAACAAAAGATTAAAGTCCATTTACTTCGGTAGATGGGCTTTTTTTTTTATGAACTAATTTGAATGAATAGAAGAGTAGCGTAGTATTATTAACCAATCCTATAAAATAGAAGTTACGGTTGATTTCTTGATCATAAAAAGAGTTGAAAATCCTGTGGTACAGAGAATCCCGGTTCGTAATATTGCGAATTAACAACCGATTATTTGATCCACCTTAGGCGGACAATTTGCACTATTACGAATGTATTTATGAGCTGAAAATCACCTTAAATTAGGAGCATCAGCAGTCACTTTCACAGTGAATAAAGGATGGGCGATGTTTCTATATTCGTCATTAAATCGGTTAACGATTATTCGTGTATTGGAGAGTTTAAGTTTTTTTCAACTCAATAACTCAATAACTCAATAACTCAAAAAACTTCCCGTTTATCGCTTCACCAGTCGTTCCCGACCGACCCCATTAGCTGTTTGAACTTCAATGAGATACGTTCCTGCAGGTAAACCATCAATAGAAAGTACATTGGTAGTAAGTAACGATTGTTCCATCACCAGTTGACCGTCTAATGAAAATACGCTGGCAGATTGAAGGTCTTTACCTTTAACGGTTACGTCGCTTTTGGCCGGATTCGGAAATAAATCGATTGCCACAGCAGCGTTGAGTTCATTGATTCCTACCGGATCTTCTACGCGTACATTGATCGAATCGAGGTACAGTTTGAACGCATCGTATGAACGCAAACGGAAACCGATAAAGATGCTTTGATTGGCATATCCTTCTGCACTCAGATTCACGAAACGGGTTGTCCATTCCGGATTTTCAAAGCCCAAGGTGGCAATGGTATCGGTGAAACTTGAAAGTTGCGTATCTGTGGTAGAAACCATAACGTAATATCCATCAGGGTAGCTGGGGTCGTGAGAGCGTGCGTTCCATTTAATGTAATTTCCGTAGGCTCCCAATCCTAGTGATGGTGTAATCAACCAACGATCGGCCTCGCCAGGAACAGTAAAGAAAGATGAAGCTCCGGCTACAGTATCACTGGTGTTATCCGGATCGGCTAATGAAATCCATCCCGGTGCAAACTCGATGACCGATGGATCTAAGGTACTGGTGTCGTTGATCACGATACTCCATGTAGCCATCGGAATTCCTTGTTGGAAATCTTCATCAAGAATCACCGTTTGTGCTGTAACGGTGGCAAGAAAACAGGTGCTCAACACACCGCTGATCAGGATTTTTTTCATGGTACAAAAATAAGAACTTTCAGCAAAGGTGCATCGAGCATCTGATGAAATGGTAAATGTATTGAGTGAAAGTTTGTTAAGGATCATCGTTGAAGGTGAAATTGGTGTATTTGCAATTGCGAAGCACGTTCGGATTGCAGATTTCGATGCCATTGTTTATCCGGTATTTCTTGTGAATAAAAAAACAACATGTGAATAATGCAACTAACACGGGTTACTATATAATGTTTTATCTAGTTGAAAAAAAGACATTTACCGGTAACAGAAATCTTTTCAAGATAAACAAAACAGATGTGACATTTCAACAATTAAACGCACTAAATAACTAGAAGATTATGGCATTTCAGACGATCAATCCCACAACAAATAAAGTAGTTAAATCATTTGATGATATGACCGATGCAGCTGTTGAAGTATCCATC
>Ga0302293_10001746_pt1 | contig 10579 bp, 6 predicted proteins | sample III_Fen_N2_2_FD_198758 | JGI IMG/M metagenome (GOLD analysis project Ga0302293, IMG submission 198758) | Peat permafrost microbial communities from Stordalen Mire near Abisko, Sweden - III_Fen_N2_2 | ecosystem: Environmental > Terrestrial > Soil > Wetlands > Permafrost | place: Sweden: Abisko... | reverse complement strand
CCCACTCCGTCGTTTCCGAACGCTTTGATTGCGAAGGCCGTAGCGATGCTGGATGACAAAATATTCAGGATATTATTCCCAATCAGCAACGTTGTCAGCATTCTTGATGGGTCATCTAGAATCCTTGATAGCGCGATATCGACTTTGTGCGAGCTTTTTTTTAACTGCCGCCTTTGCGTTTTCGTTATCGAGGTGAGGGCCGTTTCAGCCGCAGAAAAGATAGCCGAAAGGAAAAGCAGCGTGATCAGCAGGCTGATGATAAGGAGTGTGTCCGTGTTCACTCACTTTCCTCCGATCGATGTATTCTGACCGTTTCAACCCGATTCCCTGTGACAGCCGTAACCGTGAAACGGTATCCCTGATCGTTGATTACAGTGCCGGGAATTGGTATGTCTCCATGTTTTTCCATGACAAAGCCGCCGATCGTATCGTAAAACTCCGAAGTAAGATGAATCGAAAGCCTTTCGTTTATTTCATCAAGCCTCATCGATCCTTCGAACGTGACGCTGTCCGGGACGGTTGATTCCGGTTTGTCGTATTCATCGTGCAGAGCGCCGAAGATTTCCTCGACTAAATCTTCCGCTGTCACGAGACCCGCGACCCCCCCATACTCATCGACAACCATTGCGATGTTTTGGTTTTCCATTCTGAGTTTTTTCTGCACAATTGAAATCTTTTGATTCTCAAAAATAAAAAGTGCGGGACGCAGGAGATCTTTTGCGGTGAAGTTTCCTTCTGCTGCGTTTGGCGTGATTAAAATATCCTTGATATAGAGGATTCCGCGTATATCATCGATATCCTCCCCGTAAACCGGAAATCGCGAAAAGCTTGAGGTGTGCGAAAGTTGGAGAATCTCACCGCGCGTTGCGTTGAGTCCGATCGATATGATATCCGTTCGCGGAGTCATGATATCGCGCGTGTTAAGATTTGTGTATTTGAGTATTTTGCGCATCATGTCGCGTTCACCCGTCTCGAGAAGACCTTCTTCCTCGCCCACTTCAATCAATGTCTTTATGTCCTCTTCCGTAACGCTTTCCTCTTCCAGGCGTTTTCTGCGGCCGGGAAACATGGTGAGGACGCTGGTTAGCAGGGTAAAAGCAAAAACCAGCGGAGATGCGATCACGATGAAAATGGATAGTGGCAGGGATGCTTTCGTCGCAATCTTCTCGGGCTGGATAAGGGCAATGGATTTTGGAAGAATCTCGCCGAATACAAGAATTATTAAGGTGGCGACGACGGTCGCAATGCCCACTCCCGCATTGCCGAAAGCGCTTATTGCGATGGCCGTGACAATGGATGACGTCGTAATATTGACTATGTTGTTTCCAATCAGTATTGAGTTGAGAAAGAGCGTTTTTTTCCGTAAAAGATTTTCGACGCGAGATGCTGCCCTGTTTCCTTTTTCCATCAGGTAACGGATATGCAAGCGGCTTGAGGACAGGAAAGCGGTTTCGGAAGCGGAGAAAAACATCGAACAGAGTAAAAGAAAAGCAAGAAGAAGGAGGTAGAGACTATCAGGCGGGGGGTGGGATGATTCCATATACGTATCCAAAGAATACCGTATATGGAAATCATCGTCAATCAATAATTATTTTTTGGTTGCGGGAGCCGGTGCTGCTTTTTTTGCAGGTGTCGACTTAATCTGTTCAATAGTGGCTTGTATTTGCGCCGCGCCGCTATTTTTGGGATCCGAATCAATGGCTTTTTGGAGCCATTCGAGGATCTTTGCGTTGTCGGTTTGTCCTGACATCGCATTCATATAGGCGCCCATGTACCATGCTTCCTGAGACTGTGCGGGGTTAAGAGTTCCACCCTCGGCAAGTTTAATGAATAGGTCTCCGGCTTCAACCATTTTTGAATTCTGGTAGAGGGTGATAGCATCCAGGTATGCAACCTGGAGTTGGTATTTGCCTTTCAGGTCAGCGGCAGCGCCCGTCGCAAGGCCGGGAACAAGACGGATCATTTCGGAATATTTTTCACGGCGCGAAGGATCAATGGCTTCGATGAATTTGTCGATTGCCTTTGCTTTGTCAGCGCCCTTTGTTGTCCTGATTTTATTTTTCATATCGACAATATTTTTGCGCGCATCCTTGAACGTATCGAGGAAGGTATAGAAACCTTCCGTCGTTACGGTCTTGTCCGTGGAGCCCGAAGAGGCATACACGTCACCTTCGGAGGTCTGGAGGACAAACATGGGCAAACTTTGAACGCCATACTCGGTAGCGATTTTATAGTTCGCGTCCAGAAGGGTTTTATCCATGAGCTTTTCATCCTGGACAATATCGATATTGCACAGTACGAATTTTTTTGAACCTTTTTTGAAGAAGTCACCCTTGAATACATTGGTAACGAGTTGTTTGCTCGGGTCGTTCCAGTCCGAACCGGTGAATACGATGAGAAGGTCCTTTTTCGCTTTTTGGGAAGCAGTTTTTGCCTCTTCGATATTGGTGATCCATGCAGTTTGAGGTTTTGGCAAATTCAGGAATACAAAAGTACCTGCTGCAACGGCAATAAGGACGATAATGACAACGAGCCCGATTATCTTTACGTTGTTTGAAAGCGGCTTTTTTGTCTTCTCGCTTACAGGCATGCTACCGGCTTCCTGTTCTGTTGTTTGATCTTCCATCGAAAAACTCCTTGATTTTATTGAGGGAGAGGTTACCCTCTCCAATATTTCACACCCGCGGCGAATATGTTCTGGCAAGTATTGCCGGGAATGTTCTTGAATAAGCGGGAATTGCCTGCATGAACGGACGTATCCATCGCACGCTCGCTATGCCCCATTTTACCGAGAATGAGTCCGCTCGGATCGGTCATGCCCTCGATTGCGTAAGCGGAACCGTTGGGATTGTCCGGTTCATGCATGGTCGGGTTTCCGTCAATGTCGACGTATTGCGAAAAGATTTGACCGTTTTCAAATAAAGTTCGTGCGTGATCCTGCGCAATTATAACACGTCCTTCGCCGTGTGACACCGGAATATCGTGAATTTTACCTTGTAATAATTCGTTATCGTCAGCCCAAACCGAGGTGTCGGAGCTGATGCGGGTACGCACGAAGCGGGAGATATGGCGGCCAATCGTATTGTAGGTCAGGGTCGGCATTTCTTGGGAGGGTAGAAGGATTTTTCCGTAAGGCAAAAGTCCTGTTTTGACTAATGCCTGAAATCCGTTGCAGATACCGAGGACAAGCCCTTTTCGCTGGTTGAGCAGTTCCATTAGTCCGTCGGCTATTTCGTTTTCGCGGATGACATTAGCGATGAATTTACCCGAGCCGTCGGGCTCGTCGCCTGCTGAAAAACCGCCCGAAAAAGCCAGAATCTGGGCTGAATCGATGGCCGCGCGGAGCGTAGCGAGCGATTCCGCGAGGGCTTCAGGCGTGCGATTTGAAAGGACGACAATCCGCGCCTCTGCGCCTGCGAGGCGGAATGCTCGCGCCATGTCATATTCGCAGTTCGTTCCGGGAAAGACAGGAAGGATGACAAGCGGTTTCGCGCCTGCGGGAAGCGTTGTCGGTTTTTTGCGCGCGATGAGCGTTTGTTTGGCACAATTAGCACCGTTCCTATTGCTTTCGCTCAGGCCCTTCGCCCATTGCGGTAATTCGTTTGATGATACCAGGCCGGAGACCGGCGGGAAAACGCGGTCAAGCGGTTTTTCCCAAGCGAGTTGCGCGTCTGCGAGCGGTATTCGTATTTTTCCCAGTACGATAGCGCTTTCGGTAATCGTCTGCCCGAGAACAACCCAGTTCGCCGTTGACGTGCCGGATGTGAGCGCTGTGAGTTCGGAGACAGGAGAGGAGACTTCGAGGAGGAGGGATCCATAGATCGGGGTAAAAAGGGAATTGGTTTGATTTGACGGTGTGACCGAAAAGATCGCCGGATTCTGGATGAGAGGCAAGGCTCCTGAGTCGATTGCGGCGCCGATGCGGTTGCCGAATGCCATTTTAGTGAGGGCTGCCGCAATACCACCTGCGATGATTGGACTTGCTGCGCGGATTTTTCCGGATTCGGCAAGTTTGAGAACGGAAGCGCAGTTTTCGTGAAAGGCTTTCCAGTCCGGAGTGTTGTCGCCAAGCCAGGGAGTCTGCACGAGAATCAGGGTGTTTCCCGCGCAGGAAAGAGAGCCTCCGCGGACTTTTTTATCGTCAGTGACGGCGACTGCGAACGATATGAGCGTCGGCGGGACGTGAATGTCATGGAAGGTACCGGACATACTATCCTTGCCGCCGATAGCGGCGGTTCCGGCTTCGAGCTGGGCTTGCAGCGCGCCGAGAAGGGCCGCGGCGGGTTTTCCCCATGCCACATCGCTTGAAGTGCGCTCGAAATATTCCTGGAAGGTAAGGCGCGCAGTTCGCGGGTCGCCTCCGAGAGCGAGAATTTTTATAAGGGACTCAAGGACCGCATATTGGGCTCCATGGTACGGGCTCCACGAAGCGGCTTTGGGATCATAGCCCATCGTCATAAGGCTGACGGTGCTCGTTTCTTTTCCGGGACTGACGGGAATGCGCGCGGCCATTCCGCATTCGGGCGTTGACTGGTATGCGCCGCCCATCGGGAAAAGGACGCTTGAAGAACCGATTGAGCCGTCAAAGCGTTCCGAAAGTCCGCGCTGGGAGCAGACCGCAAGGGATGAAAGGTTTGCGATCCAGCGTTCTGTGAGACCCGTATCCGTCGTAAGCGATTGCGAATTCGAGGCAGCCCAGTCCCATGCTTTTTCCGGCTGAGCGATCGCAGCTTTTGCGCTCCTGCTCGCGCCTGCCGTATCGAGAAAATTTCGGTCTATGTCGACTATTGTTTTGCCCTGCCATCGCATGACGAGGCGGTTGTTCGACGTAACGGTAGCGATGATCGCGGCATTTAGGTTTTCCGCATTAGCCGCGGCGATGAATGCCGGCGCGTCCTTGACGCGGACGACTACTGCCATGCGTTCCTGGGATTCTGATATGGCAAGTTCGGTACCGTTGAGGCCTTCATATTTTTTCGGCACTGCGTCAAGGTTGATATCCAGTCCCGGAGCCAGTTCGCCCACTGCGACGGCTACGCCACCCGCGCCAAAATCGTTGCAGCGGCGGATGAGATGGGTGACTTTCTGGTTGCGGAACAGGCGCTGGATCTTGCGTTCTTCAACGGCGTTTCCTTTTTGCACTTCGGCTCCCGCAGTGGTCACCGATTCGGTCGTATGTACTTTGGATGAGCCCGTGGCTCCTCCGATGCCGTCGCGGCCGGTTCCGCCGCCGACCATGATGACGAGGTCTCCCTCCTCGGGCGCTTCGCGCACTACCGCGGAAACGGGAGTCGCCGCGATGACCGCGCCGAGTTCCATGCGCTTGGTGAGGAACCCAGGATCATAGTATTCAACGACCTGTCCCGTGGTCAGCCCTATCTGGTTGCCGTAGGCGCTGAATCCGGCGGCGGCCTCGCGCGTAAGTTTGATTTGCGGAAGTTTGCCCGAAATGGTTTTGTCGATTGAAACCGTGGGGTCGCCTGAGCCGGTTACGCGGAGTGCCTGATACACCCAGGCGCGCCCTGAAAGGGGATCGCGGATAGCGCCGCCGATGCAGGTGGCCGCGCCTCCGAACGGCTCTATCTCGGTTGGATGGTTGTGGGTTTCATTTTTGAACATCAGGAGCCAGGGTTCGGTTCCGGTAACCTTTCCCGAATCGTCGGTGATGGTTACATCGATGAATATCGAGCAGGCGTTTATTTCGGCGGATTCCTCAATGTCATCGAGGAGGCCGCGGCGTTTCAGGGCTTTAGCCCCTATGACCGCCATGTCCATCAGTGTTACTGGCTTTTCGATCGAGCCGTCGGCTTTTGGCTCCGCGCGTTTTGCGTAAATTTCTGCTCTGAGTCCGGAGTATGCGTCTAGCGCAGCGCGGAACGTTTCTGCGTAAGGGCCATCATCTATCTTGATGTTTTCAAGTACGGTATTGAAAGTCGTATGTCGGCAATGATCCGACCAGTAGGTATCGAGCACGCGAATTTCGGTTTCTGTCGGGTCGCGGTTTTCTTTTTTAAAATAGGCCTGGAGGAACGCAATATCGGCAAGGTCCATGGCGAGTCCCGTTTTTTTGTGAAACGACGAAAGGCCCGCGGTATCGAGTCCGACAAAGTCCTTGAGGACGGGAACCGCGTTTGGATTTCCGGTTTGTATGGCGAGGCTTTCGGGTTTTGCTGAAGCCGATTCTCGCGAGTCTACCGGATTAATTAGATAGGAGCGTATTTTTTCTAGATCTGAGGCCGAGAGGTTTCCGCTAAGGGCGAAAAGCCGGGCGCAGCGGACGATAGCCGGACCGCCGTCCGGGGTAGCGCTGTCTGCCGTGCCGGCTTGCGCGTTCCTGAGGAGGGCAAGACATTGTATCGCAGAATCGGCGCGCTGGTCATACTGCCCGGGAAGGTACTCTATCGCGATCACCGTTTCGCTAGCTTTCGCCGGAAACGTTTCGCGGTAAACCGCGTCGCTTTGCGGTTCGGAGAAAATCTGCGCCGAGGCGCGGGTCAGTTCTTCCTCCGTTACTCCCTCAATGTCATAGCGGTTGAAATATCTGATACCCTCAAGGCTTTTGATTCCGACGAAATTGACAAGTTCAGCGAGAGTCCGTCGCGCTTCATTTTCGAATCCTTTTTTTCGTTCGACAAACAGACGGTACACGGGCAATTTCATGGCAGATCCTCCAAGGATTTACAATCGAGTGGGTTGGAAAATATAATGGCATAAAACTGTGTGAATTTCTATGCACTTCTGTACGTTGCCTATTAAAAACCAGCACGGAGTTGTGGTATATTCATGCAAATACTACGCAAGGAGTTATATATATGCAGGAAATTCTAGAACTGTTGCAAAATGACGCGCGTCTCACCGCGGAAGATATTGCCACCATGACCAAAAAAACGGTCGCGGAAGTCAGGGAAACCATCGCAACAATGGAAAAAGAAGGGATTATCCTCAAATATACTGCAGTCGTGAATCAGGAAAAGGTTCCTTCGGAAAAGGATATCGTCCGTGCCATCATCGAGATTCAGGTAACCCCCGAGCGAGAGCATGGCTTTGACGCCCTTGCCGAGAGGATTTACCGATTCCCGCAGGTGAAATCCCTGCATCTCATGTCGGGCGGCTATGATCTCCAGGTAATCATCGAAGGGCGGACTCTGAAGGATGTGGCTTTTTTTGTTTCCGAGAAACTCGCAACCCTCAGTGGCGTAAAAAGTACGAAAACCCATTTTGTCCTCAAAACATATAAAGAAAACGACATCGTCTACGTCGACACCAAAAAGGATAGACGGGAAGGCGTAACGGCATGAACGACCGTTCAGACCGCTTTTCAGCCAAGATGCTCACGATCCCGCCGTCGGGCATCAGGAAATTCTTTGACCTGATTATCGGCCGGGAGGATATAATCTCACTTGGCGTCGGCGAGCCCGATTTTCCTACCCCTTGGGTCATGCGCGAGGAAGCCTATTATCACCTTGAGCAGGGACATACGTCATATACCTCGAATTGGGGTCTTACCGAGCTTCGCGAGGCGATCGCCAAGTATCTGACAAAATATCATCTTTCGTATGACTCCAAAAAAGAAATATTGATTACTATCGGCGTTTCGGAAGCCGTTGACGCCGTACTTCGTTCGATCCTGAATCCGGGTGATGAGGTTATCGTCGCCGAACCGTGCTATGTCTCGTATCAGCCCCTTGTCGAGCTTTGCAACGTAAAGCTCGTCAGGCTCGACACGACTCCGACCGGGTTTATCCCGACTGCGGAGACAATCGAAAAACTGATTACGCCAAAGACCAAGGCGCTGATGATATGCAGCCCGAGCAATCCCACGGGGCGAATGATTCCCGGAAGCGAACTTGCGAAGATCGCGGAAGTCGTGAAGAAGCACAAGATCTGGGTGCTGTCCGACGAAGTGTACAGCGAGCTCAGATATGACGGAAACGAACATGTTTCGATCGGTTCTTTTCCCGGCATGAAAGACTATACCGTCGTGCTGAACGGCTTTTCCAAGGCATTCGCGATGACCGGTTGGCGCATCGGGTATGTGGCCTGTCCCGCCGATTTGATGGCTCAAGTGCACAAACTGCATCAGTACTCGTCCATTTGCGCGCCGATCATGAGCCAGTACGCCGCGCTTGAGGGCTTGAGGAGCGGCTTTGAGGAAGTCGAAAAGATGCGCGTGTCCTACCAGCAGCGCAGAAACCTGATGATCCATGCGTTTGCGGAAATGGGTTTGCCCGTGAACGAACCCGAAGGCGCTTTTTACGTTTTTCCCGATATCAGGAAAACGGGATTGTCCTCCGAGGCCTTTGCGACCAAACTGATCGAAGAATACAAGGTCGCCGTTGTTCCCGGAAACGTATTTGGCGTAGGGGCCGAAGGGTTTGTGCGCTGCTGCTACGCGACCGAGATCGGAAAGCTTAAGGAAGCGCTGCGGCGCATGAAACTGATGGTCGAGGGGAAAATTCTCGATGTATGAGTGCCTTAACGGGTTGCCTCACGTGTTACAATTACTATCCGGAGACTGAAAAATGAAGAAGATTTTCTCGATTTTTGCTGTTCTTGTGCTGCTGAGCGTTCCTGCAATCGCTGAAAAAGTGTACCGCCTCGATGACGGGATATTATCCGTCGCCAAGGGAATTTCCGCGAAATTACCTGCGGGTACCAAAGTGGTTGTCCTTGATATCAAGGCGAATAAACAGACGGCAAGCGATTATATTGTCGAGGAACTTACGGCGGATCTTCTTGATCTTGGAAAACTGGTGCTGGTAGACCGTAAAAATCTTGACGAGATCAGGCAGGAACTGGCTCTGCAGGTATCCGGCGACGTTAGCGACAAGTCTGCGCAAAAACTGGGCGAAATGCTCGGCGCGGAAGTTCTTATAACGGGTTCGTTTGACCTTCTGAGCGACAAATATCGCATGCCCATCAAAGCAGTGCGCGTCGAGACTTCTGAAATCCTCTATATTTCGACTACTTCCATCAGTTCAAGTTCTGATACCGAAGCCCTGTTCGGGAATCCCTCCGGAAGCGCCAAGGCCGCGACTGTCGTCGGTTCCGCCGCGCGGAGCGTAGCTGACTTTTCCGGACGTTTGATTTGTTCTGCAGTGAACCCCGTATTGGGTATTGGCTCTTATATACAGGGCGACACGGATGGCGGGGGAACAGTCGTGTTTTGGGAAATTGTCGGAACAGGCACTATCGTTTGGGGTAATTACCGTTTGACAAGAGAAGAATCCTGGGGCCAGCAGATGGTAACCGGAGGCTCCGTGGCTATCGGTTTTACCTTCATTTATGCGTTCATCCGGCCCTGGACTTATAATCGTAACCCGAAAGTCGCAGAAGTTCTCGACAATGTGACCGTCACCACTACCTCCGCTAATAATCTTTCTTTGGGGTACACCGTTAAATACTGATTGGTATAAATTTTGGGTTTTTAAAAATAGCTGTCTGACAAATAATTCGTTCAGTAGCTTTTTTTTCGATCTCTTTCAAGACCTCTGGCGGATTACACTCTTGTCCATTATTGGTGAGCAACACAGTTCAATGAATAGTTGCTTTGAATCGGGCAAGAGCGTAATCGAGAACAGGATCTTTTCCTGCTAAAAAGTCTGCCTTCGTGGCTGGAACAAAAATGTCCGGCGCAATACCTATGTCTTCAATATCTTGACCTTCGGCGGTGTATTCCATCCCGGTGGAGACAGAAAACTTCCAACCATTTGCCAAATTGAACACCTTGGGGTTTCCAATGGCACCCATAGAGGTGTCGCCTATGACTGTTACGTTGGGAAGCTCCCGCATGGCAGAAATCAAGCCTTCCGTCGAACTTGCGCAACGGCGACCGGTTAGGAGAAAAACCGGTCGCGTAAACTGCCAGGAGCCCCGGGGTGCGATCATTTGTATACTAAGTGGTCCAAAATCCGTATGCAAAGGACCGTCACGGTACTTACAAAACCCTGCGGTTCGACTTCGATCGGCAAATCGATCGGCAAAAGCGTCAGCTATTGAAGACCACCCGCCCCCGTTCATTCGCACATCAATGATAAGCCCGGGAGCACTTTTAAAGCACTCCAGTATGTTGTCTAAATCAATCACCTGGGAAGTAGTAATCCAATTTGAAACGGCAATGTATGGCACACCTTCAAGCCAACCGGAGGTAACATACTTGTCAGGCTTCGTCGAATTGGTCACTTTCAGTTTCATATACTGTTGCCAAACACCGGAACTGTAGTTAATAAAATTCACATTCTTATAAGTTTGGGTCTGCTCGTCGTTGGAGTCCATAAGATACAAATGACCGTCGTGAAGGTTCGAGAGCATTTGCGTCAAAACCTCGGCAAACTGCGCTTGGGATGAGGCCTGAATGGCCCTGGGACGATATGTAGCGCCGAGAGCCTGCCAGTCAATATTTTTGTACGCAAAAAAACAGTAGTTTTTGTCAAAAGCGTTCCACAGAAAATCGAACTGGTCCGCATAGGATGACGAAGCCGGAAATTGCGAAGTATCCCAAGTCTCTGTAGCCATTTTGCAACTATCAAGCATTACTATTCCCAGAAACAAAAAAATAATTAGTTTTTTCAACACAATT
>Ga0302293_10001743_pt1 | contig 10591 bp, 9 predicted proteins | sample III_Fen_N2_2_FD_198758 | JGI IMG/M metagenome (GOLD analysis project Ga0302293, IMG submission 198758) | Peat permafrost microbial communities from Stordalen Mire near Abisko, Sweden - III_Fen_N2_2 | ecosystem: Environmental > Terrestrial > Soil > Wetlands > Permafrost | place: Sweden: Abisko... | reverse complement strand
TTCGGCTTGAATGAGGTTATTCGGCGTATTTGTATTTGAATAACATAGAAAAATCGCCGGTATTACCGCGATTAATCAATCAAGAAGTTTAAAACGGTACCAACTTATCGAGTTTTGAAAGAGGCTCTCTAATTTGAAAAAAACCAAAATCATTTTGTTGATTGAAATACTAAATCAAGATTCACGCCCGTATATTTTCAAAATATCCAAAAAGATCCTGCCTTACTGCGTTTCTCAAATGAAATAAAATATTAACGATGGGTAAATCTTTTCCATCGGACTTAATTGTTTGCTGTTCAGCTTTGATTGGTTCCACATCGCCCATGTAATAAAAATCTCGACCCTCTCCGTCACTTTTTTTGACGAATAGCGGTAAGCGAATATGATTAGCCTTCCAGTCCATTATTGCGACCGTTTCTTTGGAATCGACTTTCACTCTGTTGCGAGTCATCCAATTAAATGTAGTGTTGTCTATGAAAATATCATCATATTTTATACTATCTTTGATATCCTCGCTTTTTACGTACTTTACAAAAATTGGACAGGTCCATGGTGTCGTGTTGTATTGAACTCTATATCCGTAAATTGTTGATGCTTTCTCGTTTTCCCAATTAAGAAGCTTGCAAACGTCTTTTCGGGAATATTTGGCATACAAAATAAGTCCCTTTTCTGCTTTTCCAGATTCGGCAAGCATTCGATACTTTGAAAGTCCGAAGTCGATTGCTTGCATTAGTTGATCTTTATACTCTTTGGATTGGCATAATGATGTAAACTCATCTGTTATTGTAAACTGGTTCAGTGATTCATTTGACGAAAGGTATTTAATATTTCCAAACTTTTTTCTGTCTGCTTCTTTGAAAAATTTATCAGCTAGAATATTAACTGCTGAGTTGAAAGATGCATCATCAATCTCAGTTTTCCAATCCTTCTCTAGGATATGTTTAATATTTTGTAATGTGAAAGAGCCTTTATTTATCAGCTGTTCAATCATAACGAGTTCATGAGGCCTTATTCCGGAGGCGATTTCATTTGAAATAAATTCAAGTGATTTTAGGTGAGCAGGGGAAAGATTTAATTGATAATCAGTTTCGGCTTTCATGAGGAATAATGGATACGATCCATACTTTTCGATAAAGAGGGTTGGGTCAATTGAATCGTTTTCAAGATATTCTATTAGCCTTGGAATGCGACCCAGTCTGTTTTTAACCTTGTTGTATTCTTCAATCAGCAGTTTTTGCTGGTTGAATGAGGCATTATTGATTGCCGTAAATATTCGTTCGCGTGCAATAAAATCAAAATCGATAGTGGATGCACCAGGAATGCAGGCACTTCCGGAATTAATTAGCTTTCTTAATGTGTCATGATTGTAAGATGTGTCACCGAATAGGGCAATCGGAATCATGTAGTTGTTCGAATAATTTCCTATAAAATCAATGACCGTCAAGAAACTTTTATTCGGGACTTTACGCAATCCTCGTCCGAGCTGCTGAACAAAAATAATTGCTGACTGTGTCGGCCGGAGCATGACAATTTGGTTGACGCAGGGAATGTCAATCCCTTCGTTGAAGATTTCGACGGGTATGATGTAATCGATGATTTCTGCTTCAAGCTTTTTTATTGTATCTTCGCGCTCAGTTTCGCTGTTGTTTCCTGAAAGTGCGGTTGTGCGGTATCCTCGATTGTTCAGTTGCTTTGAAAGTTCAGCGGCTTCGTCGTTTCTACTACAGAATATTAGGCCTTTTGTTTTTTCAGTGTTGTTTTTGTAGAGCTCGATACTTTCTACGATGTGATTGAGTCGCTCGTTGCTTACGAGATTCGCAAAACTCGAAAACTCGTCAATTTCTTCACCATTAACTGATGATTAACGGTAGTGATAAAATTATCAACGGTGATTTTAGTTGAAAGTTCTTCGGAAATTTCACGTATGAGGGCTTGCTGGTGGGTTTCGCCTGCCTCGATTTTTCCGCCCGGGAATTCCCATTTTTTTGCCGTTTCACCCGCGTCTTTACGCTGGGCGCAAAAAACTCGATTGTCCTTGATGAAGACTGATGCTACCACTTCAAAATGTTTCATAAATCAATACCATTAATGCAGCATACCAGGTATCGATGCTGGGAACAAGCGCTTTTTGTAGCTACTGTGTTATATAAGTTACCAGAAAAACCGTTAGTGTTGGTAAATCGTAACTTCTTCGCCCCTGCATGGACTTTCGCACGCGGGCGATGTACTCATCGCCGAGACGTACTCATCGCCGAGACGTACTCGTCTCATGGCTCCGCGCGACGATTTTCTCCTACGTGCTTTTTTCTGCCTCAGTTTCTATTCCGTCATAATTCAATAGCCGTTTCTTTTACGTTGAAAAACCCGACCATGTCGTCTATTTGTTTCATATTTTCCGTATTCCGGGCAAGGAGCAACATAGACTTACCGGTGTTTTTCTGGACCGTCCGCGCTTTTTCGACTACGTTCAGGGCGTCGCCCTTTACCTGCTCGGTAATTTCGACCAGATTGGTTATTTTTGAAAGTATCATATTGCTTCCGGTCATCATTTCGGAGGAGCCATCGTGCACTTCGGAGGTTATCTCGTTCATGCCGGACAAGGCCCGGAGGATCTGGGTTCCGCCGCTTGACTGTTCGTCTATCGCATGTTTTATTTCGAGCTCGAGTCCGTTCACCTTTTGTACGGAAGAAATGATGGCATTAAAAGAAGTGCCGGTGTTGCCTGTCATGGAAACGGCAGCCTCTATGGTTTGTTTCAGCACTTTCAGGCTGTCGGAAATAAGCTTTGACTGCTGGTTTGACACTTCTGCCAGTTTTCGTATTTCATCGGCGACTACCGCAAAACCACGTCCCGACTCTCCGGCGTGGGCGGCTTCGATCGCGGCGTTCATTGCCAGCAAATTTGTCTGCGCTGCGATATTTTTTATGACGGAATTTGCCTCATACACGCTGTCTGACTGTTTGCTTAAGATCAGCACATTGGCTTTCAGCTCGTCGACGTTTTTGTTTCCGGTCGAAATGGCTGTCTGGAGGCTTTCGAATTCCCGCGCGCTGTTTTTAAGGTTTCCCGAAATTGACTGGATGTTGGCGATCATTTCCTCTATTGCCGACGAGCTTTCGACCACGCTTTTTGACTGATCGTTAATCTTCTTGTCCTGATTCTCGATCGTATGCGCGATCTGTTGAATCGTCGCCGTTACTTCGGTGACGATAGTCGCCTGATTTATGATGGATGATTGGACGCTGGCGGAAAAACGATGAATGTCCTCGACTGATAGGTTGGCATCATCCATGGCTTGCTGTAAGTCGTTGACATTTTCGCTTGTATTTTTGACGCTAAGCTTGATATCTTGGATAATCGCCCCGAGTTTCTCGACAAAAACGTTAAAATAGGAAGATGAATCGCCAAGCTCGTCATTTGAAAGACACGGAATGGCGGTTGACAAGTCTCCCGACTTGACCAGTTCGGTGCCGGCGCACAGGTTGGCGATCGGAAGTTTCAGGGATCGGGCGAACAGCAGCGATATAACGATCGCATCGATGACCCCCAACACGCTGATAATCGCCAGATTGACGACAGTCGCACCGGACGAAAGAGAGTAGGAGACGCTCAGGAGCATGGCGGCGGTCGTATTCAGGATGAGGGTTACGATAATGATGAGGCACACCGTAAGTATCTTCGTCGTCAGCGAAATCCGCAGGATTCCTTCGGGATTCGGAATTGCCTTCACCGAGTCAAGGCTCAGGAACGAGCTGACGGTCCTTTCGGAAATAAAGTAGGTCATTGGCACGGACATCAGGCCGCAGGAAAAAACCAGGAGGTTGCAGGTTATCAGGTCGGCCAGCGTAGCGCGAAAAATGAAATACACCGGAAGAAAAACCATCAGGTTTAAAAGTATAATCCAACCGAAAACCATTACGCCTACCAGACGAATCGGATAGAAACACGCATCTTTTTTCAAACCCGGTTTATCGGAAATCCGCGCTTCGTTTCCGGCCAAAAAAATTTTGATCCGTTCGTTGGTTTTGGCCTGAACTCCAAAAGCCGCGATAACCGATATAAGCATCACCGACCCCAACAGGGGAAGCGTCACCGGAATATGCTTGTTTACAAGTTCAATATAGTTCAACCCGTAATACGCCATCGGTAGCGCTACCAGAGAATAAACCAGGGCATACACCTTGATAATATTAAACCGATAGGCTTTGATGACCCCGTCATTCATTTTTTGTCCTCCATAGCTATTATATTAACTCTATCCATTTTTGTCGGAAAGTCAATCGTTAAGAAGGAATAAAGAGGCTTTGAGTTTGCTGACCCGATCAGTCAGTTTCAGATTGCGTTACTTCATAAAGAGTACTATGATAAAAACCTTGCGGGGAAAAAATGAAACTATTGCGTAAATATCTCGCCATCTTCTGCGGAGCTTCGTTCATCGGATCATTTACATTGCGGTTTCTGGCGCTTGAATTCCTTTACCACAAAATGAGCGATTTCTGGAGCGGAATCGGCATGACGATTGCGGCGACCGGAACCCTCTCGGTGATAATCGGTTTTCTCCTTGGACGGCATTTGGTGCGCCTTGAACGCGTCGTGCTTAAAATCAAGCACGGACAAACGATCACGCAAGAAGAACGCACGACTGCGCTAGGAGTGTATGCGAAGGTCAACAAAATAACGATAGCCGCGAACATCGTCGGGTTTGTCATCGGGCAATTCGCCGTCATGTTTCTCGATATCAAGGCAGGCGCGGTGCCCTATCATTTTTCCTGCAGCGCGATCATCATGATCCAGTCGACCCTTGTCGGTACGTTAGCCGCGCTCTACGAAATATACTCGCTCAACATACTGATGGCGGAATACCGGGAACTTCTCCGAATCCATTCGATCGAAGAATTCGGCAAAGGATGGAACCTCACTATCTCGGGGAAAATACTGCTCTCGGGCATCATAACACTGCTCTTTATGGGAGTTAATGCGTTTTCCGCGGCCTATGGCATCATTGCCCTGCCGGATACGATCGGCGGACAGAACGAACTCGGAGCCTATCTCCGGTTCGGCGTCGAAGCCATTCTCTTTACTTTCACGGTGTGTTTTTTCCTCTTTTTCATCATTGCAAGCGAGCTGAAAAACCGCATATCCGATACGGCTTCGAGGCTCAAAGATCTTGGCGAAAAGGGCGATCTTTCCTACAGGATAAGCCTTTCCATGAATGACGATTTTGGCGTAATGACCAGCGACCTGAACGGTTTTATCACGCAGCTTGGGACTCTCGTGCAGAGTCTCCGCACGGAAACCGAAGTCGTCGCGACGTCCGCGAAAACCCTCTCCTGTTCCGTCGCTGACTCGTTCGTCGCGCTGGAGGCAATCACTCAGACGGTTAATACGATCGAGTCAGGCGAGAAAACCCAGGGATCGCTGATAGGCACGGCCGACGCTGAGATCAGGAGCATGGCCGAAAACGCGAAATACGTGGAACGGCAGGTAACGATACAGACGACGGCCGTACAGCAGAGTTCCGCGTCGGTAAACGAAATGGCCGCGAACATTTCCTCGGTCGCCGAAATGACGCAGAAAGCGGATTCGGTTTCCTTACTTCTGAAAGAAAAAAGCGAGGAGGGCGCGGTGCTGCTCTCTTCCGCCGTCGAGGCGATCAAGGAACTTCAGGGCGTATCGAAGGAGGTTCAGAAGATCGTGCAGGTCATACAAAGCATAGCGAACAGCACGAATCTTCTCTCGATGAACGCCGCGATCGAGGCCGCGCACGCGGGAGACGCGGGCAAGGGATTCGCCGTCGTAGCCGACGAGGTCAGGACTCTCGCGACATCGAGCACGAAGAGCACGGGGGAAATAAAAAAACTTATCGCGGGCATGATCGACAAGACAAACCGGGGAGTGACTTCCATCGTGGCTGCGGGAAAGTCTTTCAGCGATATATCATCGGGTATCGAGCAGACGACCACGCTTATCCAGACGATCGCGAATGCGATGGAAGAACAGCGCATCGGGGCGAAGGAAACGATTCAGGCAACCAATTCAGTCGTTGATGCGATTCAGTCAATTCAGGAACTTTCGAAGAAACAGCGCGAGTCCACGGAGAACATGGAGAAAGCGATACGCGCGATCGTCGATGCGGAAAAAGAAATATCGATCGCTCTCAAGGAAAACAAGGACAAGTCGGTGAATCTCGACGCCTCGATCAGAAAAGTCGAGCGGAGCATGGACGAGAACAACAGGGCCGTCTCTGCGATGAAAGAGAATATCGAGATATTTCAATTGTAGCAAAACGAATTAATTGGTAGACAGTTTGAAAGTATCTATATAACAAGGACAAATATAACGAAAAAAAACTGGTCTTTGCATTTTGGCACCGGGTTTTTTATTGACATCATCTCAGGTTCAGTCCTCAAGCGCAACAATGAATCTTTCCCGTAATATAGTTCTTCAGGTGGATCGACTCCGACGCCCGCGATGCCTGCGACGACAGTTCCATTCACGATTACCTATGAAGCCAACGGCGGCTCGGGCGCAGTCCCCGACCATCTCGATCAGTGATATCGTAGTCTCTTTCAAGGTCAGTTTCCTGTTCCTGGTATAAGGACGTCGCGCTCGATTCGTTCAATACCGGGACGTCCTGGAAAGGTGGCGTTTCTCTCGCCAAGGGTTCTTGTGGAACCGCCTCGATGAACTTCGAGATAAAATAACAAATAAATACGATGAAAAAATCGCTGTTTGCGCTTTTCGCGATTTTAATTCTCATTTGTTCATGCAAGAATCCGATCGTTCAGAACGGCGCGAATTCCGGCAACGGCACCGTGCCAAGCTTTTCGGCACGGGACATCTACATCGACGCCTCAGGTGTTTTTTATCTCGCGGTCGGGCACTTTATAAATCATCCGACTCCGGCGGATCCAGGGCAATCGTGGATTCTTCGAATCCGAAGAGCGTGAACGACCCTGCGATCTCCGGTTTGACGAAAGGCGGCAACTACGACTTTATCGTGACGGCCGTCAACCCGAAGGGAGAGTCGCTGGAGTCTGCGCGGTTGTCGCTTCTGGTCCAGTAAGCGACTAATGCATATTGACACCTGATGTACAACGAAGGCGATGTGGGTATTCCCACATCGTCTTTTTTATCCTGTGGGCCCACGCCCGTAATGAGTACCTTGTTTATTTGCTATTCCTTTTCGATTTCATATTCCATAATCCTTTCGGCATCCAGAAAGCCGCATTTCTGATATAAAGGATAACCGGCCTTTGTTGCGGCTAAATCCAGTTTATAGAGCCTCTTTCAAAACTCAATAATTTATAAACTTTCGACATTTCTTGATTGATGAAACGAGGTAAACCTCGTTTTGTTTTCTAAAGAATTCGATTAACATACGACGAATCACCTAAGTCAAGCCAGAATGCATTATTTTGGACAGACTTATCCCATACTACTTTTGATTGAATAATTAGGACTTGCTGAATAAAGAATAAGTCTTTACAAGGAAAAGAAGTAGCGGTAAAATTCCATATAACAAGTGCAAGTAAAACACAGAAAATGTGAAGAAACCCTTGCACCAGGATGTCAGGAATGTACCGAAAAGAGACAACAGCGCAAATCGTATTTCACGATTTCATTCTACCGTTTGGCGGGACGTTGAACCGCAGCAATCGCTGGATAAAACTAGCGGAATTGATTCCGTGGGAAGAGTTCGAGGAAAAATACGCGGAACAGTTTTCCGAATCTGGATTAGGCGCTCCCGCAAAATCATTTAGGGTTGCCTTGGGGTCTTTGATTATCAAAGAAAAGATGGAGATTCCCGACGAGGAAGTCGTTGAACAAATTCGCGAAAATCACTATCTGCAGTACTTCATCGGTAAAGAAGAATATCGCGACGAGATCCCGTTTGACTCATCGATGATGGTTCATTTCAGAAAACGCATTACCGCTGAAATGCTCGGAGAGATTAATGAGCGAATACATGACCAGCTTGTAAAAAAAACTTCAAATCGACGTAACGGAAAAACCTGACGAAACAGCGCAAAAAAATAAAGGCAAGCTGTTGGTTGATGCGACCTGTACGCCAGCCGATATTCAATATCCGTGCGATGTGTCATTATTGAATGAAGCGCGAGAGAAGACAGAAGCGATTATCGACATTTTGCATGAGTCACTCAAAGGGAAAGAAAGGAAGGTCAGAACGTATTGGATACGGGCACGGAAAGAATATCTGAAAGTGTCAAAGAAACGGAAAAAAAGTGAACGCGAGATACAGAAAGCGATCAGAAAACAGCTCGGTTATATGAAACGGAATCTGGCGCATATCAATGAAATCAAGGCAAAAACGACATTCCATGTATTGAACAAAAAACAATATCGGGATCTTTTAGTGTGCACTGAGGTTTATCGCCAGCAACAGGAAATGTATGACGATAAAACGCATCGGATTGAAGATCGAATCGTGAGCATCAGTCAGCCGCACGTCCGACCGATCGTGAGAGGCAAAGCTGGCGCTTCGGTCGAATTTGGTGCAAAGATGACGATAAGTGTCGTTGATGGATTTACCTTTATCGAAAAAATCAGTTGGGACAACTATAACGAAGGGATTGATCCGATAGAACAGATAGAGAATTACCGAAAACGATTTGGCTATTATCCAGAGTCGGTTCATGGGGACAAAATATATCAAACCAGAAAGAATCGTCAGTTCTGCAAAGAATATGCAATCAGAATATCTGGACCTCAACTTGGTCGTCCACCGAAAGAGAAAGAAGAAAAGCGTGATAAAAAAAGACAGCGACAACAGGATGAAAAAGATCGAATACCGGTAGAAGGAAAGTTCGGAAATGCAAAGCGGCGATATGGAATGAGCCGGATAATGGCAAAAGGAAAGGATGCCAGCGAAACGACAATCGCAGTAATAATCCTTATCATGAATCTGGAGAAACTGTGCGTGCGGTTTCTTTTTGTCCACAAGCAATTACAGCGGGGAATCAAGGTGTTTTTTGTATTTCGGAATCAGGTTAACGATTATGGAGAAAGAAAAACCGCATGAGCTTTTTCAGCACCCTCAGGACCTGTAACAAAGTTTGTGTAAATGGCCATAGCATGATAACCTGAAAGGAGGGTTTGAAATGGCCAAAAGAAAACTAAAAGAGAAAGATGCAATCGATCTACTTTTAGATCAGATCGATTTTCACGGGTTGACGCAGGAAGATGTTCTTGGGCAGGATGGGCTGGTTAAAATGCTCACCGCCAAGATTTTAAACCGCGCGATGGAAGCCGAAATGGAACACCATGTCGGATATCCAAAAAATTCTAACGCCGGCGACAATACCGGAAACAGTCGTAACGGACACACTGAAAAGACAGTGCTCACGGAAAATCAAACGCTTGAAATCGAAGTTCCCCGAGATCGCAAAGGTACATTTGAACCGGTCATCGTTCCGAAGTACGAGAAGCGTATTCCGCTTTTCAACAACCAGATAATTTCACTCTATTCGAGTGGAATGACCACACGAGACATAAAGGCTCACCTTGAGAAAATCTACGGAATCGAGGTTTCTCCTGAACTCATTAGCCGCGTTACCGACGCAGTAATGGAGGAAGTCCGCGAATGGCAAACGAGGCAACTTGATTCATCGTACCCGATTGTGTATCTCGATGCCTTGCGGGTAAACGGTCGAACCGACGGGAAGACGTGCAATAAAGCCCTGTATACCGCACTGGGCTTAACTTTCAGGGGAGGAAGGAAGTCCTCGGTTTCTGGATTGCGGATACCGAAGGCGCAAAGTTCTGGATGAATGTCCTGAACGAACTGAAAAACCGGGGAGTCGAGGATATTCTGATTGCCTGTACAGATGGGCTAATTGGATTTCCTGACGCGATTTGTGCAGTCTATCCCAACACTCGTATACAACTTTGCATCGTTCACATGGTTCGTAACTCAACAAAATTCGTATCATATAAGGATTTTAAAGTCATCTGCGCAGATTTGAAAGTAATTTATTCATCCCCTTCCGATAAGGCTGGACGTGAAGCGCTAGAAGTATTTGGTAGCAAATGGAACACACGGTATCCAATGATTTATCAATCCTGGTCGACACATTGGGAAGATCTTAACGAGTTTTTTAACTATCCACCTGAAAACAGGAAGGCGATTTATACTACAAACGCGATTGAGTCGCTCAATTTTCAACTTCGAAAAGTTACAAAAAACCGATCGTAATTTCCGAACGATGATGCTATACTCAAGATCATGTACTTGGCAATCAGAAATGCGTCGGTCAAATGGACGATGCCAATTCGTGATTGGGGAATGGCATTAAACCAGTTCGCCATCTATTTTGGTGACCGGGTTCCATTCAATTAAAAATGCCATTTACACAAAATATTTTACAGGGTCAAGCCTCATGCGGTTTTTCTTTCTCCATAATCGTTAACCTGATTCCGAAATACAAAAAACACCTTGATTCCCCGCTGTAATTGCTTGCGGACAAAAAGAAACCGCACGCACAGTTTCTCCAGATTCATGATAAGGATTATTACTGCGATTGTCGTTTCGCTGGCATCCTTTCCTTTTGCCATTATCCGGCTCATTCC
>Ga0302293_10001741_pt1 | contig 10593 bp, 9 predicted proteins | sample III_Fen_N2_2_FD_198758 | JGI IMG/M metagenome (GOLD analysis project Ga0302293, IMG submission 198758) | Peat permafrost microbial communities from Stordalen Mire near Abisko, Sweden - III_Fen_N2_2 | ecosystem: Environmental > Terrestrial > Soil > Wetlands > Permafrost | place: Sweden: Abisko... | reverse complement strand
CAGACTGAATCCCCTGCAGCTCATGGGCCATCGCTCGCTGAGTAGCGGCGTCGTTCGAGGCCGCAAGCATATCAGCGTCGGCTTTGGCCTGTTGGGCTTCACGTTCCTTAGCTTGCGCCTCTAGGTAAACATCCTTGTCAAATGGCTTAGCTCCGGTCGTTTGAGTCTGAACTCCAGTAGGTACGGCCACTTGCGCAGCAATCTCTTTACTAGGATCATATGCAGCGCGACCGGGCTGGTACACCGGACGACTAGCGATGGCTTGCACGTCTTGCAATGGCAGTCCGTACGGCGTCATCTGGCCGCGCGACGCGTCGGATGCCCGATGGTATTCAGGCGACGGAGCTTGCGGCTGGTAACTTACGGGCTGTGTCGGTTGCGCTTGCGGCATGAATTGCGGCAGCGCTCCCGATTGAACCGTCTGCGAGGTTCCATCGTCATACCGAATCAGCTCGGCTCCGGACATGTTTGGGTGTGGTCCTCGACTGACGATGTTTGCCATTAGCGTTGCCCGTATTGCTTTAGTTTCTCGATTTCGTTTCCGAGCTCACCGATCGCCGCCGTGTTCTGCATTGACAGCCGGCCAGTGTCGACCATTTTGGTGCCGTCCGGTTGCGGCATCACAACCGAGCGCCCCGCGGGCGTGCGCTCCAGGTCCTGCGCCATCACGCCATATTGCTGACCAGGGGCCGCGCCTTGCGCCGATGGATTTCGGTACTGAAACGAATATCCTGGAGCCTGTTGTGCCATCTGAACAGCTGGCGCTTGTAAGCCGCGCATTTGATTCTCGCGAGCAATCTCTTGCAATCGCTGCAGTTCGCTCGATTGTTGCGGCGCCTGGTATTGCGGCGCGGACTTCGCTCCGCCTTGCATGCTGCCGACCATGCTCATGATCGAACTGGCGTCCATATTACTTCCCCCCTAGCGCGCAGTAGCGACGGATAGAAGTTTTTTCTCGCCTGTCGGACATGAACAGCGCGCCCGCAGCTGCGCCGAGCATGCCAGTTATTCCGGAGTCTTTCTGTAAATCTGCGTTCTGGTTCCCTAGGCTCGCCTGAGTATCTGCACCGATTTTGGTGTTAGCCAATTGAGCGCGGCGGCTAGCCTCAGATTCACCGACACCTAAAGCAGCCTGATCATAAGCCGCTTGATAGTCCAGCCCGGTCTTATAGGCGTTCTGTCGATTTGCAGTTGCCTGATTCTGCACGCCGGCTCCGGAAGATAGTGCGCCCAGGTACTGGTCATATGCTCCGCTGGACTGGACTGCAGCCGAGTTATTGGCAGCCAGAGACTGGCCTAGATACTGTTGCTTGGCCTGATCGGTCGCGACTTGATTGCCTGAAATTGCGCCGTATTGCTGACCGTACTGATTGGCCGCCGATTGCAGTGCCGCGAGTCGATTGGCCTCGTTCGACTGGGCGTACTGCGCGCTAGACGTTAGGCCCTGCAGGTTCAGGTTTGCGGCACCCTGGCGATTTTGCTCCATGCTAGTACCGATAGCGCCCGCCGAAGTGAGTGCCTGAGCTTGTTGACCTCTCCAGGTAGCAGCTTCGTTCGCGCGAAGATTGGCCATGTCCGCGCCCGTTCGCTGCCCGATATCCGCGGCCTGGAATTGCGCTTGCCTTGCTGCCCCCGCGTTCGCGCCCGAGCCGCGGCCACTTCGAGCTAGCGCAATTGCCTGCCCGACGTTGGCGTCCTGAGCTTGCCGCAACTGAGCTTCGGCAGCGGATGGTCCGGGTCCGTTGTTGGCGTAGTCTCGCAACGCCTGGTACGAGTCGGCCTGTTCTGACCCCGCGTTGCCAGCAGTGAACCCCGAAAGCTGGCTACCAGCGATCTGAGTGTCAGCACTTGGCTTGTAATCCTGCAGCGAACCGGCGGATGTTTGCCAATCGCGCAATGACTTTTGATCGCCGAATTGTTTCAGCTGGTCTGCTCGGCCGCCCATATCGACGGCGTACTGATTCGATGTTGCAGCGTTACTTAGCGCAGCATCACGAGCTTGACTGCCGGCACCATAGATCCCCTCGGCCGCGTTCTGCAACTTGTTGTAATCTTGGTTCCCTGCAATCGTCAGGGTCATGTTGTTTTCTTGGCCACGGTCAACCAGACCGGTCTGCGCCGCACGCTGCGCCGCAAGCGAGCCGCCAAGGGCGTAATCGGTCACGTCATAGCCACCAGCCGTGGCCGTGTCCGCGGAGAACGCGTCCTTTAGTCCGCTCCATACTCCGTCAATAGGGTTAGCGTTCGCGTCCTCATAGCCCCCGTTGTCGTAGAAATTACGAATGTCCTGCTGGCCTTGGGATAACTGAACCGGATCACTGTAGTTAGTTGGCATTTAGGTCATCCTTCCGGTTCCAGGGTTGTACCGGATACTACCACGGCCGGATGCTGCCGGCTCGTACTCAACGTCCAAGGAAATAACGTGGGAAGCACGCTCCCTGTTGCCTACACCCAATGGATTATCAGACCAAGCGAAGCGGAACTGGTTGCACTTCTGGCGAGCCGGAGCGTGCTCTAGCTCCAGGAAGTTTGAATTCACCTCATACCCGCTAGGAGTGAATGCCCCCGTATCGTCGGCGGATAAATTCCTTAGCTTCCCGTCGTACCAAACGCTAATTTTGGAAGCGATAAAATTAGGCGTACCCTGGTCTGTAGCGACCGTGGTGCGGACCCAAATTCGTTTCAGTCTTCCATGGACCAGGTCAATATCATTGGTTGTAAGGGTCATGAACCTGCAGCTCCCAAGATAATCGCCTAAGGTGTCAGTATCAGAGCGACGAGCGATACGGTAACCAGTGGGAATACTGCTAGCCGTACGAATAGTCGCTACCACCATGGTCGGCTCACTTGTACCAGCCGAAACGACTCGAGTAAGTCCAGCGCCAATTGCGTATTTCCCCATCGTAGCGATCGAAACCTCCTCGCGCCAGGCGCCGTAATCGAGTTGATAAACCCATGCGTTTTCCTGCTGTTGAAAAAACCAGACTTCATTCTCGAACGAGTCATAAACCGCGCCCATTACCCAGTTAGTTGGGTCGTAAACGTCGGGTTGACCAGCTAGCGAGGGGGAAGCAATAGAGCTCGGGGCTCTTCCAACGGAGTCGTGAATCGCTTGCGACTTTTGGATAACCTGAAACGTGCCGCGCTGGACAATGTAGATTTGCCCATCAAACGCTTGGAACATGATCCCTTCTGGCGTTTCAACAATCGATCGCCACGTTGGCGCGGTGATACGCTCGGTCAGCTTGCGCGGAGTATCGAAGGTACCCACGCCGAACGAGTCTGGGCCCTGCCCGGTGATTAGGTAAATACCATCCGAGCAAAACGCCAGGTAGTAAGTGTCCAGCGCCGAAACTGCATTTACGATTCCGGCCATTTGCACATAGTAAGCTGGGTTCTCAGGCCAGGAAATTTGTTCCCCATCGTAGAACAGGTTGGACAATTGAACCCGATGCTCATTCTCGAGACCGCCTGCAATCATTCGGTCGGAGCCGCGCCAGAGCGATCGACAAGGGGGAGGCCCCCACCATTCCAACATTCCCGAGTTTCCGCCGCGCTCGCCTTGCGTGTATAGGATTTCATTGCGAATCAATCCAGCGTCGTCAACAGCATCAGTAACTGGCGTAGCGATCATTCCGGACGGCAAAAACACTCCGTCAGACCCGTTGATATTGTAGAAGACAGTGCCATTGTTCGTGGTCCGGTACACCTTTATCATCGCACCGTTGAACTGGACATTGCCGCCTAGGTTTCTGTTTTCCCACGGATCATCGTACACAGAAACCAGATTAGTGCCCGCCGTTGCGTTAGTAATCGAAACCGGATCACTGGGCGGACTGCGGTAGACGTTTCCGGCTGAGTCGATCCATTCGCGAACGGTCACGTAGAGGTACTTCCCTGCCGCTGGTGTCGAGCCGGCGGCTGGGTGAGTGATAATTGGGTTGCGTGGCAGGTATTGCGCCCCAGGGCACGACACTTGGCCATTGTACTGATCTGGGTTGCTAGTGGCGAAAATGGTCGAATCGTTCCCGTGTGCCTGCTGCAAAATGTCTGGTAAAAACCGGTCTATCTTTCCGAGTATTTGGTCAGCAAACGCGTGGGTGACGAGGTAGACGTTCACCGCGTCTGCGTTCGCATCGGCGTAACGGTTGACACACATAGCGGTGAGTATCCCGGCTTTGCCGCCTAGCCCTGAAGTCGTTGCAATCGGAGCATTGACCGCGCCAGTCGATCGCTCGAGTGGAGCGGGCCCTGGCTGCGCGCCTCGAAATGCCCAGTGAGTGGCCCTCGGATAGTTCGAGTTTCCCGCCCAAGGGTTTTCAGTGAACGCAGTGCTTCCCTCAGTTAGGTGCACCGCGCCTCGCATCGTTCGCCCTGAACCCTGATAGCACCACAGGCTGGCCACAGGAATAAGCGGAGTCGCGTCCCACTGGCGATAATAGGGCTTGGACGCTGGGTGAGAACCGAACGAGTGGAAGCAAATGCGATCGACCACTCCGTTGCTTCTAACTGCCAACGTTGCGCTAGTACAGACCACGGCGTCGGTAGTTAGTGGCTCGTGGTAAATCGTAACCATCGCCCCTTCTGGTCGTAGCCAACCAGAGTTAGCCCAGGACTTTACGCCAGCACGCCAGGGGGCAAACGATGGGGATGCTGTCAATGCGTTCGTTGAGATGTAAATCAGCGTTGGCGCTGACACTTGAGTAACTGAGGAGTCGGTGAATATGTAGGCCGCATGCATCCAATTGGTGGCGCTGGAACGGTAGGCGACCTGGACTAGTCCAGTGGTAATCCCAGAAGTAACAGAGCACCCCATTGTTCCGTTGATAGGGGTAAAAACGAACGCGCCGGACTGAAGCAACGACCAGCTAGAAGTATCTAGCCACCAATACTGTGCCGATGGCCCGACAATTATCAGACGTTCCGTTGCCCAGTCGTATGATGCATCTATCTGCGTCCCCGCTCCAAGCGCCAGTCCCCCGGTGGTGACGAAAGCAAGCTGAACAAGCCCCATCGGAGACTCGTATTGGAACCCAAAAATCCCAATAGTGTTGAGGTTGACCCAGGCCACGACGTAAGGCCCAGCCGTGACCGGGTAGACCCGCTGATTGATGGGCGTACTGGGCGCCTTGAAACCCTTGGCTTTGACTTTCATATCACCGCCAGTAACGAGCGCCCATTGCAGATCGGAGTCCAAGAAAGTCCCGACACCATAACCAGCGAACTGGCGAAGCCCCTCAGCAACGACAACGTAGTCACCCGTTCCGAGGTCCATCACTCCCGGGGAGTTGTACGAGTATTGCTCGCTCGTGAATATCGGCTCCGAACGAGCCGCCTCATCCCAAGTAATGAACGATTTTGATTCATCCGGATCGACCCAAAATGACCCGCTAGCTCCATGCTCAGCGGCTAGTACGCGTGCCCCGTTCTGTATTGATCTATTATGGCGACTGACCACGAAGGGTATTTGCGATGGGGTCAGTCCGTAAGCTACCGGAACAAGTGTGGCGTCCGGAGCTACCGCTGTGGGCATTGCGATCGTGCCTGGACTTTTCTCGACTCTGTCGACCGCTCCCATTCGTGCATTGATAAGTCGGGCGACACGAGGCTGACCCCCATGCTCGTCCGGCGCCTGTGAGAAACCATTTAGCGCGACCTTAGCTCTAGGCATAGGAAACCCACTGCGTACCAGTTGACACGTAAACTCTGGTCCGATCTGAAGCTGGGCCCGAATCGGTTGAGGCTCCGTTTATCTGACCGTTTGCAACCACAATCAACACGGTCGGTCCCCCCTGTTTTATGACCATGATTTCGTCGCTCGCGTTTTTTGGGTTCGGATCGGGGAATTGAATCGTGCTGCTCCAAATGCACAGTAGGCAATCCCACGATCGAGCGGCCTGGATCGGGGAAGCCTGTACCGTGCGCCACTTCGGCCGCTTTTCGCGGTCTAGAATGTCAGCGATTTCACTAACGTTCGCATCGAGCTCGGTTAGGCCCATGCGCGCAGCATCGTCCTTTATATCCGTGCGCGGACCGAGTCGTTTCATGCGAGCCATTATCGGTACCTTCCCCGAGTGTCGACTCTTGACGCTCTGCCTGGCGTGCGACTCTTGGAGCGCCTAAGAATGTCCGAGTAGCACTCCTGCAGCTCGGCTTTGCGCGCCTGCCATAGATTTACATCATCATCACGAGTCGCAAGGCGAACGCCACAAGACTTGATTAGGTACTCGTTCATGCCAAAATCGGTCATGATTCGATCACCCGCGACAAGGTCACCTCCCATGATACTAAGCCCGCATACCCTAAAATCGCGAGCAGCGTTATTAGGCGGCATGACCATGATGCGCATGACCTGTGCGGACTCGCTCCCTGAAGAATGACCAAAGTCGACTCCAGCTAGACACCATGCTTGCGGTAGTGAATTTGCGCTCAAGTCTGACCAGTTTAGAGCATCGTCAAAACTAACCTCACGCAGCTTTACCCAGGATGATCCGTTCTTCATCATTACCGAACGAATGATGGAGCTAGAGCTTAAGAAGCTTCCGGCGCCAGACAGGATTGTACCGGGGAATGTTCCGGTACCGACCGTGCTAGGCCCGATTGCGGTACAGGTTTCGCCAGTTACCGATAGAAATAGTTCACTACCGTCAACGGTTATCCTTTCCCGCAACTCCCGCCAAGCATCGTTCAGCCAGCGGATGATTTGCGTTGACGGGTGCCGAGCCGTGAATCCTTCGATATCGTACCGAGTACGGACATCGCTTTCGAGTTCTGTCAGTGTTCGATAACTCACGGCTCGGTCCTTTCGTTAGCAACAATCCATCGCGGCCTTGAATGCCTTGGCCGCTGCTTCGTCATCCTCTGAAGCGATCGCCGCACGAAGCTCGCTCATTGCCTCGACTAGTCCGGGTGAATCCTCCGACTCCATTGAGTCCCCCTCTGAATCCATTGCCTCATCAGCCTTAGCATCGTCGTGCTTGCCCTTTCCGAGCAATACCGCGATTGATAACCCCGGTTTCTTCGGCATGTTACGCCTCCACTTCGATCCGAATCAGCAGAGCGTCACCACTTGCCGGATCGGTTGCTGCCGCTGCGTTTGTACCGGCGAGCATGGTAAATGACGCGGTGCCAGCCGCCGAATCAATCGCAACTAGGTTCCATCCGACCACTGTTTGAGCCGGTGAGATAGCGCGGACATCAATCCACGCTCGGCGCCCTTTGGGAAATGTGATTGCGTAAAGACCCGCTGAGGTACGGGAAATTGTGAAGCCCGGATCGTCGAATCCGTTCGATGGCGGCCTACTCGCTGTCACAGTAGCCTGCGTCGGAGCTCCCGTTGAGCCGATGGCGACGCGTTCGCGGAATACTACCACGAGCCGGCAACTTGCAGTCTTCGCCTTGTTTGCGTCAGGCGCGGACGCTGCGTGTATACTCATGATTTTTTCTCCTAGAAATCAGCCGGGTATCAGCGGTGCAAGGACCAGGAGCACCGCTGATACCAAGCCGAAATCGTTATGGTGCGGTGGTGCGTCCGAGGTATCCGGGAATTGCCATCACAGCCGGGTAGGCGCCCAGCCGGTGTTCATAGTCGTTGCTCCCGACCTTACGTAGCATGTCGAGCCCGTCGCCCTTGACTACCGCGGGGAACTCCTCGGGCGTGTTGAGCGTGAACGAATCGGGATCTCCGAGAGCCAGAACGTCAGTCGGTCCGACGAAACGATCGGTCATTACATCGACCTCAGTTCCACCGGCCACAACTTTGATTGCCTTGTATCCGAACGTGCCAACCGTTCCGATGCGGTCGCTTGCAATCGCTCGTTGCTCATACGAATCGGCAAGGTCTTGCCACTTCTCCGGGTTGACAAATACGACCTTGGGCGCTCCGAATCCACGATTTGCCATGCGAGTAACGAGCCGCTTGATCCGTGACTCGAGAGATAGACCGGCAATCTCGGCCGCGGTCATGCGCACGCCGCTCAGAGCGATGATGTCCTGCGTGCGGTCAACGCCGTTGTACAGCGTTGCACTTGGATCGGACGCTGGACACCAGTCGCCAAAGCCTTGACAGACCGTGTTCGGTGAAGCAGTGCCGCCGAAATCGCCATAGCGGAAAGCGTACATCGTTCCGGTCCAGCCAGAGGGAGTTCCAGCGGAGCCTCCATCGGTAGCAGAAACGGTGAACGTTCCAACGTTCTGGTTGACGCCGATGATGTACCCGATTGAGCCCGAGCCTAGCAGCGCATGGCCAGTCGCGGAGCCGTCATTTGCCGATGCATTTACGAGCATCCCAATCTTGTAGTTTACGACATCATCGGAATTCACGAGCGTGCAAACACCGGACGACTCGGTAAAGCTTCCGAGATTGCGAGCCGAGCTTGACAGCAAGTACTTACTAAACGTCATGGACCAGCTGGTGTACAGCGAGTCGATTTCGAGAGCTACGGTGTCCAGGTAGGAGCCGCTTCCCGCGCTCAGTTTCATTAGCTTGTCGCTGATATCGCAAAATGCGAAGTACTCGCCCCAAACGACGTTCCAGTCTTGCGACTTGGTATTCCCGCCGGTTGCGCTCGCGGCGGTACGACCAGGGGTAAACCCGCTGGAAAGCCCCTGCGCGGAACCGTACACGCAAGGCGCGATTAGTCGCCGACCGGAGCCGGATTCTACACCAACGTTTTTCTTGATGTAACCGAGGAACGGAAAGTCCTTGTAAAGGAGCTTCTGAACCCGCTTAGAGCCGGGCCCGTAGTTGTCTTTCATGAATGCGTCGAGAGTTGTGATTGTAGCGGACATGGGGATAACTCCATGGCGCTTTCCGAGTCTCTACCGCGGTAGGAAACCATCTTCGCGAGCTGCAACGACCAATCGCTTTTTCCAATTAGCCATTCGTGCATCATCGTCCAAGTTAGTATCCGGTAACGGGGGAGCCGGCTGCGCCTTCTTGATGAACTTTCGTTCATCTTTCGCGGACGATTTCCCTGTCCGGGCGGTATCCTGAGGCTCTGTCGCGGCCCCGACGCTACTCGGGAGTTTCGGCGTTGCTCCGTCGCCCAACACTTTCGACCACTTCTCTAGCCATGGTCGCAGCTTTTCGATCAATTGTCCAGCCGCTTCGGCGGCTGATAGTTCCTCGCCTGATTTGTTGTAGGCATCCAGCTGGATTTGCATTACCCGTTCAGTGAAATCCGGGAATGTATCGACCGCCGCGGCGTGAGTCGCGTCCCCGGCTTTCAGCTCAGCGCTGAGAGCCGAGCAGTATTCCCGACGCTGAGCGGCCGTAGTTTGCTCGGCTTGGGCTTTCTGCTCAGCCGCGGCACGCTCCTGGGCGGCCTTTTCCTGTTCAGCTTTCCAGCGTTTCAGGGCCACTACTTCAGGGTCCTGGCCCAGTTTCTGCTTTACCGCCATCTCCGACAGTGATTCCAGGTCAGCCCCAAAAGCGTGTTTCAGTGCCGATTCGATATCGCCCGATTCCCAGGCTTTCCGAGCGTTCTCATAGGGTTCAAACCGCTTAGCTACTTCAGAGGCTAATGTGCGTACTTCATTGTCGCGCTGCATTGTGCGAGCTTCGGCCTGGCGAATTCGCTCCTTCGATTCCTTTTCGTGCTTTCGAAACTCAGCCCAGCGAGCCGCGGGAATCTTCGTCCCTGCCGGGTCAATGCCAGCGAGGCGTAACGCGCCCTCGAAGTCACCAGACTTGAGCAGTCCGGCAAGCTTATCGCCGTCAATCGCCCCGGGCTTTGCCGGTTCCGCTGGTGTAACGGTTGCGGGTTCCGTGGGTTTTGCGGGTTCCGTGGCCGTCGCTGGTTCTGTTTTCGGCGCGCTTGCCTCGGCTGCCTTTTCGTACTTCGCCAGCTGTTCACGCTGATTCACGGGAGGGGTAAATCCCCCGGGCGACTGCGTGACGGTTCCAGATTCGGCGCCTGAACTAACTGGTGTTTCTGCTTCGCTCATACCTGGGGTGGTCCTTGGGGTGGTTGTGGTGCTTCTGTTGCTCCAGCGTTGATAGCTCGCGAGCCATGCGCGCGCAGATCGGCCATACGTTGCTCGCGTTTTTGGATCTCACTGTCGGCCATTTCAATCCAACGGAGCATCAGGTCCTGAGCTTCGTCGGGCGCTTCGTCCATCTGTGCTTGCATGTAGGCCTCAGCCACTTGCAACAACGCGTCTTCGAGTCTCATCCAACGAATTGGCGGGCGGAATAGCGGCACACCTGGACGCAACTCGCCCGATTCGAATTGCTCCGGCGTGGCATCGAGCCAGTTTTCAATGTACTGGGAAATAAGATTGCGTTGACGACTAGACCCGTCAAGTTCCCCCGGAAGATCCTTGTACCGTTGCACGGCCGCAAATGCATCCTGAGATAACATGCCAGCCGAGAACATCTCTTGCGCTGTTTGCATGCGGTCCGCAGCCGTGCCCTTTAGTGACGGCGCCTCGCCGATTCGGATAGCGTACAAGTCGTCGTCCAGGTCGGCGTCTTGCCATTTGATTGTCTGCAGGAATCCTTCACCCGGCCACTTTGCAGCAAAGTCTTTGTCTGCCTCCGCCAGTTCTCGCACGCATGCAATATCATGACGAGCTAGCTCGACGTACATC
>Ga0302293_10001739_pt1 | contig 10594 bp, 2 predicted proteins | sample III_Fen_N2_2_FD_198758 | JGI IMG/M metagenome (GOLD analysis project Ga0302293, IMG submission 198758) | Peat permafrost microbial communities from Stordalen Mire near Abisko, Sweden - III_Fen_N2_2 | ecosystem: Environmental > Terrestrial > Soil > Wetlands > Permafrost | place: Sweden: Abisko... | reverse complement strand
AGTTGTCTTTTAGCTGGAAGGACATCTTTAACCGGACATCCCCGGAAGGTAATTTTACTCCTGCCATCGGTGAGTTGAGGGTAATGCTGTCTCCGGGTTGGATAGCTTCCGGAGAGAGTTCGCCTTTTTTGAATTCTTTTCCATCTACCGCACACGACCACATACAGCGGTACTGTGACAGGGAGGTATGATGATTCCTGTTGATAATTACTATTTTAGTATCTTTCAGACTGATAGCAACCGGTTGGTATACTTTTTTGACTTCCCAATACTTGGGGGTGGTTTCCCTGTCGCTTGCCACGATGCCTTTGATGCAGAAGGTTTTCAGGTTCGGGACATCCCCAAAGTCCCCGCCATACGAAACCTGTGTTTTTCCATTTGGCAAGGTCTTGAAAATCCCTTCATCCGCCCATTCCCAGATAAAGCCTCCCAATAAACGTTTGTTGCTGTAAAACTCATCCCAGTATTCCTGCAGGTTCCCGAGTGCATTCCCCATGGCATGCGCAAATTCGCTGGTCAATACAGGCCTGGTATCGTTTGTTTGTTGTGCAATGGTCAGCAGCCTTTCCCAACGGGCATTCTCAGGGCGCTCCGCATCACTGCCTTCTTTCATTCCGGGGTTCAGGTAGTCCTGTTGTACGCGGGGGTAGAACCGGCTGATCACGTCCACGGTCAAAGGGTCGGGATTCCCGTTAATTCCCTGTGCCCCTTCGTAATGTACCGGCCGGGTAGGGTCGAAGTCATGCAGCCAGGCTGAATTGGCAGCAAAGTTTGGTCCATAGCCGCTCTCATTCCCCAGGCTCCACATCACCACGCAGGGATAATTCTTATCCCGTTCTGCCAGCCGGATTACCCGGTCCATGAAGGCTGCTGCCCAGTCGGGATCGGAAGCAAGCGCTCCCCGCAACCCATGTTCCTCTATGTCGGTTTCATCCATCACGTACATCCCAATGGAATCGCAGAGTTCATACCAACGCGTCACGTTGGGATAATGGCAGGTGCGTACGGCATTGATATTGGCTTGTTTCATCAGTAAGATATCCTGAAGCATGCGTTTTTCGGTCATGACTTTCCCCAATAACGGGTCATGCTCGTGCCGGTTGACGCCCCTTAACCGGATGGGTTTTCCATTCACCAGCATTTGTCCGCCAGTTATTTCTACAGACCGGAAACCAATCTGCTTGCGTACACGTTCAATAACTCTGCCTGTGCTGTCTTCCAACGTAACCAGCAGTGTATACAGGTTTGGAGTTTCAGCCGTCCATTTCAACGGATTCGAAACCTGTGCCTTTAACCTGCCTGTCTTTCGAGGTCCACGTTGCGGATTCCATTCATTCATCAACGCCGCCTTGTGGTCCATGTTCAATATCGATGCGGCATCAGCTGTCACATGAACCATGTTTTCAATCGTTGCCCTGACCGTATATCCTTTGCCTGTCTCGTTTCCTGAAACAGATAATTTCGGGTCAATTTCAAGCGAGGCATTCCGGTAATCATTGTCAAGCAGGGTGCGGACCGTGATGTCAGTAATGTGGATATCGGGAGTATGAAAGAGCGTGACATTCCTGTGAATCCCTGCAAAACGCCACATGTCCTGATCTTCCAGGTACGACCCATCGCAGTATTTATACACCTCGACGGCTATCCTGTTTTCTCCATCTTTCAGATAAGAGCTGACATTGAATTCCGAAGGTTCCATGCTTCCCTGGCTATAGCCTACTTTAACACCATTGACCCAGACATAGAAAGCACTGATTACCCCATCGAACCGTAGATAAGTCTGTCCTTCCGCTTTCCAACCGGCAGGCAGCCTGAACGAGCGGAGGTATTGCCCCGTAGGATTCCGTTCTTTAAAGGCTGTGTAGCTTTCTTTTGGAGTTCCCATCACACGGGGTGGGTCTATTTTGAACGAATACCCCGACGAAACATAAATGGGAGTCCCGTATCCGTTCACTTCCCAGTTGGCAGGAACAGCGAGTGTCTTCCAGGCAGTATCGTCGAACGTAGGAGTATAGAAATCGTTTATCTTACCGTCAGGGGTTGGTGTCCATCGGAACTTCCACGTTCCGTTCAGGCTCTGAGTCCGGTCCCCCGTAACATCCCCGTAAGGTATGAAGGCATCCCTGGCGGGTTCCCGGTTTATCTGCAGGATATGTTGGTTCTCCCAATCCGCCTGTTGGGCATTGATGGCCAAAATAACCAGTAAATTCAGGATGATGATTGAAATTATTTTCTTCATGTTGCGGATAGGAATTATTAAAATCAGACGTGAAAAACGTGAAAATGTACTCATAAGTTGAGTTTTGTGAGGACTGGAATTCCTGTTTGATTCAGGTCAGTTATCTACGCTTTTGCTTCGCCCTTTGGTATGCCTTGGTTATGCCTTCGAAATAAGACATTACATAGATGTTACATACATATCACATACTTATTACATAGATATTACATACCTATATAGGTATGTAATATCTATGTAATAAGTATGCCATTAAAATATAACACTAATCTTTTGAATAATTTCGAAGGCATGACCAAGGCATGACCATGGCATAAAGAATGAGGGAGTAAAATTAAGTTTTAAACAACCTGGAATAGCCCCCTGTGATTTGATTTATAAACCATTAAATCAAATAAATGCAATCTGATAGAATGTCAATAATGGAAATTTTATTCACTTATTGGCGAATTTAAAAATTTAAATCAAACCTGAAATTAAAACCTTTTCTTTGTAGATTGGCTAATTGTTTCAACTTTTGTCCTGAATAAAAAAGTCTGGATAAAAGGCAACTAAACCTTGAAATTTAAATAAATGTGGAAAGCAGGACGGGAAAGTTCGGTTTCAGTAATACCTACTTCACGGAGTGAAAGCCGGCATGGATGGTATTCGTGTAGTAATAATCAGTATAATTCGAAAATCGGCCCATGGCGTAATCAGCCATGGGCACGAATGCATTATCTTCTATAACCCTCAAATCAGGTTTTATTGCACAATCAGGGACTCAAAGGTTAGCCAATTCATGTCGGGTGCGGACAGTATCACCCTGTAATGACCGGCATTGATAAAGCTGCCGGTTGTGGTGCTAATCATGCGCCACTTCTCGGGAGTATCCGGAAAAGTGATTTCATCATCCTTTAAAATAGTACCGTCCGATGCTAAGAATTTCATCCGCAGATGAAGCACCCTGCCTGTAGAATTCATGTAGTTGAAGCGAAGCGAATAAACCTGTGCCAATCCGGTGGAAATGTTCCATTGGATGGTATTGGCGTTTCCTTTCCCAAAGCTGATGCAGGTACTGTCGCGCAGAACTTTTTTGGTATATGTTCCTTTCAGGGTAGCAAGAACAGCTTTGTACCTGGTATTTACCCGTGTGTTTTTATCGATGGGAAGCAATGCAACCGGTGTTTTCTCCATGACAACATGTTCAGCTTCTGCCCATGACCAGGAAGTTTCAGGTTTGGCAGAGACGTGTAGGTTCATATCCGTCGAGGCGATGGCAATGGCAGAAAGTACTGCCTGTCCGGCTTTTACAGTTGGGAAAGAAACAGTCAGTTTCCCATCCTTTACGGTTGCATACACTACTTTCTTCAATGCTGCATCGTGTCCGCATTCGGCCCAGATATCCAGGTCCTTCAACACTACCGAATCGTTGACCGCCACATCAAACAGGCGTAACCCTTCACAATCCGTTCCGATACCGCCACCCGTTCCATGCCAGGGTTCGATGAAATAGAGTTCCACCCTGTAACGTCCATCGGGCACGTTGAAATGATAGTCGAGTTTGTGACGTCCATACCGGAAATGACCCAGCAATGCCCAGTCGCGGACACCTTTGATAGGGTCGTAAGTGACCCGCTGACTTGCCAGGTAGGGACTCAATTTGTCGAGACCTGATGCCCAGGAGCTTGAAAAATTCGTATCATCTTTGACCCATTTCTGGTTAAATTCATCGGTATAGTCATCACCACCACAATTAACCCGGTAGAGATAATCATACCCAGATTCACCTTTTAATAAAGGCGTTGGTTCTGCATAGAGCTGATCGAAATGAGGTGCTTTTTCGAGGTTGTTCAGTACGATGACATCTTCGGCAACTACCTTTCCTCCGTAATAACCCACCGCGCGAAGGACATTGTACCTGATGTCGCGGTTTTCCCACATGAAATGGGTACCCTTGCCATTGTTTTTCTTACGACCCAGGTAATTGTCATTGGAAGCATCGTTATACAGTTTCACGCTGTCGCAATTGCTGTAGGCTTCCACCGTAGCACGGCAACGTTTTGAGAACCTGTCGGGCCACGTGTGCGATACGAGATAGACCATGGGGTCTTTCTTTGCAGGTACATAATTCGCCCGGTACATGTAATAGGCATCGACAGGTTCTTCCCAGGGTGTGACTAATCCTTTGTAATTAAACGGACCTACTTTATCAATCGTCCGGTATGCTTCGTCAGCCTGCCTGCGTCCCGGGTTGTCGTGCGAACTGAACACCCACTGGAATTGACCGCAAACACTGTCCTTTGCCAGTTCTGCCAGACGTATTTTCATCTCCAGAAGCTGGCACATGCGGTCTTCACTCCAGACACCCTTCTGATCAAAAGCCGTTGGTTCGGTATGCAACCCCAGGCTGCGCCAGGCGCCGTATTCCCCGTTGAGCAACTGGTTCGGTTGCGCCAGCTCGTGGTTGTAATTTTCAGGCTTGCCACCATAGGTGCCACTCCAGTTCTGCACCACATTCCAGTCGGTTCCTTCACCGCCGTTGCAGGTAGTTATAACACGCATGTTTTTTGCTGTAGGGTCCATTTCGCGGATGATATTGCTACACTCTTGTGCAAATTCCTTTGGTAACACACTTTCATTCTGCAATCCCCACATGACCAGGGATGGTGAATTACGGCGTTCCTTCACCCATTGGTGGAGTAATTCCTTGAAATTGTTCCTGAATTCGGGGGTATCGTACCATATATGTGCCGAGAACTGCGACCAGAAAAGTATTCCATCCTCATCCCAGTATTTCTGGTATTCCAGGTTGTGCGGCTGGTGGGCATCCCGGAATGCATTGAAACCGGCTGACTTAATTTGTTTTACACGGGATGCAATCTGTTCATCGGAAAAAGCATGCGATTGACCAAACTGGTGCTCGTACTCACAAACCCCGTTGATGAATACAGGCTTGTTATTCATGTAAAAACGTCCATCGGTACCGCTCCGTTTCACGGGCCAGCTCATGCTGCGGATACCGAAGGGTGTCGTAATTTCATCCAATGTCTTATCGCCACGTTTTACCATGGAAGCTAATTTATACAGATACGGGTGCTCCACGTCCCAGAGTTTGGGATTCTGAACTGCTGATGCCTGTCTGACAGTCCTGGTTTCACCGGGAGCCAGCAACACTTTATCAGAAATCCTGAATACAGCTATACCGTCAGAATTGTTCAGCTTGTTCACAACATCTATTTCGGAGGGTTGGGAGCTGTAGTTTTTCACTTCCGTTTCTATAAATACAGAATCGGCCTTGTCATTGTTCCAGATATGAACACCGAAAGGTTCAACGCGGATGTTGTCGGTAACTTCCAGCACTACAGGACGGAACATGCCCAGAGGTTGGGAACCTTCGCTGAATCCCCACTCGGAAGAACAGCCCCCGCATACCCAGGGCATATCGGTAATCATTTCAGGGTGTTCCGCCACGACGGTGAGCGTGTTGTTTTCACCTGGTTTGATGACTCCGGTAACGTTCAGGGTAAAAGTCACCCTTCCGCTATTATGCCTGCCCAGGTTCTTCCCGTTCAGTCTGACGGTTGCATACGTGCCAACCCCTTCAAAACGAATAAAGTATTGTTTGCCGGGCCCCGCATTGGGAGCAATAAAGTTTTTCTGATAGGTGGCAGTACCGTGCAGGTTACCATGGGTCAGTTGGCGGTAACCATAATAATCGTCCCAGTTATGAGGTATGTTTACTTTCAATGTATCTTTCATCCAGGTTTTCCACCCTTCATTCAGGTTGACCACTGTACGCCGTTCTTTGGATTCAGGGGTAGGAAAATGCACGGTGGACCGTCCCATGGGTTTGCTGGTAGCCACGGCAATACCCCGCTGGTCGGCTGTGTTTACCCCGCAATAGAAATGATAGACCACTCCCTTGTACTTTATCAGGTAGCTCTTATGAGCAAAAAGATTATCGTAGGATTTGGAGGGGATAATCAGGTCTTCGCCTTTCCAGTCGGCCCAATGGATCAGGTCATAGCTGCAGGCGAAGGTGTTGAAGGCTTTGTAAGGTCTGTCGGCACGGAAAGCCGAGAAGTAAAACATGACATACACGTCGCCTATCTTCTGGATATGGGCGTCGCCGGTGATACCTTCCTCGTGGGTGAAGACAGGATTGCCCGGATAACGCTTCCAGTTTTTCATATCCTTCGACAAGGCGATGCCAATACGTTCGGCTTTGATTTTAGTTTCCGGGTTCCGTCCTCCGGCATTGTAAAACATGATAAAAGGCTCACCAAGGGTTTTCTTTTTATCCCAATAAACCGTACTTTTATATTGCGTGATGTTTTCGAACCATTGTCCATCCTTATCATCGGGAGTGAGGATAGGGTCGGGGAGGACTTCCCATTCAACAGCTTCGGTAAGCTTTGATTCCGGAGTATAGGCTACTCCAATTTTCAACGGTCCTGATTCATACCCTGAAGAAGCACCACCGATGTAGGTCATCCAGTATTTGTGCTGGAAAGGTTGCAGGGCGTAGGTTCCACCCCATTCCATATCCGGCAGGGAGGGAAAACCACCGCGCTGGTTCATGTCCCAGGTTTTATCTTTGAATGAAAGCAATCGTCCTTTGGTTTTCCATTCCAACAGATTATCGCTTTCTGCCATCCAGGTTTCATAACCACGACCGTCAGTCCCGGTACGTCCGTTATAAACCAGGTATGTCATGTACCATTTGTCACCTTTCCGGAATACAGTTGGGCAATCAATCTTGTAATTGTTGGTAGTTGGAGCAACAACCAACCCGTATTTATAAGGCGTTTTAACCTGCTCATAGATTTCCGCCATCTTAGCCTGTGATACTACAGGTTGGGCCGAGATAAATTGAAACAGATAAAAAAGGATAAACAGGGAGATTAGTTTTTTCATAGTATAGAATGGACCTCACCCCTAACCCCTCTCCTGTAGGAGAGGGGGATAGAGTTAGTTTTGTCTCTTAAAAAATTAGCTGCAATTATTTTAATATTTAACACTATCTTGATTATTAAAAATCCGGATAAATCTCCTCCATATTTCCACTCTCTTTGAGGAGAGGTGGATTGAGTTAGTTTTATCTAGTAAATTATTGAATGCAATTATTATAATCTTAAATACTATCTGGATTATTAAAAAAGTCTGACTAACCTACTACTCTTAACCCCTCTCCTCCAGGAGAGGGGCAGGGGTGAGGTGTTAATAAAACATCCAATCCATAGTTTCTTCTTTACCGGTACCGGCTAGTCCTGCATTCCGGGTTTCAATCATGCTGTTCGTAGCACCCAAAATCAAACAAAGTCCTTTGGGCAGCAAAAGTTTGTTTTTTCCGGCATTAAAACTGTAGGCATGAACATTCACTACCGGTAATCCGTTGAATCGGACGGCGTTAATCAGAACGGGTTCTGACTGTCCAAATAAATTGGCAGATGCATCAGTCTCCAGGGTAGGTGCTTTTGCAAATTTCTTTTGATCATCACGGAAATAGCCAACCAGAATCTTAACGGGTGCAGTTGTTTCGAATTCAACAATGGTACCTTCGTTGGATTGAGCGTCAGCATTCAATACCCAACCATTCATTCCAACGAGTTCAGGTGCCAGGTCTTCGATCTTCGAGTCTATATCAGTATATACAGAGACCCCTTTAGCCAGCTTGACGGTCGTTGCTTTTGTCAGAAGGGTAATCGCGGCAGAAGAAAGGGGTGGTATGATTTTAGCTTCCTGTATTTCGTTCCCGTTTTTCCCTTTGAGCATCGCCAGGTTGTTCCTGTAATTTACAAGCTCTTTCTGGTAGTGTACATACAACTCTTCCCAGGTTTTATTTTTACCGTTGTCACCTCCGATAGGGATTCTACGTTGTGAAGTCTGCATACTGTTGGCATACAGGTAATGATCCTTAGTCAGGTCAACCAGCTTGCTGTAATGTTCCAGGCTCTTCTCAAGAAAAGGGATGGCAGCATCCAGGTTCTTAATGTCTTTACCCCACTGGTAATCGAGTACCAGTTTCGCTGCTTTTACTTTGTTTTCGAAGAAATAAGCAAACTCCCGGTAGCAATGCATGTCATTGCGCAGTCGCTCAAATTCCGCCTTGTTTTTGGTTACTTTGCCTTCCACCTGATCGATGGCAGCAATGGCTTTATCCCCATGGGCAATGGCCTGGGCTATAATGTCCAGGGGCAATTCACCAACATGAGGCTGGTGTTTCCATTCCTTCTCCACGTATTCAATCAGCTTTTCACCTTCCGGTCCGCAGCTTTCGTAGAATCCCGGATAAATCTTGTATTTGTATGGGTTAACCAATTGGCTCATAAACATGCCCAGTAACAGGGTCTGCCTGTTTCCTTCGGTGATACCAAACCTGCGAAGTAATTTAGGCGCAATTTCCCCTGATTGATCGTATGCTTCCTTGATCTTACCGGCTTCGCTATCACTTATCCCGTAATATTCACCTAACTGTTGATCCCAATAGTTCATTTCATCAATCCTTTCACGATGACAATTCCAGGCATAGCGCGCCCAGGCCTTGTACCATACCCAGTCGCGGTCCAACTGTTTCAATCTGCTTCCATCTGCCAGTTTATCCGCCGTGTAGGGATAATCCCAGAAAGAAGACTGGGGATATAGATGCAATCCATTCGCACCTTTTACAACGTGCATGGCATTGACAGTCTTTTGAATGAATTCGGGTGACCCGTAACGCCAGGGTTCCAGGTTCGCCAGGATATGAATATTGCTGATATGGACAGGCCCGAGTTCACTCAGGTCACGGTCTGTTTTCGACCATGGACCGCCCGGTTCATAGGTCGTCAGGCTTTCACCGGTATATTTACTCATGGTAAACAGATTGTTGTACAAAGGCTTGGCAGCTAACATATCCATTTTTGCATCCGTGTCGTGCGAACGGAGAATAATTGGTGGTTCTTTGGTGGTACCCAATGCTTTCATGCCATCTTTTACCCCGGGAATGATGGTTTCGGTAAACCATTTAACATCATCCTCGTTCGTATCCATTGCTTCGCCGAGTGTGATCAGAAACCCGATATTCGGATATTTCTGGACAAAAGCAGCTATACTCTTCCGGGTATAATCACTGATCAACGGGGTTATCGGACGGTTGCGGTCCTGGGTGGGAATTCCGTAATGTTCGGCAAAAGGTTTGGAGACAATGATGTTGTAAAACATCTGGATGATAAATATCCCGCGTTTGTCTGCTTCTTTGGTGAGGAAGCTATAGATCTCTTCGTTCTTTCTGAAAGTCTCATCATCAACTTCCACTGCAAAGGGATAGTCTTTCAAACGAACTAAAGAGGCAAAAGGGTGTCCGTTCCAAAGGTAAAGCGAGTTCATACGGTTTGATACCAGCATGTCGAGGTATTCAATCCATTGTTTCTTGTCGTAAAACCAGGGAAAGGATTCCGGAGTATATGGATATTCGTAGACAGTACGTCCCGGCAAATACGTGGTTTTTTGAATGCCTATGCAGGTACCCCTGAGGACCATTTCCGGAGCATCAGCATACGATGCCGGCAAATCAAGTTTCTTTTCTTTATTCAGTCGGTCAATTAATTCACGGCAGCCATAAATGACTCCTGAACCATCAGTCCCAATAATCAGCGTCGTGTTCTTTTTAGTGGTAATGAAAAAACCCTCTTTCTTCATTGAATCGGGCAACTGGATTTTCAATTGTTTTAAGATTGATTTCAAGTCAGGATCGTTCTTTTCAATAGCCAGAATGGTTTTCTCTTTTGAAGAAATCCGCTTCGTGATCGTGTTATCCACCTGAAATCCTGAATTCTTAAACGACTTACCCAACATGTCTGTAGCAAACACTACCCGGTTTGATGCATTTGGGTAGCTCACTATATGGATGGTTTCACTGAATGCCTGAAGGGCAAACAACATACCTAAAACAATGCCTAAACTTTTAAATTTCATACTTAAAATACTTTTATTATACCTTAAAACAACACCAGAAGGACGTTTGAAATGCCCTTCTGTACTCAATATTCTACTGACGGTACGTCACAATCACTTCTTCTTTCGTGTCAATCAATAGCCTGTAATGATTGTTTTTTAACTGCTCAAATGTGCCGATGCTTGCCTTCGGTTTGCTCGTACTGACGATTGTCAGGGTTCCTTTTCCTTGACTGGCTTTCACTTTGATGGATTTTGTATTCATAAAGAGGTGAATACTTCCTTTGGGTGTAGGGACTGTTCCTTCCATCCAGGTAAGCCCGCCAAGGCTTGGAGTGATTGAATACTCACTGTACCCTGCTTTTGAAGGTTGAATGCCCAGGTAGTATTTCCCCAGTAAATAGATTGGGCTGGCTCCCCAGGCGTGACACAGGCTTTTGC
>Ga0302293_10001738_pt1 | contig 10602 bp, 8 predicted proteins | sample III_Fen_N2_2_FD_198758 | JGI IMG/M metagenome (GOLD analysis project Ga0302293, IMG submission 198758) | Peat permafrost microbial communities from Stordalen Mire near Abisko, Sweden - III_Fen_N2_2 | ecosystem: Environmental > Terrestrial > Soil > Wetlands > Permafrost | place: Sweden: Abisko... | reverse complement strand
CGATGTTCCGGGTCACGGAGTGCGAATTCTCGCGTAGATATCAATGCGTGATGCTCGCGAAAAACGCGTTCTTCGCGGCTTCCTGCGCCTTGATAACGCGGTCGCTGAATATGTCAAATTCAGGATCGGGAACCTGCGCCGAAGGAGTGGCAAGCAGATAGCGGACGCATCGGCGCGAGCCTTCGGCAAAGTCTATAGTCGCCTGAAAATCGGGAAGAAGGCTCTTGATTTTCGCGTTGTCGAAAACGATGGTGTTTGCCTTATCCCCGGCAAGGGTACCGATGAACGACGGATCGCAAAAAGAAAGAAAATCGGTGGTACTGTGATATTTCTGCACCTTAACGCCGAGCGCGGCGCCTATCCTGTCGTAAATCTGGTTCCAGGTAAGAGACTCGTCCGAGGTAATCTGGTACGTCTCGCCGATCGCCGAAGCATTTCCCATGAGTCCGCAAAACGCCTTCGCGAAATCGTCGGCATGGGTCAATGTCCATAATGACGTTCCGTCGCCGTGAACCAGAACTGGCTTGCCCCGGATAATGCGGTCGACTACCTGCCAGCTCCCGTGCTTCCCGTGTATGGCAACCGGCAAGCAGCGGTCGTCGTACGTATGACTCGGCCGGACGATCGTGCACGGAAATCCCGTCTTGCGGTATGTATCCATGAGATATTCTTCGCATGCGATTTTATTCCGCGAATATTCCCACAAAGGATTCACGAGCGGCGTACCTTCGTTAACGAAGAACTTTTCCAGAGGTTTTTGATAGGCGGATGCGGAACTGATAAATATAAACTGATTAGCCTTTCCCGCAAAAAGGCGGTAGTCGCGCTCGAGTTGCCCGGGAACGAACGCAATAAAATCGACGATGACGTCAAACTGCATTCCATTGACGAGGCCGGCGATTTCGGCCTCATCCATATTGATATCGCCCTTGAGGACCGTCGCCTTCCCGATTATGCGATCCGCCCGGTTTCCGCGATTTAAAAGAAACAAATCCCAGCCCAGTTCCGCCGCATACCGTGAAATGCCGGAGCTGATAGTACCCGTACCGCCGATAAACAGTGCTTTCATCTTTGTTCCTCCTCTATCAGTATAGCCCGCCAGAGTGCGCTGTCAAACGGATCGTATTGACACAACGACTATTTGTTGCCAATATCAACATATATGAAACGACTTACATTATCAATACTGATGCTTGCGATTATTTATTTGGCTTATATCAGTCTGGGACTTCCGGACAGCATACTCGGCATTGCATGGCCCTACATGCGTCTCGACTTCAGCAAACCCCTCGAAGCAGCTGGCTTTATCACCGTTTTCGGCACGATATGCACGGCATGTTCCAGCATCATGAGCGGTCATATGCTTTCCCGCTTCGGGACCGGCCGGGTAGTTTTCGTCAGCTGTCTGATGACGGCAGTCGGCCTTCTCGGCTATTCTTTTGCCCCGTCATTCCTCTGGATCTTCGCGTTTCTCCCTCTTTTGGGATTCGGCGCAGGCTCGATCGATTGCGGCCTCAACCTGTACGTATCCGCAAACTATTCAGCGCGACACATGACATGGCTGCACTGCTGCTGGGGAATCGGGGCGACGCTCGGTCCGGTGATCGCGACGACTCTGCTAGCGACCGGTTTTACATGGCGCGCGGGATACCGGACAATCGGGTGCATCCAGCTCTTCCTCTCGATAGTGTTTTTCGTCTCTCTCGGCCTGTGGGGACGCGTGCAGAATGGGCAAAAAGGAGTTCGGCGACAAAATCCGATGAGTGAGGTTGGGGCAAGCGTCGCGGTTTCAGGGGACGAAATCGTTCAGGTCGCATGCAACAGCGAAAACAGCGATAGGTGCGGAGACAGGAATGAAGACAAACTCGCTTCATTGCGGCAAAAGGCAATCAAGCTGCAAATAGCGATCTATGTCTGCTATACCTCATGCGAATATCTCGTCGGGCTCTGGGCCTTCAGCCTGCTGGTAAAAAGCCGGGGCATCGATCCAACCACCGCGGGTATTTGGGTTTCGGTTTTTTTCGCTTCTCTCACCGCATCGCGCTTCGCGACGGGCTTCGTAGTCAACGCTCTCGGTAACCGCTTTATGATCAAATTGGGACTCGGCGTCGGTCTTGCGGGAATAGCCCTTTTTGCCTTCCGGATTTTTTTCCCTTTCTCGAGTTCGCTTACCGCGCTTGCGGGTCTCAGCCTAATGGGCATCGGGTTCGCTCCCGTTTATCCATGCATGACCCACGAAACGCCGCGCAGGTTTCGTCACTCAACTGCCCAAAAACTCGTTGGATACCAGACAGGCGCGGCGAGTCTCGGAAGCGCGGTATTTCCTGCTTTGGTCGGCGTTATCGCTGCCCGAACAAGTCTTGAAATTATGCCTCTGGCCGAAGCGATCCTCGTCACTGCCACTCTCGCTCTCGTAGTAAACCTCGACAGGCTGACTTCAAAGGGCGCGCTGTAAACGCGGAAATCCTTTTCTGGCCATAATCGATTTTTGCACCGAATAAACAAACATGATTCAAATTTCGTTTGCTAAACCGGCACCATGGGCACTGTGGACACCAAAGGCGACTTTCCCTCTTTGTATCCTGTCAATTTTGCTCGCTATATTAGTACCCTGCTTCATTTCCTGCGGCAATTCGATTATTTCGGACGCTTTTATGGAAACGATTCTCGTCAAACTTCCTGATCCTCATCCCGTGTACGCACTTCTTTCGCCGACAGAGCGACCTTCGCCGGACATCCAGCCTTCGTACACCGCGCGCTGGTATGATTCGGACGGACAGAGGCAAACCATGACCGACATAACCGAAGATTTTTTTATCACGCTGGAAACGGGTGTTTGCACGCCGATACTGCTTGTGAGCGAAACTGCGCGCTTTGGAATACCGGATGGCTCGCTTCCGGCCGCTGGCGCCATTTATCCAGAGCACGGTAGCGTTTCGGCTTTGGGAACGGGAATGACACCTGTCCTTGAAACTTCCTGGCTCCGGGGTATTTCTGCATCCCTTGCGGAAGCAATTTGCGTTTCATCCAGGGGTGGATTCGCTTCGGGGAGGAATATTGCCGCGCATTATAACTGGCAGCGATTTGAGTCAAATATGACAAGTTTGTCCGATCCATCGCATATCGACTGCTCCCGTTTTGTTCATGCGGTTCTTTCCGGTCATTTTACAAAATATGATATTTCCTGCCTGAAACTCATTCCTGTCGATCCATCGACCGTACCGGGACTTCCCGCCCAAACCGTCCTTCTTCCCGCATGGCCCGAGTCATCCGGATTTTTGCAAAACGGCACGGATCCCCTGCTCTTACCCGCCTGCGAGGGCATCAACCGGTATTTCTGCCAAAAGGGTTATCTTACGATTCAACTTACGCTCGAAAAAGTGACTTGTGCCTTTTTTACCCCATATATCTTGCAAGATTGATAATGCTCGGATACTGTGGATATATCATGAAACGAACCCTTCCACTAATTGCGGCATTCACTATTCTTCTTTTGGCAGGATGCGCCAATAAAAACGCGGGAAATCCGACCGGAACAACCGGTGCGACCGACAATGGAACCAAACGGTCAACGCAAGCGACGGCATCCGCCGCACAGGGCGCTGGCTGGTATTATTTCTCGACAGAAGGAATTCATCCAGCGAAAAATCCGGCGGATATTCCTTCGCGCGCGTTTGTTCCGTGGACCGAAGCCGTCCGGGTATCCGACGTCGCAATCGTCAACAAGGTACCGTCATTGCTAATTAACAAGCTGGGACTGATGACCTGCGGATCGGACACGGGCATTCCCGCCCTTCACACGGATCCGATCTTTGCCGCGAGCACTGCGGCGGGAATCTATCAAACCGAAACTGGCACCGAAATCAGGCTGTACCGAAACAGCTTTTTCTCCACAAGCGACGCATCGAGCGGCACCGGAATTTGCATGGCCAACTACGATTTTGATACGGGAAAATTCGCGGTCTCCATGACCTCGTCGGATTTCGGACTTGACGCCTCGTCGCAGTGCGTGGCTCTCGATCGTATCGGCTCTATGTGGTATGCGTCCTTCAAGCTTGAAAAAGCAGGCAAGGTCGATTTTACCTATCTAGAATTTGAGTCTTTCCCGCAAAAGAACGATGCGTCCGCATTCGACCTCTCCGGTATCCGCAAGATTTCTTCCGACGCTTTCCAGAAGTCGGTATCCCCGTTTTCATGGAAAGACGCCCCCGAAAGGCTTTTATCGGTTTTATCAGCCCTCCCCGAAACGACGGCATTCAGTTTGAAAGTCTATTCGCCCACCGCACGATCGACGCAGACCTACATTCGCAAAGGCGACGGCACGCCGGTCGACGGATACGCGTACATAACGGACGAGCTTGCCGCGGTTCTTTTCTCGGACGGAACCTTTTATTATTCCGGGGACAATTCGGGCGGGAAAACGCAAATAAGCAAACTGCCGGCCCTTACGCCCGGCTATGTCTACACGAACTTCGTAATATCGGGAAAATCGCTCCTTACATCCTGGGAAGAACAGCGTTTCTTCGAGACGGGCCGGGCGGGCCTTCTGGTAACGACCCTTCCCGATGAACTATAATCAGGATATATGATTAACCGATTCCTTCCGCCTATCGCGATTGCGCTGATGCTCATCCTCGCCCCGTCATCCCTTTGGGCGGAGTATTCGAAGCTGAGCTTTTTCGGCGGTTTGAATCTGATTTATAATTCCGACGGCGAGGGCGTTACGGATGTTCCGGGAATGCAGGCCAACGGAAATCCAGGCGGACTCTCAAGCGCTCCAAGTCCCCTCGCCGCGATGCTCGGGGCCGAATACCGACAACCGCTACCCCTGCCGGTACAAATCGACTTTGCGCCTTCGCTCTCGATTTACGGAGTGCAGTATCTCTGGGGCAATGACCGGCCGCTTCCCGCGGAGATCGAAAACCGCACCTCTTACGTCGCCTCGTTGTTCCTCGACTTGCCTTTTCTCTATCGCATCGACCTGAACCGTTTCATGCTATCGTTCGGGGCAGGGCCCGCTATTCTCGCCCGCTACGGTTTTCTCGAGTCCGGAGTTCCGTCTAACGCGATCAATCCCGGAGAAAAACTGAACGCCGGCGAACAGGTTAAGGCTATCAACGACTATTTTTGGCAATCGGGAAGGTGGCTATGCCCAACGCTGCAGACGGGAGTCCGCTATCAACTGGACACCGGTTGGGGCGCAGGGCTCACGCTCAGAGTCGCCCTGCCGGTAGCCAATCTCGGGTCAACGCCGAAAGTGCCGTTTACCGACTCGATGATGTTCATCGCCGCACTCGTAATCACGCCGCCGGTAAGAAAACCGGCTGCGGCCGCAAGTGCAGCCGCAGCGGTCACTGCGCCAGCAACCGGCACCACGCCGACTGCAAACACCGCACATTAACAGCAAGCACCGCGCCGGCAACGCACGGCTGCGTCTGCGGTGTCAATCGTAGACACCGCGCAAGCTGCACAAGTCGTATTCGCGACTACAGTTCCAGCGACCGCGAACTAACCTTTTCGGTCAAGTATGCGGTGAACTCTTCCAGTTTCATCGTCTGCTGTCTTCCGTCGCGGAAACGCACGGCAACAGATTTTTCTTCCATTTCCTTTTGTCCCACCACAAGCTGATACGGCACTTTTATGCTCTGATACTTGCGGATCTTTGCGTTCATACGGTCGTTTTCGGTATCGCTTTTTACACGGAAGCCTGCGGCGTCGAGGCTTGCGGTAACTTCGTTTGCATACGCGTCAAAAGTCGCAGCGATCGGTATGACCACGACCTGCCGGGGCGCGAGCCAGGCAGGGAAAGCTCCCGCGTAGTTTTCGATAAGAATACCGAGGAAACGTTCGAGCGAGCCGAGGGCTGCGCGATGCAGCATGACGGGATTATGCTTGGAATTATCTTCACCTGTGTATTCAGCGTTGAGTCTCTCTTTCGAGGGCAGTTGATAGTCGACCTGTATGGTTCCGCACTGCCATTGGCGGCCAAGCGCGTCGACGAGGGTGAACTCGAGTTTCGGGCCGTAGAAGGCGCCCTCTCCGGGAGAAATCTCGTAGGGAAGGTTTGCTTTTTGGCAAGCGTCGGCAAGGGCTGCTTCTGCGCGATCCCAGGTCGCATCATCGCCAACGCGCTTTTCGGGTCTGGTCGAGAACTTGACGAGGATGCCTTCGGAGTCAAAACCGAAGTCCCGGTACATCATCTTCAGTAGATGGCAAAACTTCGCCACTTCGGCGGGAATCTGCTCTTCGGTACAAAAGATATGGGCGTCATCCTGGACAAAGCCGCGCACGCGCATGATGCCGTGCAAAGTTCCCGACGGCTCGTTGCGCGTGCAGGATCCGAACTCGGCGATGCGCAAGGGAAGGTCGCGGTAGCTCTTGAGGCCCTGCTTGAATATTTCGATATGGCCGGGGCAGTTCATCGGCTTGAGCATAAAAAGCCTTTTTTCGCTTTCGGTGATGAACATATTCTCGCGGTATTTCGCCCAGTGGCCCGAGCGCTCCCACAGACTTTGGGGCATCAGGAACGGAGTCTTTACCTCGATGTAACCGTCTTCCTTTATTTTTCCGCGAACGTAATCCTCGACGATGCGGTAGATAGTCCAGCCGTCGGCGTGCCAGAAAATTTGCCCCGGATTTTCGTCATCAATGTGGAATAAGTCCAGTTCACGTCCGATCTTGCGGTGGTCGCGTTTTTCAGCTTCGACGAGCATATCGAGATAAGCCTTGAGATCGTTCGGTTTTTCCCATGCGGTTCCGTAAATACGGGTAAGCATCGGGCGTTTTTCGTCCCCGCGCCAGTAAGCGCCGGCGGTCTTCATCAGCTTGAAACTCTGGACGTTTAATTCTTTGGTGCTTGCGACGTGGGGGCCACGGCACAGGTCTGTAAATTCACCGGACTGATAGAGGGAGATTACCGCATCCGCAGGGAGATCGTTGATAAGCTCGGTTTTGTACGGCTCGTCCGCAAAGATTTCAAGGGCCTTAGCGCGGCTTACTTCGGTACGCACGAATTCGACGTTGCCATTCATGATCTTCCGCATTTCCTTTTCGATTTCGCCGAGGTCATCGGGAGAAATGGGTTTTGGAAGCTGAAAGTCATAATAAAAACCATTGTCGATCGAAGGGCCGATGGCGACTTTTGTGCCGGGATACAGTTTTATGACGGCAGCAGCAAGGATATGAGCGGTGCTGTGGCGAACGAGATCAAGCCTGTCGGATTTTGGAGGGATAGAGGGATTCATGGAAAGCTCCTTCTGAAATATGGAAATCGGACTGGCTATACGGCCAGACTGGCGAAAGTACTTCACCATGCGGGGACGATGAGGACTACTGTCCTCGCCGCGGTTCCACCCCGCTTCGATTCCCTATGACAGGGAGCGCGCTCATCGCCGTTTACGCACGGATTGCGGCCGGGAATAATACTGGTGAAACGGCGACCCTTCAGGGGAAACGTTTCGCAAGGTTCCTTCCGGCAACTCGGGAGTGGTTTTCGTTACGGGCGACCGGCAACCTTGCACCCTGGCATCAGTCTTTTGACTTCCGCGCCGGATTGCCTCTCTTTTGATCGCTTTGAGGTAACTACTCGTCTCCGTCTTTGTTGTTAATACGAGAATATACACCGGGACTAAGGCTGTCAAGGCGGATCGGGGTACAGGGAGCATGTATGACTTGCGGTTTTGGTCATTTTGGTTAATACTTAATTAAGTATGGAAGAAACAAAGAGTTTTAGTGATTTGCTTTTTCAGGCGATTATGGAACGCCAACAAATGTTCGATTCTGTTGTCCTCCCGAAACTTCAGGAAGAATTCCGCATATCACAGAGCTCGGTAAAAACTATTCAGACAGTTTTGCTTAAAAAAGGCATATTGTACGATAATCCATACAAGTACGACAGCAAAGTATCAGAAATCCAAATACCTCCGGATGATTCATTTACGGAAAACGAAAGAGCCGGTGTGATCGGAACCAGACTGTCGCACTATGAGGCAATGCTGGACTTTATGCACAATTACTATCAGTTCACCTGCGACTTTTTGACTACCGACCGCATCAGTAAACTGATTGAATTAAGCCACACCTTCGCATGGGAATCGTTTTCCACCTCATCCTCAAAGCCGAACACCAAGGGACTGGCAGACTTGATAAATAACGTCCGGAACGGCAATGACCCCATGTCAATAAGTATTATCAACGATTCGATAGGTCAACTCAGCCGCGCGTCGGTTTCCATCACCAAAACGCTAAAAAGTCTGACCGATTTCCACAAGGAACGCTACAAAATCGCGGTCCGCAAGATGGTTATGCCCTCCGTCGTCATCGATCAGGCAACGCTTTCGTCAGGAACATCCGCGGCGCTCAAAGAAATTAAAAGATCCTTTTCGCAAAACATGAAGGACCAGCCTTTTTATACCGAATTGATCGAAGAAATTCTGAAGGAGGATTATTCACCCGATCACGAGATTCTCCAAAGAGACCTTCTTGCCCGATTGACGAGCACAAAACAGGATTCGAAAAAGACTATACAGGAAGAAAATCCGAAAACGTTCTTAATGGACGGTATCAAGGCAATAGGCGCAACCGGCTCGCAGCTTGACGATATAACTACGAAACTGATCGAAAACGAACACCTCATGCAAAGTATCGAAAAGGGGTTCATGCAAAAACTGGCCGAGTTCATCCGCAAGGCATTCAACAGGCCTGAAGAGCATCAGGACATGATCATCAATACCCTGGATCCTTTCACGCAAACAAGCAAGCGCGAAACAATCGTGTTTACGACTTTTATCGAAGAAATCAAGCGCCGCGCGAGAATATACAACGGGTTTACGGTCCGCTCGTCCCCGGCTTTTCAAAAAATCGAACAAATGCAAGAACAGCAAATTCTGGACTTGCTGACCCGTCATGTCGCCGAACTCAACGTAACGCTCAAGCAATGCGCGGGTCTCGATGACTTTTTCAAGCAAAACGCTCCTCCGGAGATACGAAACAATATCAGGGGCGTCAAAGTAGATATTTCCGCAATTCGCAATAATCTCGTTAAAGCCAACCAGTGCAGGGCTGAATACTCCTCTCAGGTTGAAGAACAGCAACAGCTGAAAAAACTGGGGATAACCAATGTTTAAATCACGCATCACAATTTTTCTCATTCTTGCCGCCGTGGCTAGCGCTGCGCTTTCCGCGCAAGTGACATCGTTTCCTCAGACTGAATTCGTGGCGAATATATCCAAATCAATTCCCGAATGGCGTCCTCATAAAGCTTATAACGCAGACGAGGCGCAAATACTGACATCGGTCTTTGAAGGCCTCTACGTATATGATCCATTGACGCTGGATCCGATTAATGCGCTCGCAGAGTCAGAATCGGTCAGCAAAGACCGACTGGTCTGGACTTTCAAGATCAGGCAAAACGCGAAGTTCGAGAACGGAGACCCGATAACCGCGGGAATTATCCGCCAATCCTGGATGAAACTGCTCGATCCTTCGGTCGCAGCTCCCTATGCATCCCTCCTCGACCCGATCAAGGGCGTCGCTGCGTTCCGGACCGGAAGCGTAAAAGATCCTTTGACCGTCGGAATAATCGCGCCCGACAACAGTACTTTGGTAGTTCAGCTAAACGCGCCCGCGGAATATCTCAAGAAAATTTTTTGCCATCACGCATTCAGCGCGATTCATCCCGCGCAGCTGGGCGATTCCCTGAAGGACAAAATCCCCGCCGATTACAAGCCGGTGGCAAGCGGGGCGTACAAGGTCAAATCAATCTCGGCTGACGAGATAATCCTCGAGAAAAACCCCCTGTATTGGGATGCCGCGAACGTCGCCATTCCCTCATTCCGGCTTATCCTCAGCGATGACGGGGAAACTCTTACGACGCGGTTCAACAGGGGCGAAATTCAATGGCTTACGGGATCCACTTCCATTAGCAAGATTATTGGATCATCAACCGTTCATCTCACTCCGATGTTCTCTACCGAGTACTTTTTCTTCAGAAGTACCTGGGGTCCCGGAGCCGACAGCCGGGTAAGAAACGCCTTGCTTCTTGCCATTCCGTGGAAAGAGCTTCGTTCAAACTATCTCATTCCCGCGAAAACGCTCGTGTTTCCCATCGCCGGATACCCGCAACTTGACGGGATCGAAACGCAAAACGTGGACGACGCAAAAAAGAAACTTGCCGAGGCCGGAATAAGCGACCCGTCCGCGCTTGCGCCCCTCGTTATCAGCATTCCAGACTCGGAAGCGTTTATTTCGCTCGCCAAAATTATCCAGAAAGCCTGGATGGATCTTGGTTTCAAAGTCGATATACGCGCGACGCCGTATACCGCCTATTACGGAACTCTCAGAAACAACGACTATACGCTCGGAATTACCTCCTGGATCGGGGATTTCGCCGATCCGCTTTCGTTCCTTGAAATGTTCCGCCCTGCGTCGAGCCTGAACGATTCGGGCTGGAACAATCCTGAATTTGAAGCGCTAATACTTTCTTCTTCATCGATTAACGTGACGAAAGACCGGTATGCCAAACTGGCCGAAGCGGAAAAGCTTCTGCTCGCAGATGGAGTAATCATGCCGATCGCGCATAATCCGTCCCTCAACGTAATCGAT
>Ga0302293_10001735_pt1 | contig 10613 bp, 9 predicted proteins | sample III_Fen_N2_2_FD_198758 | JGI IMG/M metagenome (GOLD analysis project Ga0302293, IMG submission 198758) | Peat permafrost microbial communities from Stordalen Mire near Abisko, Sweden - III_Fen_N2_2 | ecosystem: Environmental > Terrestrial > Soil > Wetlands > Permafrost | place: Sweden: Abisko... | reverse complement strand
CGAGGCTGAACTCCGTCCTTATTTCAAACTGGAAAATGTACGTCAGGGTGTTTTCACAGTGGCCAACAAACTCTACGGCATTACATTCAAACCTGTTAAAAACGTTCCAGTATACAACCCGGACGTGGAAGTATTTGAAGTACGTGACGCCGACGGTTCCTATTTGGGCCTGTTCTATTCCGATTATTTTCCCCGTCCCGGCAAGCGTGCCGGTGCTTGGATGAGCAATTTTGGTGATGAATATGTATTTAAAGGTAAAGAAGTTAGACCACTCATCTATAACGTGGGCAACTTCACGAAACCAACGGCGGATGCACCTTCATTGTTGAATCAGGATGAAGTGGAAACGATGTTCCATGAATTCGGACATGGATTGCACGGCATGCTGACCAAATGCAAATACCTTTCTGTGAGTGGCACCAGCGTACCCCGGGATTTCGTAGAACTGCCTTCCCAAATCATGGAGAATTGGGCCATGAACCCCGAAGTTCTCAAATTATATGCCAAACACTATCAGACGGGTGAAACCATTCCGGATGCACTGATTGAAAAAATTCAGAAATCAGGGACATTCAATCAAGGTTTCGAAACGACTGAACTGGTTGCTGCAGCCTTACTGGATATGGATTGGCATACAATCACCAAAAAACAGGATTTCGATGTCCGTGCTTTCGAGCGTTCAGCCATGGACAGCATCGGTTTGATTTCGGAAATCGTACCCCGTTACCGAAGTACGTTTTTCAATCACATCTTTAGCGGCAGCTACTCAGCCGGTTACTATGCTTATCTATGGGCTGAAGTGCTGGACGCAGACGCTTTCAACGTCTTTTTGGAAAAGGGTATTTTTGACCAACCAACCGCTACTTCGTTCCGCAAAAACATACTGGAAAAAGGGAACAGCGAAGACCCCATGATTTTATACCGTCGGTTCAGAGGAGCCGAACCCAATCCGGAAGCATTGCTGAAACGTCGCGGGCTTTGATTTTTTTCCCAACGGACACCATGACTATAAAAAAATAGTTTATCTTTGCGGTTCGGAAAAAAATCTACTAGAAATCATATCAATAAAAACGTAGTATAACATGCAAAACAAAGGATTTGTTAAGGTTTTTGCGATACTCTTGACCCTTGTCTGCGCGTACTATCTGTCTTTCTCTCTTGTCAACAAGACTGTTGAGAAAAAAGCAGAACGCATGGCCCAAGGTAACCCGGACCGTCTGGCCTATCTCCTCGATTCAATGGAAACGGAGAAAGTCTACTTGGGACTGACGTACGCAGAATGTCGTGAAAAAGTAATCAATTTAGGTCTTGACCTGAAGGGTGGTATGAACGTGACGTTGGAAATTTCTGTTCCGGACATCATTCGTGCCATTTCAAACAACAGTAAGGATGAAACGTTCAATAAAGCGTTGACAAATGCTGCCATTAGGGAAAAATCAAGCCAGAAAGACTTCATCGACCTATTTGTGGAAGAGTATCATAAACTGGACCCGGGAGCTCGTCTTTCCGCAGTGTTCAGCACGTTTGAAATGAAAGGTAGAATCGATCCGACGACTTCCAACGAAGATGTGGTCAAGGTTCTTAAAACCGACGTGCAGGGTGCTATTCAAAACTCCTTCAATGTGCTCCGTACTCGTATCGACCGCTTTGGTGTGGTTCAACCTAATATCGTGCAGTTGGGAACTTCCGGTCGCATTTTGATCGAACTTCCGGGTATTAAAGAACCGGATCGTGTTCGTAGATTGCTTCAAGGTTCAGCCAATCTGGAATTCTGGGAAACCTACGACTTGGGTGAAATCTATGAATCCATCATTTCGGCCAACAACTTGATCCGTGACCTGAACAAGACTGTTAAACCCACCAAGGACAGCACGCTTACCGCTGCCGCTACTGTTGCCGTTAAGGATTCTTCAAAAAATCTTCTTAAGGACAACGCCTTGCTTGCCAAATTGGGCAAAACCGATACTACCTCCAAAGAAAAGACTGCTGAAGAATGGAAAGCGGAATATCCCTTGTTTGCTGTACTCCAGATCAATCAAACAGAAAAAGGTGTAGGTGCAGGCCCAGTTGTCGGTATGGCACTTGGTCGTGATACCTCTACAGTTAACAAATACCTGAACAATCCGAAAGTAAAGGAACTATTGCCACGCGACCTCAAATTTGTGTGGACTGTGAATTCCATTGACAAAAAATCTCCGATTTATCAGTTGATTGCTCTTAAAATTACCAACCGTGAAGGCAAACCCGCTCTTGGTGGTGATGTTATCACCGATGCCTCCGACGACTTTACTCAAACGACCGGTTCTGCCAAGGTCAACATGACCATGAATGCAGAAGGATCCAAAGCTTGGGCGCGTCTGACAAAAGATAATATCGGTAAGTGCATCGCGATTGTATTGGATGGATATGCCTATTCTTTCCCCCGTGTTCAAGGTGAAATCACCGGTGGTAGCTCTGAGATCACTGGCCTTGAATCTGCTGCTGAAGCAAAAGACTTGGCAAACGTCTTGAAATCCGGTAAGATGCCAGCACCTGCACACATCGTACAGGAAGATGTCGTTGGTCCATCACTGGGTAAAGAAGCCATCACATCAGGTTTCATTTCATTTATCGTTGCATTCATCCTGATTCTGCTCTATATGCAGGTCAACTATGGTCTCATACCAGGTCTCATCGTAGATGCCAGCTTGTTGATCAATGCGTTCTTCATGATGGGTGTCCTAGCATCGTTCCAGGCTGTGCTAACCCTTCCTGGTATCGCGGGGATGGTGCTCACTCTGGGGATGGCGGTAGACGCCAACGTGCTTATCTATGAGCGAATAAAAGAAGAATTGCATGCGGGAAAAACCATTAAGAAGGCTGTTTCCGATGGATATAAGAATGCGCTATCGGCCATTATGGACGGTAACATCACAACGTTGCTGACCGGTATCATTCTGTTCTACTTCGGTTCAGGTCCTATTCGTGGTTTTGCTACAACCCTGATTATTGGTTTGATAACGTCTGTATTCTGTGGTGTTTTTGTTACACACCTTATCTACGAAGCTCTGCTTGCCAAGGATAAACTGAAAAATGAAGACTTTACCACGAATGTGACAAAGAACCTGCTCCGTGCACCGAAAGTCGATTTTATTGGCAATCGCAAATGGGGCTACATCATATCTAGTGTTGTTCTGGGTACTTGTGTTCTTTCCCTTGTTTTCCATGGTGTTAGTCAGGGTGTTGACTTTTCTGGTGGTCGTAATTATATCATTCGCTTTGACCAAACTGTTAAAACGGGTGATATTGGAAATTCGCTGCAAGCCGTATTCAAAGATGCATCAGTATCAGTCATATCCATCGGTACCGGTAAAAATCAGGTTCGCATCACGACCAACTACAAGATTGCTGACGAGAGCCAAACCATTGACAACCAGATTGAATCCATGTTGTTTCAAGGCTTGAAACCTTATTTGAAAGCGAATATTACCCGTGAAGAGTTCGTAGGGAAGAATATTGTAAACTCACAAAAGGTAGGTCCAACAGTGGCTGATGATGTGAAAACTTCTGCATACTGGGCTGTTTTCCTCGCAATTATTGTAATGGGTGTCTATATTTTGGTACGATTCAACAATATCGCTTTCAGTGTGGGCACCATCGCAGCACTGTTCCATGACGTATTGCTGATTGTCGGTTGTTATTCCATCTTCTACAGCTTTGTTCCTTTCTCATTGGAAATGGACCAGAACTTTATTGCAGCCATCCTGACCATAATCGGGTATTCTGTGAATGATACGGTGGTAATTTTTGACCGTGTTCGTGAAAACCTTGCCTTGTATCCCAAGCGCAACAAGAAACGTGTATTGAACGAAGCTTTGAACCAGACCCTGTTGCGCACGTACAGTACGTCACTGACTGTGTTCATCACATTGTTGATTTTGTTCCTCTTTGGTGGTGACACGATTCGTGGTTTCGCCTTTGCTATGTTGGTAGGTACCATTACTGGTGTATACTCCACGTTGTACATTGCTACTCCTATAGCTTACGAAATGCAGAAGCGTCAGTTGAAGATCACGAACGACGACTACGACGACGGCATCAAATAACGATTTATCAAACTTGAAATGAGGTTGTATCCAAGAAGATACAACCTCATTTTGTTTTAAAGCAGTTGGGATTAATCTAATTTACTATTATGGACCAACAATCGGTAACCCACTTTTTTTAGAGCTGCAAAATGGACCCTAGGGTCATTTGTAAACTGATTCCGAAGCTTAACAATGACACTATCTAAATTTCGGGAAGTGAAATAGTTTGATTCTCCCCAATATTTGCTGAGTAATTCGTCTTTACTGACGACCTGACCGATGCAGGTGCTCAACTCATCCAATACTGCGCCCTGTAATTGGCCTAAAAGTGTATGCTCCCCTTTATGTGTCAAAACCAAAGAAGTCGGGTTATATAGGTATTCTCCAATCTGACGATCCTGTCCGGAGCCAGTGTTGAAATCACTTAATGTGCGTTTAATCCTGAGAATCAATTCATCCAAATCGATTGGTTTCTTCATGTAATCAGCTCCACCCATTTCAAAACCCTTTTTGACATCTGAAATTTCCGTATGGGAAGTTTGAAAGATAATGGGCGGACTTGACGGCTCTCTGGTAATTTCTTTTGCCCAGTCGAAACCATTACCATCCGGCAATGTCAAATCAAGCAAAATCAAGTCAAACTGATGCTCCTGAAACAAAGCCCTAGCCGATTGAAGGTTAATAGCTTGTAACACTTCAAAACCCTCGGATAAGAGTCGGTCAGAGGTTATATTCCTTAGAAAGGCATCATCTTCGACATATAACAAGTGTCTCATAAATTGAAGTGTTATAGGTACAACAATGTTAATGAAAAAAAGTAAAATATCAAAAAAAGAAACAATTCACTAATGTCAAAAGAAGTGATAAAGAGCGATTTTAAGATTTTTCAATAAACCAGAGTATGTATATTTGTCACGTAAAAATGAAGTGCTGAGCTTTCTATGGTCTTTGTGAAAAGGTTTCTCAGCATTAGGAATAATAACAATTTGTGCGAACTTAACCTGTAAAGGAATACATGGGTATGTTGAAGGCAAACACATCTCACATGTATTATTAAGTATGCTAAAAGGGGGAAGCAGTTCATCTGTTTCCCCCTTGACAATTTCTATACCAATCCTAATAATTGTTTTTCCGCCTGCTCAGCCTTTTCAAAATGGAATTGACAGGCAATAGATTCCAGATGTTCCGTAATCCTGTCGTTACATAGGTTTCCTATGCTTCCTTCATGGGTATGATTCACCGTCATGACAGGGTTGAACTGATCGGATTCAATCTCCAATCCCACCTGCTTGTAAGCATCTCTGAAAGGCGTACCTTCCGTTGTACGACGGTTCACTTCTTCAACACTAAACAGATAAAGGTATTTCTTGTCATCCAAAATATGCTCGTTGACTTCGATGTTTGCTAGCATGGATGTAGTCATGCGAAGGCAATCGAGCAGTTCACCGAAGCTGGGTAGGAACACTTCCTTGATAATCTGAAGGTCTCGGAAATAGCCTGATGGAAGATTGTTTGTAATGGAAGAAATCTGTTGAGGTAGATTCTGGATCTTATTGCATTTGGCACGAGTCAGTTCGAAGACATCTGGATTTTTTTTGTGAGGCATAATGCTCGAACCGGTGGTGAATTCAGCCGGAAGTTTGATAAAACCGAAGTTTTGGCTTGTAAACATGCAAGCATCGAAAGCCAACTTGGATACCGTTCCTGCAATGGAGGCCAAAGCAAAAGCTACGGTCCGTTCCATTTTGCCACGCCCCATCTGAGCATAAACAACATTGTAGTTCATTCCGTCAAAACCAAGCAAATCGGTGGTCATCTGGCGGTTCAATGGGAAGGAAGAGCCATAGCCTGCAGCAGAACCCAATGGGTTGCGATTGCAGACCTTGTACGCGGATAAAAGAACCTGAAGGTCATCCGTCAAGGATTCAGCATAAGCGCCAAACCACAAGCCGAAGGAGGAAGGCATGGCTACCTGCAAATGGGTATATCCCGGCATAAGCACGGCCTTATAGCGGTTGCTTTGCGCAATCAATACATCAAACAGTTCCTTCACAGCATCAAATGTTTCCTTGATGGCTGCCCGTGTGAATAATTTCAAGTCCAATAATACCTGGTCGTTGCGTGAACGTCCGCTATGGATTTTTTTGCCCATGTCGCCCAAAGAGCGAGTGAGCATTAGTTCTACCTGTGAATGTACATCTTCAATGCCCGATTCAATTTCAAACTGACCAGCTTCAATTTTTTGGTAGATGTTTTTGAGTTCGTTCAGTAAAACCGGCAGTTCCTCCGAATTGATCAAGCCAATGCTTTCAAGCATCATGATATGGGCCATGGATCCCAAAACATCGTATTTTGCCAGATATAAGTCCATTTCCGGATCTTTACCGACTGTAAACCGTTCGATGGCTTTATCAACGGTGGTACTTTTTTCCCAAAGTTTCATATGGAGAACGATTTAGATGAAGGGGACCTTTTAATAAGGGAGTTTGGCGAGCATTTCTGCGATGGATTTAATGCCCTCTTCCAATTTGCCTGAAATCATTGCTTTGAGAAATATGGGTATGTTTGCTCTGAATGTCAGCTTGAGTCTGGTATCCTCTGGTGCTACTTCCTGAAGTTGAATCCATCCAAAAAATTCTATGGGTGATTTGACGGATTCCAACTTGATGCTCTTGAACGGTTCGCGTTCCATAATCCGAACACCAACGGTGCCTATCGGGTCCACCCTGAATTGGCAGGAATCGGCATCAAACGTAAAATCTCGAACTTTACCTTCAAGCAAAGACTTCACACTTTCCAGGTTGTTAAGGTCGGAAAGCTTTGAGTAGACGCGTTCAGCCGAAAAAGGTATCTGCTGTATGTCGCTGGTGTATTCTGTCATGTCAAGAATTATTTAGGTTGCCAAGTGGAAGGCGATAAACGCCATTCCTGCAAGGTAAGCAATTCAGACTCATGGATATAGTTGGTGGCTAGGGCCGTTTCAAGAACCGCATCGTAGTTGCTCAATGTCGTCAATTCTACTTTCGCTTTACGGAAGGCTTCTTCAGCTTCAGGGAAACCATATGTGAAAATGGCCAGCATGCCTATCACATCACTGCCGTCAGCACGAATGGCATCAACGGCTTTCAGGCTGCTGCCACCGGTAGAGATCAGATCTTCTATGACGACGACCTTCATCTTGGGTTTCAGGTCACCTTCAATCAGGTTTTCCAGACCATGGTCTTTGGGCGACGAACGTACATAAACAAATGGCAGGCCTAGTTCTTCGGCAACCATGGCGCCCTGAGCGATGGCACCCGTTGCGACACCTGCAATGGCATCCACCCTGTCGTATTTTTCGCGAATTAGGCGTGCAAGCTCAATTTTAATGAAGTTGCGAAGGTCGGGGTAGGACAATGTTTTACGGTTGTCACAATATATTGGGGATTTCCAGCCGGAAGCCCAGGTGAACGGGTTGGAAGGCTGAAGTTTGACAGCTTTGATTTTCAGCAATTTGGCTGCAACGATACGATCTAGTTTTTTCATCTTGGTATTCAAAATATGATTGGAAATGGATAAGCATTATATTTTGTGCAAAAGTAATCAATCCATCAGAAAGATGACTTCTAAAAAAAGGTAAATTTAGATTGAATATTAGTCAAAATAGGTAATTCAGGTTGATGTAGGTCCCCATTTTTGAACCATCACTTTCATTCAGTGGTTTACCCATTTCGACTGATATGATGAAATTTTGGTTCATGGCCACTTTGATTCCGCCCCCTAAGGAGGAGTGAAAACTATCTTTCGTGTCCAATTTGAAGTAAACAGCTTTTTCTATCGGTGTCAAGTTGGACAAATTCCAGTCAATCGGATCCAAAATGTAACCGGTATCAAAGAATCCATTCATGCCTAGGTAGAAGTTCTGATTGATAAACCTGAAATTCAAGACTTTCCATCGCAATTCAAAGTTTCCCAAAGCAAATGCGTCACCAACTACCCTATTACGCATGATCCCACGCAGGCTATTGGCGCCCCCCAATGCTGTCGGGCTGGTCCTGTTGGCAAATGGAGACATGAATACCGTTCGACGGTAGAAAGGAACCTCGTTCTTACCAATTTGTCCTTGTACACCAAGGCGGACAGCCAGGTTCAGCCGATCTTTGATAAGACTTTTATAGTGTTTGTGCATCAGTGAATACCTAGCATAAGGGCTTTCATTCATGAAACCGGGAGCCACTTCGATCAATGCCTCGGAACTGAACCCTTTATCCGGATTGTTCAGAGCATTTCGAGTGTCGTACAATATTCCTGCCTTGAATGCACTGACAATGCCACCATTAGCTTCCTTAGCGCTAAGGATGCCCCATCTGACATAATTTTCATATAAGCTATTCCCTAGTGTTAGGTCAGTCAATTTGTTATAATCGACAGAGGCATTTTTGTAATTGACAAAATTGTAGCTGGCTTCCCAAAACAGATGTTCGATGGGCAGGTCACCCCTAAAATCGGCCAAGAAGCGAAACTGCTTTTGACTCATTTTGTACAAAGCACGATTGTTACTTTCCAAGGATGTCGAGTATTCACTTTGATAGCCATTGAATCCGAAAAAATCAAGCATGTCCTCGGTGATATAACTCAGGTCAACGAACGTACGCACACCTTTAAGCAACTGGTCCGAATCAAAATAGAAGCGCATGACGGTGCTTCCCTTCGTGTATTTGGAGAGTTCCAAGTAATACGATTGATCGTACTTGGGATAATGTGTGCCATCTCCGTAATTGAACAGGTTCAGAATGGCACCGTATTGGAAGCCTTCGTCTGTATTATAGGAAACAGCAGGCAAAACACCCAAATTGAGCCCTTTTTTGGTGGAATCCTGTGCTTGAATATAGGTGCAGGTCAATATGATCAAAGCTAGGATGGTGTTCCTCTTCATGGTGTTTTAGATTTGAATAGAATCTAAAAATACGAGGATTCTATGAATTCACCAAATGCAAGCGATTTTTACACAAGGGATTAAGCCAATGCCAGGGCAAAAAACGAAATTCGAACGTTTGGTATTTGTAAAAGAACCTGTCCGCAGGCTACCAATGTTGAACCGCTTGTCAGAACGTCATCGACCAAAAGCAGATGTTTTCCGCTGAATCCTTCGACGTTTTTCAACTCGAAAAGGCCCTGTGCATTTTCCCAACGACTCCAAAGATTCTTCGTTGTTTGAGAGGTGTTGTGCACCGCTCTTCCCAGAAGCTCATTATTGACGGAAATGCCTGTAACCTCGCTAATGCCATTGGCAATCCATTCACTTTGATTGTAACCCCGCTTCTTTTGTTTTCGTTTGTGTAGCGGAACGGGAACGAGTGCATCAACGTCTTTGAAAAAGCCTTGATTAGAAAGCCGTATGGCAGAAACCTTTGACAAGCAGCTTCCAATTTCTTTTTCCCCCTTATATTTCAAAAGTTCCAGCGCTTTCTGAATGTTGGAGTCTTTGTTGTACCGAAAACCAGAGGCAGCGCGTTCAAATTCCAGTTTGCCTAAAAACCGGTCAGCCGTATTGTTCTCACGAAAGGAGGTTTCCTGCAAGGCAGGCAATTCGTACAGGCAATTCAGGCAAACATGGTGCTCGCCACGCATTAATGGCCGCTCACAAAGCAAGCAAAGATTCGGCCAAGCCATATCCGCAAGCCCAGCGATGATTTCCCCGATGGTTTTGGTTAGGGCGTTTTTGTGATCATTCTTCATCGTCCAACCCCATTTTCCGTAGGCAGTTGCTTGCCTGATCCAATTCAAATCCCCTGCCGGCAGCAAACCGAAGAAGTTTACCCCGAAGTTCATACGGAGAATTTGCTTTGATTGAACGTTTCTTCTGTCGAAGCAAATCGGCAATCACTTCCAGGTAATCGTCCTCTGCAATTTCAGTCAAGCCTTCATCTATCAAGGAGGACGAAATGCCTTTTTGACGGAGGGCATAACGGATTTTTATCCGACCCCATTTGCTGAAACGGAATTTGTCCTTCACAAACGCTTTGACATACCTGCTTTCATTGAGATAGCCTTCCTCCTGCAAGTATTTGATCAGTTTGAACTGGTCCTCAGACGTCAATTCGAACCGCTTCAGCTTTTCGACGACTTCAGATGTGCAGTGCTCCGCCAAGGAACAATAGCCGGCTGTTGCAGCAAGGGCTTCGGAATAGTTGCTCATGTCAAAGTTTGGCTCGAATCATTCTGTCTTTACCGGAAATGTCTTGAAAAAGTTGAACATCTTCGAACGGAAACGTTTTCACCAATTCAAGAGTTTCCTTTCCAAGGTAGCTGTTGATTTCAAAATAGAGTGAACCACCTGGTTTTAGCATTTTTAAGGCAAGTCCGGAAATGACTCTGTAAAAAAGCAAAGGGTCTTCGTTTTCTACAAATAGTGCGACATGTGGTTCGTGCTTCATCACATTGGCCTCCATTTCAGCCGCTTCGCTTATTCGAACATATGGCGGATTACTGACAATAATGTCAAGGGAGGACCTTTGAAGTTTGTTAGGTTCATATTTCAGGACGTCAGTCATTTCAAAGTGGACA
>Ga0302293_10001730_pt1 | contig 10629 bp, 8 predicted proteins | sample III_Fen_N2_2_FD_198758 | JGI IMG/M metagenome (GOLD analysis project Ga0302293, IMG submission 198758) | Peat permafrost microbial communities from Stordalen Mire near Abisko, Sweden - III_Fen_N2_2 | ecosystem: Environmental > Terrestrial > Soil > Wetlands > Permafrost | place: Sweden: Abisko... | reverse complement strand
CCTCCTTCGTAAGTCCGGAATCAGTATCATCCTCGGTCGACGCAATCCCGAAATCAGCAAGTTTTACGTCACCTGTTTTCGAAATGAGGATATTCCCCGGCTTTATGTCCCGGTGTATAATTCCGTTATCGTGGGCGTATTTCAAACCCTTGCATGCGTCCAAAAAAATGGCCAAGGCCAATTCGCCCGACAGATATCGACGCTTTTTGATTAGCACGTCGAGAGACATACCGTCGACGTATTCCAGCACTATGTAATGAGAGCTGCCTTCCTTAAAGTAATCAAACAGGTGGACGATATGCGTATCGTTGCAATCGATCAGGATCTGGGCTTCTCTTTTAAATCTTTCGATTACGCCCGAGTTTCCGTGAATCATGAGTTTTTTTATGATTACGTATCGCTTAAGCGTCGGATGCACGGCTTTGAAAACGGCGCCCATTCCGCCTTTCGCCACTAGAGAAACGATTTTGTATTTGCCTATCGTTTCAGGTAATTCCGCCATATCATTTCTCCTTTGATCGTGATATTTCCCGAATATCTCTCGCAGAATCGAAAATGCGACCGGAAGGAACCAGCGTCACGTTTTTCATTTCCGGATTGTGTATTTGAATATACCTGCCGTTTGCCCTGCTTCCGAAACCGTTCTGTATCGGCCTATGACCTCCGAAATAGACGGCACCGGCGACCGAGGGTAAAAACATGCCGAGCATGCCCGATACGCTATCCGCGTCCGCATCTCCGTTGTCCGTCCACGTGAGGGAAAGAATAACGTCTGGCCGGAAACGCGCTTCTATGAGATCCGCCTCGGAATAGGGCCGCCGGGGTTCCGCATGGGATGCGATAAAATTTTCCCCGACCGCGATAAGCGGAAGGCGCTTTTCGAAAAGGGAATACATTTGGATAAATTCCTCGTCAAAAAATTTCAGCACGTATTCCTTGACCATCTCTCCTTCGAGCGCAAACTTTCGAAACGGATGATTTCCGTTTCCCTCTTCGTTAAGAATATTCTCGTGATTGCCCTTAAGAAAATGAACGTTATCCCTGAACGCGCACTTTACGCGCATGACCATTTCCATCAACCCGAAGCATTCGCGCATCTCGGCGTCCATTGCCTTATGCCTTGCGTAACCGTGATAATATTCCCGCAGCGCGTTATTCCAGCGCTGATACCCGCGGCGTTCCGAATGAAAGCCGTCGCCAAGGCAAACAAGCTGCATTTCGCCCGATTCAAGCGATTCAAGAACGGTACGGCCTTCGGATATCGAATACGCCATCGCGTCTTTGAAAAAATCCATGCGCGCGTGAAGATCAGGCAAAATCAGAGTCGGAATACCCGTTTTCAGGCGAACAAGACCGCCGCTTAATCGCGATGAATCAGGGGGACGAATAGTTTGATTCTCATGCTCGAGCACGGTAATCGTCCGCTCAAGCAAAATAAAATATTCATCCCGATCCGGCAGACTTTTCCGCTCGCAAACGGCGTCAAGCGTGCTTTGTAGCGGCATATTACTGAATGATAGTTTTGTTAACTTCGATAAATTCTTCCGTAACGGTTTGCGTGACCCGGGTAAGAAGCTCCGCATCGTCTTTAGCGTCAAGATTTTCCAGGCTTAGCGCGATTTTATAAACGGGAGAACTTTGCTGAATGGGTCCTTTGGAAAACGCGACGGCTGTGTCGATTTCGACGTCCGAAGACAGAACGGATTTTGCCTCAACGGCGGATTTCGGGACATCGGTCCTGAGTCCTATCGACGAATATTCCACTCGTCGCTTTCCGTCGACCAGTGGCCCAATGTTCAGAAGAGAACCGGAGTATGTCAGTACGAGAGCGCCTTTGGGTTCATCGAGCGAAAAATACGTAACCTCTTCAAGGCTATTCCCGGCAATTGCATCCTCAAAGCAATCTTTTTTTTCTACCCATGCGGTTGCGAGCAACTCATAAGTCTCGTCGCTGATAGGCATACCCGAGGTTTTCGCGATCAGCTTCACATGGCTCTGGATGATTTCGGATAAAGAATCGAAAGTTTCCATTTAAAATCTCCTGTATGGTGTACAATATACGCACAGATTGCAAAGTGTCGTATAAATTCGATTACAATCGCGAAAGGGGTAGACAAATGTCCGAAAGCACCTTCGAGGGATTACCGGAGGAAATCAGAAAACAAATTGATTTTCTCACAAAAGACGCGATTGAGCGGGAACGATACGCCGTTGCGTGGAAACAAAAATACGAGCTATTTGAGGCCCAAATACATAATGTTGGGATGATATGCGTCGAAAGTCTTGCGCCGACGGACGCGCGGGGAGCAATACTGCTCACCTGGTCAGGTTCGCTTATCAGTCTTTTTCCCTCTACGAAGGGAAAGTTCAGGCTGGAATACGCCTCGGTTAAATTTCGCGACGACGTTCCGGACTTTGCGCATGCCACGGACGCAACGCGCGCAAACGCGATCGAACAGGACAAAAGCGCGACGTTCGAGAATTGCGCGCTCACTCACAGTTCCGCCGTATACCGGATTGCGGTCTGCGGAGAAGGAACAAAAAGCGGCGAACAGGAGCAGATAATCAGAGAAGCATCGATATACCTCACAAACGGTTTTGTTAAAATAAACAAAACGCTCTCAACCCTGAAAGGTATCGACCTAGACCAGTTTTCCCAGAAAGCGATGATCAACTATGTCGCTAAAAAAAATAATGTGACACAGGCAGCGGCCCGCTCGATAATTGACGACTATCTTTCTACGGCCGAGTCGGGCGCGCTTCTGGGCGAACGAGTGCCAATAGGAAAGATCGGTACGATTTCCCTTAAACTTCAGAAATCGAAAAAGGCCCGCGTGATGAAAAACATCTCGACCGGCAACGACATTGTCGTTCCGGCAAAACCGGCGCGATACGGTCCCAAATTCATTTTTTCCAAAAGCCTGAAAGAAAAAAGCTCGCTTGTCGCGGCAAAGGAAGAACAATAGCACGCAAGGGGACAGACACCGATTTTTTATCAAAGTGCCGTCCGGTAAAAAAAACCGGACGGCTTTTTTTAAAATCTCCTTTCAAATGTCCACGAGACCGGACCAAAGCGGGAAAGCCAAAACGAGCGCGCCTCGGGATTGTGCGTTTCGCAGTCTACGGAAATCAGCGAGTAGCCTCGCATGACGCCTTCGGTAACGAGCGCGCGAAGAAGGGACGAAGCGACGTTCATACCACGCGCAAAATGTTCGACGTAAAGGCCGCAGACGGCAAGCGTCGCCGTGTCGTGCACAAACCAGCTCACGTCGAAGTGCGGCGGGTCCGCTTTTACGAAACCAACCAGCCCTTCGGCCGACTCTGCGACGAACGTGACAGTATCGGGATCGGCAAGCCATTCTACCCACCCGTCGACGGTATCTCCTCGTGTGTCGGACATGAGCACGGGAGGGTCGCTGATGTGCCTGGCAAGGCTTGCGTCGAGCGCGGACAGGGCGAGCGCGCCGCTTCCGAGATTACGGTAGTTCTCGATTTTGAACCATCCTATAAAAGCCCTGACAGTTTCCCCGTCTTCAAGGCCGTAGACCCGCCCCTCGCGGGTCATCCATTCAATGCGCGGGATAAAGTCTTCGATCTTTTTTTCCGGCATCCACCGATGCAGATCGCGAAGGCGACGATAATTTTCGAAAGCTATTGCGGATACCCGCGCAACATGCGCGGCGTCGCTTATGAGTATCGTATTCACGGACAACTCCTATGGTTGACCGTTCCTTATGAAATGATTGTTTTTTTGTGCGGCATGGTCAGAAGGCGGGTCTCGCGTCGGGAACGGTCAGTCGACCTGACTCGGATTTCCGTGCCGATAGATAAATACTGTTCGCATGTCAACCTCCAGAAGCGGTGAAAGAAGATACCAGACGATACACCCTGTCGGCGTCCTTGCGCAAGCAGTAGGGATCTGGGCAAGCAGGTGGACAGGCACCATTCATCCATACGGGTTCGGAAAACTGGCCCGGTAGTCGATCGGGGAAAGCGAATGTAGTTTTTTAAAGTCGCGTTCGAAAGCCGAGATGCGCGAATAACCGCTGCGAATGGCAATATCGTCCGGGGGAAGCATGGTGTTCCGCATGAGGTTTGCGGCGACGATGAGGCGGATATTCCGAAGATAGCTCGCGGGGCTCATGCCGGATAGGCGCTTGAAATAAATATAAAAAAGGATCGGCCCAAACGATGCGGAAGATTCATGGACTTTAAATCGCGGATCAGAATAGCGGAGAAGCATCGTTCGGACGGCTTCTTCGACGATGGGATTACCGCGCGGCAGGGGAAGATCCTGGACGCCGTCGCCTTCGAACGCATAAAGGCGTTGTAATAACATCAGGATTTCCAGAAAATACGAGCGGCCCCGGCATGGCCAGGTATCGTTCGGCTGCAGAGTAAACTGGTCGCGCAGGCCGGCATACATCCCGGTAAGGCGCTCGAGTAAAAACTGATTTACTGAAAGATGAAAGGGATTGCTGATTTCGCCCTGCTTGAACGGCTTGATCAACAGGCGTTCCGCCAAAAAAGTTTCCTGCTTCTCTTCGTCATCCATAGCGTCCGGAGCGATGACCTCCTCGGAAAAGAGTCCGTTGTTTATTACTTTGGGCACGAAAAAAATACTGAAGCCCTTCGCCTCGGCCAGCTCAAGTTTTTTCATGGGATTGCTGTAGCTTAGGCAAAGAACCTGAGGCGGCAGTAGCGCGTGATGCTCCTTACCGTCGGTAAGCACGATGCTTCCCTCCGTCACGAGTATCACTTGATAGATATCCTCGCCATGAGCATCAGGAAGGATGGCGGGCTCATCCGAAGTCTTTATGCCGAATTGCGCGCCGGGATAAATTTCCCGGCCAATCGTTACTATGCTTTCCATACGAACCAGTATTGCGCCCGGAACGGCCGATTGTCAAGTTTTGCCCGCCCGTGTTATTCTTCATCTATGATTTTTTTTCAAGCACTGTCCGTTTTTCTTTTTTTTATCGCCCTTGCACTTGCGTTTTCACTCGTACGCGAGAAAAAAACCTCACGCGGTAAAATCGATGCGATCATTCGAAACGCGACCGCTCAAACGCTTGACGCCGAGCGCAGAAACCGGCTGACGCTGAACATCAGCTCCACGGTCGGTTCGGTAGTCCTGATAAAAGCAATGATTCCTCAAATTCTCGATTTACTCTCCGATCACTTCAAGCCGGCCGAGGTTCGCCTTGTGGACTGTCTCGGAAAAAACGAATACTGCGTACTGTTTCCGAATAACAAGGAAGAAAAAATATCCGGCAAGCGCGGGATACTTGAAATGTGCGGTACGAGCGGGTTTTTACCGCCCGGCAATCCCCTTACGCCTTTGCTTGCGTTTAAAAGCGAGAACCAGGCTTTTCAGTACAATCTTCCAATCATCAGCGATGACAGGTTCTCCGGGAATCTTGTTCTTGCGAACAGGGAACGGCTCAACGCCGTGGATCAGCGATTTCTGGGAAACCTCGTCCCCGTACTGACGGCCGCATTGCGAAACAAGCGGATGGCCGATCGATTCGACAGCGCCGTCGACTGGCGCGTCCGCGATCACCTTATGGCAGGCTCAAAGAGGCCCGCAGGCGAGCTTCGCGAAGCAGGAATACTCTTCGTCGATATAGTCGGCTTCACGACCCAGGCAGAAAACCTTCCTCCGGAAAAAATCGTCTCCTTTCTCAACGAGTTTTTTTCGCGCTGTCAGGAATGCGTAAACCGCAATAATGGATTGATTAACAAATTTCTCGGCGACGGCTTTATGGCCATTTTCGGCGCTCCGAGGGATGACCCGGATTATGCGATAAGTTTGCTGGAAACGGGAATAAGCATACTTGAGGAAGCAGTGAAACTCGCCGAAGTCGCAAGGTCATACGGCATGTCAAACTTTACGGTATCATTAGGCGGAGAGACGGGCAATGTGTTGGCCGGGACGGTTGGCTCCGCGGACCGCATGGAATATACGCTCATCGGAGATACGGTAAACGTGGCGTCCCGGCTCGAAGGCCTCACGCGGTTTTTTGGCGTTCGTTTTCTCGCGGGAGAGGCCTTGCGAAAAAAAGCCGACGGATGGTATTTCAGGAATCTTGGGCGCATCAAACCGAAGGGAAAGGCGAATGCGCTGAATATTTTCGAGGTGCTTGGGCCGAGGGATTCTATTTCGCAGGAAAAAATTGACGAGATAGCGCGGTTCGAAAAAGCACTGAGTCTATATAAGGCGTGTCATTTCAGGGAAGCGCTCGATGCATGGACGACAGAAAGAGAAGATCCCGCGGTAAAATGGTACCGTGCAAGGGCGAATGAAAATATTCTGAATCCTCCAGCGGAAAACTGGGACGGCTCGGAAATTTTCAGGAGCAAATAAAAAAAAGCAGGTTAGCTCCACACCGATTATTCTTTGTACTTCAGGACAAAACTCTCATTTCTATCTTGAAAATTTCCGGTCAAGGTAAGTATCTCCGCGTTTCTTGAAAGGTACACCTGAAAATATTCATTCCTGTTTTTTAACACCGAAATTTCGTTTCTTTCCCATGTTACTCCGCCGTCAATGGTTGTTAAAGTGCATATTGACGCGTCCTGTTTCACAAAGACGATTCTTCCTTTTTGCGTATCCGTAAATCTCACCGCAGCCCGTATATGAGTTCCGCTGAAAAGCATTTCGCCTTCAGTTAACCCGATTGAGGATGAAGTCCAGGTTTTCCCAAAATCATCAGTTCGATAAAGCGTTCCTTTGGAATCGAGCAAATAGCCTTCGCTTTGGGTACGAAGAGAAATGGCGGCAATACGCATATCATTTGCGGGGAGACTTATCTGCTGAAATGTTTTTCCTCTGTCAATCGTCGATAATACATTGAACGAGGTTGCTATCCAGCCGATGTCTGTACTATAAAATGCGATGTAGGGCAGACATTGAATCGCAGAAGCCGTATTCCAGGAACGACCGCCATTAAGCGTATATTTCAGGCCCCCATTGCCATTATTCCACACAACATTTCCGTTTACGATATCCAAACCAAAACGGCAAAAAACTTCTCCTCCTTTCGCCTTAATCCAGGTTTTTCCGCCATCTTTCGTAAACCTTGAATCATCATCCGGTCCAGTAGCTATTCCAAATTTTTCAGTTTCAAATCCCGCGATATTAACGAACATGATATAATCGAGAGGAGTTATTTCACCGGAATATTTTTCTGCGTAATAATAGTTAATATGCCGTATCAGTTTCCAGTTTCCGAAATCAGCTTGTTTAATCGAATCGTTGATAAATTCATCCTTGGTGCCAATATATCCGGGGGTCGTTATCCGCGTTGGGTCGATTTCGGGAACGGAATTATGGGAGCATAATAAAAATAAAAACAACAATGGTATTAGATATACAGTAGATTGCAATACTTTTTTCATCGCAGTGTTACACTGACCAATATGACACATAGAAACAGTATATTAGTGTTTGCTTAAATGAAAAAGCGGTTATAGCGGAAATACTTTGGGAAATAGAACTGAATAATTGCAGAAGTATTTAGGGATATATCCGTCTTTCTATATATTCCATGCTATAATTCATTTAAAATAACCGTTATTAAGGATTTGTGCATATGGTTTGGGGAATTGACGTAGAGGGAAGACCCATGGATTTCGCTCCATGGACAATAAACGGAGAAGGAGAATATAGAACTCCGACTAAAAATGAAATCGATTCCGTATACGGCATTAGCGGTTCGGCGATCGCCGAAACCCTGGAATATTTCGAGGTTTGCGACGGGGATACTGAACGACTGGTGACGATGCTTAACGCTCACATCAATGACCAATCTTTTAAAATCACAAGAACTGATCTACTCAACGCAGAACGCTGGTACACGAACGAGTATTATTTTTATTTCATCATGTTTACCAAGATAATTATCGGACGATATGATTTTCATTTTGGCGAGGGAAAGGACAAGCAGCTTTCACGATATCACCGAAAGTTTGAACAGGGTTTTCTTAATTGTATTCCTTATGGACAGGGAGATGAAGATACATCTAATTCTGTGCCTTTTACCTTTTATACTTATTTTATCAAGAAGTTGCCGCATTTTTCCGACTTTCTCGAATGGGCCGAGATTCTTTGCGCCGAAAAACTTGTTTCGAGCTATAAGACCGTTGTTTTCCCCGCTGAAAATATTTGGATAAACAGTGAATTAATGTGCTTTCTGTATGACTTCACAAAAATTCTTTCTAATTGCAATGATATCTTTCAAATTTTGTTTGATAGCTACACTTACTATCGTTATAAATCCTTTATGTTCGTGCCCCGATTTTACTTACCGATTGCGATCGAAAAACAGGTTAATTGCACCACCGATGTATACAAGATTCATGTTACAAATAACTCGAATGGTTTACTAATTAATTTTGGTTGGAGAGATATTTATCAAAAGGAAAAATTTTCTATTTTCAGCAAGTCGGTTTTGGAAAATTCAAATGCGGTGGTGGTGAGCGGCCTTCTTCTCGGCATGCAGGATTGCTTCAAATTAACCTATATACCGACATATCGGATATTTACGGAGCTATCGGAATGGAATATCACTTTTCAAATAAATCTTCCTCGACCCCATTTTGTCAAAAGAATGGGATTTGGCTTTATTGCGCTTGGCTTTGTTCCCTTGCTTGCCTACATGTTGCGAAATTCTGACCAGATATTTTTACTTTTGGAAGGAGTCGCTACCTTATTGGCTTTTTTATCGTGCCAAGCCATTTATCAGGTTTTTGTAGAACGGGGTAATATTGCGCTTTTGAAAGAACACAATGAAAACAACTCGAAGGAAAAAGAGAAATCATTTGCCGAGTTGAAGACGATGTCCGATGAGCTCATCCTGGAGAAAAAACATCTCGAAGAAAAAGTACGTCTACGTACCGCAGAAATAGAGACCACCAACCAAAAACTCCGCGATTTCGACAAGACAAAGACTGATTTTTTTTACAACGTAAGCCATGAACTGCGGACTCCGCTTACTCTGATAAAAGCACCGCTTGAAGCGATGCGAAGCGGGCTATATGGAAAAACGATAGATTTTAACTCCTCCTCGTTTAATATGATCCTGCGGAACGTTGATCGGCTTAACGAGCAGGTTAATATGCTTTTGGATTTTGCCCGCATTGACCAAAAAAGAATCAATCCCGAACTGGTTGCCGTCGATCTCGTCGAACTCTGCGGTTACCTTGCTTCTGAACTGCATCCTCGTGCCCTGATGGCCGAAATAGCACTTGAAATAGTTTTTCCGAATATACCTGTCGTCGCCCTGATAAACATCAAGCTTTTTGAACGGGTCTTTTTCAATTTGGGATTAAACGCGTTGAAGTTCACTCCGCAGGGCGGAAATCTGAAAATTGAAATACTCTATGATGAAGACTTCGTAAAGCTTGTCTTTCAAGATTCTGGTATAGGAATCCAGGAAGATAAACTCGACTATATTTTTGAGCGCTTTGTTCAGTTGGACGCTTCCAGTACTCGCCGCTATGAAGGGACGGGACTCGGTCTCGCCCTGGTTAAGGAAGCGTGCGAGATATTCGATGCGACGATTGATGTTACAAGTGAAGTCGGGAAAGGCTCCCGCTTTACCGTAAGTTTGAAACAAACGAAAGAGGTTCCTGATTCACTTTCGGATTTTTTTATATTTCCCCGCGAGCGGTATCAACCGCCTATATCTGCGAGCGTGAATGGTAAAATGAAAGACAAAATCAATCGCGAAGAACTTAAATGCGTTTCGGAAAAGAAATCCGGATCAAAACCGCAGGCCACAATTCTTTTGGTTGAAGATACCGAGGATATGCGTAATTTCCTGAAAGATTTTTTAAGCGCGGAATATCGGGTGCTGGAGGCGGCCAACGGGCAAGAAGCCTATGAGTTGTATCAGGCCCATGACGAGATTGAACTTGTTATAACCGATATTATGATGCCCTTAATGGACGGCCGCCAGCTGCACCGAAAGATTTCCGAGGACGCTGATTTCAGGCACATTCCTTTTTTATTTATAACCGCACGGGCTTCTCCTGATGAAAAAATCGACGCGCTTAGTATGGGCGCAATCGATTATATTTATAAACCGTTCCAAATCGAAGAAGTTTTGTCAAAAACCAGTTCGCTTCTTTCGTTAATGGACGGCCATTCTTCCTATCTTCAAAAAGAAATGGAACTCAGAATCAGCAATGCAATTCGGGGGAACGTTCCACAACTAACCACACAAAAAAGTCTGGATTCGTTCGCCTTCACCAAACGGGAGTTGGAAGTGGCTCGTTTGCTTATCGAGGGGAGGCGCAATAAAGAAATTGCGGAAATACTCAAACTCTCCGAGCACACCGTATCGCACCATATAGAAGCTATTTTTAAAAAAAGCGGCAAGAGTAATCGGCTCGAATTCATTAATATCGTCAAATAGCCATATAGGCAGTTTTGCCCATAAAATGGGTAGTTATTCCCTCTTTCGTTTATTCAAAAATTGGTCCAGAATACCTCTATACTTATTCCGTATAAGGAATTGAAATATTAGGAGAATAAAGTGAAACGAAAAATTATCGGGTTGTGCATCGCAATGATCGCTTTGTTTATAACCGGTTGCGCCAATCCCGCAACCAATACTCCGGCTG
>Ga0302293_10001729_pt1 | contig 10631 bp, 10 predicted proteins | sample III_Fen_N2_2_FD_198758 | JGI IMG/M metagenome (GOLD analysis project Ga0302293, IMG submission 198758) | Peat permafrost microbial communities from Stordalen Mire near Abisko, Sweden - III_Fen_N2_2 | ecosystem: Environmental > Terrestrial > Soil > Wetlands > Permafrost | place: Sweden: Abisko... | reverse complement strand
CTTCCTTCATCTGGGCTTCAGACAAAACGGGAGTTAAAATGAAAACGGTTTCGTAATTGTTCATAATAGAACTGATTAATTAATTGATTTTAAATGCACTGTCACACAAAGGTTTGACCATCGGGCCGCTTTTGTAAAAACAGAGGCGCGAAGGTAAGAATAATATTGGAAACAGCCAAATAATTTATTCGGGCACTACCAATTTATATCCTTTGCCGTGGATGTTCATGATCTGGATGGTGGGATCGTCCTTGAGGTGCTTGCGCAGCTTGGTGATGTACACGTCCATGCTGCGGGCGTTGAAGTAGGTGTTTTCCTCCCAGATGGTCATCAGGGCATAGTTGCGTTCCAGGATTTGGTTCTGGTGGCTGCACAACAGGGTGAGCAGTTCGCATTCCTTAGTGGTGAGGCGCGTTTCTCTGCCCTCGAAGCTGAGAATCTGTTTAGGGGTGTCGAAGCTGAACTTACCGACCTGATAGAATGTCACTTCCTTGGATTTCTTCCCCTTGACGCGGCGATTGATGGCTTCGATGCGGAACAACAGTTCTTCCATGCTGAAGGGCTTGGTGATGTAGTCGTCCGCTCCAAGCTTGAAACCGTTGAGGATGTCTTCCTTCAGGTTTTTAGCCGTCAGGAAAATGATGGGCACTTCCGAATTCATCGCACGAATGTCTGCAGCAAGTGTGAAACCGTCTTTTTTCGGCATCATCACGTCCAACACACATAGGTCGTATTTCGCTTTCTGAAAAGCTTTATAACCCTTTTCGCCGTCGCTCATGAGATCGGTCACAATTCCTTTGGCCTGTAAATACTCGCGCAACAGCATACCTAAGTTCTCGTCGTCTTCGCACAGCAGGATGTGCATCTTTTCTTCCGTCATAACTCGTTTTTTATAAGTGGTAAAATTATTATGAATTTTGTTCCGTTGTTGAATTCGCTTTCCGCGCGAATCGAGCCGTTGTGGTTTTCCACGATTTTGCGGACGTAGGCCAAGCCGAGGCCGAAACCTTTGACATTGTGCACATTACCCGTTGGGACACGGTAAAAGCGGTCGAATACTTTCTTGAGGTGTTCTTTCTTGATGCCCACGCCGTTGTCTTCGATGGAAATCAGGATGTTGTCTTTTTCGTTCCAGGTGCGAACCTTCAGTACTAAATTACGTTCACTGCGGTATTTCACGGCGTTGTCCAGCAAATTGAAGAATACGTTGGTCAAATGCATTTCGTCGGCTGTGGTTTCAGCATCTTTGGCCTGGAGGTCGAGTTCCATCGTTCCGTCAAAGTTTTCAACCTTGAGACGGAATGTGGCCACGACGGTTTCCAGCATGTCGTTCACATCCACTTCCTTAAAGGTGAGATTGGATCGGTCGCGCTCAAAAAGGGAAACCTGCAGTACCTTTTCAACCTGAAAACTCAGCCGTTTGGTTTCATCGACAATGACGCCTGAAATGTGTTTCAGCATTTCGGGGGTCTTGCCTACATCGCCGTCCTTGAGCATTTGTGCCGCTAAGGAAATGGTGGAAATTGGCGTCTTGAGTTCGTGTGTCATGTTGTTGACGAAGTCATTCTTCATATCGTTCAGTTTCTTTTGACGGAAAATGACGAGGATGGTGAAGCCGAACACGACAAGCAAGACCACGGAAAACAAGAGGGAAGGCAGGTAAATACGCAGGGAATCAAAGATATAATCCTCGCGGGTGGGGAAATACAAATGCAGGTTGCCGGTCTGAACGCCCGGATCATTCGGAAACAATGGTTCCTTATAATGGGACCGCCCTTCTTCATGCATGTGGCGGCTCCGATACACTTCATGTTCGTTCTTGTCGGTTACCCTAAAATAGAAGGGAATGTTGGTAAGGCCGTTGTTACTCAGTTCCACCGCCAGGTAATGCTCCAAATTGCTGAAGTCGATGCGTTGTTCGATGGGGGCATTGTTGGCTTCGTACAGAATGCGTTGAATGACATCTTCCATCATCCCTTTCTGCGCCAAGTAGCGTTCACGGAGGTCTTCCTGCATCTTACGGGAAGTTCGGGTTAGTGTATTCTTGCCATGACTCATGGAAATGAACACTTGTGGGCTGTTCTGTGAAAGTGATGTAGATTCATCGTACTCCAGCACAGAGGAAAAAGTGGAGACGCCACCGATGGAATGAAGGGTCGTTGTTTGTTTTTTGGTAACAGATTTGTTGGTTGGCAGGGTGAAGTCCGTTTTTTCTCTTTCGCCCATGTCCTCTGCCAAATATCGGGCCGTTTCATCGAGTTCCAGATTTCGGATCACCTGTGACAGACTGCGTTGAACGGCTTCGTCGAATTGCTCTGCCCGCATCTTGCCCAACGTGCGTATGTAGGAGAACTGCAACGTCAGTAAACTGGCGAATGTCAGTACCATAACAGCAATCAATACCCAAATGGTCGATTTCTTCATAGGGCAAAAATAGATTCTAATTTTAACATTTCGGCCGGTTTTTAATATATTAACCCAGCAAGCAACACTTATTAACAATTGTTTTATAGACCATAAAAATAAAAATGGAAAGTATATGTTTAATTAGTAAATTGCCATCATCAATTCGAACTACTAAAACAGGTCCTAATTTGTTGGTAAAAAACGAATATGCATGCGGCATAATTGAATGAATTAATGTAAATAAGCGAATTATAAATCAACAACCTTTTTAACTTTGAGACTATGAAATCAACAACAGAATTACGCGAATACAGCAATCCGGAAGTCACAAAGGTTCATATGGACAACGAAATTTCATTAACCTTGAGCTCAGATGATGATGAAAATACAAATGCCGGAAGTTCCAAAATCATTGCCCCTATTAAGCAAGATCCGTTTAAAACAAATTTAGCTTAAATTCCACAGTCACTCTCTATGACTAATGCCCTAAAAGTTTCTCGCAAAACTTTTAGGGCATTAGTATATTGGTTAAGATCGAAATCTTGAGTTTCGACGATTTCGGGGCTTAATTCATTTAAATGCTTGGTCCAGGCTCAAGTTTAGCAAAAGCACATTTACTCTTGTTTGTCCTAAACAAAAGAGTTGAGGTCCTTGTGTCTGCGCTGCTACGAGCTGTATCAATTGTCGTTTTTTGGCAGAATTCAAATGGCGGGCTACTGCAATTCTATTGACCTGGAGAAGCGCTGCCTCCGGCGAAATGTGCGGATCCAAACCACTTGCCGAGGCAAAGAGCATTTCGGAAGGGACAACCGTATTGTTTCCAAGATTGTTAAATGTTAGGAACTGTTTTTTTCGAGCCTCTACTTGCACTTTAAGTTTGATGCTTGTCAATCCAAGATTGGAGCCTCCAGAAGGCATGGTTTGGTAAGCGATTGCAGATGGCCTGGGTGTAAAATAAGCGGTGCTATCGAAAGATTGGCCGAGCAGTTCGCTACCGATTACTTTTTTATTTATAACAATCAAGCTACCGTTGGCCTTAGACGGAAAAGCAAGTTGTGCAATGCCTGTCACCACAAGCGGGTAGATGATTCCGGTCAATACCGTGAAGAACAAGAATATTTTGAGTGAAGTCGTTAACGTTTTCATTCGTTTTATAAGTTTAAGAGCATGTCAATGATTTTAATTCCGACAAATGGAGCGATAAGTCCACCAAGTCCGTAAATAAGCAGGTTTCTGGTCAAGATGGTATTGGCTGAAACGGGCTTGTATTTAACGCCTTTCAAGGCTAAAGGAACCAGTGCGATGATGATGAGCGCGTTGAAAATGATGGCACTCAGAATGGCACTTTGCGGTGAACCCAAACCCATGATGTTGAGTGCTGAAAGCGGCCCGACACCGTTTCCGCCTGAATAAAGTGAAAGGGCGATGGCAGGGATGATGGCGAAGTATTTGGCCACATCGTTCGCTATGCTGAAGGTCGTCAAGGCACCGCGGGTCATCAGCAGTTGCTTGCCGACTTCCACGACTTCAATGAGTTTGGTTGGATTGCTGTCCAGGTCCACCATATTACCGGCTTCTCGGGCAGCCTGTGTGCCTGAATTCATGGCAATACCGATATCGGCCTGGGCAAGTGCGGGAGCGTCGTTGGTTCCGTCACCGATCATACCGACCAGGTGTCCGTTGGCTTGTTCGTCGCGGATGCGTTGGAGCTTGTCTTCGGGTTTGGCTTCGGCCATGAAGTCGTCGACCCCGGCTTCGGCAGCGATGGCAGCGGCGGTCAAGGCATTGTCACCAGTAATCATCACGGTCTTGATGCCCATCTTGCGCAATTCTTCGAAACGCTGGCGGATGCCGCCTTTGACGATGTCTTTGAGGTGAATGACACCCATTACTTTGTTGTCTTCGGCTACGACCAATGGTGTGGCGCCTTTTCTGGCAAGGTCTGAAACGATGTCGTTCACCATCGGCGGGTAGTAGCCGTTGTTATTTTCCACAAATACCCGGATGGCTTCCGAAGAACCTTTCCGTATTTGGTGGCTCAGACCCTGGGCATCGGTGAATTCGACCCCACTCATTTTGGTTTGAGCGGTGAACGGAATAAATGTGGCCTGAAGTGTATGAACATCCCGACCGCGGATGTTGAATTTTTCCTTGGCCAAAATAACGATGGAACGTCCTTCCGGTGTTTCATCCGACAGGGATGAGAATTGAGCGGCATCGGCGAGTTGCTCTACTGTCACGCCTTCAGCAGGGATGAAATCGGTGGCCATGCGGTTGCCTAAGGTGATGGTTCCGGTTTTATCGAGCAGGAGCACATCCACGTCGCCGGCTGCTTCGATGGCGCGACCGCTCGTGGCGATGACGTTGCGTTGCAGCAGCCTGTCCATGCCACTGATGCCGATGGCGCTCAACAGACCTCCGATGGTGGTGGGAATCAGGCATACCAGCAAGGCAATGAGCACGGGAAGTGTTAGATTGTGGTTAGCTGGAAGACCTGAGGCTGAAAGGCTGTATCCGAAGAAAGCTGGGAGCGTGACCACCGCCAACAGAAAAACGATGGACAGGCCTGACAGCAATATGGAAAGAGCGATTTCATTGGGTGTTTTTTGACGCTTGGCCCCTTCCACCAGGGCAATCATACGGTCGATGAACGTATTGCCCTGCTCGCTGGTGATGCGAATCAGGATTCGGTCGCTGATGACTTTGGTGCCACCAGTTACGGCTGAGCGGTCACCGCCGCTTTCGCGGATGACTGGAGCCGATTCGCCCGTGATGGCCGATTCATCGACGCTGGCAATGCCTTCGATCACTTCACCGTCGGAGGGAATGACGTCGCCGGTTTCACAAACGACCACGTCTCCTTTTTTAAGTTCGGTTGCCGAAACAGACGACTCGTGAGACCCATCCCATTTCCGGGCTTGTGTCTGCGTTTTGTTTTTGCGAAGACTGTCCGCTTGCGCTTTACCACGCCCTTCGGCTATGGCTTCAGAGAAATTGGCGAAAAGCACCGTGAACCAGAGCCACATGGCTATTTGGAAATTGAAGGAAGAAAAGGTTCCGTTATAGATGTCTCCGAACACCACCAACGTAGTCAGTAGGGCTCCAATGCCAACCATAAAGATCACTGGATTCTTGATCAACATGGCAGGATTCAGCTTTTTGAAGCTGCCTTTTGCGGCCTCTAACAGGATTTTCTTATTAAAGAAGCTCGTATTTTTTTGTTTTGCACTCATTTCAATCTGAATTTAAAAAGTTACTCCGGCATTCATCAACAGGTGTTCCATGATGGGTCCCAAGGACAAAGCAGGGAAGAACGTCAAACCGCCAACAATCAGGATTACAGCTATTAAAAGGCCTATAAACAGAACATTATCAGTTCGGAAGGTACCAGAAGAATCCGGGGTGATATTTTTCTTAGCCATATTTCCAGCAATGGCTAAAACGGGTATGATGACTCCAAACCGTCCGATCAGCATGCCCAATCCCAACATTAAGTTGTAAAAAAGGGTATTGGCATTAAGCCCTGCAAAAGCGCTTCCGTTGTTTCCGGCTGCAGAGGAGAAGGCATACAGAATCTCGGAGAACCCGTGTGGGCCTGCATTGTTGAGACTGGACAAACCGACACTGGTCACCGAGGCCACTGCGGTGAATATCAGTATGACAAAACTGGGTGCCAGCACGGCAATGATGGCCATCTGAACCTCAAAGGCTTCTACCTTTTTGCCCAGGTATTCCGGCGAACGTCCTACCATAAGGCCTGCGATAAAGACGGTTAGGATGATGAAAATAACCATTCCGTATAGCCCTGCGCCTACGCCACCGAAAATAACCTCACCCAACATGAGGTTGATCATGGCAATCATTCCGGCAAGCGGTGAAAGACTGTCGTGCATGGCATTAACAGAACCATTGGAGGCGGCTGTTGTAACGGTGGACCACATCACACTGTTGGTGATGCCAAGCCTGGCTTCCTTTCCCTCCATCAATGGAAGATGTCCGAAAACGCTGCTCGTTCCGTATTCTGAAATCAAGGAGAACGTCAGACCGACCACAAGCAAAACAAGCATGGTCATGAAAACCGTCCAACCTTGTTTGCTGGAGCCTACCATCTTTCCATAGGTAAAGGTCAACGCTGCAGGAATCAACAAAATGGCAAGCAATTCCAGAAAATTACTGAAAGGTGTCGGGTTCTCAAACGGATGTGCGCTGTTGGCATTAAAGAAACCGCCGCCGTTGGTACCCAATTGCTTGATGGCAATCTGTGAGGCTACGGGGCCTCCAGGAATCACTTGCTGAACGCCTTCCACCGTTTGAGCCGTTGTTGGGGCGTTAAAGTTTTGAATGACACCCTGCCCAACCAATACAATGGAAAACAGGATGGAAAGAGGTAGCAATACATAAAGTGTGGAACGCGTCAAATCCGTCCAAAAATTACCGAGCAAAACCGTCGTTTTCCTGGACAACCCCCGAATGAGCGCCAACAAAACGGCAATACCCGTCGCTGCACTGACGAAGTTCTGCACCGTCAGCGCAACCATTTGCACCAGATAACTCATCGTCGTTTCACCTGCATAACCCTGCCAATTGGTATTGGTCATGAAGCTTACTGCGGTATTGAACGCCGAATGCCAGGTCACATTGGCCAAGCCAGCCGGATTCAGCGGCAGCCAAACCTGAGTGAGCTGAATCAAGAATACGAACAAGAAACCGATCAGGTTAAAAGTAAGCAATTGGATCATATATGTTTTCCAATTGGTCTCTACTTTGCTGTTCACACCTGCAAACCGGTAGGTCAACGTTTCCAGCCAGCCTAGTACCGGTTGCATGAAATGCTTCTCACCGGTGAAGACTTTTTTCATATAACCGCCCAACAATGGGGTTAGAGCGATCAAAAAAGCCAGAAAAAGAATGATCTGAATAAAATCGAATGTTGTCATTGAGTCGAAAATTAGTTTTTCTTTTGAATCCTTGATTTTGTCACTTGGAGCGCCTCATAGTATTCATCCAATTTCAGAAGCGTGCCAATCAACCAGCTTACTGCGAAAATAAGTATTATTCCGCCAAAAAATTCGAGGATGAACAAGAAGGTTTCCATACTGTCAAAACTTTTCAGGTTTAATTAATGAATACAGTAAATAGAAGAGAATCAGTAGTGCGATTACTGCACCGATGATGTATCCTGTCGAAAGTGTTATTGAAGCATCCATGATTTGTTGTTTTTAGACAATACAAAGGTATGTTGACACGAATAATTGTCTTGTGAGGAATGCAGGCAGTCGTATAAGGGTTTTATAAATATTTCCGTCAAAGCCTTTCCCAAGTGTCGTTTCTTTCGTATAATGATTACTTTTGCGTGTAAACCAATGGACAGATGCCTATGATTGAGAACCTTCGACCAAACCCGGATGAGATTCTAAAAACCATTCAAATGGAAGAGGAAAAAATCCGGAAGGGCAGTTTACGCGTGTTTTTAGGCATGTGCGCAGGCTCCGGGAAGACGTATGCCATGCTGAAAGCCGCACATGTTGCCATGTCCGAAGGCATCGACATCGTGGCAGGCTATGTTGAAACACATGGACGAAAGGAAACGGTGGAATTGCTGAATGGGTTGGAACTCATACCCAGGCAGAAACGCAACTACCGGGATGTCGTTCTTGAAGAAATGGACCTCGATGCCATTCTAGCCCGTCATCCAAAAGTGGTGCTGGTGGATGAACTGGCTCACACCAATGTGCCAGAAAGTCGTCACATCAAGCGGTATCAGGATGTGGAAGAAATCCTGAACCGAGGCATCAATGTTTATACGACCCTGAATGTGCAGCATTTGGAAAGTCGTACCGAAACCGTCGCGGAAATAACGGGAGTTCGCATCCATGAAACCGTTCCGGATTCCTTTCTGCAATATGCAGAATTCGACTTGATCGACATTTCTCCGGACGAATTGTTGAAACGTATGGCCGAGGGCAAAGTTTATGTGCCTGACAAGGCGCAAAATGCCATGTCCAACTTTTTCCGAAAAGGGAACCTGCATGCCCTTCGGGAAATCGCCCTTCGCTTCACGGCTGAACGCGTGGACATAGACCTGATGGATTACATGCATGCCAAAAACATCATGTCCACCTGGAAAACTACGGAAAAACTCTTGGTGGCAGTCGGCCCGAGTCCGGCTTCCCAACGACTCATCCGATGGACCCGTCGAATGGCTTACAACCTGGGCGCTCAATGGATAGCCGTAAGTATTGATTTGGGCGAGGTTCTCACCACCAAGCATCGCGAAGGGCTCATTAAAAATCAGGAACTTGCCAGGGAACTTGGTGCCAAAATCCTTCAAATTTCCGATAGCGATATTGTTACTGGCCTCTTGAAAGTCGCCATCCAGTATAACGTCACTCAAATTGTCATTGGCAAGTCCAACGAGCACCCGTTGCGGAACTACCTGAATGGAGGAAGCATCGTGGACCGTTTGCTTAAAAACAGTCAGAACATTGACATTTATGTGGTTAAAGATGATCAGGGTAGCAAATCCACCCATTCATTCTGGAAAAACAACGAAAAAAAGAATTCCTGGAAAGAGTATTTATATGCTGCCGTTGTTATTGTCGCCATCGGGTTGATCAGCTTCCCATTCAGGACTCTGATAGGTTATCAATCCATCGGCCTTTTCTTTTTGTTGGGAATTGCCTCGCTTTCCATGAAAATTGGCCGGTTTCCAGTCATTGTGGCTGCCTTACTCGCCTCCATGATTTGGAATTTCTTTTACATACCACCCATCTTCACCTTTCACATCACGAATTTTCACGACTTGATCGCACTTTTTGCCAATTTCTTTGTCGCCATGACAGGGGGGACACTCATCAATAAGATCCGAAAAAACCAAGTGGTCTTGCAAAAAAGCCAAGACAACCTTTCCAAACTCTTTTCCATTCTGGAATCACTGAATAATACGGATTCCATCAAGGAAGTCGTACGAATGACTCGCCGGGAGCTCAACAAGCACTTTGATGCCGATGCGGTGGTATATTTGCAGTCCAAAAACGAAGACCTCATCAACCGTAAACTGGATGATCGCATTTTTGGCAATACGGATTTTCATGATGATAAGGGCTTTTCGGTTGCCAACTGGGTATTTGACAACAAAACGCAAGCCGGAAAGTATACGAGCACCTTGCCGGACGCTGACCTGCAATATTTTCCGCTTATTTCCAAAAAGGGTATCATCGGCGTGTTGGGCATCAAGTACAGCCAACCTGGGCAATTGACACCGGAGAACACCTTGCTGTTAAGGTCTTTCATTTCACAGGTAACCGCTTCGATGCAGCGCGAAATCAATGTTGATGAAATGAAGAACAAACAGATTTATGCTGAATCGCAAAAGCTTTTCCAAACCGTATTGAACAGCATCTCGCACGAATTGAGGACGCCCATTTCAGTCATTTCAGCCGCTGTTTCCAATATGAATGATGAGAAGATGGCCTCAAACGCTGCATTCAGAAAAGAACTCGGACAGGAACTGAATGCTGCGGCCATGCGTTTGAACATGCTGGTTGAAAACATTCTGGACATCTCCCGCATCGAATCGGGTTATCTTTCTCTAAATTTGCAGTGGTATGAAATCAGCGACTTGATGGGTACCGTGCTGAATGAAATGGAGAAAGATCCGCACAAACAAACCATCCATCTGATGTTGGAGGAAAATCTGCCCTTGGTTAAAATGGATCTCAGTTGGTTCAAACAAGCGTTGGTCAATATCTTGCACAATGCTATCATTTATACTCCTGCAGAAACCGACATTACCGTTCGCTCGCATAAAAATGCTGAGAATCAAGTCGTTATAGAGGTTTCGGATAATGGCCCCGGAATTCCTGAGGAATCTCTGAAGAATCTGTTCGATAAGTTTTACAGAGTACCCGGTACAAAAAGTGGTGGAACTGGCCTTGGGCTGACTATTACCAAAGCCATTGTCGAAGCCCATCATGGGAGAATCATCGCCCGAAACAGGAGTGAAGGCGGACTGAGTATTCTAATATACTTGGATATAGAAAAGCAGAATGGAAAGCAATAAGTACAAAATACTGATCATCGACGACGAACCACCCATTCGCCATTTGCTAAAAATGGCTTTGGAAGCCAATGATTTTAAAGTATTTGAGGCTGAAAATGCAAAAAATGGCATTCTTCAGACCACAATGACCAGACCTGATGTAATTTTGCTGGATCTGGGGTTA
>Ga0302293_10001728_pt1 | contig 10641 bp, 9 predicted proteins | sample III_Fen_N2_2_FD_198758 | JGI IMG/M metagenome (GOLD analysis project Ga0302293, IMG submission 198758) | Peat permafrost microbial communities from Stordalen Mire near Abisko, Sweden - III_Fen_N2_2 | ecosystem: Environmental > Terrestrial > Soil > Wetlands > Permafrost | place: Sweden: Abisko... | reverse complement strand
AACCGATCATAACCCGTGTCGTTCCCGTCAACACAGATGCGCTTGTCGCAATTCTCCCGAATGGAACAAACGATGCAGGTATGGCACTCGAAAAAGGTGCTGCTCTGACATACCATCCGAATGCGGAAGATGTGTTCTCATTTCTTATTGACACGTATCTGAACGCCATGCTGTATGGAGCGCTAGTCGAAGCCTATGCAAGTGAACAGACAGCCAGAATGATGGCCATGGACAACGCAACGCAGAGTGCTGATGATATGCTGAAGGATTTGACGTTAAAAAGCAATCAGGCACGGCAGTCGAAAATAACAACTGAATTAATTGAACTCGTAAATGGGGCAAACCAGGTTCAATAAACCGGATCTGGAATGAAAGGCGGATGGAATGGCACTAGGATATGTAATACAGATCATCGGACCCGTACTCGACTGTCAGTTTTCTGACAATGAAGTTCCAATGATATATTCTGCCGTGAAAGTGAAGCTCGGCGAAGGCTGGATTACTGCGGAGGTCCTTCAGCAAAGAGGTAAAGGTGTTGTTCGATGTGTCGCATTTGAACCAACAGAAGGTGTTACTCGCGGGGCGGAGGTAGATTCCACGGATTCCCCTGTGAAAATGCCGGTTGGCGAAAGAATTACGGGCCGTTTGTTTGATGTGCTCGGACGGCCCATTGATGGCCGGGGCCCGGCTGATGCGGATGATCAGTGGTCAATCCATAGATCGGCTCCATCATTTACCGACCAATTTACTTCAAATACGATGCTTGAAACAGGCATCAAAGTTATTGACTTGCTCGTTCCGTTCAATCGCGGGGGGAAAATTGGACTATTTGGAGGAGCAGGCGTAGGTAAAACCGTGTTGATTCTCGAATTAATCCGCAATATCGCATCTGAGCATGGCGGATTATCCGTTTTTGCAGGAGTTGGAGAGAGGTCTCGTGAAGGAAACGATTTGTGGAACGAGATGAAATCATCCGGAGTTATTGACAAGACCGTAATGGTTTTCGGACAGATGAACGAGACCTCCGGTGCCCGTATGCGTGCGCCGCTATCTGGCCTCACCATAGCCGAATATTTCCGCGATGTCTTGCACAAGGATGTTCTCCTGTTTATTGACAACATTTACCGCTTTGTTCAGGCCGGATCCGAGGTCTCGGCATTACTGGGGCGTATTCCTTCCGCAGTTGGATACCAACCGACGCTTGCCAATGAAATGGGTGAACTTCAGGAACGAATTGCCTCAACCAAAAACGGTTCGATCACTTCGATTCAAGCCGTATATGTTCCGGCCGATGACCTGACTGACCCGGCACCTGCAACTACCTTTGCCCATCTTGATGCAAACATTGTACTGTCGCGATCCGTTGTGGAACTTGGCATCTATCCTGCTGTCGATCCGCTTGAATCTTCATCGCGCATTCTTTCAGAGGATGTTGTCGGAAAAGAACACTACCATGTGGCTCGAATGATACAGGAAACACTGCAGCGCTATAAGCAGCTTCAGGATATCATCGCTATTCTTGGCATGGAAGAATTGAGTGAAAAAGACAGACTTACCGTAAACCGTGCTCGTAAAGTGCAGAGATTCCTTTCGCAGCCTTTCTTTGTTACTGCGGATTCGACCGGATATGAACCGAAATATGTGACGATAGAAAAGACGGTTAATGGATTCGGAGAGATTATTTCCGGCGGACTTGACCATATTCCTGAACAATACTTCTTTATGAAGGGTGATATCAACGATGTTTACAATGCTTACAAAGAAGGCAAAAAGTAAACGCATTCTTGAACAAATGGTTGAATCTCAGGAACACCGATGAGAAAAAGGACAAATGTATATGAGTGATGGAATCGAGAAATCAACAGCAAAAACGATGATGCTTGAAGTGGTAACACCTTATCATCACTTTTTCGAAGGGAAAGTGGAGGCTGCAGTTTTGTCAGCGCTCGACGGAGAACTCGGAATCCTGCCAGGACATGCTCCGGTTGTTGTTGCTCTGACGCCGGGAATCACACACATTACGGTGAATGGTAAGCACCGGTATGCCGTAATGATGGAAGGGTTTGCAGAAATCGGACCTTTCATGACTGTGGTCGTATGTAATGCTGCTGAATGGCCGGAAAACATTGATGTTGAAAGAGCACAGGCAGCCTACGAACGAGCAATTAAAAGATACCGTGACGAGACTCAGAACCCTCAGGAAAGGATCTATGCCAGAAATTCTATGCGGAGAGCTAAGATGCGGCTGCAACTCGTTGCCGACCACGGAACCGAGGAACAAATGAAAAAGCTCAGAGACATGCACACCGTTTGATGAGCTATTGAAAAATGTTTGAACGTAGCATTTATTTGTGCGGTCATCAATCGTTTCCGGTCGTGCCACTCAGGTTTTTAATCGCAGAATGAATCCCGTGAATTCCTTCTTTGTGAAGACTGAAGATTCTGCTGGCAGATCGTTTCAGTTTTTGCTGTATTGCCGGCCAAGACATTCTTTCAATGTACCTCCCGACAATGACACTTCTTTGGGGTTCAGGAAGAGAATATATCACGCCTTCGATAATTACAATTTTGTGATTCTCGTTCTTCAGGTGATTTTGAAGAAGAGATCGCTCTCTGGAGATTGCTTTTTGTTCCTTCTCATACTCATCTAGTAACCGCAATATTCCCTGATCCGGACTGGGCGAGCCATGACCGGGCATGACGTTCAGTTCCCTGCTTCGAAGTGCGACAGCCTCATGAATTTGCGTCTGACTTTCCTGTAATTCATAGAGGATAGCCAGACCTTTTGCAACATTCATTCTGCATTCCGGCAAATAGCGCAAATAGTACGATGCAATCGTCTCATCCAGCAATTCTGAAGTGGAAGCTGAGAGTGAGTGGGACTTCTGTGCATACGGAATTTCCTCCCGGTTGCTTTTTGTGTGTGACAATAATGATACTGACGACATATGATTTATTCCTTTCCCTTGTTATTCGCCCCGGAAACGTTCCCGTTGAACAGGAATTTGACATTTCCGCAGCCGATTTCATCACCGTCTTTTAGTGGTGTTTCTTCGAATGAGTAAAGTCGGCGATGGCCGATAAACGTACCGCTCTTTGATCCCAGGTCCATGAGATAGTACAGTGGACTTCGATGAAGAATTCTGGCGTGACGGTCTGAAATGGAAGAATGATCGAGAAACAGATCACACAGAGCTTTGTCGCGCCCGATAAGAAAGTCATCTACCCAGATGACGGCACGTTTTGGTATTTCAGCGGCGACTCTGTCAGCTTTCAGCGTAGGGTCCTGCATTCGCGTCAGAAATACAGGAGAAAACATGCTCCCGGTTTCTCCGGGACCACACTTCGTGTTAGCGATGCGTCCGGATGGGAATAGTATTTCCTTTTGTGTCAAAAACGCCGTTGCCGAAGGCGCACTGTCTTTCTTTACGGATGTAAATCGTGCGTTGCCGGCGGTTGTCAGCAAAACGTTCGCGACCAGGAAAACGATAAATGCGATAGCATACCAACTTGTCCAGACATAAATCTCGGGAAAGGCAGGAGCATGTCCGGATAAGTACATACATAGGACAAGCGTGGAAATCATTGCAGCCAGCTGCACCCGCAGATAAGTGCCTGTTCTTTTTGCCTTCGGAGAGGATGAAAGTGCCGTATCCGGATCGTTTGCATATGAATCAAGAAAATGAAGGAAATCCTGGTCACGTCCGTCTTTTAGTAAGCATACGATTTGGTTTCTGTCTCCCTCGGTCAGTGCATCACAAAAAAATGTGTCCATAAGCAGGAGCTCCAACTTTTCCGGAGAAATGCACCCGCTGTATTCTGTCTCTGTTTCATCTCTCTCTCGAATAGGCAAAAAGCACCACTTTAATTTGTTGCTTTGAACATCGAAAAATACATAATTGGCATCCATTACAAGCGATCCGGCATTTAGAAAGTGATCTTCAGCATCATGTATTCCGTGCAAAAATGCTGCAACGGATGATTTCTTCTGCTCAAGACTCAACCCGATTTGGGAATTGACGTCTCTGATTGGAGTGTATCCCGTGCAATTGATGCATAGTTCCATACAGCCAAGCTGTTCACGATAGTAAACAGGGAAAATGGAGGGAATGGTGCTGTTCTGCAGTACATCAAGGGCATGCAGAACAACAGCCGTATTCGCAGCCATCGGGAATACCATAATTTCCCCGTAGGGACCGCGTTCAAATCGCATACTCACATCCATCCAATGTACTTCAGCCTCCGAGCTTGCCTATGACATTGCCGTCATCGAAGACATAATCCATGATGTCAGATGCGTATTTCGTCAATGCTGAACGAAAAATGAGGGCGAGGGCAACAAGAATGGCAATTATTATGACAATTTCAACAGTTCCCATTCCTTTTGAGCTTTTTGTAAATTTTGGTTTTGAACTGCATTTTTTTGATTTCATACGATTTCTCCTTTGCTTTATTCAGGTGATTTTCAACGACAGCAGAGCAGGGGTAATGGCAACGAGAAGGACGGAGATCAGATCGAGCATCATTGGAAGAACCATGGCCAGCGCGTCCCTTTCTCTTTTTTTGCGGGATGCATTTCGACATAATGACCAGCAGGCAGTTGACTGCAGAGAAAGAAGCTGCAGAACCTCCGAACCCCCGGAAGACTCGTATCTTGCGGCAAGCAGGAGCGCTGCCTGTGCTTCGGGGATCGGTGTGCGGGAAGACAGACTTTCTATCGCGGCGCCTGCTGACATTCCGGAAAGCATCTGCGCCTTCATTACCTGGATTTCATAGGCCAGACTGCTGGTCTCGGAAAATGCGGCGGAGCATGTATCAATGGCTTTCGGGAGAAGGACTCTTGACTGCATGAGCGTTACGAGCATTGATAGAAAAAGAGGAATTTCCTCCATTAGGGACTCTCGTCTTCGAAATACTTTTTGACGCAAATCATGATGGATGAGGAAGATGAGAACACATTCTGCCGGCAGAACAAGATAAGGCGGTTTTCCGGAATACATGAACAGGCAGATAAATACGGGTGTTGTCAAAATCGCAAGTGAAATTATTTTGCGAATTTGAAGATCAAAAAGCTTTTCGGGTTCGCATGTAAGTTCATTGAAGAGTTCAAACTGCTTCGTGATATAGCTCTCAGGCATAATCTTTATAAGGAAACCACGCACGGCCCGAAGAAAGCCTTGTGAAAACGGAATCATACCAAACGAATTGTCTTCTGACGGCCGCAAAGGTTTGCGGCTGTCGCTGATCAGAGCGAACAGAAAGCCACAGGAAATGACAGCAATGCAGAATGCGAGAAGCATAAAGAAAATCCCCAGAGGCGAATGCTTTACATTTTCCATGTAACCGTTTGTAAACGAAGATAGAGTAAAAGTGATTCCGAACGGCATAAGGCAAAGAATAAATGCTTCTGCATTTCTGCCGGCATTATTTGCTTCGACTTCGCAACTGACGGACATCAATTCCGAAAGCATTTGGCAACTGTTTCGAAGTATGGAAATTACTCCGTTACCGACAACTCTCGCAATCGATAAAGCATGCATGACCGGCAGTAATTCAATGTAGTCGAGCCGATAGCAAAGATCCGTCAGACTGTCTGAAAGCGGAACATGGGCGGCAAGAGATTTTTCTAGACGCAGAAGAGCCTGAGCCATCAGACTCCGTCTGCCGAAAGCTTTCTCAAGAGTAGGGCGGGCGCAAAGAAAGGCACTCTCAAGAGAAAATCCCCCTGAAACAGAAGTGCACAGCGATTGGAGAAGAACCTTACTTTGTGACCGCAGCAGCGTCTTTCTCTTTCCGTACAGCAACTTTACAATGGCAAGAAACGGAAATACGGACAGAACGCATGAGAGGACGATCCGAAGAGCCCGGTACGGGAGAAAAGCATCGGACAGAAAGAAGACGGCCGACATACAGAAAGGATATATCCACAAGTGTTTTATCAGAAAAAGACGGCGGATCTTCCATGCAAAATCCGTTTGCTCTTTTCTGCCGATGATCCGGGATGAGGTTGATCTCTTCGCTTTTTTTAACGGACTGCTAGAGGGACTGTTTTTGTTGGACAAGGCCATCACCTTCCTTATACAAAAATACCGGAATCACAGTAAAATGGTTACTTTCCAGCGGTCCGACTTTGACGATTTCATCAATGATTCGTTTCCCCGATGTCGTTCTCATGATATGAACAAGAATATCCACACCCATTTCTATTTGACGAATTACAGCGTCGAAGGGAAGGGCAGAACCGGCAAGAACCATTGTTGCAAGGCGATTCAGCATTTCTTCACATGAATTCGCATGGCCGGTACACAGAGATCCAGGGTGACCTGTATGCAGTGCGTGTAACATGTCGGCTGCTTCGCTCCCGCGAACTTCTCCGACGATAATTCGGTTCGGGCGCATTCGAAGTGCGGTCCGTATTAACTGCCCGATCGATATTTCACCCTGACCATCCGGCCCGGGAAGTCTTGCTTCCAGACGGACAAGATTCTGGAGACCTTGTAGTGACAGTTCTGCTGAATCCTCGATGGTTACTACGCGTTCATCTCCGGGTATAAAAGAAGACAGTGTGTTTAGAAATGTTGTCTTCCCCGAACCCGTGCCGCCGCACAGGAAAATCGTCTGCCTGGAACGAACTGCATCTGCGAGATATTTTGCTGCGCTCTCCGTTAGAAATCCCTGGGATATCATTGTTTCCATGTCCGGACGAACCCCGGTAAATTTGCGGATTGTAAAGATGGGCCCATCCGGAGCAACGGGAGAAAGGACAGCATTGGCTCGGGAACCGTCCGGAAGGCGCAAATCTGCAACCGGTGATGATTCATTTAGAGGACGGTTCGCACGTGAGAAGAAATTTGTGATAATTCCTTCTAAGGTGCTTGTGTCTTTGAAGACCAGAGAAGACGGATATAGGCGCCCTTCACGTTCAAAGAAGATATGTGAAGGTCCGTTCACCATAATTTCGGTAATGGTCGGATCATCCATCATGGGCTGAAGGATGTCGAGTCTGCGCATCGAGTTGAAAATATTCGTGGCAAGAGAACGCTTATCGTCAAGCGTCATCCGCATGCTTTTCGTCTCGCTGCTGATCACGTCGGAGATAATCTGGCGAAAAGCCTCATCATCCACATGCAGATTCTCCTGAATTTTCGTGAGAATACATATGGAAAGCCGCTGCTTCAGCTCACTGGTCAGATGATCATCGGACTCGCTTATTGTTACGGATACAACTTTTTCCGGATTTCCTTCCTGAAAACGAAGCGCGCGATTCTTTCTGCTCATACCGGACCTCTGCCTGACGAAACAAATGTTAGCATCGTCGGAGGAAGGCTTGAAAACAGATCGTTGATCTCCCACTTGCATAAGGTATCGTCCATCTTTTCATCGGAAGGAAGCAACACATGCAGTTCATGAGCGATCGGGCATATCTGTTTCAGGATACGAAAAGGCAGCGATTCCATAGCGACAAGAACCATTGTTTTTGCATTCTCATCATCGGCAAGCTGACGAAGCAGATGAAGAAGCCGAATGAGGATGCGCGGCTGACTGCAGATGATATCATCCGAGCGCGACGGGAGGCCGAAGTGAAAACATCCATCCTTTCCGATTTGAACATATTCAAGAATTTCAGCAGGCTTCATTTCAGTGTTTTCAAGTCGGAGCAACAGGTCTGAAATGCCTGCTGCATGTATTTCCCTGTTCCCGAATGTTGATTTGGACCGGTATTGAAACGGATTGATCATTTCAACACCGGACATCAGGTCCAGACGAATGATTCTTTTACCGCTGGACAGTATACCGGTCATGTTTCTTGCAATGTAGCTTTCGCGATCCGTCCGTCCGGCAAATGAAACAAAGATCCGGACATGTCCTCTGTCCCAGCCGACACCGACGGAATCGCTGCCTGTATCAAACAGAAAAGGAGGCTTGCCGATTACGTCCGGCAGACGATGAACCGGTGATTCCTGGGTGCTGCCGGCAGACTCCATAACTCGTCTTCGAAGTTCTGTGCCCGTTAGATTTCGACGGTTTTCTGTTCCGTGCGTCTGCAGAGAGATTGCCTTCTGTTGTACGGTCCCGGTCATATGCGTTTGAAGAGCATGGAGATCTGTTCGGCTCTCATCATATAGAATGACTTCCTCTGTCAGCGTCATGGAGGCATCGGATTCTATTTCCTCAGGTGAATACACGTGAACACTGGCGAGAGGAATCATGTGCTGCAGCCGACGGGAAATGTACCTTGAAAAAACCGGATCCGGATCGATAATGGCAATATGCCGCTCCATTTATTTCATCTCCTTTCATTCGGATGAGTTCATTTTATGTTGGATTTTGATGCAAAAAAGAAAGGAAATTCGACAATAACCGACAATAAAGGACTCTATCCGACATTTTGAATTTTGTGAAAAACAGGACTTGCACCCCGCGTCTGTGAATGTTATGATCGAAGAACAATTGAATATTTATCATCTCTTATCAAGAGAGGCGGAGGGACCTGGCCCTATGAAGCCCAGCAACCGCGGTTATGCAGCGGTGCTAAATCCAGCAGGTTTTACCTGATAGATGAGGCTTTGCGTTTGTTTTTGTAGCCTTTCCTTTCAGGGGAAGGTTTTTTTTATCAAACGGTTTGGAGAAGAGCTCCGAAACACACCGGGAGGAATCGAAATGAGTCAGATGAAACAGGGGAAATGGTTATTTACATCCGAATCGGTTACAGAGGGACATCCGGATAAAGTCTGCGATCAGATATCAGATGCGGTTCTGGATGCAATCCTTGAGCAGGATCCGATGGCTCGTGTTGCCTGTGAAACAGCATGCACAACCGGAATGGTTCTTGTCATGGGAGAAGTGACAACAAAAGCGTATGTTGATATTCCAAGCATCGTGCGCAATACGGTCCGGGAAATCGGGTATGACGGGACGGATTCCGGGTTTGACTATAAAACATGCGCTGTACTTACGACGCTCGACGAGCAGTCTCCCGATATAGCGCAGGGAGTCAATAAGTCGCTGGAAGCCAGAGAAGGAACGGATTTTGATTCGCTTGATACCGGTGCCGGCGATCAGGGAATGATGTTCGGCTATGCTAACAACGACACGCCGGAGTACATGCCGTTACCGATATCCCTGGCACACAAACTGACAAAGCGACTGTCTGTAGTTCGCAAGAATGGCCAGGCGCCTATGCTTCGCCCAGATGGGAAAAGCCAGGTAACGATCGAGTATTTCGGGAAAAAGCCTGTCCGTATTGAGGCGGTTGTCATTTCAACACAGCATAGTCCGGATATTTCGGAAGAGGAATTGGCGATTCTGGTAAAAGAATGCGTAATCGACCCTGTCCTTCCGAAGGCTTTACTGGATGAAAATACAAAGATTTTCATTAATCCAACGGGTCGATTCGTTATTGGCGGCCCGCAGGGAGACAGCGGACTGACCGGCAGAAAAATCATCGTCGACACATACGGCGGATATTCGCGTCACGGCGGCGGTGCATTTTCAGGCAAGGACCCGACAAAAGTGGATCGTTCCGCTGCATACGCAGCCAGGTATATTGCTAAAAATATCGTCGCGGCCGGCATTGCTGACGAATGTGAAATTCAGTTCGCATATGCGATTGGTGTGGCTCACCCGGTTTCCGTCATGGCGGACACATTCGGAACCGGGAAAATTCCGGATGCACAGATAACGGATCTGATTCGCACCCATTTTGATCTGCGTCCCGCTGCCATCATTCGTGACCTGGATCTTCGGAGACCCATATACAGGAAAACAGCAGCGTTCGGTCATTTTGGAAGAGAAGATGAGAATTTCCCCTGGGAAAAAACCGATAAGGCAGACATTCTCAGAGCGGATGCCGGTATCTGATTCATCAGGTTGATCTCAAAACAACAGATGACCCGCGGTTTCCGGAAAACCTGTCACCCGCACGAGGTAAAAGCAGCCAGTGATCAGAAATCCACGCGACCCTAAAGACCCCGGGAAAGTGATTTCCGGAGACCGGCCAAAGCAAATGGAGCTGCCGGTCTCAGGTTCTTCTGTGGAACTGGAAGCTGTTTGTACGGATGTCATTTTCCGTAATGAAGAGAATGGATATACGGTGGCTGTTTTTCTGAAGAGCAGTACGTTAGCCGATATTTCCGAGCAGCCTGATCACGAAAGACTAGCATCAGACAAGCCTTCGGACAGTTATATGACTGCCCGATCTTTTACCGCGGTCGGCTATATGCCTTTTCTGGAAGTCGGCGACTATGCAGGTCTCAGCGGGATCTGGGTAAATCATGGTATGTACGGGATGCAGCTGCAGGCCGATCGATATACGCAGATGGCGCCCCGCACACCGCAGGCAATTCTTCAGTACCTGTCATCCGGAACCATTCATGGCATCGGACCCAGACTGGCGGAGAAAATCATATCTGCCTTCGGATCGGATACATTACGGGTCATCCGGGAAGAACCGGAAAAACTGTCCCGCATAAAAGGGATTACCCGTCAGAAGGCAGTACTTATTTCCAGACAAATGGCTGAAAAAGGGGATTTTCAGGAACTGTCTTTGCTGATGACGCCTTTTGGCCTTGGAATGGGGAAGATTCTCAGTATTTACCGCCATTTTGGATCGTCATCCATGTATATTGTGAAGAATAACCC
>Ga0302293_10001720_pt1 | contig 10660 bp, 10 predicted proteins | sample III_Fen_N2_2_FD_198758 | JGI IMG/M metagenome (GOLD analysis project Ga0302293, IMG submission 198758) | Peat permafrost microbial communities from Stordalen Mire near Abisko, Sweden - III_Fen_N2_2 | ecosystem: Environmental > Terrestrial > Soil > Wetlands > Permafrost | place: Sweden: Abisko... | reverse complement strand
ACATAGATGTAACCGGCTTCGCGAGCCAGTTCCTTGGCCATGGTGCTTTTTCCGCACGAAGAAAATCCATCGATAGCAACAACAATTTTTTTCATATTTAAAGTTTGAATTCGTTTAATGATGTTGAAATTGAAAATTGGTAGGAACTATTGCCCACTTGATAGGTTGTAGTTCCAAATCCAACCTGAAATTTATATAGTTTAATTCCGCCACCGAATGAAAATCCTGCCATACTCTTAAAACCATTCATGCTCAGTTCTTGATGCAATTGGTGATTATAAGCTGCTGATAGATAGAAGTTTTTCGAAGGAATAAATTCCAATGCAAAAATGGCATGTCTGAAAGCCATATCAACAAAACTTATGTTTCCCGCCTTGTTTGATATCGCAGAACCATCCGTTTGAACCGGCTGATTGGTTGATTGATAGTTGAGCTTAAATTGCTGCAAATGATGAAGGGTAAGCGAAATGCGAAGCGGTGCATGTGCAAATCGCTTACTCAATCCCAGTTGAATATTAAATGGAAGCGGCTCAATGTGCTGACCGGACTCATCGGAATAATACCCTTTCAGCTGCGTGCCCATGTTGCGAAGCACAAGTCCGGCTGAAAAGTTATGCAGCGAATCGTTGTAACTCACCCCGGCATCGAAAGCCAACCCATAGCTGGTGTACATTTCGTAAGCCGAAAAAATAGGTTTAAAGGTAGCCCCAACGGTGAAAAACTTGTTCAACGGACGGGCATACATGATATTTAGAGCCATGTCTTTAGCCGTAAATTGCCCTGTAATTTCATTTAATTCAGTGGTTTGTAGAAATTTACCATAATCAACATACTGAATCCCAATGGCAAAGTAATTCTTTGTGTCGAATGTTTTCCCATAAACCGCCGAACCAAATTTCACATCGGCCAGGTAGCTTGCCATGTTTAATCCAATCGATTGGTTGGTTTCTGAAGTTAGGAGTGCTGGGTTAATAAAAGAGAAATTAATATCGTTATCCCGAAGCGAAATATTGGAGCCGCCAAGTGCCGCCTGCCGCGAAGAAACCGGCAAATCAAGAAATTGATATACCCCTGTTCCGGCTTGCGGAAATGCGGATAATGAGATAATTGTAAACAATAGAAGGATATAAATCGATTTTGTCATCCTTTAAGTAATGTGATTAAAATGAAGATTGAAAGATTTACAAACTCAATTCTTCAAAAAAACAGTCAAAGATACATTTTTTTGCCGACTGATAAGATTCAAAAAATAAAATTCTTATTCACTAAACGGAAAAATAAAGAATTTAATATCTTTACAAAATATTTTACTCAAACTGCTTTACATTTTAGGAGAATGAAAATAATTTTAGAGTTTATAAAAGGCGCATTCATAAAATTAGTTGTACTTTTGCTAAGGAATATTCTAAAATGTTGGTCTATTCAGGTCTGATTAGATGCAAATCGGACGAAAATTAAGTAGTGACAACCAAACCTTTATTTTTACAAACACAAATGAAAACCGAAATATACGAAGAAAAAGCCGTTTTGGTAGGAGTTATTACTCAACTCCAAAGCGAAGAAAAAGCCCGGGAATACCTGAACGAACTGGCCTTTTTGGCCGAAACCGCAGGAGCTTCACCCGAAAAATTATTTTTCCAACGACTCGAATATCCAAATCCGAAAACATACGTTGGACCGGGAAAACTTATTGAAATTAAGAATTATATAGACGAAAATGAAATAGGACTGGTTATTTTCGATGACGAACTTTCGCCTAAGCAGTTACGAAATATTGAAGCAGAATTGAAAGTGTTGATTCTGGACAGAACGACGCTCATTTTGGATATTTTTGCAAAGCGAGCTCAAACGGCAAGCGCCAAAACTCAAGTGGAATTGGCACAATTGCAGTATTCGTTGCCCCGCCTGACAAGGCTTTGGACTCACCTCGAGCGTCAGCAGGGAGGTATCGGGATGCGTGGACCGGGTGAAACACAAATCGAAACCGACCGTCGAATTATCTTGACCAAAATCTCGTTGTTGAAGCAAAATCTGAAAGACATTGATCAACAAATGTCCACGCAGCGCAAAAATCGTGGAAAAATGGTGCGCGTAGCCTTGGTTGGTTATACAAACGTTGGTAAATCCACGCTTATGAACCTGATCAGTAAGTCCGACATTTTTGCTGAGAACAAGCTTTTTGCCACGCTCGACACCACGGTCAGAAAGGTGATTATTGACAATTTGCCTTTTTTGCTTTCCGATACAGTGGGCTTTATCCGCAAATTGCCGCATCATTTGGTTCAATCGTTCAAGTCCACACTGGACGAGGTACGTGAAGCCGATTTGTTGCTGCATGTGGTGGATGTTTCACATCCAAATTTTGAAGAACAACTTGAAATTGTAAATCAGACGTTGAAAGAAATCGATCCGCAGGAAAAACCTATGATTCTGGTTTTCAATAAAATTGATGCTTTCTCTTACACTCCGAAGGATGAAGATGACTTGTCGCCAACCAAGCGGGAAAATATAAGCCTGGAAGAGCTTGAAAAAACATGGATGAGCAAATTGCATGACAATTGCATTTTCATTTCCGCCCGCGACAAGCAGAATATTGACCAACTGAAAGCTTTGATGTACGAAAAAATCAAGGCTATTCATATCGAACGGTATCCGTACAATGATTTTCTATTTCAAAAATACACCGAGATTGAAGATTGAAAATTTTCAACTAACATTTTTTTAAACATGTCAAATTACCGCCAACTTACTGATAAGGAGATCGCCACATTAACCGTTTATGGCTGTTCAGCCGAAAATTGGAAAAATGTGATGGTTTCCGAAAATTTTTCTCCCAAATTTATTTCCAATGTTCACTTTTCGGGAAATATTTTTCTTGGAACTTATGACAAAGTTTTCGAAAAAGAATGTGGAATTAAAAAACACTCAGGTATTTACAACACGGTTTTGCACAATTGCAGCATTGGCAATGATGTATTTATTGACAAGATAAACAACTATATAGCTAATTATAACATTGCAAATGGCGCTTATATTGAGAATGTAAACGTTATGGAATCCGATGAGCTAAGTACTTATGGCAATGGAGTTAAGGTTGCTGTTATGATTGAAAGTGGAGGCCGCGAAATATCTTTGTTCGAAAATATGAGTGCGCAGTTCGCTTTTTTGAGTGTTTTTTTTCGTCAACATTCTCAAAAGGTCGATGTATTTGATAAGATAATTAATAAATATACACAAAACCTGCTTTCGGAAAGAGGACGAATTGGAGAAAACGCGCAGATAATAAACTGTGGCAAGATAAAAGATGTAAGGATTGGCAATTTTGCAGAACTTGATGGCGTATCGGTTCTCCAAAACGGAACAATTGTAAGTACCGAAAATGCTCCGGTTATTATCGGAGCCGATGTTCAATGCACCGATTTTATCATTCAAAGCGGAAGTACCGTTTCGGAAGCAGCCCAGATTACCCGCTGTTTTGTTGGGCAAGGCTGTTTAATTGGGAAACAATTTTCGGCCATAGATTCATTGCTTTTTGCTAATTTTCAGGGACTTCACGGCGAAGCAGTTTCGATATTTGCCGGACCTTACACGGTGACGCATCACAAATCGACGTTAATGCTCACCGCCTTGTTCTCGTTTATGAATGCCGGCAGCGGAACCAATTTCAGCAACCACATGTACAAACTGGGACCTGTTCATCAGGGAATAACCGAACGGGGTGTGAAAACATCGAGCGACTCATACATCATGTGGCCGGCCCGGATTGGTGCATTTACCGTGGTGTTGGGTCGCCACAAAGGCAATCCGGATATATCGGATTTACCGTTTTCGTACCTGATGGAAAATGACGGTGAAAGCACTTTATTGCCGGGGATAAACCTTCACAGTGCAGGAACACTGCGCGATGTGCAAAAATGGCCGAAGCGCGATATGCGAACCGATGAGACCAAGCTGGATGCCATTTGTTTCGACTTTCTTTCGCCCTACACCATTTCCAAAGCATTGAAAGGCATTGAAATACTGAAAGGATTGCTTGGTGGTATGGACGAAAGCGCTACTTTCGTGTGGTATCAAAATTGCAAAATTAAGAAATCGGCCATCAAAAAGGGAATTGAACTGTACGAAATGGCAGTAAATCAATTTATCGGGACAAAACTGGTGGAAAGACTCGAAAACAATGAATTATCGGTCGCAGAAATAGATCGATTGTTTGCGGTTGATAATGAAACGGGAATCGGTCAATGGATGGATTTAGCCGGAATGTTTACCCCGAAAAGTGAGGTTGACCGACTGATTCAGCGCATTTCAGTTGATAATCTAACAGCAGACGAAGTTCATGCCGAATTGAATTCAATATTTCAGCAATATCCCAATTATTCCTTGAATTATGCTTTGAGTTTGATTGAAAATAAAGATATTGGAAGTTTAATTTCTGTATTGGAACTAAGCAAAAAGGCGGAATCTACGTTTTCGGATATGATTTTACGCGATGCAAAAAAAGAATTCAGCCAGACAGCCAAAACCGGATTTGGAATTTATGGCAATGAAGAGGATAAAAATGCTGATTTTGAAGCCGTACGTGGAAACTTTAATACCCATCCGTTTGTTTTGGAAGTTCAGGAATCTATCAAAAATAAACTGGAACAAATTCAAAATGTCATCAATAAACTAAAACATATCAGCTAATTACAATAAAAAAAACAACAAATGAATAATTTTAATTTTTATAGTCCTACTCAGTTTGTCTTTGGAAAAGAACGCGAGAACGAAGCCGGAAAGTACGTAAAACGTTCAGGAGGAACCCGGGTTTTAATTCATTACGGCAGTGGTTCGGTGGTGAAAAGCGGCTTGCTCGACCGGGTGAAAGCTTCACTGGCAGCTGAAAACATCTATTTTACCGAACTTGGCGGAGTGGTGCCTAATCCCCGCAGCGGCTTGGTTTATAAAGGAGTTGAGATTTGCAAAAACGAAAATATTGATTTTATTCTGGCAGTTGGTGGTGGAAGCGTAATAGATTCATCCAAAGCCATTGCTTTGGGAGCCCTTTACGATGGCGATTTCTGGGATTTCTATACCGGAAAACGAATTGAACGTGCCCTCCCTGTTGCCACTATTCTGACAATCTCGGCCGCTGGTAGCGAAGGTTCAACCGGCTCGGTGATTACTCACGAAAACGGAATGCTTAAACGCGCTGCCAATCACGATGTGTTGCGTCCGGTTTTCTCAGTTTTAAATCCCGAACTGACTGCGACTCTGCCCGATTATCAGATTGCCTGCGGTGTTACCGACATGATGGCACATGTAATGGAACGCTATTTCACAAACACCAAAAACGTAGAAATTACCGACCGATTGAGCGAAGGAGTTTTACTTACCGTTATAAATGAAGCACCCAAAGCATTGGCGGACAAAAATTATGACTCGTTAGCCAACATTATGTGGGCGGGCATGGTGGCTCACAACGATACCTGCGGTGTCGGTCGCGATAGCGATTGGTCCACTCACAACATGGAGCACGAACTTTCGGGATTATACGATGTGGCTCACGGAGCAGGGTTGGCTGTTATGTTTCCGGCTTGGATGAAGTATGTTATGAAACAAGACATTATGCGTTTTGCTCAATTTGCTGTCCGCGTTTGGGATTGCGAAATGGATTTTCAACATCCGGAGAAAACGGCATTGCAAGGAATTGAACGATACGAACAATTTATGACTTCTATCGGCATGCCTATCCGCTTCTCGCAACTTGGAGCTAAACCCGAGGATATTCCGTTACTCGTAAAAACACTGGGATTAGGCAAAAATACCATGGGTAGCTTTGTGCAACTGAACGAAGATGATGTTAGGAAGATTTACGAATTAGCAGTTTAGACTGCAAATTGATTAGAATACAAAAGGTTGAGCAAAAACACTCAACCTTTTTTTATTTCTCAATAGATTCTGCTATAGCATTGGCAACCAATTTTCGCAATTTTACAACACTCCCTTTATCAATGGGATGAACACGGTTGGTAAGCAAAATAATAGAAATATCATTGTCCGGATCAATAACCACTGACGTTCCGGTGTAGCCGGTATGACAATATGTGTTAGGGCTGAGCAAATCGCCTTTACAACTGGCATAGGCAGATGACATATCCCAACCCAATGTGCGCCCGAAGTTTTTCAACGAATCAGGAACCGTGCGCATTAGTTTCACAGTCTCGGGTAACAGAATTCGTTTTCCATCCCATTCGCCACCGTTCTGAATGGCGGCAACAAGAATGGCAATGTCATTGGCATTTGAAAATAAACCCGCATTTCCCGAAACACCGTCATTAAACAATCGAGCCAATGGATCATGAACAACGCCTTTAAGCACTTTTTCTCCTTTCAATTTGGAGGTTGGAGCGCATTCATCCAACAAAACACCAATTGGATTAAAGTCGGTATGAGTCATTCCAAGTACATCAAAAATATTCTCCCGGGCAAAGTCCCGCAGGTTTTTACCGCTTATGTTTTCAATGATATGTTGCAATGAAATAAAGTTCAAACAGCTGTATTCCATACCTTTATTGGGTTCAAAATCCCGTTTGCACGAATCGATATAATGCATAAATCCCACCGGATTATGTGCTCCATATTTCTTGATAATCACATTTTCAGAAACATACGAAGGCAACCCCGAAGTATGTGTAAGCAGATTCTCCACTTTTATCTTTGATCCAACAAACTCGGGGATATAACGATTTACATTATCCTGAAATTTCAACAGGCCTCTTTCCTCCAGAATCATTGCCGAAACCGCAGTAGCCAGAGGCTTTGTACACGATGCCATGTCGAAAACAGCATTGACATCCATGGGAATTGTCGAAGGAAACACCTGTTTGTTACCATACGCCTTGAGGTAAGCCATTTTCCCATGTCTAACCACAGCAAGCACAGCTCCGGGAATTTCCTTTTTGGAAATTGCCAATTGGATAATTTTATCGGCATTTTTCAGTTTATCAACAGCAAGCCCAACCTGATTGGGTTCCACTTTCGGCAACGATGCGCCTGCGGCAAAAAAGCCGACACTCAAAAACAACAGAATTATTAGCAACGATTTATTCATGGGGCAACTATCTTTTTCACTCGCAAAGATAGGGTTTTTACACTTGAATCATGTCCTAAAAAACAGGATTCTTATTCTTAAAAGTAAAAAAAGATGTACTTTTGTGGGGTATTTTCAAAAAAAAGACTTTTATCACTATGACATCCAAACAGCTCGACCTGCAAACCAACGATATTAACCTGCGAATCAAACTCCCTGCCTCTAAAAGTATTAGCAACAGGGCGTTGATTTTAAATGCACTGGCTTACAGTCCGTACGACATTCAAAATCTATCCGATTGCGACGATACACGGGTAACAGTGAAAGCGTTGGACTCGAACGATACCACCTTCGATATTGGTGCAGCGGGAACGGCCATGCGATTTCTCACGGCATTTTTATCCAAAACCGTTGGCGAGTGGACAATAACCGGTAGCGAGCGCATGAAAAACCGCCCGATCCGATTGCTGGTGGATGCCCTGAATTCGTTGGGAGCAAAAATAGAATATGTGGAAAAAGATGGTTATCCTCCCCTCAAAATTTACGGAAGTGCTTTGTTGGGTGGTGAAATCAGCCTGAACGGCGGTGTGAGCAGCCAATATATTTCCGCACTTATGATGATTGCACCCTACATGCAAAACGGATTGAAAATCACGCTGGAAGGCAATGTCATTTCGGTGCCGTATATCCAAATGACCCTGAGCATGATGAAAGAATTTGGCGTACAGGTAATTTTTGAAAATAACATTATTGACATCAAGCCGCAGATATATAAACCCGTTCAGTACAAAGTGGAATCGGACTGGTCGGCAGCATCGTATTGGTACGAAATTCTTTCCATTGCCGGAAAAGGACAAATACAGTTGGACGGGCTCAATCAAAACAGCCATCAGGGCGACAGCAAGGTGGCAGAGCTCTTCGGGCAACTCGGCGTAAAGACCGAATACAATGGCGAAGGAGTACTACTGACCGCCACACAACACCACACATCGAAATTTGAATACGACTTTGTGAATCAGCCGGATTTGGCTCAGACTTTTGCCGTTACGTGCTGCCTGAAAAACATTCCGTTTGTTTTCAGCGGATTGCAAAGCCTCAAAATTAAAGAAACCGACCGCATTGCCGCCTTAATCAATGAATTGGGGAAATTGGGTTTCGTAGTAACAGAACCGGCCGAAGGTCAATTGGCATGGCTGGGAGAACGTTGCGAAAAAGCATCAACCGTAAGCATTAAAACTTACGAAGATCATCGGATGGCAATGGCTTTTGCGCCTGCCGCCCTCATAACTCCCATTGAAATCGAAGAACCGCAGGTGGTTAGTAAATCGTATCCCGGCTTTTGGGACGACATAGATAAACTTACGACATAATTTGTACCCAACTATGTTCGAGTTCAGGCACATAACCAAGCAATTTAGCGAGAAATTTGTTTTACAGGATTTTTCATTCAAAATTGCCGAAGGCGATAAGGTGAATATCGTTGGTCGTTCGGGCATTGGCAAAACAACCTTGTTCAGACTGCTACTCGGGTTCGAGAAACCCGATAGCGGAGCTATTTATTACAAAAACGAGCCAATCACTGATATAAACGTTTGGGAATTACGTAAAAAAGTCGCTTATGTCAGTCAGGATTTGAATATTGGCCGTGGCAATGTGCAGACTTTCTTTGATGAAACACTATCATTGAAAGCAAACATACTTCAAAAAAGCAACTCAAAAGCAGGGATTAAAAAGCAGTTTGCCTGTTTCGAATTATCCGAAGATATACTTTCTAAAAATATTGAAGAGCTTTCCGGTGGCGAAAAACAACGCATCGAAATAATTAATGCCCTGATATTGAATCGTAAAATCTTCTTTCTGGACGAAATCACTTCTGCACTGGACAAAGTGCTAAAAGCAAAAACGCTTGATTATTTCTTGCAAAATCCTGATTTTACAGTGTTATACATTTCGCATGACAGCTACCTGCCAACTGGAGTTGAATTAAAGACACTAAAACTTGACGAATTATGATTGGAGCTCAGGATTTATCCGGTTTTTCGATGTTTATGTGTGGCATCATGCTACTCGTACCACTTTTGGGCGTTTGGTATCTGAAGCTGGGTATTGCCCGGAATCTCTTTGTGTCCACTCTCCGAATGGTCGTTCAACTGATTTTGATCGGCTTCTTTCTGGAATATATTTTTAAATACAATAACTGGCTTATCAACCTGTCGTGGTTTTTAGTTATGATTACTTCGGCAGTGTTTTCGGTTATCAAAAATTCCGACTTAAAGCTCAATCATTTCGTATTGCCGGTTCTGTTATCCTTTATTCTGGCTAACTTTTTGGTGGTACTTTACTTCAACTACTTCATTGTCAATATTGATTTTATTCTGGATGCCAAATATATGATAGCCATTGGAGGAATGATTTTGGGAAATTCGTTACGCTCGAACGTAGTTGGACTTGGTGATTTTTACAAAGCGCTGCGCAAGGACGAACAACTCTATTTCTATAAACTTTCGCTGGGGGCCACAAAATACGAAGCGCTACTTCCTTTTGCCAAAAGGAGTTTTATTTCGGCATTGAATCCAACCATCGCCACCATGGCTACCATGGGCATTGTCTCGCTACCGGGGATGATGACCGGTCAGATCCTGGGTGGTTCGGTCCCTTTGGTTGCCATTAAATATCAAATAGCCATCATGATCGCCATTCTGGCATCAACATTTTTAAGCATTTCGTTAAGCCTGCTTTTTACTGTCCGTTATTCATTTCATAAAAATGGCACGCTGAAGAAGGAGATATTTAGAATTTCAAATAACTAGCAGGCAAATTCATTATTTCACATTCAATGATAAAGCTAAGTTGTTTTAGTCAGGCTTTCCAACACTTCATACACAATGGGGCAAGTTGAAGCGTTTTTTATCGATAGATTAAAAATTTGATAGAATCGTTTCCGGTCGGTGTGCGGGTACTCACGACACGCTTTGGGGCGGTTCTCGTAAATGGAGCAATAATTATCGTCGCATAGAAACGGGCATGGCATCGACTGAAAAACCAAATCATTGTCTTCGTCAATCCGTAGGTATTTGTTTATCACATCGGCACTTTTCATTCGTAATGCTTTGGCCATTCGTTCCACATCCTTGTCGGCAATGCGTGGACCCAGTGACCTGCAACAGTTTGCACATTTCAGGCAGTCGGTTTGGTTTGTGATTTTATCGTGCAATGCATGAATCTGGGTGTCCATACCTTCCAGTTTTTTTTTATTTTTATTCAAAAAACGTTTCCATTCAGGTTCGGATTTGGCGGCTAAGGCTGGCAATAATTTGTAATCTAATTGTTTGCTCATACGTAATTTAGAGTGTTTTTTAAAACTACAAAGGTATTCAAATAACATTCAAGAATCAAAAAATATGCTTGTTTTAGCGAAAGTTTTCGTATCTTTGCAGCCGTTTTATTTACAAACACACAAAAATTTATGAGTCAATTAAGTGATGTATTGGGACAATTCGATGCGCCCCAGCAAGTTAAAGCCATGGGCGTTTACCCTTATTTTCGTCCTATTGAATCTGACCAGGATACCGTAGTAACTATAAATGG
>Ga0302293_10001718_pt1 | contig 10663 bp, 10 predicted proteins | sample III_Fen_N2_2_FD_198758 | JGI IMG/M metagenome (GOLD analysis project Ga0302293, IMG submission 198758) | Peat permafrost microbial communities from Stordalen Mire near Abisko, Sweden - III_Fen_N2_2 | ecosystem: Environmental > Terrestrial > Soil > Wetlands > Permafrost | place: Sweden: Abisko... | reverse complement strand
GTTATCGGAATCGCAACAATTCTGTTACAATTTGGCTAATATCTTTTTGAAATGATTCCTTAAAATATTGTAATTTCATCCAAAACTATTTTGAATGGTAGACAAGCTCATCATATTGAAAGAATTGAAACGCTGTTTACAGAAAGGATATTCGGATTCTGTAAAGGATATTATTTTATTTGGATCTCAGGCTTTAGGAAATCCAACCGAAAACTCGGATTACGATGTTTTGATTGTTATGGAGAAAGATTACACCGCCAGAGATGAAAATAAAATCTATGATCTCTGTTACGACATCAATCTGAAATACGACATCATCATTGACGCACATCTTATTTCAGAAAAAGAACTTCATACCATCAAAGGCAAGCAGCCTATTTTTGCCAAAGCAATAAAATCTGGAATCTACGCATGAGCATGAAATAATGAGCAAATCAAAAATCATCTTCCTTTTCTTTTTTCTTATTGGGCTTCTGGCCTGCGTTCATCCTGAACCCCAGATTAAGTTACAGTCTGGCGATCTGCTTTTTCGGGAAAAGTCATCTGAAAATATATCGGAAGCCATCGATCGGGTGACGCAAACTTCCGGAGCTACTCATTTTTCGCATGTGGGTCTGGTAGAAGTTACCGACACTGGCATTGTGGTACTTCATGCTTATCCAGAAGGTGGCACCTGCATGGTGTCGCTTCGTACGTTTACACACCCCAAAGGCGACTCGGTGTTGACTATTGCTTATCGCTTAAAACCGGAGTGGCAAAAGGTTGTTCCTTCGGCCATTAAAAAAGCCCGTTTGCTGCTGGGTAAACCGTATAACTTCAGCTACATTTTGTCTGATACAGCGTACTATTGCTCCGATTTTGTTTACCGGGCATTTGCAGCCGACTCGGTTTTTAAGCTGAATCCCATGACCTTTAAAGATCCGAAAACCGGAGCATTCACTCCGGATTGGATAGCCTATTATCAAAAAATGAATCTGGAAGTTCCGGAAGGAAAACCAGGCTGTAATCCGAATGGTTTGGCAGCTTCCGACAAGCTCGAACGCCTGGAAAGAGTTTATTAAAGCTGATGTTTCCGGATATGTTCGTCTTTTGTTGTTTAAATTTATATTGAACCCACTTCGGGGGTTCTCAAGCTTGTTGGTTTCTTTGCCTCCGGTTTCACCGGAGGTTATTCATATTCAAGCCCTTCGGACTTGTGTTTGCTGAAAACCCAAAATGGGTTTAATCTGAATAAACGTGGGTGTTAACCCACGGGAAATGAATAATATAACATCACAACCCTGAAAGGGTTGAATTTTATTAAACATTAAAGAAATCAAATTTAAACAGTCTCTTAGAATGCGAACTTGTAAACATTTCCTCCGTTGCATTGCATTAGCAGAGTTCCCTGATAGAAATCGCAATCTTCCGGTTCGTGGTGAATATAAGACAGGTCGAGTACATGACTTACTTTTCTGGTATCCAGATCAACAATCCATAAGGAAGCCGGATAAGTGGCATTTCCAAAGCCTGTTGGCATAAACAGTTTTCCGTTGTAAATGGATAAGCCTTGTCCGATCAGCAATTTTTCGTTTCCATTGTAGTAATCTTCCAGCGTATAAGTTTCAAGAACGTCTGCTTCGGTTAGCGTAACAATTTTGTTGATATCGCTGTCTTTTAATTTGGGGAGTTTAAATTTCGTAATTCGATGTTTGTTTCCTTCTACTGCATTTTTTATCGTGTTGCCGAATCCGTACAGATAGCCATTCTTTACATCCACGACCCATTGCAGGGCGTAACCGAAGGTCCCTTTTTCATCCGTGTAATTGATAGTCTGCACCAGTTCGCTGGAGTTTTTGGTCACCCGTTCAACATAGCAAACATCTTTCATCCCGTTCACCTTTTCTTTCCACACCTGAGACACGTACAACAGGGGAAATTCATCTTCAGGCTTAAAAAACTCGTTGCCAAAAGAAGCAACATTGGCATGATTGGTCTTTCCGTAGCAAGCCAAGTTGAATTCAGAAATTAGCTTCCGGGATTTCAGGTCAATGACGGTACAAATGCCGGTATTGTGCAGCGAAAACATATAGTCGCCGTGAATGGCCATTCCCTGATAAGCCTCTTTGGTTTTCAGGTCACCAAGCTCCGGGATTTTGAAATACAGGGTTTCGGAATAGGAATGTTGGTTGAGGTCTATTTTGGCACCCTGATAGGAAACAATGGTATCTGGCTTAAGAACTTTGTCTGTTTTTTTCCCTTTTGGGAAAGCTACTGCGGAATGAATCGTTAAGAATACAACTAGTAGGTTGACTAGTAGGTTTGTTAGTTTTTTTTTCATGACGTTAAGCTTTTTAATCGGATAGATCTTTATTCCGTTTTGCTTTTCGGGCATTGTGCTGAGCCGATATGTACAAGGCAATTGTTGCAATGCAGAAATAAGCTGTCATTTGGAGGAGCATTTGAAGGTATTCGTGGCGTATTTCATACATTCCGGCTCCCAGACAACGTACCCGCAGGTAAGCCGGAACCATGATCGTAGAAGGAAACATATGAGCCAGACTATACATCAGCGGAGGAATAGACGATACCGGCCAGGATATACCGCTTATGAAAACGACAATTGGTGAGAGAAAGACCATGAAAATAATGGACGATTCACGTCGTTTAAACATGACAGAAAAGGCGATTCCCATAAAGATAATAGAAAGTAAATACGGGATTGTTAGTAAAAATACGGTCCCATAACTTCCCAGATTGGGGTAGTTAAACCAGTAATGAATCATTACCATGGTGAACAGACAGTTCAGAAAATAAATGGTCAGATAGGAAAGTGTTTTTCCAAAAAGAATAGGAAAGACACCGCCACGTCGCAAGGTTGACGGAATCATAAAACTGTCTCTTTTTTTCTCTTTCCCGGTTCCACCAACCATTCCAATCCCAATTAGAAGGGTTTGCTGAAGAATGATGATAATAATTCCGGGCATCACAAATGAGCCGTAGCCCGATGCCTGGTTAAACCAGAAATGAATATCCGATGAAAGTGGATCGCGCAATTGTTTAGCCTGAAGGTATGTTTTACCTTCCATCATTAGTTTTTTGATCTCTACGCCTGCCGAAAAAGTGCCTACTGCCTTAACCGATCCGGCCAACATTTGCCGGTAAATCAGAAAATAACTTCCATCAGCAAAAACCGACACATTCGCTTGTTTCCCGTTTAATACACTTTTCTCGAAATTTTCAGGAATGACAATGATTCCTCCGCAGTGACCTTCAAAGAATATCTTTTTTGCTTCGTCTAAGCTGGCAGCTTCGTTGGTAACCGAAATTTGTTCAGTACCATTAACCATGCGGATTAATTGGCGGCTGGTATTGCTTCGGTCAAGGTCGACAACGGTTGTTTTAAGCTCGCGGACAACCTCATTCTGGTATCCGATAGCATAAGCCAGCGGATAAATAATGAGAGCCCCAACCAGAATAAGAATAGCACCGCTATCTTTCCGGATGTTTCGGATTTCTTCCCGGTAGAATTTTCCGGTCATCTCAATACCTTTGCGTATCTTTTTAAACATAGCTTATAATTCAACCATTTATCTTATGCAGCGATATACGCTCTGTAATGTTTTATACTCGAATGTGGTGTTTTGTAAGGTTTAAATCTTTCCCCAGTATTTTTCATACTTCAGCAAGCGCTTTAAACGTGGAAGTAAGCATACGGAAAGCAAAATAAAGACTACAAAAGCTGCCATTGGGATGACCGAATGAATTGCTGATTCGCCACGCATGGCTTGTGATATAAATATTTTTATCCAGTAGGTGAAAGGGAAAAAGCAGGAGAAGATTTGAGCACCTACAGGCATGGCAAATGCCGGGAACGACAATCCGGAGAACGTAAGAGCCATCATGGCATATCCACTTCCCAGCGAAAGTCCCAGTCGTAAATTTGCGGTAGCTGAAATCAGAAGAACTCCCAATAACTGATAGGTAATAATCATCATGGCTTCGCCGAGCAATAGCAACGCGAAGCTTCCCCGTAATGGTGTTCCCATCTGAACGAAAATAACTACATTCATCACCATCGCATTGATTAGCAGTAAAATGGTATATGGTAGTAATTTCCCGGTTATGGCAATAATCAGGCTTCCGGAAGAGTGTTCAAGCCAATCGGGTCCGGTTCCTTCTTTTACTTCAACGCCTACCGCGAACAAACTTGATAATAGCGTAAATATCACAATCATCAAAGGTAGAAGTGCCGTTAACAGGAAATACGAGTAGTTTCCAAACGGATTAAAAAGAACATGTTGCTGCAATTTTACCGGCTGTATTTTCGACATGGCCTGCTCTTGCCGCATCCCGTTTTTCATGGCAAACTGCATCTTGATTCCTCCTGAAAGAGTTGCCATGGCTTTGTAGATTCCTTTTTGCAGGTATCCGCCTTTTAGGATGTTGGCATTATTGATAAAGATTGGGATGGTTTTCTGGGTTCCTTTGAAGATCGTTTTTTCGGTGCCTTCCGGAATAATCATGATCGCATCCAGCGTCCCTTCTTTCATCTCCTGATAAGCTTCCTGCTGATTGGTGAAGTGCTTTACAACTTCAGCTTCGGGAGTTGCACTGACCCACATTGCCATTTTACGCGACAGGGTTGTATTGTCTAAATCGACAATCCCAACCGGGAGATCGCGGGGTACGCCTGCCGAAAAAACAGATAGCAGGATGATAAAAGCGATCAGCGGACCAATCAGGGTGGTAAACAGATAGATTGTTGATCCCGACATACGGTCAATTTCTCGGAAGAAAACCCTGAAAAACGGATTCCCCCGCAGGAATGAATTTCCTTCGTCAACAATCTTCGATACCTTATTGTGTGTTTCCTTCATTGAACGAATAGTCATTTAATGACTTTTTTCTTTTGTTTACTGTGATTGAACACCGTCCTCTATTTTCCGAACTGTTTCCAGTTCACCAACACGCTCATCCCCGGACGAAGACCTTCGAGAGGGTTCGTTGGTACGGCATGAATTTCAAAAGATTTCATATCAAAACCTCCTGAAGTTTTGGTGGATGTCCAGGTTGCAAAATCGGCTAGTGGGCTGATGTAATTAACTTTCAGCACGACTTCTTTATTTCCCAGTGCGGGGATGGTTGCCTTTATTGTACTACCCATCCGGACATCGGCCATCAAGTCTTCCCGAATAAACAGAGTTGCCCAGCTATCATCCAAATCGAGCAGGGTAATAACCGGATATCCTGTTGGAACAAGTTCTCCCCGTTCTGAAACCAGATTCGAAACTTCACCGGCAGATGGAGCTTTAACCTGAGTTTCGGCCAGATATGCTTCTACCTCTTTAATTCCACCTTCAGCCTGATTAACCAGTTCCTGAGCCGAACGTTTATCTTCGAAACGGGCACCCTTAACTGCTTTCTCCCATTGAGACTTTGCGGCATTAGCGGTTTCGCGACCGGCCTTACTTTGCGTTTCAGCCTCATCTCTTTTTTGTTCTGAAACAACGCCATCTTTATACAGGTTCTCTACCCGTTGTAGGGTTTTTTCATAAAGACGCGCTGCCGCTTCTGCTTTAACGTATAAATTGTATGCAGCTGCGATATCTTCAGCCTGAGCGCCATTCTGAGCCTTCAGACTTTGAGCCTGAGCAGCATTACGAAGGGCTGTTACCTGCATTAACTTGGCATCAATCTCCGGACTGCTTATTGAGAACAGGAAGTCACCTTTCGCAACTTTTTGTCCTTTTTTAACAGCAATGGTGTCGATCCGACCCGGAATTTTGGAGGCGACCCGGAATTGAGTAGCTTCAATTTCACCCTGAATTTCCAGCGGGAGTGGACGGGTGATTAACCAGGTAGTGTACAGAAGAAAAATCAGTAATGCGGTGAAAAACAGACCGATAATAAAATTTCTTGTTTTGTTCATTGTTTTCGGTATTAATCGATTTTAAAACTTTTCAGTAATTACATTTTGACTGGTTTGGTAGGTCAGGAATTTTTCGGGTTTACCGCAAACTTGCAGCAATGTTGCCAGTGTAACGTCGTAACCATACATGGCCTGTAACCGATCTATCTTAACTTTAGCCAATAATAAATTGGCATCAACCAGTTCGGTGGAAGTAGAAAGCCCTTCGTGAAAGGCTTTTTCACGACTCTCTACATATGTTTTTGCAAACTCAAGGGTTTTGTCCAGTTCTTCCAGTTGTTCAACCTGCATACTTAACTGCTGGTGTAGTTTCCGGATTACGGTACGGATGTCTTCTTCTGCTTTTAATCCGGCTTGTTCAACCTGATCTTCTTTGAATCTGGAAGATTGAAGTTTCCGATTGCGGGCATTGCCTTCAAAAAGGGTCCAGTTTAATCCTACCCCAACCATCCATTGAGGCATGTATGGCGATAAATCTTTATCAACCATATCGTAAGTCCCGGTAAGCGCAAGGGTTGGCAGGTAATTGCTCTTTTCGAGTTTCACACCTGTAGCTGCCAGGGTTTTCTTTGAATCGACTTGTTTTAAAAGTGGATTGTTCTCCAATGCCATACGGATAAAAAAGTCTTCTGCTTCAACGTTTTTAATGATAAAAAGTGGACTTGCAGGGGAAATGTCGCTACTATCGGTGATTGCCAGTGTATTCTGCAGGGCACGCTTGATAATGGTTACTTCGCGGTTCGCTTTCTTTAGTTCACGCTCAGCATCTGAATTTGCTACCTGTGCATGTAAAAACTCAACTTTTGCAATCTGACCTTGTTCGCTCAGTTTTTCGGAATCAAACAAGTGTTTTTTCATAGCATCCGAGACCTGATTGCGTATTTTACAGGCCTGTTCGGCTAATACCAATCCGTAATACCGGGTTGCCAGCTCACTTAATAGTTCACCTTGCTTTTGATCTTTTTGCAGGCCGGCTTCTTCTTCGTAAATTCTGGAAGCTTCATTGGCTGCATTGATTTTCCCTCCGGTATAAAGGGGCCAGATGAAGTTTGCCGTTGCCGAAGCAAACTGTTTTTCCTGAATCATTTTGTTCCATTCAGCTGCATTGATTGTTGCTTCACCTTCGAGTAGTTTGGCTCTGACGGCTTGGGTGCTGATATTATCAGGCAAGATCGGAACAACTCCGGATGTTTTTGGATCAGGATTTGGAACTCCTGAAAAATTGCCATATTTGCCAAGTGCTTCGTACAGTGGAGTGATTGCATCGCGAACGGGGGTAAGGTCGAGCGTTAGCGGATCGGCCATTTGTACCGCAGTGGCAGTAACAAATACGCGCGGAGCATGTAATCCAAACGAGGCTTTTCGGTTGGCCTGCTTTTCATTGATTTCGAAATTTGCACGTTTTAGCACATGACTGTTGGTATTCATGTGTTCGTATGCGTCACCGAAAGTCATTGGGGTTGCCGGTAAATTCTGACCGAATGTAAGTGCTTGTATCAGAAAGAAAAAAGATGTAAACCCAATTTGTTTGATTTGTTTCTTCATGGTCAAAATAATTTCTGAATCAAAGAAAATTAATTTTATCGAACATTTTTGTTTTGTGGTCGATGAATTAGGGGCTTCTTCAATAAATTAAACTTCATTTAATACACTATCAGCGAATGAAGTTAAGTTGTACTTTTAGATTAAAATTAAACCAATGCAATTTACTCAAAAACAAGATAGCTTTTATAACAAGGCTGCCCTATTATGCAGCAGGTATGAAAAATGCACTTCCGATGTTTTAGCTAAGCTTCAGAGTTGGGGATTTTCTCCTGAAGAAGCCGGACCTGTAATTGAAAAATTAATTTCTGAAAAATACATTGACGATGAACGTTTTGCTCGAGCATATGTGAAAGATAAATTTCGTTTCAACCACTGGGGAAAGCAAAAAATTAACCATATGTTGCGGGCCAAAAATATATCGAAGGACATTCTCAATATTGCCTTTGAAGGAGTTGAAGATCAGGATTATGCGGCGAATCTAAAACAACTGTTAAAAGATAAAGCCCGATCGGTAAAGGCTAAAGATGATTATGACCGGCGTAATAAATTAATGAGGTTTGCGCTTGGACGAGGCTTCGAGACGGGCTTGGTGATTAAGGTTTTGAAAGAGATTGGTGCCGATTGTTCGGATTGTGAATAAAGTTATGAATGGATTAAAGTGTTGATCATATGAAACTTAGTTTGTGTATTTGTTTGTGTTTGTTTGTTCTCTCTAGTCAGGCCATACGGATTCCAAAATCCTGTACGGTTCAAACCAGTGAATTTATTTTCGAAAAAGCTCCGTTTGCGCAGTGCCATGCTTCGACCATTCTCGAATTGAAAGATGGGCGGCTTATGGTTGCCTGGTTTGGTGGTGCCTACGAAGGAAGTAGTGATGTGGGAATATGGACTTCCGTTGGGAAGAATGGCAAATGGGAAGAACCCCGAGAAGTTGCAACTGGCAAAGCCCCCGGAGCACAGATCTTCCCTTGCTGGAATCCGGTGTTGTTTCGTACATCCGATGGCCAGATAACGTTGTACTACAAAGTTGGACCCAATCCCCGCGAATGGTGGGGCCTTGAAATTCAGTCGGCTGATGAAGGAAGTAGCTGGTCGTCGCCCAAAGAACTCCCGAATGGTATTCTGGGGCCAATCAAGAATAAACCAATCCGGTTGGCTTCAGGAGTAATCTTAAGCCCATCGAGTGTTGAAACGACCACCGAAGAATGGCATTCCCACATCGAACGATCGGTTAATGATGGCAAAACCTGGGAGAAAATTGCTATTGATCCGAAAAATTCTGTCAAAGTTATACAGCCTACCTTGTTGCAGTATCGGGGAGGAAAGATTCATGCTCTGTTGCGAAGTAATCAAAATTACATCATGGAAAGCTGGTCGTCTGACGAGGGAAAAACATGGAGTCCATTGGCTAAAACAAACGTGCTTAATCCTAATTCGGGAATTGATGCGGTAACTCTACATTCCGGAGTTCAGTTGCTGGTGTATAATCCGATGGAGAGTGGCAAAGACTGGGTGAATGGTCGCAATAAACTGAATGTTGCAGTTTCGGCTGATGGGAAAGCCTGGAAAGATGTTGCTGTTCTTGAGAATCAGGCTACCGGCGAATTTAGTTATCCGTCGGTGATACAAACATCCGACAACGCTGTTCATGTCGTATATACCGCCAACAGAAAGTCGATTAAACATGCGGTTTTGAAGTTTTGATTTCCATAAGCCGCAGCGTTTTCTATTTTAAACAACTTCTTAGAATGAGTCCACCTCGCGGTAGGCTTTTATAAATGCAAGTTCGCCTTCTTTTCCTTTTATACTTCGACCATGTTCGCAGCATAAAACGCCATCGTATCCTTTGCTGTGAATGTGTTTGAATACATTTTTGTAGTTAATCTCACCGGTGGTTGGTTCATTGCGTCCGGGATTGTCTCCGATATGAAAGGCCGCAATGTTTTTCCAGGATTTATTAATGTTTGGAATCAGGTTTCCTTCGGTAATTTGCTGGTGATAGAGGTCGTCCACGATCTTGCACGATGGATGGTTTACCGCTTCACAAATCAGGTTTGCCTGTGGAATCCTGGTTAAAAACAATCCGGGATGATTGGTCCATGCATTAAGCGGTTCCATGACCAGAATTAGTCCGCTTTTCTCCACTATTTCGCAACACATTTTCATGTTGTCGATCACATTGGCTGTTTGGTAGTCCCACTCCAATCCTTCGTCAAAATGCCCGGGAACAACCAGTGCCCATTTTGCTCCGGTTCGTTTAGCGCATTCAACGCCTTCCTGCATTTTCTTTTTCAGCATTTCTTTGATGTCCGGATTTTGTGTAACCATCGATTTTACTGCAAAATCGGCATACAGTACAAAAGGACCCAGATCTATGTTGCGCCGGGCAAGCTCTGCGGCTATTTTTTCCTGAATGGCAGGTTCTTTTTGCATCAGTCCATTGTCGAAAATTGCACGAAATCCCTGATCGCTTATGAATTTAATCTGGTCAAAAAGATCGTCTCCGGCATGTTCTTTAAAAGTGCCAAAGCCGGGTGCATATTTTAACTTGAACTGTGAAGTGTTGGATGTTCTTTCGTCTGAGGCGAAGGCTTTTGCTGAACCGGCAAGGCCTATAGCGGCCATGGTTCCGGCAGCATTGCGTAAGAATGATCGTCTTTCCATAAATGTTTAGTTTAGCTTTTTGTTTCGAAGATAAGAATCTGTTTTTCGGAACACAAATTCAAAATTGATTTTGCTCATTTCTATTTCAGTTTGTTTTATTCTCTATCTGAAAAAGTTTTCTAATTTTAGTCATCTTAAAACTTAAACTAACACACTAACATGAAGAACCGAAAATTACGCATGGGAATGGTTGGCGGGGGTAGCGATGCTTTCATTGGAGCCGTTCACCGGTTAGCCGCTTTTATGGATGGTCAAATAGAACTGGTTTGCGGTTGTTTTAGCATCAATCCTGAATTTTCAATTTCCTCAGGTAAGTCTTATTTTCTTCCGGAAGACCGTGTTTACCGGTCTTATCAGGAAATGTTCGGTAATGAAGTGAAATTGCCGGAAGGCGAACGAATGGATTTCGTGACCATTGTAACTCCAAACTTTGCTCATTTTGGCCCGGCCATGATGGCTCTTGAAAATGGATTTAATGTGGTTATTGATAAGCCTATCACCTTTACACTTGATGAAGCACTTCAGCTTCAGTCTAAATTAAGT
>Ga0302293_10001717_pt1 | contig 10664 bp, 3 predicted proteins | sample III_Fen_N2_2_FD_198758 | JGI IMG/M metagenome (GOLD analysis project Ga0302293, IMG submission 198758) | Peat permafrost microbial communities from Stordalen Mire near Abisko, Sweden - III_Fen_N2_2 | ecosystem: Environmental > Terrestrial > Soil > Wetlands > Permafrost | place: Sweden: Abisko... | reverse complement strand
ATCGTTGTGAATCCTACACTATCAATTACCTTGGGACCAAATCCGACGATCTGTCAGGGCACAACCACCGCATTGCTTTCTTACTCAGCTATTTTAGGTAATCCTACTGCATACAGCATCGATTTTGATGACGCAGCAAATCTGGCTGGACTTGCTGATGTCCTTGGATGGGGATTGCCATCAAGTCCATTTTCTATTAATGTGCCATATGTTATTAATCCAGGTACTTACACTGGTGTGTTATCGGTCGCTACAACTTATCCCGTTTCTTCAAGCATCGGTTATCCAATAAAGATAACTGTCACAAAATTACCAATTGTCAGTTTCAGCTATCTGGCAACTACTTATTGCACCAATGCAGCCAATCCCTCTCCGAACTTTACCGGCGGTGGTGCAGCGGGAACGTTTTCTTCAACAGCAGGTCTTGTCTTTTTCGATACAGCAACCGGCCAGGTCAATTTGGCGGCAAGTACACCCGGAACATATATTGTAACCAATACTATTGCTGCTGGTGTTTGTGGTAATATAACAGCAACAAGTACAATCACTGTAGCTCCAGTTACTAGTGTTAGCCTCATATCCATAACCGCTACTACAAGTCAGACCGTTTGTATTAATAGCCCGATAACCAATATCACCTACAACACAAACGGGGCAACAGGTGCTACAGTAACGGGTTTACCAACAGGAGTAACCGGTACCTGGCTGGCAAATGTTGTTATAATCAGAGGTACACCGGCGGTATCAGGATTATTCCTATACACTGTAACTTTATCAGGAGGCTGCGGAAGTGCTTCCACCACCGGTTCTATAAATATCATTCCGGTGCTTGGCACACCTGTTTTCGCATCCGGTTCAACATCAACTCGCATCCAGGGGTCTGGCACTGTTACTTATACCTCTTCTGCATCAAATACCTCTGGCATAACATACACATTGGATGCAGCCTCTTTAGCCGGCGGGAATAGTATAGTTGCAGCAACGGGACAAGTAATTTATTCAGGCACATGGACAGGAACAAGCATTATAACCGCTAGTGCGGCAGGATGCAACGGATCAAAAACAGCAACGCATACTGCGAAAACGATTAGTCTGACGTTAGGTACATCATCAAATTTTGCGCTGTTTACAGGTGTGGGCGCATTGACAAATGTTGGGGCATCAAATGTAACCGGAGATATTGGTACAAATGCAGGTGCATTTACCGGTTTTCCTCCCGGAAATTTAATTGGGCAAAGTCACATCGCCAATGCTACATCAATACAGGCAACTGCTGATGTGACTAAAATCTTCAACGATCTGGCTGGAATTACCTGTGAAACCAATCTTGGAACAACCATAGGTAATGGACAAATTCTTACATCAGGTGTTTACTGTCTTGGCTTAGGTTCCAGCTTAAATGGCGAATTAACTTTAGATGCACAAGGCGATCCAAATGCGTTTTTTATTTTCAAAGTCGTCGGTCCGTTTTCGACCAGCACCTCCTCAAAAATAATTCTGATTAACTCAGCTTCATTGTGCAATGTATACTGGCAGGTCAATGGAGCAATCGATATAGGTATTAATTCTATATTCTGCGGTAATATTGTTGCAAATGGTGCAATCAGGCTATTGACCGGCTCATCACTTCTGGGCAGGGGTTTAACTAAAGTGGGTGCTATTTCTTTAGCTAATAATGTTGTAAGTTTTTTACCTGCAAAAACTGGATTGATAACAGGTACATCGGAAATATGCCCGGGACAATCAGAGGTAACCTATTCTGTCCCTGCTTTAACCAATACCACCAGTTACATTTGGACGCTGCCGGTAGGAGCAACTATTGTGTCGGGGATGAATACGCGCAGTATTACAGTAAATTTTGGTACTTCAGGGGGTAATATAACAGTAAGAGGCTCAAATAGCTGTGGTGAAGGAGCAACTTCTTCAAATTATGTTGTAACGGTCACAGCGTCTGTAGGTACTCCTGTTTTTACTATGGGCTCAACATCAGTTTATTGCCAGAGTGCCGGATCAATAACCTATACGGCTACTGCAACCAACACGACTGGAATAACCTACAGCCTCAATGCAGCTTCTATATCTGGAGGTAACAGCATTGAAGCAGCGACAGGGACGGTTACTTATGTCTCCGGATGGAGTGGAACAAGCATTGTTACTGCCACTGCTTGTGGATGTGGTTCATCATCGACTGCAACACACACAATAGTTACCACAAATTCCATTGTAGGACCGCCTGTATTCACTTTGGGTGAAGTATCTACCCGTTGCCAAGGTGCTGCTTCTGTAACTTATCTGGCCACGGCTACCAACTCCACAGGTATGATATATAACCTCGATGCTGCTTCCTTATCGAACGGCAATACTATAACATCTGCCGGAGTAGTAACATATGCTGCCGGATGGAATGGAACAAGCATAATTACTGCAAGTGCTGCCGGATGCAGCGGCCCAACCACGGCTACACATACAGTGACCAATACTGCGACGGTAGGCATGCCTGTTTTTAAATTAGGAGCCGCATCTACCCGTTGTCAGGGTGCTGGTTCTGTAAACTATTTTGCTACTGCGACCAACTCTACCGGAATAACATTCAGCCTCGATGCCGCTTCCAAAACTGCCGGTAATCGTATTGTTGCAACTACAGGAGTTGTAACCTACGTAGCAGGCTGGAATGGGAAAATCACTATTACTGCAATTGCCATAGGATGTAACGGATCAAAAATTGCAACACATACAGCGGTATCCATTGCACTTTCGAAAGGAATGACTTCCGGTTTTGCCCTATTTACCAAAACGGGTAATATTTCCAACTCTGGAGCGTCGGTAGTAAGTGGTGATGTTGGCACTAATGTAGGTGTAGTAACGGGATTTCCAACAGAGGTATTGAATGGACAAATTCATGTAGCCGATGGTGTCTCATTTCAAGCGGCAGCAGATGTGACTACTGCATATACCGATTTGGTCGCAATTCCTTATGGGGCTCTTATTGGAAATACATTGGGAGGAGGCCAGATTCTTACTCCAAACGTATACAGTATTGGAGCTGCTACATTATTAAGTGGGGATTTGACGTTAGATGGACAAGGTGATCCTAATGCTCTGTTTATTATTAAGCTAGGTGGTGCCTTAACGACAAACCTATTTTCAAAAATAATTTTGATTAACTCAGCCTCTTTGTGCAATGTTTATTGGCAAATAAATGGAGCGGTCACTTTGGGAGAAAGTTCTGTTTTTATCGGTACCATATTTGCTAACGGAGCTATCAATGTTTTAAAAGATGCTTCTCTTTTTGGAAGGGGTCTTTCAACTGCGGGATTAATAACTCTTAATAATAATATCGTTAATTTTTTACCAGCAGCGGCAGGAACTATAACAGGCACGCCAATAGTCTGCAAGGGACAAAAAGGTGTTGCATTTTCTGTTCCCTCGATAAATAATGCAGCAGATTACAACTGGATATTACCAGTGGGGGCGACAATTGTTTCAGGTTCCGGTACCCGGAGTATTGTAGTCGATTTTAGTGCCCAAGGTGGAATTGTAACAGTACAAGGTATTAATAATTGTGGCAATGGATTAGTCTCATCAAGTTATTCTGTGACAGTAACTCCAACAGTTGGCACTCCTGTTTTCACGCTTGGAGCATCATCAACCCGTTGTCAGGGAGAAGGGATTGTTATTTACACGGCGACTGCAACCAATAGCACAGTAGTTACTTATAGCCTTGATGCTAAATCTTCGGAAAGTAATAGTATTAATGAAGTTACCGGAGCAGTAAATTATGCAGATGGATGGAGTGGTACCTGCACCATCACCGCAAGTGCGGCAGGGTGCAACGGCCCAATTTCTGCAACTCACATTGTAACAATAACAACCAGGCCTGTTGCAACATTCAGTTATACTGGTGCTCCATATTATAATTATGAAAATCCATCTCCTGCCTTTAGTGGTGGAGGTGTAGCTGGAACATTTTCATCAACTGGAGGTTTAGTTTTTGTAAGTGCAACAACCGGTCAGATAAATATAGCAGAAACCGGTCCAGGTGCTTACAATATAACTAACACAATAGCTGCATCGGGTGTTTGCGGTATAGTAACATCAACAAGTCAGGTTACAATTGTAATACTGCCTGCAAGAACAATAATCAGCACATCTGTCGGTGGTGATTGGGGAATAGGTACAACATGGGTTGGCGGTAAAGTACCTTTGGCTACTGATATAGTCATAATAGCTACAACAGGTGCAGGAAGTGTAACAACGAGCCTCGGGAAAATTACGTGTGCCGGCATCACGATTAATAGTGGTTCAGTACTTACTATGTATAGACCCTTCATCGTAAACGGATCCACTTTTGTAACCGGTACGATCAACTTTGGCTCTACTGATGCTAGCTCTAACCTCGTGAAATATAATGGTTCCGTTATACTAAATAATGGAACAATATGGAATGAAACGACATCTGGTGCTTTCCCAACATTCACCTTTATCGACGACTTCATAAACAATTCCACTACATTCATTGCTCAAACAGGTTCTCACACTTTCAACGGAGCTGCAAAGATGATTAGTGGGGCAACCACCTCTTCAATTTCAACTATTGTTATAAACGGAACTTATACCAATAACGGGGCTCTAACTATTGGCGCTGTACTAACAGGAGTAGGCGGATTGACAAACGGTACCACAGGTGTACTCAATCTTGGTGGAACTTCAACGATTAATACGCTTACGGCATCTGCTGTTGGTAATACTATAAAGTATTCGGGTGATGAACAAACAATTATGCCAGTAAACTATGGTAATTTGATACTATTAGGGAGCGGAACTAAAACTCTTCCCAAAACTTCCTTATCAATCGCAGGTGATTTCAATATATCAGGAACAGCAACTGCCACATTAGTCGGAGAAATGACAGTTGGTGGGAATCTCACAATAGCAAATGGAACTAAATTATCGATTTCTCCTGCCGTTAACCTGACTGTAACAGGAACGCTAACCAACAATGCTGGAGTATTAGGTTTTGTATTACAATCTGACCGTACAGGAACAGCAACGCTCATTCATACAACGAACAATGTACCTGCTACTATACAACGCTATATCAGTGGGGCTGCTGAAGCCTGGCATTTTCTTTCTTCGCCAGTGGCAGCTCAAAGTATTAGTGAAACCTGGTTACCTTCTGGAACTTATGGTAACGGAACCGGATATGATTTATATTTATGGAATGAATCGACCAATTGCTGGATTTATAAACTGAACACCACTTCGACAGTCAATTGGAATATGGTACATCCTCAAAGCAATTTTGTAGTGGGACGAGGTTATCTTTATTCTGTGCAAGCAATCAATCCAACCAAACAGTTCATTGGAAACCTCAACAGTGGTTCAGTAAGTTATGGACTTACAATGACCGGTACAGATGTTAGTCTGAAAGGATTCAACCTTGTTGGGAATCCGTATCCCTCATCTATTGATTGGAGTACCTCTGAGGGTTGGATACGATCCATCTTAGTAAATTCTGGAAACGGATACGATATGTGGATATGGAATCCGACTGCAGAAAATTATGGGATCTTTAACTCTTTTACTGGATACGGAACCAATAATATCTCACAGTACATTGCTCCAATGCAAGGTTACTTCGTGCGAGCAGCAATTGCAGGGAACCTGACAACGGATAATTCGGTACGTGTTCGTAATGTTACCGGAGATTGGAAAAATGCTCTAATTAAGCCAGATCTGCTAAGCTTAATTGTACAATCGACATCTGACAATACCTTCGATGAAGTACAGCTATTATTTGGTTATAACCAAAATCAAACGGGTGCTGCAAAACTCTTTAGCTATGTGGCTGAAGCCCCAAGTCTTTATATTCCAAGGGCTGAAGAATTCTATTCGGTATGTTATTTTACCGATACAGTGGAATATCCATCAGTGCCAGTTATGTTTAAGCCAGGAAAAGATGGAAATTATACCCTCAGGAGCAGATTCGACTACGATCAATTTAGAACCGTAATACTCGAAGATCGTCAAATGAATGTGATGCAAAACATGAAAACTGGACAAGCGTATAATTTTACGGCATTAAAAACAAATAATGTCAATCGTTTTGTATTGCATTTTGTACCTATTAAGAAACTGCCTGACAATGAAATTCCCGGGAAAATTTATAGAGATGGCATCAACTTAATAATAGATCTTGTTTCTGTTCCGGAAGAGACCGAAGTCCTTGTTTATGATGTAATGGGACGAAAATTATTTCAAAGAAAATTATCAGGGGGAACACAACATATATTGAATATTAAAGCTGATACAAAAATGCTGTTAGTCTATCTTAAAAACTCTTCCGGAAACCTTTGTCGGAAGATAATAGGAACTTGAGCACAAGCACGAAGAAATCAAATTTAAAATAATCCAGGAAGTTCATTGTCAGATTGATTATTAACTTATCTGATTTGTTATTTATTTTTACAACATCTGTCAACAGACTTAAAACATTTATAATGATGTTTTTATGTTTTTTATATCTCTTTTTTAAGTACATTGAAAAGCATTACTCCAATTTCTAAGCGCCTCATATGGAATGACAGGTGAATTAACTCACAATGTCGCAATTGACACTGTATACCAAATCCCCACGTTTCCCAATGCCAATTGGACAAAATTCAACAGGGTTGTAATTGCGGATGATTCCATATATGTACTTTCCCTCGCTTTGCATATTACTCCTTTATTTTCACCAGAATCAAATTCTCGACCACCTTTTCTTTTGCCAGCGATATAAAATTTTCTTTTGACAATTGCTTTACAGCTGCACTATAATCGATTAAGGTATGGAAAGCATTTTGAATCATATTGAAGTTTTCGGCATCCGCATTATCCGGACTATTATCAGGATGAAATAGTTTCGCTTTTTCAAGATAGGCTTTTTTAATCTCTGATTCGGTTGTCTCGTCGCTTAGTCCAAGTCCTTTTTTTGCCTGCACAACCTGTTCCGGATTTAACGCCTTAACTTCAACGGTATAAAAACTATAACACGGCAATGGACCTGCCAGTTTGAAGTTTAGGAGATCCTTGAATTCAGCATCAAGTTGATCAATTGCCTTTTCAAACTGTTCTTTTTTATTCCTGTTAATCAGAAAGGCAGAATTGGTTATCATCTGATCATTCATAACATCGTGGGTTTTTATATCCAGGCTAATTGGGGACAGTGAATCCAAAATAGCCATTTCCACGCGCTTATTCCTTTCATTCAGTTTTTCGTGTATTAACATTCCTATTTTAACATGGTCGATTTGTGCAATATTGTCAATGTTTTTCAGCATGTTATTTTTCATCGCTACAATTTCAGGATGGTTTGCTTCCTCATTCAGTATACTGCCAAAATCCGCCCAGGTCACTTCCAGGTCTACTTCTGTCAAATTTTCAATGTTTTTCAACGCATTCATAATTAGGTTGTGGCCGTTTAATAGGATGCTAAATATGTCCACCTTGTCATGCACGATTGTTCTGAATTTCATGGGGAGAATCAAGTTGAAACCTTTTGCCATGATCGCTTCAATCGTTTTATGATGATGGGCAAGCAAATAACTCAGCGACTCTCTATCGGATAAATCGAACAATGAACTCTCCCAGTTGGAAACAATGGCTGACAGGTTGTGAAATGGGATCGTATAGACTCCCGAATTATGAATCGATCTAAACATTTCCGAACTATATATATCCGGAACAATCCCGTAGATGTAAATTCCTTTGTTTAGCATGGTCTTTTTAGTTTATATGCGTTTTTTTCAATAACGAACGATTTCATATCTGTTGGATCAATCCGGGCAATAGCTTTTTCGTCATCCTTTACAAGGTCTTCTTTTACCCACATTGAAACTTCATTTTTCATTTGATTCATGACTGATATTTTTTTATTTGTCAATCAGAAACCGATTGCCGCCGCCATACTAATTTTCGGCAAAGGTTTCCTGACTGGTTTTTAAGACACACAACCAGTAGTTGTGTGCCGGCTTCAAAATTCAAAGTGTGCCTGAGGGCACCTTGTAATTTCTTTTCAAATATTTTTCGTCCCATCACATCAGAAACAATAATTTCGGTTTCTCCCGAAACCAATGCAAGATCTATTATTAAATGGATGCCATCCGTATAAATATTTGCAGGAAGTTCTTTGTCAGACTGGTTCTTAACTGGTTCGAAATGCAAAACAAAGCGATTGACATCGTCCGTTTTTGATGCTGCAAAATTATAGGGTAGTCCTTGTTTCATATTTTGCAGCTTATTTGTTTGGCGATCTTCGAGTAATACAGTTTCGAACCGATCGAAGCCGAAACTACTTGTGAGTGTATAATTACCATCTATACCTGGTTTAAACATGACCGGAACCATCGGATTATCAACAGTGTCAGTAAGGTATCGCACCGAATAGTATTCGCCAATCCATGGGATGTAAAGACTTGGGGCTGTAACTACCTGACTAAAGAGTTTTGCGGCACCCGTTTGATTTCGGGCATATCCAAATTGTAACTGTACCTCATCGAAGGTATTGTCTGATGCCGATTGCACCACTAAGCTTAGTATATCTGGTTTAAGTACTGCATTTTTCCAATTGTTGGCCTCGTTATGAACCCGTACCGAGTTGTCCATTGTAAGGTCTCCGGCACTGGCAGCCCGCACAAAATAACCCTGCATTGGCGCGATGTACTGCGTGACATCATTGGTTCCGCTTCCGGTGAAAGAGTTGCACACCCCGTAATTGCCTGCTGTTGGGTTCCATATCCACATATCGTACCCGCTGCCTGAACTTACTAACCCGGATCGTATCCAACCCGAGGATGCGGACCAATCAATGGAGGAAGGATAAGGATTGCCAACCAGATTGAATCCTTTGAGCGTTATATCTGTGCTGCTGATTGTAAGTCCATAGCTTAAAGACCCATTATTCAAATTTCCGGCAAACTCTTTTGTAGGGTTAACGGCTTGTGTTGAATAGAGATAACCGCGGCCGACCACGAAATTACTTACCGGATGGACTGTATTCCAATTGATTGTCGAAGTGGTGTTCAATTTATAGATCCAGCAATTGTTGGGTTCATTCCATAAATATAAATCATATCCTGTTCCATTGCCATAAGTACCCGACGGTAACCATGATCCGCTAATAGCCTGGGCAGATACAGGTGAAGAAAGGAAATGCCATGCCTCTGCATTACCAGTTATATACCGTTTTACAGTTGCCGGAACACTATTCGTTGACTGAACCAGTGATGCTGTTCCTGATGCGCCGGATTCAAGAATAAGACCGGTAGCACTTGCGTTGTTGGTAAGTGTGCCGGAAACAGAAAGCGCCTTTCCGGCATCAATCGTTAATGCAGCACCTGTATTGATGGTCAGGTTATTGCAAACGGCGGTTGTTATATCCACATGCGGTAAATAATCTGTCCCCGAAGGAATTGTTACATTGGTTCCTGATGCCGGAACTCCGCCACACCAGTTGGCAGAAGTGTTCCATCCGATACTTAAAGTACCAAGCCAGGTTCCGGCTGCATTCACTGCCAAATCAATTCCATTTTCCGATCCTGTAACTGACGGGGCATCGCTTACCACCCTGATGCGGTAACCGGTTCCTGTTATGGCATTTGAAGGTATTGTTACGCTGATGGATTGACTTCCACTTTCATCAGAAACTATATTTTGTAACGTAACAAATGTTGTAAATGAACCTGAGGAATTCGACAATTCTGCGGTAAAAGTGCTACCCGTGAAATTTATTGCCAGGTTATAAGTGAAAGGAACGGATATCCCTGAAGATCCTGCACAAAGTGGTGAACCAGCTATTGTTCCGGTTGTAATAAAATTTCCGGTTGGAACCACTTCACCGTCCGAAAGTATAGCAGCAGCATAATAAGCGCTTCCACTGTAAAACCTGATTTCGGCCAACTGTCCGGTAGTTAATCCGCTTGTGCTACTTCCGATATAAATTTTCCCTGCCGTTCCACTTGTACCATCATATGCACCAGTCCATCCGGTAATAGTAAGCATTTTCCCTGATTTCCAGCTTATTCCGCTGCTTGCGGCGAAAGTAAGTGAATGTATGCCTGTACCTAAGCTGACAGTTGAATTATCTGATAAAATAAGAACTCCTGCAGTTTCTGAATAACCTGTTGTTTCACCGGTTTTGAAAGTACCACCATTTAATTTTACAGCACTTGTATGAGATAAGATATCTGCAGCACCTAATGTTAAAATGGTTGAACCACTCAATGTTGTGGTGTCCGAAACTGTAAACGTAGCTGATAGTGTGGTTGTTGCTGTCCCTGCCATAATGAAATCACCTAAGATGTCAAGCGCTGTTAATGGCATGGTTTTGATACCACTACCACTAAGGAAAAGGTCGGTGTAATTGTTTGTTGAGGAATTTGGAATAACAACAGTTTGGGCTGTCCCATTGTATTCAATGATATTCGGATTGGCAGCAGCATCTAAAATACCCGAAGATGACAGGGAAAGTGCTCCTGAAATACGCATTATATTACTTGATACGGGAGTTAAACCTGCTCCGTTGGCAACCGTTATATTGTTGAAATTGGTCACGCCATTTATGGTTGCTGCTGCATTCGTAAATACAATAGTACTTGAGCCGGCATTGAATGTCGCATTATTAA
>Ga0302293_10001716_pt1 | contig 10664 bp, 9 predicted proteins | sample III_Fen_N2_2_FD_198758 | JGI IMG/M metagenome (GOLD analysis project Ga0302293, IMG submission 198758) | Peat permafrost microbial communities from Stordalen Mire near Abisko, Sweden - III_Fen_N2_2 | ecosystem: Environmental > Terrestrial > Soil > Wetlands > Permafrost | place: Sweden: Abisko... | reverse complement strand
CTGGCGACGATATCACAGCCTACCTATCAACTAACATTATGTCTATTACCGATGGTCAGATTATCTTTGACTTAAGCGTCTTTCGTCGCGGCAACCGTCCAGCTGTTAACGCCGGCCTATCAGTTTCACGCGTCGGTGGTCAAGCTCAAACCGTTCGCCAAAAGCGCCTTTCTGGAAGTTTGTTTAAAATGCTCGCCAGATATAAACAGGCTGAAGAATTTTCGCACTTCGGCTCAACCCTATCTAAAGATTCTCGAATCGACCTAACGCTTGGAAAGCAAATTTATGCCATACTTCAACAACCACCCCAGGAAAGACACACTATTGTCGTGCAGCAATTAATGCTCGAGACTGTTATTTTAGGTGGTGGTGAAACTGAAATCGATATTAACGGCCTTAAAGCAGCCGCAAAAGAAGTTGGTCCAAAAGTTAAGGAAGAAAAAGATTTCGATAAATTTGAAGCTGAATTACTAAAGAAATTTGCTATTAAGCCAAAAGAAGAGAAAGTCGCCGAGGCAACCGAATCCGAACAAAGCGCCGAAGAAAAACCGGCCGAGGATAAAAAATGAGACGAGCCAGTTTAATCGAGAAAGATAGCGTTCAGATTGCAACCGTCAAAGATTTGACTGGAGTTTTCGAAAGCATCGCCAGTACTCAGGTCGCAAAAGTAAAAGGAAAGGTTGATCTATCAACGTCATTCTTTAAATTACTTTGGCGTCGCTACAAATCAATCCGCATCGACCCTAGCACTCACATTACAAACCGCGATACTTCTACTAAAAACCCCAAGAACGTTTTCGTAATCATTTCCGCCGAAGCTGGCCTTAGTGGCGACATTGACCAACGTCTGATCGAAACAATGCTTCAAGATTACAACGAAAAAGAAACTGACATAATTGTTCTCGGGACTCACGGGGCCAACCAATTAATCCAACGCGGGATTAGCTTTTCGCACTATTTCCAGGTTCCAGAATCTGAAGAATATATTGACGTTAGCCCAGTTATTGCCGCAGTTTTACCATATTCACGAGCAATCGTCTACTTTGAAGAATATATTTCGCTGGGTGTTCAGGAGATTAAAAAAATTGACCTTATTTCAAGCATAAAAAGTATGAGCGAGGCAGCGGAAGATCAAGATGAATCCGATCTTATGACTGTCGAAGATACTATATTTGAACCATCACTCGATGAGATCGCCGACCAAATGGAAACCACTATGATGACCCTAGCCCTTAGCCAGACAATTCTCGAATCAAGCCTTGCCCAGGCGGCCAGCCGATTTAGCGCTATGGCCGTCGCTAAAAAGCGTGCCGGGGAATTATTAGATAGCTACATGCTAGCTTTTCACCGAGCCAAGCGAAGCGAAAGCGACCGACGACTACGCGAAATCATGGTCAGCCTTAAAAAGAAAAAACAAAACGCCGGAGGAGCCAACTGATGGAACATGTCAAAAAAACCACAAGTGAGTTAATAGGTACGATAAAGTCGCTACGGGGTTTAATCGTTGAGGTACAAGTTGTTGGCGAAGTGCCAGATATTAAAGAACTATTAATCGTCGAAGACCATCCGGAGATATTTCTAGAGGTAAGCTTATTTAAAAAAGGCACCGCCGTCTGTATTAATCTAAAAAATAGCCAAGAACTTCAATGCGGCCAAAAAATTTATCGTAGCCATAAAAAAGTTTCAATCCCAGTTGGCCCAAATACTCTCGGACGCGTCTTTAGCGCTTTGGGTGAAGCCTTAGATAAACTACCAGAAGTTACCGAAAATCGCCGACCGATTAGCGAAGCCTCTGGAACAAAAAGTTATCGCGATAGTACGAAGCTTGAACTTCTCGAAACCGGACTTAAAGTTATCGACTTCTTAACGCCTTTTGTTAAAGGGCGTAAAATCGGTATTGTCGGTGGTGCTGGTGTCGGCAAGACCGTACTAACTATGGAAATGATCCATAACGTCACCCGTAATGCTAAGGGGTTGTCTATCTATTGCGGTGTTGGTGAACGTATCCGCGAAGGTAATGAATTATACGAAACTCTTAAAGAAACCAACGTTCTTAAAAACACTGTGATGTTTTTCGGACAAATGGACTCCACTCCAGCTATTCGTTCGATGGTCGGACCAGCTGCTGCAACCGCTGCCGAATATTTCCGCGATGAAGAAGGCCGCGATATTCTATTTTTCGTAGACAATATTTATCGACATACCCAGGCCTTAACTGAGCTTTCAACTAACATGGGCCTAATTCCTTCCGAAGGTGGTTATTCGCCATTAGTTTTCTCCGAGCTACGTCGCCTTGAAGACCGGTTAAGTTCAACCGAAAAAGGTACAATCACATCGGTTCAAGCCGTCTATATTCCAGCCGACGACTTATCAGACCCAGCCGTTCAAGCTATTTCACAACAGCTTGACTCGGTTTTAGTACTTTCGCGCGCTATCGCCGAAAGCGGTATTCGCCCAGCTGTCGACTTATTAAAAACCACCTCTTCCCTACTGACGCCACAAATTGTTGGCGAGCGCCACTACCAGCTTGCCGGCCGGGTTCAGGCAATTATGCAAAAATACGACTCACTTAAAAATATTATTGCTATCGTCGGTGAAAACGAGCTTTCGCCAGCCGACCGAGCTGACTATCAAAATGCTAAAAAACTAATCCAATTTTTCTCGCAAGATTTCGCCGTCGCCGAACACTTAAATGGTAAGCCTGGACAATATTTCAGCATCGATCAGACACTAGACGGCATTGAAGAAATAATTGGCAGCGCACAAAGTACAAAAAATGAGTAAAATCCCAACCGAACCCGAAAAAATAAAGGTTATAGCCAGAGCGCCATTCCACGTTTACTATGAAGGTGAAGCGACATCAGTAACGGCTACAAACAAAGTAGGCGTATTTGATATATTGCCTGGTCATGCCGACTTTTTTTCCGTGCTGCTACCAGGTGATGTCGTGATCGAAAACGACAATCCTGAACCAATCGTTTTTCCGATAAGTAACGGCATAGTCGCCGTCCGAGATAATGAAGTTATGCTATTTGTGAATATGTAACAACACTTACGCCGTTCGGGTCCTGTCGCCCGGTCCGCCCCGGTTTGTCCGCATCCTGGCCTCTGCCACCACCCGCCATCACATAAACACGGCTTCGCTCCAGGTTCGAACAAGGGCCCCGGCGCCTTGTCGAACTTGGGCTGCAGATGTGTTTAGTAATGGGAGTAGTGACATAGGCTAATTCTTGGCTTTGGCAGAGAATCACGGGTGGCGCGAGGCGGGGCAGCACCCGGACATAGAAACGGTAATCCGTTTTATGGCCAGGGGCGGACCGAGCGACAGGACCCGCAAAGTGATAGGAGTTAAACGTAAAAACTAGAGCTATTTAACCGTAACTTCTGTCCCTAAAGTATCAATAACGTACTGTTTTTGCTCGGCAACGGTTGTATTTAGCAGCGAACGCGATAATGGTTCAGCGGCGTTCGATAATAGATAAATCATGGCATTTTTTCGGGCGGCAAGATCGCTATTCGCGGCTTCGGTGGCCGTCCAGTCATAGTGCATATAGGTCGGAGTAAAAGTTAAGTTACTAATTGTAACTTTGCCAGCTGAAACCTTTGTAATATCAAACTGGGCGATTCCACCAATTAACTCTTTTAAATTAAGCTGCGAAGATAACATGTTGCCAAGTGAATACCAAACAACCGTCTTGAAACCATCAGAAGCCCTTGATACGGTTTGTTCCTTTTGAAGAACATGAGGGCCTGTACCGATTATTACATCGACGCCAAGCTCGTTTAAAAGATTAACTTCGTTATTCTGGTCACTACTAACCACTGTTGAATCTTCAACTCCCCAATGCATTGAGACGATAACTACATCAGAATTCTGACGGGCCTCAGTGACTAATTTTCGAACTAATGCCTCATCATGATACAAATTAACACTGTAACTTGGGATTGAAGTATTATTATTAAAATCAGCAAAAGATACGAAACCTAACTTTATGCCATTTACGGTTGCATAACTTACCTTATTCTGGTCATCAGCCGTCTTATTAGCGCCGCTAACGGCTAGCGGCTTCAGAGTCGCCCAATTGTCAATTGTTGCCGCAATTGCCGCCGTGCCTTTGTCTGCCATGTGATTATTTGCCAAATTGATTAGATTACAACCTGCGCCGTTTTGTAAATCCGCAGAATATTTAGTTGGAGCATTAAATGACGGATAGCCACTAATAGTAAAGGCATCGCCAGCGCTTAAGCCTTCTTGGTTACAAAAGACAACATCGGCCGTACTATAACTCGATCGAATATTCGTAAAATACTTCGTATAATCATAGCCAGTGCTGGTTTTGGCATTGGAGTTTATAGTATCGTGCGCCAACATATCGCCCATAGCGGCCATATGAATAACTTCAACTTTTGGCGTAGCGTCTGGTTTTTTAACATCGCTTGGTTTATTTGTTGAATCAGATTTTTTAGCCGTCTTTACTGAAAATATATAATGCCAAGCTGCAAATCCCAAACCAGATAAAACCACTACGCAAATAATGATAATAGGAATTAGTTTGCTACTTTTTTTAATTATATTCATATCATTAAGTATAGCAAACACCAAAAATGTGACCGTCAGATATTTCATATCATTACGCTTGTGTTTATTAACAAAATCAGTCATACTATTGCCATCAAGTGTTATTAAAGGAGCATAGTAATGGCAACAGCTAAAAAAAGTTCTAAAGCAACAAAAAAGTCTTCACCAGTAAAAGCTAAGAAAACTACAAAAGTAGCACGCAAGTCTCGAAAAATTACCAGGATTCAATCATTCCATCTTAGTCCTGAAGAACAGACTTTTCTATCATTTAAATTTACAATGCAATCAATCTACTGGTTGATTTTGTTAGTATTAATCTTTATTCTTGCTATTTGGGTTTTAAACATCCAAATTACAACTTCAGATCTAATCAATAGCATTCAATAACTTATTGTTTCTATAAAAATAACCCCGCTATTTAAGCGGGGTTATTTAAATTCAACCTGTTATTACATTCGAATTTCAGCATCAACACCAGCTGGTAAGCTAAGGTTTTGAAGGCTATCGATGGTCTTTGGAGTTGCATTTGTGATATCGATCAAACGCTTGTGTACGCGCATCTCGAAGGCCTCACCGCCCTTTTTGTATACGTGTGGTGATTTCACGACAGTGAAAGTACTGCGCCTTGTAGGAAGTGGCACTGGTCCAGCGATATTAGCGCCAGTTCGGATTGCAGTGTCAATAATTTGTTTCGCAGATTGGTCAATGACTTTGTGGTCATAGGCCTTAAGGCGAATACGGATGCGAAGATTTGGCTCTTGCTCTGCCATAATTGTAACTCCTTACCCGAATAATTCGGGTGGTTTATATCGTAACCTCTACTATGAATCAGTTTTATTCTGTCATCGTCGAGTTGTCGATATGATTAATAATACGTTGTAAATTGTAACATTAAAATCAGATTATTACAATTAGTGCACGTCAATATTTAACGCGGTTGTTCTGTTTGAGCCGATAGAATTTAATCTACGGCTCAAACAGAATAGGTTGTTTGCGTTAGTCTTTAAAAGCCCAATCACCTACGCGCATTTTAGCGAATTCAACCAAAGATCTAACTTCAGCTGAATTTGCCATCCGGTAGATACTATCTTGGCCTTCCCAGACCTGCATCCCATATAGAATACTGGGGTCGCGTTGGAGAAGATATGAAATTGTCCGACGTATCTCCTCGTCACTTAGACGGCAATCCGACATTGTCGATTCAACCATAATGCCTTTTACGCAGTCGATGAACCCTTCGAAACCTGGGTATATCTCTAAAACATACCCATCATTTATCGCGTAGATTTCCGGAGTGTTAACACACTGGTAGTTCATTCCCATAATATTTCCTCCCAATTAATTAGACAAAATAGATTAAATACTATTAACTGCCCAATTATCAGAGCAGTACGTAGGTCTAGAACGATTCTAAAGCCACATACTACTCTGAGATTAAGAGGTGACGTGCACTGTAATAATCCGACTTATCAAAGGTCAACCATCAAAATAGATGGTTATTCGATACTATCATATTTATACTTAATTGTCAATACGCTTACGGTTCCATAAAAATAGAACCCCGATTTCTCGAGGTTCTATTAATTAGTTTAGAAAACTATTTGACGACGTTCGTAACGACACCAGCACCAACAGTCTTACCACCTTCGCGGATGGCAAAGGTTAGACCTTTTTCCATAGCGATTGGAGCAAGTAGTTTAACCTTGAAGGTTACGTTATCGCCAGGGATAACCAACTCTTTGTCAGCTGGAAGTTCAACTTCGCCAGTTACGTCCGTTGTGCGGAAGTAGAATTGTGGCTTGTAGCCCTTGCTGAATGGAGTATGGCGACCGCCTTCTTCCTTCTTAAGGATATAAACCTCAGCATCAAACTCTGTATGTGGAGTTAGGCTGCCTGGTTTAACAACAACTTGACCGCGTTCGATTTGTTCGCGCTCAATACCGCGTAGTAAGATACCAGCGTTGTCACCTGCTTGACCTTGGTTAAGGCTTTTCTTGAAAGCTTCAATACCAGTAACAACAGATGTCATTGTTGGGTGTAGGCCGACGATTTCAACTGGATCGTTAATCTTGATAGTACCTTGTTCAATACGACCAGTAGCAACAGTGCCACGGCCTTTGATTGAGAATACGTCTTCGATTGGCATTAGGAATGGCTTGTCTAGATCGCGAACTGGTTGTGGGATGTAATCATCCAAAGCCTGAACGAGTTCCATGATAGCGTCTTCGCTAGCTACATCACCTTCAAGAGCCTTTGTAGCAGAACCCTTGATGATTGGAGCGTCTTCGTCAAATCCGTTTTTAGCAAGAAGTTCACGAATATCCATTTCAACTAGTTCAACTAATTCAGGGTCAGCAAGGTCCATCTTGTTTAGAAAAACAAGAATCTTTGGCACACCGACTTGGTGAGCAAGTAGAACGTGCTCGCGAGTCTGTGGTAATGGGCCGTCGTTTGCAGCAACTACAAGGATAGCGCCATCAATTTGAGCAGCACCAGTGATCATGTTCTTAACATAGTCAGCGTGGCCTGGCATGTCGACGTGTGCGTAGTGGCGCTTTGCTGATTCATACTCTTGGTGAGATGAAGCAATAGTAATACCACGAGCGCGCTCTTCTGGAGCGTTGTCGATTTGAGCGTAAGTAACAGCTTTGTTAGTTGCACTTGGCAATCTTTTTGCAAGTACAGCCGTGATAGCTGCGGTTAGAGTTGTCTTACCGTGGTCAACGTGACCCATTGTGCCGACGTTAACGTGTGGTTTTGTTCGATCGAATTCTGCCATTTTTTTGGTCTCCTTAATTATTATTTTTCGCACGAGAGAAATTAAACCTCACGACGTATGTCAACATTATACAGAAGTTATCGTGTAAGGTAAAGCGCTTTTATCTTATTTACTTGAACGTTTTTCAATGATTTCCTGAGCAACATTTGGTGGTACTTCCTCGTACTGAGCAAGTTCCATCGTACTAGCGGCTCGTCCTTGGCTCATTGAGCGAATATCGCCCGTATAACCAAACATATTTACGAGTGGCACCATAGCTTTGATTAGCTTGATACCTGCACTTAGGTCTTCCATGGCATCGATACGGCCACGGCGAGAGTTTAAGTCACCGATAACGTCACCCATGAATTCTTCAGGTGTGGTAACTTCAACGCGCATAACTGGCTCGAGTAGGATTGGTTTAGCTTTTTTAATACCTTCGCGAGTTGCCATATGAGCGGCTAATTTGAAGGCTAGTTCACTAGAGTCAACGTCGTGGTAGCTACCGTCGTGAAGCGTGGCCTTGATATCAACAACTGGGTAACCAGCGATAACACCACCTTCAAGCGTTTCACGAATACCAGCTTCAACCGGTTTGCGGTATTCAAGAGGCACAACGCCACCTTTAATCGCATCGACGAATTCAAAGCCCTTACCTGGTTCGTTTGGCTCAAACTTGACCCAAATATCACCATATTGACCACGCCCACCGGATTGCTTGATGTGCTTGCCTTGGACATCTGATTCGCCTTTGATCGATTCTCGGAAGGCAACTTGTGGTTCACCAACGTTTGCTTCAACCTTAAATTCGCGGCGCATACGGTCGATAAGAATATCAAGGTGTAACTCACCCATTCCCGACATAATTGTCTGGTTTGTTTCTTCGTCAGTACGAACGCGGAATGTTGGGTCTTCTTCAGCTAGACGCTGCAAAGCGATGCCCATTTTTTCTTGGTCAGCTTTAGTTTTTGGCTCAACGGCAATCGACACTGGTGGATCTGGGAACGTAATCGACTCAAGTGTAATCGGCTTAGCGATATCTGAAAGAGTCATACCAGTAAAGGTACCTTTAAGGCCTACAACTGCCGCAATATCACCGGCGCTGATTGAATCGATATCTTCGCGCTTATCAGCGTGCATACGGACGATACGGCCGATGCGTTCTTTTTCACCAGTTGTGGTGTTTAGAACGTATGAACCAGCAGTCATAATACCGCTATATACGCGAACAAAGATTAATTTTCCAACGAATGGATCAGTTGCAATCTTGAACGCCAAAGATGATAAAGGCTCTTTTTCACTTGGATGTCGTTCGATTTCATCACCAGTTTTTGGATCATGACCCCAAATAGACTTAACGTCCAAAGGTGATGGTAAATAATCGACAACAAGGTCAAGAACTTTTTCAACAATAACGCCACGACCATCGCCACCAGTAACTAGATAAAAGTCGCCAGCAAGAACTCGCTTACGCAATGCAACCTTAATTTCATCAACAGTTATTGAAGTCTCACCCTTATCAAGGAAGCGCTCAAACAAAGCGTCATCGGCTTCAACGGCTGCTTCAACGAGTAGGCTGCGAGCATTTTTACATTTTTCTAACATATCAGCTGGAACTTCGCCAACAACGAGAGCGTGGTCGGTATAGTCAGCATAGGTGTAAGATTTCATTTCAATTAGGTCAACGATACCGTTAATCTCTTTTTCAAAACCAATTGGAAGATGGACTGGCAGAGCATTCTTCGTAAGGCGACGGTGAATTGAATCAAGTGATTTGTAAAAATCACCACCGGTTTGGTTAATCTTGTTAATAAAACAGATACGAGGAACGTGATACTTGTTAGCTTGGCGCCAAACAGTTTCGGATTGAGCCTCAACACCCATTTTTCCGTCAAAAACAGTCACCGCACCGTCAAGAACACGCAAAGAGCGTTCAACTTCGGCTGTAAAGTCGATGTGACCCGGGGTATCGATAATGTTTACTTTATGATTACGCCAAAAAGCCGTAACAGCGGCAGAAGTAATTGTAATACCTCGTTCGCGTTCTTGTTCCATCCAGTCGGTCGTTGTGCCACCTTCGTGAACAAGACCAATCTTGTGTGATAAACCAGTACGATATAAAATCGCCTCAGTCGTCGTCGTTTTGCCCGCATCAATGTGGGCGATAATACCAATGTTTCTAATGTCCTCTAACGGGACGTGTTTCTCTGCCATGAAATCTTCCTTACCGTTTATTGTTATATATCAGTTTGCTATTATATCAAAAAATAGCTTACAGATATATATCTTAACATATTTAAATATTATTTCATATCGAGCCACTATCGACGGCTAGTCTCGACTATATCTCATCACGGTTCCATTCGTTACGGAAGCATAGGCATACAGTCCGTCCGATGAAACGGCAACCCCGCTAGCTGCCCAGGAATTTGGCGTTGGCAGATGGTCTAAGTAAGTAATCACACCAGTGCTAATGTTGCGGCTGTAGCGCATCACCGTACCATTAGTTACTGAAGCGTATGCATAAATTCCGTCTGGCGAAACGGTGATTCCGCTAGCTGCCCAGGAATTTGGCGTTGGCAGATGGTCTTGATACGTCAATACACAAGTACTATTATTACGGCTATAGCGCATAACCGTACCATTAGTAACTGAGGCGTAGGCATATAAACCGTCTGGTGAAATAGCTATTCCACTAACTGCCCAAGAATTTAAGGAGTAATAATAATCAAGATATGTTAATACTCCCGTACTAATATTGCGGCTATACCTCATCACGGCTCCATTAGTTACCGATGCGTAGGCATATAAACCGTCTGGTGAAATAGCTATTCCACTAACTGCCCAAGAATTTAAAGAATAATAATAGTCTAGGTAAGTTAGCACACCCGTACTATTATTACGGCTATATCTTATTACTGCGCCATTAGCTATTGATGCGTAAGCATACAAACCATCAGGTGAAATAGCTATTCCGCTAGCAGCCCAAGAATTTGGCGTTGGTAGATGATCTAAATAAGTAATTACACCAGTGCTAGCGTTGCGACTATAGCGCATTACTGTGCCATTATTTATTGAGGCGTAGGCATACAAACCGTCAGGTGAAATAGCTATACCACTGGCAGCCCAAGAGTTTGGCGTTGGTAGATGATCTTGATACGTTAATATTCCGGAAAAATACCTATAAGATTTACTCCCGCTGCTCCCCCATCCACTCGTAGCATATACCCCAACACACCTAGCCTGGACAGTCACGGTGTAGGTTTGGCCGGTGGTGGCGGTTGTGAAGGCGACGTTGGTGGTGGTGCCGTTGCTGGTCCAACCAGA
>Ga0302293_10001711_pt1 | contig 10684 bp, 7 predicted proteins | sample III_Fen_N2_2_FD_198758 | JGI IMG/M metagenome (GOLD analysis project Ga0302293, IMG submission 198758) | Peat permafrost microbial communities from Stordalen Mire near Abisko, Sweden - III_Fen_N2_2 | ecosystem: Environmental > Terrestrial > Soil > Wetlands > Permafrost | place: Sweden: Abisko... | reverse complement strand
CAAAACAATCGTAATATAACTTATTTTGGTAAGACTAATTTTCGTAGTAGTGATAATATTTTTGGCATAAAAAGAAAAGACCGTCGCCAGCATATGTATATACTAGGAAAGTCAGGTACAGGTAAATCTGTATTACTTTCTAATCTTATTGTTCAGAATATCCAAAACGGAGAAGGTGTTTGTGTTGTTGATCCACACGGAGAACTTGTAGAAGAAATATTAGGTCTTATTCCGGAAAATAGAATTAAGGATGTTATATATTTCAACCCAGCAGATACTGATTTTCATATTGGTTTCAATGTCTTGCAAATAGATGATCCAAAATATAAACACTTAGTGGCTTCTGGTTTGATGGGAATCTTTACAAAGATTTGGGCCAATGCCTGGAGTTCTCGTATGGAATACATTCTAAGTAATGCAATTTTGGCACTTCTAGATACTCCTGGAACAACTCTTTTAGGTATTCCTCGTCTTCTTGTTGATAAGGATTATCGTCAAATGATAATCAACAATTTAAAAGATCCTGTGGTTAAATCTTTCTGGGTTCATGAATATGAACAATGGCGTGATCAGTTCAGAAATGAAGCTATTGCTCCTATTCAAAATAAGGTTGGTCAATTTCTCTCAACTTCTATTATTAGAAATGTTTTGGGGCAACAGAGATCAACTATAAATATTTTCGATATAATGAACGAAGGGAAAATTTTCCTTGTGAATGTTTCAAAGGGACGCATCGGTGAAGATAACTCTGCACTTCTCGGAGGTATGATTATTACAAAGATTCAGCTTGCTGCTATGGAGCGTGTTCGTATTCCAGAAGATGAGAGAAAAGACTTCTATCTATATGTCGATGAATTCCAAAACTTTGCTACAGATTCATTTGCTAATATTTTGTCTGAGGCTCGTAAATACAGATTGAATCTTATTGTAGCTCACCAATACATAGCACAGCTAGAAAACAAAGATGGATCAAAAGTTCGTGATGCTGTTTTTGGTAACGTTGGAACAATGATAATATTTCGTGTTGGTGCAGACGATGCAGATTTCCTAGAAAAAGAAATGGAACCAGAGTTTACAGCTCAGGATTTAGTAAGTCTACCGAACTACCATATTTATTTAAAGTTGATGATTGACGGTATTACTAGTCGTCCTTTTTCAGCAAGTACTCTTCCTCCAATTAAAATAGATAGATCTCTTGGTGTTAAGGATAAGATTATTGAATCTTCTCGTCATTTATTTACACGCCCTCGTGAAGAAGTTGAGAGAGAGATAAATAATTGGAGTGAAATGCTTCAAACAAGTGATGGTGAATCAAAATTCAAAGCAGATTGTTCAAATTGTAAAAAATCTACAATGGTTCCTTTTGAACCTAAAGAAGGAAGACCTATTTATTGTAAGGATTGTATGTTTAAAATTAAAAGTGGAGAAATAAAAGCAGAAAGAGGATTTGTATCTCAAAGATCTTCTGCTCAAGAAGAAAAAAATTCAACTCAACCACTCGCTGACCTAGGTATAGAATTTAAGAATGATAATTCAAGGCAATCATCTCCAGTAAATACCAATAATTCTCAAGGTAATTTTAAGAAATCAATTTTTTCTAATAATAAAAATAAAGATTTTAATAAACCAAAAATACAAGACAATAAGAATAATCCAAATCCTGCCAGACACACTGGTCCATCACCTTTACTTAAGGGTCTTTTGGAAAAAATTGGAGCAGATAAAAAAGATGAAAGTCTTAGTAAAGAGGGAATAGAAGAAGTTAAAACAACAGCTCCAAAAGCTATGTCCTTATCTTCTCTTAAGTCTACGGATTCTTCTATTAGTAAGCAATCTTCATTATTGAAGACAAAAGAAGCTTCTGAAGAAAAGAAATCATCTCTAAAAGATTTACTTTCAAAAGCTATGGATTTAGAAGTTAAAAAAGATGTAAGTGATGAAATCAAAGATAATATAATTTCTGAAGTTAAAAAAGTTGATGAGCCTATTCATATAGAACAACCAGGGATTAAGGCAGAAATAAAAGAAACTGAACAGCCAAAAATAATAGAGGAAGTTAAAAAAATACAAGAAGAAGTAAAACAAGAAAACAATACTAAAGATGAAGAAAAATCATCTCAAAAAAAAGATTGGCAAAAAAGAAATAATTTAAAAGAGGTTCCTGAAGAGGTACTTCGTAAAGTATTAGAATAAATCTAATCTATGTCTACAAATACACTCAAAAAGTATTTTGTTTTTATTGTAATATTTTTAGGGAGCTTTAGAGTTGCATCTGCAAATCTAGAAATAACGGAGGTTATGTATGATCCACAGGGTGCGAATACTTCTCATCAGTGGGTTGAAGTTTATAATAATGGTTCAGAGTCTATTGATTTATCTAGTTGGTTTTTAGCTGACTATGATACTTCTTGGCATTTTAGATCTATATCATCAGATAGTACTACTATTCTTGGTTCAAATTCATTTGCAATAATAGCAAAAACATCTAATCTTACAGATTTTAAGTCTAAAAACCCTAGTTTAAATGGACAATTATTTAAAGCTAATATTACATTAGGAGCTGAGAGTGGAAAGATAGGATTAAGTTCTGATAAGAAAAATATAATAGGTGGCATCTCTTATTCTTCACCGATGGACAATGGTAATTCTTTACAGAAGATTGACGGTATTTGGAAAGAGGCAGTTCCTACTCCTGGAATAAGTAATACAGATTCTGGTGTTAATTCAACAGAAAATACTTCAGGTAGTACAAATGATACAACTACAAGTAATACTTCAATATCTTCATCTTCAAATACCTCTAAAACATCTATTGCTCAAACAGGAGAAGTTAAAATTACTACAAAAATTATTTCTCCGAGTATTGTATCTGCAGAAATTCCTTTTTATGTTTCGTCTTTGACTACTACTAGTAAAAAAGAAACATTGATATCTGGAAGATATGTTTGGAATTTTGGTGATGGTACAAGTTTAGAAACAAAATCACAACAAGAGATTGAGCATACTTATAATTATCCAGGAGAATATGTTTTAAATCTTTCTTATTTCAATAATTATTTTGAAAAAATACCAGTTTTTACTAATCGTATTACAATTAAGGTTATATTAGCTGATATTGTCATAAGTTCAGTTGGAAATGGAACAGATTCATTTATTGAATTTGAAAATAAATCAAAATACGAAATAGATATTTCTGGTTTTACTATTAAGGGTAATTCTCGTGATTTTATAATACCATCTGGAACTATAATTTTACCAAATCATAAATTAAAATTTTCTTCTAGAATTACTAATTTTACAGACAATGATATTTCTTCAGTTATGGTTGTAAATAAAGCAGGTGATGTTGTTACTACATATCCACAAAAAGAATTACCATTTATAAAAAATACTTCTAATTATAATATCTCTGATAATGTTTTAAATAAAAAATCTAATATTTCAAAAAATCCTAGAGCTATTAATTTGAATGATTTAGCTGCACAAGCGGGGGATATAGATAATCCTATAAACTATAAATCAGCATATACTTGGTTTGGACTTTTAGGAATAATCGCAATAGGTGTAGCCTTTGTTTTAATAACTCGTAAAAAGGTTGAATCAACACCTGACTATCTAGAAAAAGAAATAAGAGCAGAAGATATGACAATTATAGAGTAATAAATATTGACATTCTAATATAATAATGTTATTTTGTAAAAAAGTTATTATATTTATTCAAAAATAAAATCAGTTCAGATGGCAAAAGAATTAAATATTGATTTGTATGATCTATCGAGAATCACTGGGAAAATGAGTGGTATTCTAAATTGTTCAAAATTTTGCACTTACGATGTTAGTGAAAAAATTAAAGAGAATATTCCAGAAATAGAATGTATTAAAGAACAGTTTGGGGAACATGAAAATGATAGTGATAATTACTCTTCAATGAAAAATGCATTAGATAAAATAGATGCATTATGCAATTGGTTATTACCTTATAGTAACAAAGACATACAAGTTCGATTTATTTATCAAGAACTACATGCTTTGCTTTTTATTGCAGAGCAAAAATATTCTTTACTTACGAATAAATAAAGTGTGATTAACCTATATAGCTGTGGCAATTTATTGTTACAGCTATTATTTTTTTATTACTTAAAAATGTTATACTAAATATATGAAAAATTTACCTCAAAAACCTAAAGATACATCTTGGAATGAAGTATCCGGATGGTATGATGAATTACTTAAAAATGATGACAGCTATCAGGCAAAGGTTATTTTACCTAATCTATTAAGAGTTCTTGATTTAAAAAAAGATGAGAAGGTATTTGATCTTGCTTGTGGACAAGGTTATTTTGCAAATGTTTTTGCTCATAATGGTGCCATTGTTACTGCTTCTGATTTATCTAAAAATTTAATAGAAACTGCAAAGAAAAATTCAAAAGAAAAAATATCTTTTTATAATTCTGCTGCCAATAGATCTCCATTTTTAAAAGATGCTTCTATTGATACTATTGTTATAGTTCTCGCAATTCAAAATATTGAAAATGTTAATGAAGTTTTTGCAGAATGTAATAGAGTTTTAAAAAATAATGGAAGGATGATACTAGTTCTAAATCATCCGTCCTTCCGAGTTCCACAAGGAAGTGATTGGTATTTTGCGGATGGAGTACAGTCTCGTATAGTTTCTAGGTATCTTTCTGAATCTAAGATATTTATAGATATGACCCCTGGTGAAAGTAATCCAAAAAAGAAAATCAAAACAGTTTCTTTTCATAGATCACTTCAGTATTATGTAAAACTATTCTCTAAAAATAAGTTTGTTATTTCTCGTTTAGAAGAATGGATTTCTCATAAACAAAGTGGAACAGGTCCTAGGCAGAGTGCTGAAGATAGCGCTCGCAAGGAAATCCCTATGTTTATGTGTATCGAAGTTAAAAAAAATTAAGATAACATTTTTCTGGTTGTCGGGTACCCGCAATTTAAAAATCCTTATTATATAAGGGTTTTTATTTTTGGAAATGTTTATTTTGCGGGTATCCGACAACCGATATTTATGTTATAATAGCCTTATAAATTTACTTTTCAGGTGATTTATTTTTTTTATTATTATTAATAAACACATCTTATGATTAAAAAAACAAAAATCGTAGCTACTATAGGTCCAGCTACATCTTCCGAGGAAATGTTATCAAAGCTTTTAAAAGCAGGCTTAAATATTGTTCGTTTAAATTTCTCCCATGGAGATTTTAAGGAGCATCAAGAAAAAGTTGATAATTTCAGAGTCGCAATGAAAAAAACTGGTATCACTGGTGCTATCATGCAAGATCTTTCTGGTCCAAAAATTAGATTAGGAGAATTTTACCAAGAAAAAGTTGAACTTAAAAAGGGAGATACTATCACTATAACTACAGAAAAAATAGTAGGGGATGAAACAAAGGTTTCTATCAACTACCCACTTTTTGCAAAAGAAGTAAAACCTGGAGATAGTATCATGGTTGATGATGGAAAGAAAAGATTTGAAGTTATAAGTGTAAAAGGAAATGAAGTTCTATGTAAAATAATGGTAGGTGGTACTACAAAGGGACGCCGTGGTGTTAACTTGCCTGATTCTGAGATCTCTGTAAGTTGTCTAACTGAAAAAGATATTAAAGACATTGAATTTGGTTTAAAGAATAAAGTTGATTTCTTTGCTTTTTCATTTATTAGAAATCCTAGTGATGTTACAGAACTTCGTAATATTTTAAATAAAAGAAAATCAAAAGCTAAAATAATCGCAAAAATAGAAACACCTCAAGCTGTTAAAAATATTGATGCAATTCTTGAATTGTGTGATGGTCTTATGGTTGCTCGTGGAGATTTGGCTATTGAAGTACCAGCAGAAAAAGTTCCATTAATTCAGAAGATGATAATAAAGAAATGTAACGATGCAGGTAAGGTTGTAATTACTGCAACTCAAATGCTTGAATCAATGATAAAAAGTCCAGTTCCAACTCGTGCTGAAGTTTCCGATGTCGCAAATGCTATTCTAGATGGAACAGACGCTATTATGCTTTCAGAAGAAACAACTCTTGGGGAATTCCCATTAGAGGCAGTTGGTATAATGTCAAAAGTAGCTTTTGAAATTGAACACAACTACCCAGAAAGAAAGTTAGGTTATAGTAAAAAGGGTGATGAAACAAGAGAAATCACCGACTCAGTAACTGAATCAGTAGTTAAGACAGCTCATGATGTAGATGCAAAGGCAATCATAGCCCTAACAGAGACAGGTTATACTGCTCGTATGGTTTCTCGTTATAAGCCAACACAAATGATTCTTTCTCTTACACCAAATCAAATCACTGCAAATCAACTATGTTTATCTTTTGGTTGTGTTCCAGTATTGATTCCAACTATTACTACTTTTGAAGAAGTATTAAAATATGTTAAGAATTATTGCTTGAAGAATAAAATTGCAAACAAGGGAGACAGTATTGTTATTACAGGTGGAATACCTTTTAATAAAAAAAGTGGTTCTACAAATATGATTATGGTTGAAACTATATAAATTATTATTAATTATTAAAATAAAATTATGGATAAAAAAGAAATTAAAATAACAAAAGTTTTTGCAAGAGAGATACTAGACTCAAGAGGTAATCCTACTGTTGAAGTAGATATGCTTCTTTCTGATGGATCATTTGGAAGAGCTGCAGTACCATCTGGTGCTTCTACTGGTAGTCACGAAGCTGTTGAATTAAGAGATGATAATTCTTCTTCAAAAAACAAAGCTGGTAAGCCAAGATATGGAGGAAAGGGTGTAACAAAAGCAGTTTCAAATGTAAACGATATTATATTCAAAAGTATAAAAGGTAAAGTTTGGAATCAAAAGACTCTAGACCAAGCTATGATTGCTCTTGATGGAACAGAAAACAAGGGTGCTCTTGGAGCAAATGCAATACTTGGAGTATCTCTTGCCTTTGCAAAAGCAAAAGCAGCTTCAGAAAATAAACCACTTTGGAAATATTTTAAAGATATATCAAAAACAAAAGAAGTATATATTCCAGTACCAATGATGAATATCTTAAATGGTGGTAGTCATGCAGAAAATTCAACAGATATTCAAGAATTTATGATTATGCCAATTGGTGCATCATCATTTAAACAAGCTCTTCAATGGGGTTCTGAAGTATTCCACGAGTTAAAGAAGATTCTTAAATCAAGAAAGTTAAATACTTCTGTTGGAGATGAGGGAGGATATGCTCCATCATTACCATCCAATGAAGCTGCTATTGAAATCATACTAGAAGCAATATCTAATGCTGGTTATACACCAGGCAAAGATATCAGTATAGCTATTGATGCTGCTGCAAGTGAAATCTATAAAGATGGTAAGTATAGTTTAGCTACAGAAAATAAAGTTCTAACAAGTGAAGAAATGGTTTCTTTCTATGAGAACTGGGTAAGTAAATATCCTATAGTTTCTATAGAGGATGGACTTGCTGAAGATGACTGGAGTGCTTGGGCTCTTATGACAAAGAAACTAGGAAAGAAAATACAAATAGTTGGAGATGATTTATTTGTTACAAATATCAAAAGACTTTCTCAAGGTATAGAACAAAAATCAGCTAATTCTATTTTAATTAAATTAAATCAAATAGGAACAATTTCTGAAACTATCGATGCTATAAATATGGCAAAGGCTGCTGGTTATACTTCTGTTGTTTCTCACCGTTCAGGAGAAACAGAGGATACAACTATTGCAGACTTCGTTGTAGGATTAGGAACTGGTCAAATAAAAACAGGTTCACTATGTAGAACAGAAAGAGTTGCTAAATATAATCAACTTCTAAGAATTGAAGAATCTCTAGGAAGTAAGGCTGTATATTTAGGTAAAAAGGCTTTTAAGATCTAATTACATAACATTAAAAAATCGCTCAAATTTGAGCGATTTTTTAATGTCTGTTTTTACTTATTTAAGTATCTTTATATCAGCTCCTATAGAATTTAATCTTTCAGCAATCTCTTCATATCCACGATTAATCATATATACATTACGAAGTATTGAGGTTCCTGTTGCTCCTAGCATTCCTATGAGTATTATCATTGCTGGGCGTAGTGCAGGAGGACATACGACTTGAGCTGGCTTTAGAGTTGTTCCACCTTGTATGTAAACTCTGTGTGGGTCTGCTAGTGTTATACTTGCTCCTAGTCTATTTAATTCCATAAAATATATTGCACGATTTTCATAAACCCAATCATGAATCATTGTTTGTCCTTTGGCTTTGATTGCTATAGGCACAAAGAAGGGAAGGTTATCCATATTTATTCCTGGGTATGGATTTGCATGAATCTTGTCTTCTAATGCTTTTAGGTTGGATGGTAAGATTCTTAAATCTACAAGATTTGTTCTTTCATTGTAAGATTTATATTTTTTAAGAATTTTATATTTTAATCCCATTCTCTTTAGTTTTTCTAGTTCAAGAGAAAGAAAATCAATAGGGCAACGAGTTATATTAAGTTCTGAGTCTGTTGTAATAGCAGCAGAAATAAACATCATAGATTCTATAGGATCCTCACTATTGTAGTATTCAATATCCATATTGATATCTTTTATTCCATAAACAGTTAAAAAAGAAGTTCCTATTCCGTCTATTTTTACTCCTAGTTTTTCAAGAAAGAAACATATCTCTTGAACCATATAGTTTCCACTAGCAAATGATATTTTTGTTATACCATTAATCTTTGCAGCAGCAGTGAGTATATTCTCACAGGCTGTGTCACCAGCTTCATACATTACAATATTTGCAGGTTTTAATTTTTTACTTTCTATTTTGTATTCTGTATTTGTTGTTTTTATTTTTACACCCAAATCTTCTAGTGCATAAGTATGTGCTGAAATGGTTCTCTTTCCAAGTTTACATCCAGAAGCGTGGGGAATAGAGAACGATGGAAGTAAATGCATAAGTGGACCTATAAGCATTATTACAGAACGAGTTTTAATAGCAGATTCTATATTTATTTTATCAAGTGTGAATTTTTGTGGAGGTATTATCAGTACAGAATTATGGTCTATCCATTTAACTTGCACACCAATACTTTCAAGTATTTCTATTACTCTGTAGACTTCTTCTATACGAGCTATGCCGTGGAGTGTAGTCTTGCCTTTGTTTAATAGGGAAGCACATAATAATCCTACAGATCCATTCTTTGAAAAGTTGGTAGTTATACTTCCGTGAAGTTTCTTGCCACCGTTTATTTGAAAATCTATTGAATTATTTATTGAAATTATTTGATGTTCTAGTACTTCACTTATTTTTCCTAATATTTCAGTGCTGAAATTCTGTTCTCCTTTTTCCATACGGGCAATTGCACTTTGAGAAGTAGAAAGAGACCTTGCAAAAGCTTCTTGGGTTAAACCACGACGCTCTCTTAGTTCTTTAATAAAAAAACCTATTTTTTGTTGGTCTGTTTGTTTTTTCATAATTGTATTTTATATCACATATGATATAATTGCAAATATAATGAATATTCAGGAATATGTGAATATCAAAGACTACTCAACACTAAAAATCGGTGGACAATTTAAGTATTTTATAGAGATATATAACACTGAAGATATTGTAAAATCCATATCTTTTTCTAAAGAAAAGAATATACCATTATTTATTTTAGGTGGTGGATCAAATATAGTTTTTTCTGATGGAATATTAAATATTATTGCTCTTAAAATAAACATTAAAGGATTTGAAATCATAAAAGAAACAGATGATTTTGTTGATATTAAAGTTGGATCAGGAGAGATTTGGGATGAAATAGTAGATAAGACTGTAAATATGAACCTATGTGGATTTGAGGCCCTTTCTGCTATTCCAGGGACTGTAGGAGCAGGTCCTATTCAAAATATAGGAGCTTATGGTTCTGAAGTTAAGGATACACTTTTAGAAGTGGAGGTTTTTGATGTAACCAATAATCAGATTATAAGTATATCTAACAATAATTGTAAATTTGGATATAGAGATAGTATTTTCAAGAATGAAGCAAAGGGTAAATATATAATAACTGCTGTTATTTATAGGTTAAAAAAATATAAAATTTTATCTGAGATTGGACCTTTAGTTTTCAAGACTCTTTCTTATCCTGGGATTAGTAAATATTTTGAAGAGAAAGGTATAGATAACCCAACACCTATTCAAATCCGTGAAGCTATTATAGATATTCGTAAAGATAAGTTACCAAATCCCAAAGATACACCAAATGTAGGATCATTTTTTAAAAATCCAATTGTCGAAAATAGTATAGCTCTTAGTTTAAAAATTAAATATAAAGATATTAAATTTTTTCCAGTTGATGATAATTATACAAAAATTCCAGCCGGTTGGCTTATTGAGAATTCTGGTTTAAAAGGGAAGTCATTTGGTTCTATCTCTGTTTACGATAAAAATGCATTAGTTTTGGTAAATAATGGTGATGCCTCAAGTGAGGAAATACTTCGAGCTAAAAACGAGATTATAAAAATAGTTGAAGATAAATTTGGTATAACATTAGAACAAGAGCCAGAGGTTGTATAAAAATAGACGTTGGACGTCTTTAAAGACGTCCAACGTCTATTTTTATATTATGTGCCGGAGGAGAGAATCGAACTCTCATCCCTTGCGAGACACGATTTTGAGTCGTGCGCGTCTACCAATTCCGCCACTCCGGCATATATCTTTGTTTT
>Ga0302293_10001708_pt1 | contig 10703 bp, 8 predicted proteins | sample III_Fen_N2_2_FD_198758 | JGI IMG/M metagenome (GOLD analysis project Ga0302293, IMG submission 198758) | Peat permafrost microbial communities from Stordalen Mire near Abisko, Sweden - III_Fen_N2_2 | ecosystem: Environmental > Terrestrial > Soil > Wetlands > Permafrost | place: Sweden: Abisko... | reverse complement strand
GAGTATTTTCGTGAGGTCGCCGGTGCGGAAACGGATGACGGGAAGAGCCTCGCGGGTTATCGCGGTAATTGTCAGCTCGCCGATTTCACCATCAGGAAGCGGTTTCTGCGTTTCACGGTCGAGAACCTCGATAATGTAGTGATCTTCCCACACATGAATGCCTTTATGCTCGCAGCAGTCCTGCCCGAGAGTACCTACGCCTCCTGTCTCGGTCATGCCGTATATGTCGAACATCTCGATGCCGAGTCCTTCGGTAAGGCGCTTTTTCATTACATCGGAGAAAGCCTCGGCGCCGAAAATTCCGCACTTGAGTTCGGGAAGTTTCATCCCGCTCGCCTCGAGCTCTTCCATGATGCGAAGGCCGTATGACACGACGCCGGTAAACACATTGGTGCCGAAATCGTGGGCGAGCTTGATCTGACGGGCGGTGTTTCCCGCTCCGGTAGGGACGACGAAAAGTCCGAACTTGCGCGCGCCGTGATACATGCCGAACCCGCCGTTAAAGAGGCCAAAGGACGGGGTTATCTGCACGACATCGGTCGGCACGACGCCGGCCATCGCGTAGCAGCGCGCCATGCAACTTGCCCACTGGTCGAGATCCCCCTGCGTGTAGGGCATCACGACCGGGGTTCCGGTCGAACCCGATGACATGTGCATTTCGACGATTTTCCTTTTGTCGACGCAGCACAGTCCCATTGGATAGGTCTCGCGAAAAACGGTCTTGTTGATCGTGGGCAGTTTCGAAATATCTGAAAGGGTCTTGATGGCGTCGGGCTTTATTCCAGCCGCGTCAAAACTTTTCCGGTATACGGGATTTTTTTCGTACACATGGCGGACGATTGTTTTGAGTCGTTTGAGCTGAAGAGCCTCGAGCTTTGAGCGTTCCATGGTCTCGAGATTTTTTTCATAAAAACCGTTTTTCATTTTGAATATTCTCCTCCCGCCTTGAAGGCGCGTAAATTGAGATCAAGGTATTTTTCGCTAACCGACGCCGCGATCGCCTGTTCCCAAAAAGGCGCGAGTGTCGGCAGCGTAGAAGCCGCGGCACCGAGCGCCACAACATTAGCGGCTTTTGCATTCCCGACCGAGTGCGCTATTTCCTGCGCGTCGATCATGACAAGATTCGGGAAAACGCGAGAGAGCCGCTCTTCGACGTCAGCGGGATATTTTGCCTTTCCCGTAGAAACGGTAACGGGAATAATCCTTTGCTTCGAGACGACCGCGACGCCGTCGCTTTTTAAAAAGTGCGCATAACGAAGGGCTTCCGATTCCTCGAGAGATACAAGAAGGTCGACGGTTCCTTCCCAGACGAGGGGGCTGTACACTTTCGCTCCGAAACGGACTTGCGCGAGAACCGAGCCTCCGCGCTGGGCCATGCCGTGAACCTCATTGCCCTTTACGTCGGCCCCGGAAAGGATCGCAGCCTGCGAGACGATGCCGCTGACGAGCAGAACGCCCTGCCCCCCGACTCCCGCAAAAATTATATTGATTATCTTCTCGTTTCCGCTCATCAGTTTGCCTCCCCGATCGCGCCGAACTTGCATGTCTGCATGCACATGCTGCATCCCGCGCACAGTTCCGCATTGATAACCGGGGGCGCCCCTTTTTCTGCGATCTCGATCGCGGGACAGCCGAGCTTTATGCAGGCATGGCATGATTTGCACTTCGCCTGGTCGATTACACGAATCTTCCCGACGAGCGAACGCGTGCGCAAGGGACACGGCGCGCGGGTCACGATCAGAGAAGGCTCGTCCTTCGCCATCGCTTCCGCGATAACCCTGCCCGTCAGTTCAAGGTCGTATGGATCGATGACGGAAACGTTTTTCATTCCGCAGGCGCGGCCCACTTCGGCGATATCGACCGCGACGGTTTTTTCTCCCATCAGCGTCATGCCCGTTCCCGGGTTTTCCTGATGGCCCGTCATCGCGGTCGTGCGATTGTCGAGCACTACGAGAATCGAGCGGCCCTTGTTGTAGACAACGTCAAGCAAACCGGTAATACCCGAATGAAAAAAAGTGGAATCGCCGACGACGCCGACGACGCGCCGTTTTTCGCCCGACTTGTCTATGCCCTGCGCGACTGAAAATCCGCCGCCCATGCAGAGTATGGTATCGGTGCGCGAAAGGGGCGGGAATACCGCAAGGCTGTAGCAGCCTATATCACCGGTGACGATGACGTCGTGCTTGGTCAGCGCGTAAAACAAACCGCGGTGCGGACATCCGGGACAGAGTACCGGAGGGCGCGCGGGAAGGTCGGCAGATTCAGGCACCGGAGACGGAACGAGAGTCGTAAAGTCGATCGGTCCGGACGCACGGGTGTCAGCAGCCGGTACTCCTGCAATCTGCGAACCAAGGGACTGCACGCCAGTTGCCGGTGCGTCTGTACTCTGTGAGCCCACTGCCGACGTGCCCGGAGCCTGTGCTTCGAGGGAAGCCTTTACCGCCATCAATCGCGGCACCGAAAGCTCCCCAATCCCTGACATATAATCGCGGCCGGAGCATACAATGCCCATCGCCTTTACGTGTTCCTCAAGGATTATCTCGTTTTCCTCGACGATCACGAGCCTCTTCACGCCGGACGCGAACTCGCGGATCAGTGCGTCGGGATAGGGCCAGGCAAAGCCGAGACGAAGAATGGACGCGGTCGGGAAAACTTCTTTCACATAGTTCCAGGCAAGACCCTCGGCGATAAAACCGAGAGAGCGGTCCTGCCATTCAATCGAATTTAAGGGCGATTTTTCGGCCTCGGCGCGGAGATCGTCAAGGCGGACTTCGAGCTTTTTGCGCATTACCCGGCCCCATACGGGAAGCGGGCAAAAGCGTTCGGGATTTTTTTCAAAGTTGGCCGTTGCGGAAACGGTGCGGTCGCCGACCTCCACCAGAGAGCGCGAGTGGCTTACGCGGGTTGTCAGGCGGAGCATGACGGGCGTCTTGAAGCGCTCGGAAAGCTCGAAACCGTAGCGCATGAAAGAAAGAGCCTGCTCGGAATCGGCTGGCTCAAGAACGGGAATTTTTGCGAAACGCGCGAAATGCCGGGAGTCCTGCTCGTTTTGGGATGAGTGCTGAGCCGGATCGTCGGCAACGCAGATTATCATGCCGCCTTCGCAGCCGACATAGGCAAGCGTCATCAAAGGATCGGCGGCGACGTTAAGGCCGACGTGTTTCATCGTGACGATCGTGCGGACGCCCGCGTAGGAAGCGCCGGTGGCGGCTTCGAACGCGACTTTTTCGTTCGGAGACCATTCAAGATAGACGTCGTCTTTATGGGCTGAAAGATTCTCAAGAATTTCGGTTGAGGGGGTGCCAGGATATCCAAAAGCCGCGCGCACACCCGCTTCCCAGGCGCCCCGCGCGACCGCTTCATTGCCGGTAAGTAAAGTAGTCATACTAACAAAAACCTCTTTTTCAGGAAAAAATGAATTTATCCACGAAAACTACCGAGGCTTGCAAAATGAGACAGAGCAAAAGCAAAATATAGTCCCCGAATACGGGCTTGATGCACCGGGGATGTATCTTGCTTGCCGGATCGAATCCGCGAGTCTCTATCGACAGCGCAAGGGTATCCACGTCCCGGGCGCATGAAATGAGCAGGGGAAGCGAAAGCCGCAGTATCATCCCGATCTTCTTGATGGGGTTTCCCGATTCGGTATTATATCCGCGGGAAGCCTCGGCCTGAAGAACCATCCGCATCCGGTCGCCGAAAGTCGGTATAAACCGGAGCGATGTTACGAGCATGATAGAGTACGCGCCGGGGAGACGGAAGTTTCCCGAAATGAGGGAAACCACCTGAGTCTGACTGGTAAGCGACAGCATGAGCGGAATCGAGCCGACCGATGCCATCATCCTGAGCGACAGAAGCAGGCAGCTTTCGATTCCCACGTCGGTTATTGCGCCGATGTGCGTGAACGGTATTAAATATACCACAATTTTGCCGTCAGGAATCAAAAAAATCTGGAAAAGACAAAGGGTAAACGCCCCGATCAAGAGAGCTGCGGTGGTAATTCTGAAAGCGCGGAATACGCCGCATGAAAACGCCAACAAGCCCTCAATCGCGATGATTGCGAGTATTAATAGAAGATTTCCGGTTAAATAAGTGGCGCCGATAAAGCCGAGCATGGCAAAAAACTTCAAAAGCGGGGCCATGTCGCGAGGATGGCGGAATATCGAAGTCATAGACTTTCCTTTTTATCCGATGCGCAGATAAAGTCGGCTAGCGCATCTATGGTCAATGATTCAGCTATTGACGTAGACGGATAGCCAAGCGCGGTTGCGAGCGCAAAAATCCCGGGCTCGACAAGATTGGCCCGCGAAAGGAGCTCGCGACGGGCAAAAAAATCCGCGGGCGAGCAATCAGCCTCTATTCTGCCGTTTACGAGAAGAAGAATACGCCTTGCATAGCGTGCGACAAGATCCATGTCATGGCTCACGAGAAATACGGTATTTCCGCGCGCAACGTACGCTTCGGCAACCTCCATAATCCGGATTGTCTCGCTTTCGTCCTGTGCGCTCGTCGGTTCGTCGAGAACCAGAATCGCAGGTTCCGTTGCGAGTACGGAAGCGAGTGCGACGCGCTGGCGGCGGGAACGGGTGAGCAAAATAGGATCAGCGTCGAGTTTTTCGCCAAGACCGACAAGGGAAGCCGATTGTTTGATACGGTCTTCCCATTCGGCATGCGGTATTCCGCAGTATTTCAGGCCAAACGCTATTTCGTCGTGGACGGTTTGGCAAAGGATTTGCTGATCGGGGTTCTGGAACAGAAAACCGACAAGACGCGCAAGTTCGGAGGTCTTTGCCTTGCGCGTATCTCGACCGCAGACGGTGACTGTTCCCGTATCGGGCTTTAAAAGACCGTTAAAGTGCTTGAGAAGCGTGGTTTTGCCGGCGCCATTCGGGCCTACAAGGGCGATAAATTCGCCCGACTGCACTTTGAAAGATATATCGTTGAGAATGCGGTTTTTTTTGAGCGAGGTTGAAATGCCTGCAACTTCGATCATGCGCTCACCTGTTCAGGAACAAGAGCTGATAAAACTGCATGGGCTTCGGCTTCGTTCGAAGGGATCGGGCCGCGTAAAACGCCGCGGCGTTTAAGAAGGGCGGAAAGCTCAAGCCATGCCGGAAGCCTGAGGCCGGCTGAAGCAAGAAGATCGGGATATTGGCATACTTCTTTCGGCGTTCCCGAAAGAAGCATTTTACCATGGTCGAGGATGATAACGAGATCCGCGTGCTCAAGAATAAGGCCAAGGTCGCGGTCGATGACGACGGCAAGAGTGCCGTCATGCACGCGCATTTCTTCTATTATCTGGAAGTATAAACGGGCGCCGGCCGGATCGAGGGCGCTTGTGCCTTCGTCTGCAAGCAGTATTTTGGGACGGAGTGCGATGGCGGATGCCATAATGAGACGTTGTTTCTGTCCGCCTGAAAGCGAGCCCGTACTTCGGCGCTCGAACCCAGCCAATCCAACGCGGGAAAGCGCGGTGGATACCCGCTCCCCGATCTCTTCGAAAGGATATCCGCGCTGAACGAGGGCGAAAGAAACTTCTTCCTCGACGGTCAGGCTGATAATCTGCGAGTCGGGATCGTCGAAAACGCTTGTTACGAGCGTTCCCGTCGCATGGTGTCCCTGTTCGGATGGGTCGAAATCACCTATCCGGATAGAGCCCGAAACGGTTCCGGGAAAGCTCGCGGGAGCGGTACCGTTAAGGAGGCGAAACAGCGTGCTTCGACCGGAACTTTCCGAGCCTGCGATGCAGACAAAGCTGCCTGCGGCGGCGGTAAAGCTGATTCCGTCGAGTGCGGGAGTTTCAGCATCCTCGTAGGTAAAACGGACAGAATCGAGTGAAATCACGCTTTTGCATCCGGATCTTTGATGCGGAGAACGCGGCGGAGCGGTTCATAGGCAATCAGGGCTATCACGGCGTTTGCGGCGGCGGTGGGAAGCACGACGGTATAAATCATCAGATATTTTGCGGCTTTGCCCTGAGACATCAGAGCGAACGAAAGAATCAAAACAAACGTAGTACCCGAAGCGATTGTCGAGAGGAAGGTCACCAGAAAGCTCTTGAGTCCGAAATTTCCGATCGCAAGGCGGTAACGGGGTTTTGTCAGAAGATAGCAGACAAAGCAACCGATCGGTTCTGAGGCGAAATTGATAAAGGGTACGGGAGCCGCGCCGGTAAGCATGGAAAGAATTGCGGCAACGATTGCAATTGCAAGTGCCTCGAGAAGGCGGGGACGGACGAGCAAAATCACGAGACAATACATCGCAATGATGAAATTGGGCGTAACGGGCAGTTTTGGCATGAACATCCTGATAACCGTACCGGCGGCGAGCAGAATACCGGCGAGAATGATATCCCGCGTACTCATGTGTTTCTTGACAGCTTGCTGATTCATTCGTGACTCCTTTTATATCGGTGCATCGTCGATGCCGATAAAAGGATAATAACCGGCCCAGGTGTTTCTGTCAATAGAAACACCTACTTTTCCATGAATTCATAAATCCCGTTCCATTCATTGAGTAAACCATGATCCTGTTTCTCTTTCATCGAAAGACAACGTTTTAAATAAAAGTCCACAACAGGATCCGCGGACATGTTTTTCGTATAGGAATGCGGCGGTAAATCCTGCAAAATTTCACGGTAGATCTCCGCTGCCCCTAAAAAGTCACCACCGGAATAAACGGCGAATGCGTCAGTCATTCGATTCTGATGCTTTCCCTTCAGTTTCTTGATCTCTTCTTTTTCGTGATCATATATCTCGTAAATGCGCATCGGCGCCCGTTTTCCCTTCACGAGAACGTGGTCGATAAACCGGAGATCATGCGTTCCCTCGAGTTTTTTGGCGACGACCTCCGAAATTATAATCGGTAAATGGTACACCTTGGTAAGGGATTCCAGCCGACTCGCCGAATTCACGATGTCGCCGATGACGGTAAGGTCCATTTTTGAACCGGAACCGATATTCCCGACCGTAACTTCTCCGTAGTTGATTCCAATGCCTGAATTGAGGCGTTTTGGCAGCTTGTTTTCGTCGTTAAGCTCGACGAGGCATCCGCGCATCGCCATCGCGCAGTCAATCGCGTCTTCGGGATCGTCAAACAAAGCCATGATGCAGTCGCCTATCAGTTTGTCGATTTCCCCGCCATGATCGATTACTGTCTGGTTCATTTTTTCAAAATACTGGTTTAAAAGGCTAACGATCGTGAGCGCGGTCATATTCTCGGAGAGGGCGGTAAAATTGCGTATGTCGGAAAACAGGATGGTCACGTTCTTTTCGGTCGGTGTGATCATCGTCGGATCGACGCCTTCCTTTATCATATCGACGATCGAACGCCGGGTATAAATTTGGGTGATATGCAGCCGGTGTTCGGCCTCTTCCTTGGCTTCGGCGAGCATCCTGGTACGGTTTGCAATCTTGTTTTCAAGCTCGGTATTCAGATTGATAAGTTCGGTGATATCGCTAAGGACAAATACCATGCCTATCTTGATTTCATCGTTATACAGAACGGCGCACTTGAGTTTGGCGTGCATGGTTCCACCCAAGCGTCGCTGAGCTTCGACGACGCGGGATTCAATAATGCCGCCGCATTCGGCGTCAGTTTTCAGTTTTCCGCCATCAAGAACAATATCGTAAAGGAATAAACCCGAGGTGCCGGAATAACCCAACTGCTCTTCGAAAGCGACGTTAAATTCGGTAATTTCAAGTTTCAGGTCCGTAATCAAGATTATTTCGCCCGCTATCGTGAAAATTTGCTTGCTCGCATATTCCAGCGTCGGAACCAAAAACTTATACTTGGTAATCGCGTATCCAACGAATAGAATCCATATTCCGATAAAAAGATGCCCGATGGAGGGTACTTTGATATTCAGATTGGGAGCGACGAGATTAAGCGCATTGCCGAAAAGGGCGAAGGGCAATCCGGACCAGGCCATTATGTCGATCTGCTTCATGACTATCTTGTTCTTGGCCTTGAAAGCCCGGTAACGGATCGTGAACAGCGTATAGAAAATGAGAACGGCGCACAGAGGCATCATGATGATGAACCCGATACCTATCGGCGACCAATAAGGAACGTCAATCCAGATTAACCCCTCGCGGATAAGATCTCCGGGGTGGCTTATTCCCATGAAATAACTCGCAATAAGCAGCGCAGAATAGCCAAACAGGATCGAAAGCAAAATTTTCCAGGGCACGGGAATTTTATTAAACTTGATCGATAAAAACAGAGTTAATGTCAGAGGCCAAAACAATACAAAACCGATCGATTTCCATCTTGAGACAAGAAACGCGTCACTTTTGAAAATCGTCCATGAAAAAAGCGTCTCGGACAGCAATAAGGTCGTAAAAGCGAAGCAAAGCAGCAGAAAAACCACGGTTGTCGTATTCAATGCGTTTTTAAAATATACATAACAGCCCATGAGAATGCTGAGGATAAAAAAAGAAAAGTAGAGTACCACGATATAGTTCAAACTGCCAAAGAAGGTAAAATCCGACATCATTAGAAATCCCTTATATCACAATTCGAAGTATACCGTATTTATTTTTCTTTTGCGCGCGACGCCTTCTTTCTGTCTATTTCGCTCAGGATTATCTTTCGCACCCGTACCGACTTCGGCGTTACCTCGACCATTTCGTCCTCGTGAAGAAGCAGAATAGCGCGCTCGAGCGTCATGGGCTGAATCGGAGTAAGGGTCAGAGCCTCGTCTTTCAAAACCGAGCGCATGTTCGAGAGTTTCTTTTCTTTTGACGGATTGACGACAAGATCAAAAGCGAGGTTATGCTGACCGACGATCATGCCTTCGTACACCGGCTCTCCCGGCGTGATAAAAAGCTGCCCGTGCGGCTCAAGGTGATAAAGCCCGTAGGTGACGCCCTTCCCTGCCTGATCCGAAACCAGAAAGCCGTTCGTAAACTCGCCGAAGTCGCCGCGATATTCCTCGTATCCCGAAATGATCGCGTTCATGATGCCGGTGCCCTTGGTGTCGGTGAGAAACTGGTCGCGGTAACCGATGAGCGCGCGCGAAGGCACCGAAAATTCGAGATGAACCCGCCCGCCGTCGTGGCTCGTATACGTCAGCATCCGGCCCTTGTGTCCTGAAAGCTTCACGGTCACGTTCCCCGCGTAGACTTCCGCGCAATCGATATAGACATGCTCGATGGGTTCGAGCTTTTTTCCGTCCTTGAATTTAAATATGACTTCGGGTCTCGTGACGCCGATTTCAAGTCCCTCGCGGCGGAGCATCTCGATTAAAATGACAAGCTGGAACTCTCCGCGGCCGCGCACGAGAAAACCGCCGCCAACATTCTCTTCGTCGACTTGCAGGGAAACGTTCTTCAGCGTTTCCTTCTTGAGGCGCTCAAGAAGCACCGTGGACGTCGGGTTCTTTCCCTCGGTTCCCGCGATCGGCGACGTGTTCACGGAAAAGCGCATCGACACGGTCGGTTCGTCGATCACGATCCGCGGCAGGGCTTTCGGCGCGTCCCGCGTACAGATGGTATCCCCGATTTTTACGTCCTCGATACCCGAAAGAACGATAATGTCGCCGCTCTCCGCGCTCTCCGCCTCGACGAGTTTGATGCCGTCATAGGTTTGCAGCTTGGAGACGTTCAGGTTTTTTCTGGTTTCATTTTCGCCGATGCACACGAGGCTGTCCTTCGAATGCGCGCGGCCGTTTATAACCTTGCCGATAGCCTGACGGCCGAAATAGTCCGAATAGGAAAGATCCGAGACCAGCATTTGAAAAGGCTCGGTGCTTGTAAATGACGGCGCGGGAATTTTCGCAAGGATCATGTCGAACAGGGGATCAAGGCTTCCATTATCCATGTCGCCTTCGAGAGTCTCGCGGGCGATGCCCCTCTTGCCGATCGCGTAGAGAAGGGGAAAATCCATCTGCTCGTCGTTCGCGCCAAGGTCGATGAAAAGATCGAACACATCGCTCAGGACCTCGGAAGCGCGGGCGTCGGGCCTATCGATCTTGTTGATAACGACGATTACGGAGCGGCCGAGGGCAAGGGCTTTGCTAAGAACGAACCGCGTCTGGGGCAGAGGACCCTCGGACGCGTCAACGAGCAAAATGACTCCGTCGACCATCGAAAGGGCGCGCTCGACTTCGCCGCCGAAGTCAGCATGGCCCGGAGTGTCGAGAATGTTTATCTTTATGTTTTTCCAGACGACCGAGCAGTTTTTAGCCGCGATCGTGATGCCGCGCTCCCGCTCGAGATCCATGCTGTCCATCAGCCGCTCGGGTACGTTCTGTCCCTCGCGAAAAGTTCCGGACTGGCCGAACATGGCGTCGACAAGCGTCGTTTTACCATGGTCTACATGGGCGATAATCGCGATATTGCGGATCGCCGGGTTAGATGCGTCTTTGTGGGTCAATATAAATTCCTGATTTCTCTGTTACGAGGTGGGATGATGCGTCATGATACCCTTTTATGGGGGTTGCGTATAGGGCGAGAAATCTAATTTCTCTATATAAAACTTGACAGAATTAACATTTTTACTAATAATATCGAAGCCGGTTTACCGGATATAAAGTGACAAAGACCGTCACTATGTCTTAAAGGAGATTGAAAAAATGAATCGATCGCGTATCCTTATCGCCCTCGGAATTCTATTGGCGATTGCTTTTGCTACCGGATGCAAACAAGCCACATCCGACACACCGGCCGCTACTACACCAATGCCAACCGTAACATCCGGCG
>Ga0302293_10001707_pt1 | contig 10705 bp, 8 predicted proteins | sample III_Fen_N2_2_FD_198758 | JGI IMG/M metagenome (GOLD analysis project Ga0302293, IMG submission 198758) | Peat permafrost microbial communities from Stordalen Mire near Abisko, Sweden - III_Fen_N2_2 | ecosystem: Environmental > Terrestrial > Soil > Wetlands > Permafrost | place: Sweden: Abisko... | reverse complement strand
CACGGGTATCAAAAACCACCAAAAAGCAAGATAAATCAAGCGTTAGAGAATATACGTTTGCGTTGACGGGTGGAATAAAGTAGAGGATAATGGTGATACGACCCATAAAGTGGTGTAAAGTGGAGTAAGGAAGGAGGAGCCGAAAATGGATGATGAAAACAGCGTACAGGATCAACCTGTTATCAATAAGGCTGTAACATCAACAATAACTGAGTTTTTCGGCTCTTATACACATTCCATTGACGCTAAGGGACGGATTATCATTCCCAATGCCTATCGAGATGCTTTAGGTGATGTTTTCACAATCGGTCCTACACGTGATTTCAAAGGAATCGCGCTTTATCCGAACCCCGTTTTTAATCAGATTCGTGATGAACTTAACGGTATGAATCAGCGTAAGCCTTTTGTGCAAACATATACCATGCAGTTTTTCAAACTCAGCTACCGTGATATGCAGGCCGATGCACAGGGAAGGCTTCAGTTACCACCAAAACTACGGCAGCGCATTCTGGGTGAGGCAAAGGATTTGGAGATCAGCGGTATTTCCAACCATGTCCGTATCCTTGATGCCGAGCAGGCGAATAGTGCAGATATTGACTTTATGCAACATTTGGACGAGATTCTGGAGCAGATGGGCAATCTGGATTCCGATTGACGAACCGATAAAGGAGGAACAATTTTATGGCACAGGCAAGCAAGGTATACGACTCGTTTCATGAATATGACTCAGAAGCATATATGCCGAATGACCGTTTTTATGTCCGCTCCTCCGTTTATCTGCCCAGCAGTGATGTGGATATCCGTACCGGCATGCTCAGAGAAGACCTACGTAGACGTGGACGGACTCAAGCTTTGCGAATGGAAGCAGAAAAACTGGATCAGGAATATGCTCAACTCGATGCCACGCTTGAGGCTCATAAAATTGAAAAAGGCGTTCGAATTTCAATCCGAAAGGCATTTTTGCTGGTGTTTTCAGTTACATTCCTTTTTTCTGTGTTGCTGCTGGTTCAGCAAGGCACGCTTGCACAGCGTCAGCGTAGTTTGAAAACACTTAACCAGCATATGGAGGAGATTAAGGAAGCAAACGCTGATTTAAAAGCACAAATTACGGAGGCTTCGGATTCTTCCACCATTTGCTATGCGGCTGCACGAAACCTTGGTATGGTGCCTGCTTCATCCGCTCAGGCGATACATCTGACCGCCGTGGATACACGGCCTAGCAGTCCGTCTATATCTGTGAATGCATCAGCTGATGGGCAGGTTTCAGCGGAAGCAAACGCAGCTGCTTCCAATGAACATACGGAACCCACAAAATAGTTTATCCAAAGTCACCAAGAGTATAGCGAGCTGTATCGAAGGATAAGTAACGATACCTATGCATAAAATCCAATCAGGAGAATATTACAGCAGATCATATCCGTATCGACCTTTGTAATTTGGATGAACAGATGCTCTATTGATCCTCCGCAGGGATAGATGTGACACAGTACGATTTTCCGTGTTGAGCATTATTGGAAAATCAGCGAAATACGCGTGATTGTATTCCTTGGCTGGACAAATCATGACAGATGTGCTACCTTATATACGCCATACGCGCTTATACAACAGGGAAGAGCCGATGAAAGCAGTTGAGCCTGATTGCTGTAGCGTGGGTTGAAGCTCACATGTTCAAAAGTTGCCTTCTCCCGCATTCCAAAAGGATGACTCGACACTTTCAAGGTAATGGTAACGCTTAGGTTGTGGGTGGCAGGCAGAGATGGCATATGAGAAATTTTGACCGATAATATTGTAGTGCCGCACTTACAATGGAATCCGTCACCTTTTCTGAAGCATGTTATGGCAATCAGGCAGATGGACAGCGTTGATGCCTGATATCTCCAACCATCGGCTCAGGCGTCAGGCAGTAGATCTAAGCATTCAATTGGAGGCTGGCTGTATGTTGCTCAAAGAGCTCCTGCAAGAAGTACCCGGCATTATTGATATCCGGGGAAATCTGAATACGGAAATTGGTTCACTATCTATCAATAGTCGCGAAAAATCCAAACGCGGTTTGTTTTTCTGCATTTCCGGCGCAAAGTTTGACGCACACGATTTTGCAGGCCAGTCAATTGAAAATGGCTGCGTTGCACTTGTGGTGTCTCGTATTTTAGAAGACAGGGATGTACCACAGATTCAAGTTGAAAATGTTCGTTCGGCCATGGCATATATTGCCGGGGCCTTTTTCGGGCATGCAGACCGCCAATTACGACTCATCGGTGTTTCCGGAACCAAGGGCAAAACAACCACCAGCTATCTGTTAAAGGCTATTCTTGAAAAAGCGGGATATAAAGTAGGACTCATTGGCACTACTGGCAATATGATCGGCAATGAACACATCAAGAGCAATCTGACTACGCCTGATCCTATTGACTTGCATCGCTGTTTCCAACAAATGGTGAATGCCGGCGTTCAGGCAGTCAGTATGGAAGTGAGTGCCCATGCCATTGATATGCACCGATTGGATGGACTTACGTTTGAAGCGGCTTGCTATACCAATTTCTCACAGGATCATCTGGACTATTTTCATACAATGGAGAACTATTTCGAGACAAAAAAGAGCTTTTTCATGCATGGGCAGGTGCTTAATGCCGCACTCAATGCAGATGAAGAAACTTCCGCTCGCATTTTAGAAGACCTGAAGGTGCCATACCTTTCTTATGGCATCAGCGCCAATGCCGACTTATTTGCTCGTGATATTGAGATCAGCGAAGATGGTGTGAATTTCTCCATCCAGCTGCGTGGTGTAGAGGAAATGGATGTTCACATGCAGATGACGGGCATGTTCAACGTATATAACGCCCTTGCAGCGGCATCGCTTGCGATGATTGTAGGAGTGGACAAGGAGTATATTCGCGAAGGCCTCAGGAGTGTCAAGGCTGTACCTGGCCGCATTGAGATGCTGGATACCGGAACTCCCTATAAAGTGATTCTCGACTATTCGCACTCACCGGATGCATTGGAGAATATTCTCACCACCGTGCGCATGTTTACGAAAAAAAGGCTGATTGTTTTGTTTGGCTGCGGCGGTGACCGTGACCATGGCAAACGGCCAATTATGGGCGAAATTGGCGGAAGACTTGCAGATTACTCGATACTGACGAGTGATAATCCCCGTACTGAGGATCCGGAAGTGATTCTGGAAGCGATTGAAGAGGGAATGAAACCCACACAGGGAAAGTATATCATGATCGAAAACAGACGTGAAGCCATCCGCTATGCGTTGCGCATGGGTCACGAGGGCGATGTGATTATTCTGGCGGGCAAAGGTCATGAGACATATCAGGATGTAATGGGCGTGAAACGACCATTCGATGAAAAGGTAGTTGTGAGCGAGCTTTTGGAAGAAATACGCAGCGAACTGTAAACCGGATTGTTAACCAGATCAAGGAGTGGAATGCAAATGCTCAGGTTGATACTTGCGTTGATTCTTTCCATCATTGCGATGCTGTTGATTACTCCGCGTGTGCTGCCGATCCTCCACAAGCTTAAGTTTGGACAGACGATTTACAACCTTGGGCCGGAAGCGCATAAGGTAAAGCAGGGGACGCCTACCATGGGAGGCCTCATTTTTGCAGCGGTAACCTGCATACTGGCGCTTGCGTTGCATGGAACATGGTATGGCAAAGCCGATTTCGGTCTGGCACTGATTGTGTTTTCGCTGCTGAGCATGCTCATTGGCTTTGTGGATGATTATATTAAGGTTGTTCGCAAGCGCAATCTGGGGCTAATCTGGTGGCAGAAAGTGATCGGGCAGGTAACGATAGGTGTTCTTTTCTCGCTCTATTGCTACCTCAGCCCAGATATCGGCAGTAAGATTATTATACCTTTTTGGAACACCCAGCTGGATATGGGTATTTGGTACATACCCATCATGACACTGATCATCATGTTTATGATTAACAGCGCTAACCTCCAAGATGGGTTGGATGGTCTGCTGTCCAGCATTACCACCATCAGCTGCGTTGCTTGGTCCGCAATTGCAATATTGGGAACGGTTGTGGCTAGTTCTCTATTCAACACAGATATTGCCGGTAACTACGGGAATATTGCTGTTTTTGGCCTAGCACTCACAGGCGCATGCTTTGGCTTCCTACGGTTCAATTACTACCCAGCAAAGGTTTTCATGGGAGACACAGGCAGCATGTTCATTGGCGGAGCGACTGTCGGCATGGCGATGCTGTTGCGGCAACCGTTGCTTATGGTGCTGATTGCCTTTACACTCATTATGAGTTCACTTTCTGTCATTATTCAGAGAGTGTACTTCAAAATCACACATGGTAAGCGTATATTCAAAATGTCACCGATTCACCACCACTTTGAACTCTCCGGTATGACAGAACCGCAGATCGTAACGATGTACTCTCTGGTAACGGGCATTCTATCGATTATTGCGGTCTTATCCCTTCACTATATTCCCTAAAAAACAAGCAGACAAGGCATATGGGAGGCGGTTCCTATGAGGTATGAAAAAAGGCGGGTGCTGATTGTCGGCATGGCGCGTAGTGGTATTGCGGCGGCTCAGCTTTTATTGAGCCATGGCGCAATTCCGGTGCTATACGATGCAAAGAAGGCAGACGCTTTTGGTGATGCCTTACTGCCTTTACGCGGCACGGCCTGCGAATTCCATTTAGGGGAAGATCCGTTTGTATTGCTGGATAGTTGCGATAGCGTGGTTATCAGCCCAGGTGTTCCCATTGATTCGCCTGTTGTGAAAGCTGCGAAGGAGCAGGGAGTACCGCTGATCGGTGAACTTGAACTTGCCTACTCGCTGATGCAAGGCGAAGTGTTGGCAATTTCCGGTACGAACGGAAAAACGACAACCACAACCTTGCTGGGGAAAATGTTTGAAAACGCAGGTCGAATCACCTATGTCGCTGGCAATATCGGGTATCCACTGTCATCAGTTGCCCTTACCAGTAAAAAAAACGATGTGATTGTAGTTGAAGTTTCCAGCTTTCAGCTGGAAAGCATTAAAACTTTTCGTCCATGCGTAGGAGCACTGCTAAACATCACTGAGGATCATTTGAATCGACACGGAACGATGGAACAGTACATTCGTATAAAGCAGCGGCTTTTCGAAAATCAAACCGCGGATGATATCGCGGTGCTGAATATGGATGACCCCATACTGTTCAAAATGGCTGAGAAAGTAAAATCCCGAATCGCGTTTTTCTCCCGTACTCAAAGCGTTCAAAACGGTGCGTGTGTGGAAGATGGGAAAATTGTGTGGCGATGGGATGGGGTCATCAAACCGATTTGTGATGCAGATCAGATTCTGATTCCCGGTCCGCACAACCTGGAAAATGCTTTAGCTGCCACTGCGATGGCTGCAGCACGCGGCGTCCCCGCCGCGGTGATCCGTCATACGCTGCAATCCTTCACAGGCGTGGAGCACCGCATTGAGAAAGTGCGCGTATTCGAAGGAATTACTTACATCAATGATAGCAAAGGTACCAATGTGGATAGCACTATCAAGGCAGTGCAAAGCATGAAGGCACCAACCGTGCTTATTTTAGGTGGATATGACAAGCATACAGAATTTTTACCACTTTGCAACGAAATCATTCGATCAGTTACGATCAGCCAGATTGTAGTGATGGGGGAGACTGCACGCCAGATCACTCAAACGCTCGAAGAAGTGGGTTATCACAACATTACCCAGGCTTACAGCATGGAAGATGCAGTACAGAAAGCACGCAAGCTTGCTGTTTCCGGCGGAAATGTTTTACTTTCGCCTGCTTGCGCGAGTTTCGATATGTTTAGGGATTATGAGCATCGAGGACATGTGTTTAAAGAAATTGTCACCAAACTGGAGTAGGAGACAGTCGTTTTTCCGAAAACCGTCAGTCCATATTGAGACATTTCATATCGAATAGCTTCTGATTCATGTGTTATGAACAGGAATGTCCTCTGTCAGATACCGAGGGTTCGTTTACCTGCAAGGGGTATTTTTTCAGTACGACAAGCTACCATATTGAATGCCTGAAAATTCGCTCAATCCAGCACCCGAAATATCAATTATGCCAAGCTCTGTATTGGAAGCAGTGATTTGTGAACTGCAAACATACGCACGAACGAAGAAGCAATATCTGAAAGCATTTGGTACTGGTCAAATAGCATCACAATCAGCAGGCTTGCTGTTTGCGGAGGGATCATCTCATGAAACAGCCACCCGAAAAAAAACGGGATGAACTCGATCAGTTCGAGGCTTACGGCGAATATTCCTATGCCTACCGTCATGCAGCAGAGCAGCGACGCAACCGAAAAGGCGAACCTGGCGAAGATGAACAGATTGATTCATCTGCCGAATTACCGGCAGAAGAAACCGAATATGAAAAACCGCTCGAAGATTTGATCAGCCCTGAAGAACGTTCAAAAATGCGTTCACGCGCCATCACGGGCAGGCTGATTTTTGTGCTTGCAGCGGCGGTTGTGGCAATTATAGTACTTCAAGGGATTGTATTCAGGTTGAAAACGGTCTATGTGATCGGCAACGTTAAAAGAAGCGCACAGCAGGTTGCCAGTGAATCAGGACTGGTTAAAGGACTGAATATCTTCTCGATTTCAGCCGATGAAGTTCGTGATAACCTGAGCAGCGATCATACAATCATTTTTCTTGGACTGCAAAAAAACTATCCCAGTACAATTTACATTTATATTTCTGAAAGAGAAGCCATAGCGGCGATGCAATGGCTTGGTTTGCAATATACGCTGGATGGCGAAGGCATTGTGATGAGCGAAACCAGTTCCATGACACTACCGACGGATATGCCCAATGTTACCGGGCTTCAGATAACAAATGTCCATATGGGGCAAAAACTGGAAGTACGCAATCAAGAACAGATGCACGCTTATTACGACATCATGTCCGAACTTGGTTTGCAATATTTCCGTGACCAAATTACAGAATTGAACTTGTCTGATACTGAAAACCTTTATTTGCTCACTTCAACGGGCATTTCGATCCGTCTTGGCAACCGTCAATTCATGCGAGCGAAAATTGGAGCACTGCGTACCGATATCGCCTACTTGCAGCAACTGGGAAAAACATCCGGAGTACTGGATGTTTCTATACCCGAGGACGCGAAATACAGACCAGAAAGTTGAGAATCCTTCAAAGACAGTTTCACTATTAAAATTCGCATCTACAATCACAATGGATATAACGGGAACTTCTCTACCGCTTCTAACAAGTTTTAGAACCGAATTGCTTGAGCAACAACATTTGACAGGATAACAGAATGAACTTAAAAAAATATGCTAAAATAGATCAATTAACTGTTGACAAGGGTTGAATTCTGCTGTATGATTACTAACGTCGCTTGTGCGAAACGTCGCGGGGTAGAGCAGTTTGGTAGCTCGTCGGGCTCATAACCCGGAGGTCGAGGGTTCAAGTCCCTCCCCCGCAACCAATTTGGCGGCGTAGCTCAGCTGGCTAGAGCATTCGGTTCATACCCGGAGTGTCGAGAGTTCAAATCTCCCCGCCGCTACCAGCCAAGAAGGACAGTCCGATAGGGCCGTCCTTCTTTTTGTACATCCCGTCACAGATCAAGTACAGTCCTATCAACCATCATGCAAAGGAGCTCATTATGAGGATATTGATTGATGCAGATGGATGCCCAGTCGTGGATATCACTATTTCACTGGCTCGTGCTGCCAAAGTTGTTGTTTGGTTGATATGTGACACTTCGCATGTGTTTGAGCGGGATGGCGCATATACAGTGACAGTTTCAAAAGGAGCGGATAGCGCTGATTTCGCCCTAGTGAATATGATTGAGCCGAATGATATTGTGGTTACTCAGGATTATGGATTGGCTGCAATGGCCTTAGCGCGACGTGCAAAAGTGCTGAATCAAAACGGAATGCGATATACAGAAGATAATATTGATTCATTGCTGCTGGCAAGGCATACCGCCCGAAAAATTCGAATGGGAGGTGGTAGGCTCAAAGGTCCGGCAAAGCGCACCAAGGACCAGGACGACACATTTATGGTGGAATTGCAGAGTTTGCTTTGCGAGGGACATGCTACGGTTCAAGCTCATTCCGCTCGATAGGATTAATTTCATTGTCTGTGGCTTGTTTCCAGATGGTTTTGGCAGCGAAAAGGTAGACTATGATCAATGCTTCTAAGCATATTGCCGACAACTGTCAATTTCCGACTGATGTTCTATAAAATGAAGTTTATGAATATTGTAAATTTTACTTTGGCATGCAAAAAGCCTGCTTGCCTGCTCACCTCCAATGAAGGTAGGTGAAGATTGTGAATTTTACAAATGGACAGGTGGAATCATCTCCGTTAACCTGTTTCCCTGCGCCATTTACGGGGTATTTCAAACGGCGAAATGTAAAAAAAGATAATGAAATCACGAGTTGTCTATTGCGAATTGCGTATAAAAAGGTTACAATAAATGATGGTACTTTGCGTTTACGCGACTTCCAACGCCTTTGGAAACGCAAGAGCACAGAATACCTACTGGCGCGGGCTGGCAACGGCACGCGGTTGATTCGTTAGGAACAGGGGAATGTTTGGCTATGAAATCAACGATCGCAGCCCTCGATTTTGGCACAAGCAAGATTGTCTCTCTTGTCGCCGAGACCAGCGGTACTCAACGTTGCGATATCATTGGCGCCGGCATCGCCATGTATGACGGATTTCTGGATGGGGAATGGAACAACCCCCTGCTTTTGAATGAGGCAATCGGGAAATCCATCGCCGAGGCGGAAATGCAGGCCAAACGAAAAATCCGCGAAATCAACGTCGGCGTGCCCGGCGAGTTTACGCGCGTATACGCCGTAGAAGCGACGGTGACCATACAAGGCGCCGACCCGCGGGTAACACCACGGCATGTTGAGAAGATTTTCGCCAATGCTGATAAGCAACTGTCTCCCGTACGCGGAGTCGTGGTACACCGCAGCCCGGCGTGGTTTATGGTGGATGGCGGTAAAAAGACGCTCGAACCGGTCGGCATGAAGGGCACGGAGCTTAAGGCGCTGGTGTCTTTTGTGGTTGCGGATACGTTTTTTCTGGATGACGTGATGGCTCGACTTCGCGACATGAACATTACGGTGAGTGGGTTTTTCAGCAGTTCCACGGGCGAGGCGATGCTCTACCTTTTAGAGGAGGATCGTGACCGTACGGCGTTGCTGATTGATATCGGATACCTGTGCACGGATGTAATGGCTGTCGAAGGCGATGCGGTTATTTTCCAGAAAACATTGTCTGTTGGCGGCGGACATATTTCCGCTGATATCGCTGAAGGCCTTTCCATTACGTTACAAGGCGCTGAGCAAATCAAACGTGATTATGTGTATGGCATTTCAACAATCACGCAAAGTTATGCAGTTTCCAGCGGCGATGGGCTCAAAACCGAAACCTTTACACAGGATCAAGTTGCCGCTGTTTTGGAACCCCGCGTTGATGAAATTGCTGAAATGATCAAGGAATGCATCAATGAAAGCGGGATCAAACTTGGCAATTGGTCTACCATCTACCTGACTGGCGGTGGCTTGAGCCTCAACCGTGGTGGTCGCGACTATCTTGCCGGCAAGCTGGATAAACCTGTTCGTGAAACCATCAAACGTACCATCAAGCTTTCCAGCCCGATTTATGCAAGTGCAATGGGTTTGATGGATTTGATTATTGATACCATAGAGTCGCGCAACGTGCCCTCAGGTGGAGTGGCTGGCGGACTCAAGGATTTCTTTAAAAGCTTGCTAGGCAGTTAGTCCGCGTCCGATATCCGGTGCGAATGAATGCTAACTTAGACTAGGGGGATGCACTGTGCTTGAATTTCAGATTGAAGACCAACAGAGCTTTGCAACCATCAAGGTGATTGGCTGCGGAGGCGCGGGAAATAATGCCGTCAATCGCATGGTGGACGCAGGTTTGAAGGGCGTCGAATTTATCGCCATCAATACGGATCGTCAGGCGCTTGCCATGAGCAAGGCTAGTTTGACGATCCAGATCGGCGAAAAACTGACCAAGGGGCTGGGCGCGGGTGCAGTACCCGACATTGGTCGTCGTGCCGCTGAGGAAAGCCGTGAAGAGATCGCACAGGCAATTAAAGGCGCTGATCTTGTTTTTGTGACGGCCGGCATGGGTGGCGGAACCGGTACCGGTGCAGCACCTATTGTTGCTGAAATTGCACGCGATCTTAACTGCTTGACCATCGCCGTGGTGACCAAGCCTTTTCAGTTTGAAGGCAAACAGCGCATGAAAAACGCTGAAATGGGCGTTATCGATTTAAAGCAACGTGTCGATACACTTGTGGTAATTCCCAATGACCGCCTTTTGCAGGTGGTTACGAAAGGGACAACCATGTTGGAGGCTTTCCGTATCGCGGACGATGTTCTCCGGCAAGGTATTCAAGGCATCAGCGATCTGATTGCTGTACCTGCACTGATCAACCTTGACTTCGCCGATGTGAAAACCGTTATGGAATCTGGTGGTTTGGCTCATATGGGCATCGGTATTGGCAAGGGTGAAAACCGCATGGTAGAAGCTGCTAAAAATGCGATTTCGAGCCCGCTGCTTGAAACGAACATTGATGGCGCGCGCGCGGTGCTCATCAACATCACTGGCGGTGAAGATATGAGCATTATCGACATCAATGAAGCAGCGAACCTCGTTATGCAGGCGGCCGATACGGAAGCCAATATCATTTTT
>Ga0302293_10001706_pt1 | contig 10708 bp, 6 predicted proteins | sample III_Fen_N2_2_FD_198758 | JGI IMG/M metagenome (GOLD analysis project Ga0302293, IMG submission 198758) | Peat permafrost microbial communities from Stordalen Mire near Abisko, Sweden - III_Fen_N2_2 | ecosystem: Environmental > Terrestrial > Soil > Wetlands > Permafrost | place: Sweden: Abisko... | reverse complement strand
ATCCGCAACGAACCGACGATAAAGCCAAACTGGCCGAACTCAATAAAAACCGCGACATGAATAAGTACCGCGAATACCTGCACAATCAGGTTCGCGAATTGCTGACCAACTATGGAAAAGTAGATATGCTTTGGCTCGATTTTTCGTATCCGGGCGAAAATGGCAAAGACCACAAAGACTGGGATTCTGAAAAGCTGATCAAAATGGTTCGGGAGTTACAACCCGGTATTTTGGTAAATGATCGCCTCGACCTGAAAGAATACGATGATGGCTGGGATTTCACCACTCCGGAACAGTACAAAGTATCGAAATGGCCTGAAGTGAATGGCAAAAGAGTGCCTTGGGAAACTTGCCAGACTTTTAGCGGATCGTGGGGTTATTATCGTGATGAAAATACCTGGAAGGACACCAAACAATTGTTGGTTTTGTTGATAGAATCGGTAAGCAAAGGCGGTAACCTTTTGTTGAACGTTGGGCCAACCGCCCGCGGAATGTTTGACGAACGTGCACAATCACGGTTGAAATCGATGGGCGAATGGATGAGCCTGAATAACCGGTCGATTTATGGCTGTACACAGGCACCTGATGAGTTTAAAGCTCCTGACAATACTCTTATGACATACAATCCGAAAACCAATCGGCTGTACATTCATTTGCTGGACTATCCATTGCAAAACCTCAATTTGCCTGGTTATGCCGGAAAAGTAAAATATGCCCAGTTCCTGCACGATGCTTCTGAAATTAAAATTACCGCAAGAACTGAATATGGAGCAAGGGAAGGTTCAACTCCAACTGATCTGAATTTGAGCTTGCCGGTCATCAAACCAAACGTTGAAATTCCGGTAATTGAGCTGATATTGAAATAAATAGAACATATTTAATCGACAGAAAGGCGGTTCCGACAAATTCGGAATCGCCTTTTCTTTGTCATGGATGTTTAGGGTGATTGTTGATGGAGATTTGCATAAAATGAATTGAGTAGTGTAACGTTCCTGAAAAAATGAAGTCTTTGCTTTATGAAAGCCCATAGAAAACAACCTTAAATAGTGCTTAATGAAACGTATCTTTCTAACTCAAACAGCCATAACGCTGTTAATGATTGCATTTTTCTTTGATAGCTATTCACAAACTATCGAAAAAAGAAATTACCAAACTTTTTTTACAAAAACGGCTCCTGAAATTGATGGAATGGAGAACGATTCCTGCTGGAGTAAAGTGGAATGGAGCGGCGATTTTATTCAAATTCAACCATCAGAGAACAAACCACCATCTCAGCAAACCAAATTTAAGATTTTGTACGACGATGATAACCTATATGTATTCATCCGTGCTTTGGACACCGAACCGAAAAAAATAAGTCGCCTGATTTCGCGCCGCGATAATTTTGATGGTGACATGGTGTCGTTCATTGTTGATAGCTACTTCGACCAGCAAACGGCTTTCTCTTTCACCGCAACGGCTGCCGGAGCAAAAGGTGACGAGGCAGTTACTGAGGATGGAAATAATTGGGACGACAGTTGGAACCCGGTGTGGTACCTGAAAACCTCCATTGACGACAAAGGTTGGAGCGCCGAAATGAAAATTCCACTGAGTCAGCTCAGGTTTGGCAAAAAGGAAGAACATGTTTGGGGAATCCAGCTCATGCGCCATATTTTTCGTTTGCAGGAGCGTTCAACCTGGCAGTATATTCCCAAAGGCTCTCCGGGTCAGGTTCATTTGTATGGCGAATTACATGGAATAAATAGTATCAAACCGAAAAGGAAGATCGAATTACTTCCATATTCGGTTGTCCGAACGGAGCGTTTCAAAAAAGAAGAAAATAATCCATTTCTCGACGGCAAGAAGAGCGCCATGTCTTATGGTCTTGATGGAAAAGCTGCGATCACCAACGACCTGACACTCGATTTTTCAATCAACCCGGATTTTGGACAGGTGGAGGCCGATCCCTCGGAAGTTAATCTTAGTGCCTTTGAATCCTATTTTTCGGAGCGCAGGCCGTTTTTCGTTGAAGGAAAGAATATTTATCAGTTCGAACCTTCCAATTCAATTGTAATTCACAACATGGGAGCCGACAACCTGTTCTACTCCCGTCGCATAGGACGATCTCCTCATAATTCTCCGGACCTTGCCGATAACGAATATGCTGATGTTCCGGAGTCGTCAACTATACTTGGTGCCATGAAACTTTCAGGCAAAACAAAAAAGGGTTTGTCGATAGGCATTCTGGAAAGTGTTACTGCCAACGAGAATGCGGTCATTGACAATGCCGGAGTTCGCCGGAAAGAATCGGTTGAGCCGCTTACCAATTATTTTGTCGGTCGGCTGCAAAAAGATTTCGATAAGGGAGAAACTGTTTTAGGTGGAATAGTCACGGCAGTGAACAGGGATATTACGAACCCTGCCCTCAATTATTTGCCAACTGCGGCGTATACCGGTGGAATCGATTTCAGTCATAAATGGAAAGAACGAACCTGGTATGTGACCGGAAATGCGGAGTTCAGTTATGTAAAGGGAAAGGAAGAAGCGATTCTGAATCTCCAGCAATCCTCGGCCAGGTATTTTCAGCGACCCGATGCCAATTATGTTTCTGTTGATTCTTCACGAACATCACTTTCGGGATTTGGGGGAACTTTTAAATTGGGCCGGAATAGTAAAAAGAGGCTGCAATTTGAAACTAGTTTTACGCTGCGTTCTCCTGGTCTGGAATTCAACGATATTGGATATATGCGTTATTCCGACGTTATTCACCATGGTTCGTGGGTTGCCTATTACATTCGTGATCCATTCTCGATTTTCAATAATTTTTACCTGAACACCAATTACTGGATGTACTGGAATTTCTCCGGAGAGCTGTTGTCAACCTTTGTTAATACCAACTTTAATTCACAGTTTAAGAACCGATGGCAAATCAATGGTAATTTTACTCGATCAGGTGAGAGTATTTCGACAAATCTGCTGCGTGGTGGTCCATCGTTCATTAAGCCTGGGGGCGAAGAAATGAGCTTAAATGTTTCGACCGACAAAACTAAAAAGGTTTCATTCAATATCGGGAATTATCACGGTTTGGGCGATGTGAAAAATTATCGTTATCACGAATATTGGATGGGTTTAAATATCAAACCGATGAATGCATTATCCATATCATTTTCTCCAAGCTATAGCATTCAGAACAACCAGTTACAATATGTTTCGACTTCAAAAATGATTAATGATCCAAGGTATATATTTGCCCGGTTAGATCAGAAAACAGCAAGTTTTACATTCAGGTTAAACTACACATTTACTCCTGAACTCTCGCTTGAATATTATGGCGAGCCGTTTATTTCGGCAGGTAAATATTCCGATTTTAAGCGGACAACCGATACAAAAGCAGATCGATTCAGAGACAGGTATCGCATCTTTTCAGGAAACGAAATCGGTTATCACTCAGTAAATAACGACTATGCAATTGATGAGGATCGCGACGGAAATACTGACTATTCCTTCGATAACCCTGATTTTAATTTCCGGCAATTTCGGTCGAATTTGGTTGTTCGGTGGGAATATTTGCCCGGATCGATACTGTTCCTGGTTTGGTCGCAAGGTCGCACAAGCTCTGCCGAAGACGGATCGTTTGTATACGGGAAGGATATGAAAGATTTGTTTGGGATACAACCGCACAATGTTTTCCTGATTAAGTTTTCCTACTGGTTCTCACTATAAAGGTATTTCACAGGTGGCAGAAATGTCACCTGTGACTTGGCTTTTTTGAGGTTAAGTATTTTTGTTTTCAGACATCAGCAGAAATTCTCTTGCTCAAAGAACATATTTTCTATCTTTAAACTTTATTCATTGTAATTATTACAATAAGAATTAAGGGTAGAATCTTGCTCAGTTGTTATAGATCTGAAACTTAAACCGAACCAATAATGAAGAACCAATTTCTATTGTGCGTTGCACTTATTTTATTCCTTTTTGCCAGTTCGAAACTGAGTGCACAACATTTGCAGATCAATGAAAATGAGTATTTCGAAAAGTCTGGACTGAATGTCATGGTCTTTTTCGATATTTATCCTGAAGGCCATCAGGGAGCAGTTGGCATCATTCAGAATGGTACACGTGTGGCTACCAATGGCGATTTGCGTTTGGAGCCGACCCCTGGACAATGGCAGCCCATTCCCAAAGTGGGGAAACGCTCTGTCGACCGAACAAAAAACGAAATCAGCGTTAAATGCACTTTCCCTGATTCAAGCATTAACCGCAAAGGTTTTAATCCGGTTGAATATCCTGATTTGTATTTCAATTACCACGTGCGGGTGGTTGGCGAAGGAAATAAATTCCGTATTCTGGTCGATCTGGATAAGCCACTTCCTGCAGGATGGGAAAAGAAAGTCGGGTTCAATTTTGAACTATTCCCGGCTATTTTATTTGGTAAAAGCTGGTACCTCGATGGCCAATCCGGAATTTTTCCAACGCAGGCCAACGGTCCGATGGAAAAGGACGCGGATGGCAACTGGCAGGCTTTTCCAATGGCAACTGGTCAAAAATTAACCATTGCTCCTGAAATTGCGGCTCAAACAATGGTGATTGAAAGTAAAGGTCAGCCACTTCAGCTCTTGGATGGACGTTTTTATCACAACAACGGATGGTTTGTAGTTCGTTCACTGGTCACTCCAGGGAAAACTGTTGGAGCAATCGAGTGGGTGGTGGATTGCAATGTGTTGCCGAATTTCCTGTCGAAACCCGTGGTGCACATCAGCCAGATTGGCTACGAGCCCAATCAGGAAAAAATTGCAGTTATCGAGGTGGATAAAAATGATCCAAAAGTAGAAAAGGCGAGTTTATTCCGTATTTCCGAAGATGGTGGTTTAAAAGAGATTCGAACCATCGAGCCAAAGAAGTGGGGCAAATTCCTCCGTTTTAATTATTGTCAGTTCGATTTTTCCGACATCAAAACACCCGGAATTTACCAGGTTAAATATGCCGAAAACACTTCAGAGCCTTTCCGGATAAGCAATTCAGTGTTTGATCGAAATGTGTGGCAGCCAGTTGTTGAATATTTCCTGCCGGTGCAGATGTGTCACATGCGCGTGAACGAAGGTTACCGTGTCTGGCATGGCCTCTGCCACATGGACGATGCGCTGACGGCTCCGGTTGATACCAACCATTTTGACGGTTATGCTCAGGGACACTCCACACTCACCAAATTCAAACCACTCGATCAGGTTCCGGGACTAAACCGTGGTGGCTGGCACGATGCAGGCGATTACGATTTGCGCGTTGAGTCACAGGCTGGCGAAGTCTGGATTTTATCTCAGGCTTACGAATTATTTAAACCTGAAATTGATCAAACTACGGTTGACCAGAAAAATCATTTGGTAGAAATCCACCGGCCTGATGGGAAAAACGATTTGCTTCAGCAGATAGAACATGGAACAATTACCATTTTAGCAGGATATCAAAGTCTGGGACGTTTGTACCGTGGAATCATCGAAAATAGTTTGCGTCAGTACGTTCATTTGGGCGATGCTTCTACAATAACCGACGGACGCAAATACAATCCGGCCTTGAAAAAAGATGAGGTCACTGCTCGTGAATCAGGAGTGTTGGACGACCGTTTGGTTTTTACTGAAGAAAATCCGTGGCGCGAACTAGACGTTGCAGAAGCTTTGGCAACCGGAGCCCGCGTTCTGAAAGGGTTTAATGATACATTGTCCGCACAATCAGTTATTGCCGCTGAAGCACTCTATGCCTCGGTGGATGCCGCTAAAAATCAGCGGATGGCTGGTCCAAAAGTAAAAGCAGCCGTTGAGTTGCTGATAACCACTGGAAACACAAAATATCAGTCAGACATTTTAACGTACACCAGTCCTGAAATCATGAAAAGGAATGAATTGATTGGCTATCTGGGTCGTGTTTTGAAACAGATCAACGATGCGAGACTGACGGCAATGGTGGTCGCGGCTGCCAAAAATTATAAAGTTGAAGTTGATAATCTGCAAAAGGAAAATCCGTTTGCAGTACCTTATCGTCCGCACATTTGGGGCGATGGCTGGAACATTCAGAGTTTTGGGGTAACGCAGTATTTCCTTCAAAAAGCGTTTCCTGAAATTTTTGATTCAAGGTACATGCTGAATGCCCTGAATTTTGTATTGGGAAATCATCCGGGCGAAAATACTTCATCTTTCGTTTCCGGAGTCGGTTCGCGATCAGTAACCCAGGCTTATGGAGCAAACAGGGCCGACCGCTCTTTTATTCCCGGAGGTTCGGTTTCAGGAACCGGGATTATTCGTCCCGATTTTCCGGAGTTGAAAGAATGGCCTTATTTCTGGCAGCAAACCGAATACGTTTTGGGCGGAGGCTCTACCAATTTTATGTTTTTGGTGCTGGCCGCGAAAGATGTACTGAAATAACAATTGATGCAAAAAGTAAAAGGGAAAAGAGTGGAATCTGATGGATTCTGCTCTTTTCCCTTTTTTAATCGAATCTGATTTTTAGGAAGGTTTTTTTCTTCCCCTGAATCGTTTTTCCTTGGCTTTATCTTTGGGTAAGTTCCTTTTTTCTTTTTTTGCATCCCGCCCATAAACAAATTTCTTTTCGTGGAAAGCTCCTTTAAACGTTGGATCGGCAATTCTTTTCTGACGATCGATCTCACGCAACTGGATTTGACTTTCTTCACTTTTGGTAGCAACCAGATCCAGGTCTGCCGGAAGTTCAATTTGCGAAATCTGCATTCGTATTAGTTCTTCAATTTTCCGGAGATTGAGCTCTTCTGCCGGATTAACAAGCGAAATAGCAGTTCCGGTATTGTTGGCGCGGGCTGTGCGACCAATTCGATGCACGTAATCTTCGTGATTCGATGGCAAATCAAAATTAATGACGTGACTGATCATATCGACATCAATTCCACGCGACGAAATATCAGTAGTAATCAGAATGCGGACGACCCCGCTTTTAAATGCATTGATGGCATTTAGGCGCGTGCTTTGTCCTTTGTTCGAATGCAAAATACGTTTTTCGCCTTCCGATCTGCGCTTGATGATTTTGAAAACCTGTTCGGCATTTTCTTTGGTCCCGACGAAAATAATTACCCGTGAGAACGTTTCTTCGTCGCGAAGTAGATAGTTAATCAGGTTCAGTTTGGTCTGAAAATTAGGCACTTTGTAATAAACCTGATCAATCAGTTCGGCTGGTGTTGCCGAAGGTGCAACTTCAACGCGTTCGGGGAAATCGAGAAACTCGTGGCTCATTTCTTCTACCTTTTCGTTGAAAGTAGCCGAGAACAACAGGTTTTGCCTTTTCAGCGGAAGGATTTCCAGAAAATTGCGGATTTGCGGCATAAAACCCATATCCAGCATTCGGTCGGCCTCATCAATGACTAAAGTTTTTATTTTTTTGAACGAAACTGCTTCAGCGCGGTACAAATCCCACAAACGGCCAGGCGTTGCAACCAGGATATCAACTCCGGGCTTAATCAGCTCGGCATGTTTGGTCCAGCCAACACCACCATAAACGGTAGCACGGCGCAGATTGGTGAATTTGGTCAGGTCTTCAAGGTCTTCACCCACCTGAATAGCCAGTTCACGCGTCGGAACCAGTACAATGGCCCGCGGATCGTTACCCTCGGCTTTCACCAGTTTCATGATCAATGGAATGAAGTAGGCGGCAGTCTTGCCGGTTCCGGTTTGTGCAATTCCCAAAACGTCTACTCCCGAGCGTATCATCGGAATCGCCTTCTCCTGAATGGGTGTTGGTTCGGTAAACCCCAGCTCTTCAATAGCTTTTAAAACCGACTTGCTAATTTTTAAATCTTCGAATGTTGCCATGCCGCAAAGATAGTGGCTTATTTCCGATTTCCTAAAGTGGAGAAATCTGAAACCTGCGGAATAGGAGTATGCAGATTTGCGCAAATTAACCCTTCAAACTTTCAAACAATAGAAACAATTTAAACCCTTTTTACTTCAACCGGTACATCTTACCGGGCAGACTAACAACTATCCCTTTAAATTCAAGCCCGAGCAGCAAGGCTGAAACTTTACTCATCGACATTTGGGTTTCAATGGTAATCTCATCAACAAAGCGTTCGCCCGCTTTTAAAAGATCAACCAGTTTTTGTTCTTCAGGAGTTAATTCCACGAAAAGTGAAGTCTGGTAAGCCCGGTTGTTTGAAACTTTGATGTCCCAATTCATGGCTTTTTCAATGTCTGCTTGGGTTTCAACTAAAACAGCTTCGTTTAGCTTGATAATTTTGTTACAACCGCGCGAATAGATGTCGGTGCTTCGCCCCGGAAAGGCAAATACATCGCGGTTATACGAATTGGCAATGTCGGCAGTCACTAAAGCGCCACCTTTTTCAGCCGATTCAACAATGATTGTCGCATCTGCAAGTCCGGCGATGATGCGGTTTCGGCGTAGAAAATTTTGCCGGTCTATTTTAGTTTCGCTTGTGAAATCAGAAATTAACCCACCATTTTCGAGCATTTTGGATGCAATCGGGGCATGCAACGACGGATAAACGGCATCTAATCCATGGGCAAAAACTCCAACTGTGGGAATGTTGTATTTCAGGCAGGCCTTGTGTGCGTGAACATCAATTCCGTAAGCAAGGCCGGAAACAACCAGTATAGGGTAGCTTCTTTCAGAAAAATTCCGGATCAGTTCTTCACAGATTTCTTTGCCATAATTGGTTGCATTTCGGGTTCCAACCACCGAAATAATGCGCCGTTCGTTCAAATTGGCATTTCCTTTATAATAGAGAATAATTGGAGCATCGCTGCACCCTTTTAATCGGGTAGGATAGTTGTCGTCGAGGTAAAAGAAAGTTTGTATTCGGTTTTTCAGGATAAATTCCACTTCGCGTTTGGCCCGTTCCAGCACATTTTGCCGTACAACCCGCTTGGCATTCACCTCACCGATACCCGGTATTTTCAACAGGTTTTTTTCTTTCTCCTGAAAAACACCTTCAACACTACCCACATAAGCAATGAGGTTGCGGGCAGTTACCGAACCAATTCCGGGGATTAGCGAAATGGCTATTTTATATGCAAGGGTTTCAGCCGTATCCATTTTGAAAGTTTACCATAAAAATAAACAATCCGGAACTGAAAGTAAATACCCAAGCTACTTATTTCTCATAATTTCGGATAAAGCCAGGCTTATTTGCTCAATTTCGGCTTTGCTTAGGGCTGCCAGACTAATCGACGGATACTCAGCAATTCCGCGTTTGGTCCTGATGGCAATGGTGAGATCGACGAATCCCATCGCTTTTTCAATCTGAAAATTTACCAGAGCCGAATGAATAAATTCAATCGATTCGTATTCTTTTTTCAGGATGGGGATAACAGGGTAATATTGAATTAAAACCTTTCCGTTTTCGGTGCTGAAATACACATAGCACAGATTGGCGAATTGAGCAATTCCGACATAAACAGCAAAAACACCAGCTGAAATTAAAACGGCGGTGTCGTTTTTCAACCAGAGAAAAATCAAACCCACTACTACAATTAGGATTCCTGTTAGGTTAAACGTTCGTTTGATTTGCTTGCTTCTTTTTTGATTCGAAATTTCCATGGTTCCTGATAAAATTGTAAATAATTCCGGCTTTTTGCTGCCAAATTCCAAGCTTTGGCAAAATAACTTAACTTTGCCGGAGCATAATTCAGAACGTGTATGACTGATTCAAAAGTACATTCAAATATTATCTTCTCACAGCAGATCGATGCCGAACTTCGGAAAATAGTTCAAAAGTATCCCGCTGGAAAAGTGTTTCTGTTGACTGATCAAACCGCTGCGGGTTTTTGTCTTCCGTTGATTCAATCGGTTATCGATGAGTTTTCGATCCGTTTGGTGGCGATTCCTTCGGGCGAAGAAAACAAAAACATTCAATCGGTCGGGTTAGTTTGGGACTTCCTGAGCAACAACGGAGCCGATCGCAAATCGCTGCTGATCAATATTGGTGGCGGAATGCTCACCGATTTGGGTGGTTTCGCCGCTTCAACATTCAAGCGCGGATTGGATTTTGTGAATATTCCGACTACGCTTTTGGCGCAGGTTGATGCTTCGCTCGGCGGTAAAACTGGCTTTAATTTCAACGGATTGAAGAATGAAATCGGTGTATTCATGGAGCCGAATTCAGTCATCATTAACGTCAATTTCCTGAAAACCATTGATCTTGAAAACTTTCTTTCGGGTTATGCCGAAATGCTGAAACATAGCCTGATCAAAAGCCGTGAACATTGGGATGAACTGCTGGCTTTCGATATGGAAAACATCGATTACGATGCACTTCAGGAGATAATTTCGCATTCGGTGGCGATAAAAAAATGGCACGTGCTGAACGATTTGACCGAGCAAAACATCCGGAAAGCATTGAACTTCGGGCATACTGTTGGACACGCTTTCGAGAGTTATGCCATGAAAACCGGTCGTCCGATTTTGCACGGACATGCGGTGGTTTACGGAATGATTGCCGAGCTTTATTTGTCGGCGAAACAATGCGGACTTGGAATCGACGAACTGAACAGTATTTCTTCCTGGATGATTGCCAAATACGGCAAGTTTGAAATTCAGGAAAGCGATTTTGAAGCACTTTATCAACTGATGAATCACGATAAAAAGAACGAAGGCAAGCGCATCAATTTTACACTTATTCCTGAAATCGAGAAGGTTGAAATCAATGTCGATTGTTCAAAAGAGCTGATCGTTGAAGCGCTTAATTATTATAAAAGTT
>Ga0302293_10001703_pt1 | contig 10716 bp, 7 predicted proteins | sample III_Fen_N2_2_FD_198758 | JGI IMG/M metagenome (GOLD analysis project Ga0302293, IMG submission 198758) | Peat permafrost microbial communities from Stordalen Mire near Abisko, Sweden - III_Fen_N2_2 | ecosystem: Environmental > Terrestrial > Soil > Wetlands > Permafrost | place: Sweden: Abisko... | reverse complement strand
CCAAGGATGTTCTGCCAGAGATGCGTTAATATCGCTATTCAATGTCAGTAATTGCGCAACAGAGTAGCGCGGCTTTTTATTGCGCAAGGGATTATGCCAAATCACCTCTTTAGATATCCCAGAATCTTTACTCAGGAGCTTTAAATACAATTCCCGGTCTGATAGATCGCGCCAACCAGTCCCTAAATAGGTGATGCGGAATTTTGATTCTGTTTATTGATGAACTTTGACTTGTGCGTATAATTTCATTCCCTCCAGGGAATCTATATGTAGTTGAAGTGGCCAGTTAAAAGCGTCGTAATAATTCCCAGACCCTTTATGCGATCACTACAAAGAACAGTATTCGGCTCATAGACGGAATCTACCAAAGAGGGTGCAGCATGAAATTAATGTTAGTTTCTTCGAGAAATGAGTGGATACATCAAGGGCTATTTGATGGCCTCCGGTGATACCCACTCAACCAGAGCTCCGTTCGGGCTGCGTCCCGTTATATCCCCGTTAGGCTTTAGCCATTACGGGGATATATACACAGTAGCGGCCATGTAATTGGGAACAACGTGACCACGGGGTACAGCCGCGTGCCGTGTAAAACCATCTCAGACTCGACAATTGCTGCGCCTCGTTGGAACACCGAGCAGAGTGCTCGGACGAGGCTTGCAGAGTCTCGTCCCACTTCGTGATAGACCTCGCTAGGACTTGGCTTCCGGCTTTCCCTCACTCCGCGACTGGTTTCGGTGTGTATCCCCCTCACCCACCAAAGCCATTTCTCTCAATATTTCTCGAAGGAACATGGCGCGTAAAGCATCGGCCTGTAACTGCTAAAGCATAACAGGCCGGGCTCCTTCGAATTCATATGTTCACAATGGAACCCACTCAATTGTCGAAGGATCCTTTATGTTAGATCCCCGCTTGCGCGAGGATGACGTGGAAAGCGCGAGGATGACGTGGAATGCTGGGCAAAAAAAATAACCGAACCCATAAGGCTCGGTTATGCATTAAAACAAATCCAAACTAGCGATCGCGCGGCCGCTAGTTACCGGCCGCCCTTCATTAATGAAGCCAAGCTCACACTCAACTTCACGGGCTGATTCTTCTTCTCATCCTTTTTGCCACCGGGATTTTTTCCGGCGAGCATGGCCTTGAGATCGGCAATGGTGGCATGGCCCTGAATGGGTGGCTTGCCGTGATGTTGGTCGCGTCCGCCTTGATGACCCTGATGACCACCTTGACCGCCGCGTTGATCACGACCGCCGGGTCCGCGCTGATCGCGTCCGCCGCCCTGTTGACCGCGTTGGTTCTGGCCGCGTTGACCACCGCCAGAGGTGCCTTCTGCCACTTCGGGACGCGCGGAGAGGCTGATGCGCTTCTGTTGCACATCGACCGCGAGCACGCGCACTTTGATCACGTCGCCCACGGTGAGAACCGTCTTGGCGTCTTTCACAAATTGCTGACTCATTTCAGAGATATGAACCAGGCCGTCTTGATGCACACCGATGTCCACAAAGGCGCCGAAGTTCGTCACGTTGGTGACCACACCCTCGAGCCAGGAACCGGTGATCAAATCCTGGATGGATTGGATCTTGTCGCTGAAGCTAGCGTACTTGAATTCCTTACGAGGATCGCGGTTGGGCTTTTCCAATTCCGCCAAGATATCCGCCAAAGTATGTTTACCAACTTTCTCGCTGATAAATTCTTCGGTGTTGACGGCCTTGAGAGCGCCCGCATTGCCTACAATGCTCGTGATGGAAGCGCCCGCCTTGGCAGCGATGGCTTCGACGAGAGCATAATTTTCAGGATGCACAGCGGAGCAATCCAAGGGATTTTCAGAATCTGGAATGCGCAAGAAGCCTGCAGCCTGTTCAAATGCCTTGGGACCAAAGCCCTTGACCTTCAACACATCTTGGCGAGTGCTGAATGCGCCCTTGTCATTGCGATGTTCCACAATGTTATGGGCCAAGGTTTTGTTGATGCCTGACACGTAACCAAGCAAGGATTCGGAGGCGCTATTGAGATCCACGCCCACCATGTTCACGCAGCTTTCCACCACTTCGTCGAGGCGCTTCTGCAATTCTTTTTGGTTCACATCATGCTGGTACTGACCCACGCCGATGGCCTTGGCATCGACCTTCACCAATTCGGCGAGAGGATCTTGCAAACGACGTCCGATGGAGATGGCACCACGGGTGGTCACATCTTCCTTAGGGAATTCTTCGATGGCGATCATGGAGGCGGAATACACGGAAGCGCCGGACTCGTTCACGATCACCTTGACGGGGCGTGGCTTTAAGTCGGGGAGCATTTCGGCGATGAAGGCGTCGGTCTCGCGACCAGCGGTGCCGTTGCCAATGGCGATCAGCTCGATGCCGTATTTGGCGACCAGCTCTTTCACCTTCTTTTTGGCACCGATGATGTCACGCTGGGGTTCGTGCGGGAAGATCACATCATGGTCGAGGAACTTGCCATTCTTGTCCATCACGGCAACCTTGACGCCAGAACGGAAGCCGGGATCCAGCGCCAACACGGGCTTGTGACCAGCGGGAGGAGCAAGGAGCATATCGCCCAAATTCTTTGAGAACACCGTGAAGGCTTCCACTTCCGCAAATTCCTTCATGGACAGACGAACTTCAGTTTCGAGGGAGGGCTTGAGCAAACGTTCCCAAGCATCCTTGCACATGTTTTCGAGGAAAGGGGCCCAGATGGTTTTAGCGGTGACCACCAAATGCTGCAAATAGCTTACATAGAGGTCGTCGGGCATTTCCATGGAAATGCGCAGGACCTTCTCTTTTTCGCCACGGCGAATGGCGAGAATGCGGTGCGAGGGCATTTTGGCAATGCTCTCGGAGAAATCATAGTAGTTCTTGAATTTGGTTTCTTGGTTCTCAAAATCCTTGCGAACTTTGGAAACCATCTTGCCTTCTTTTTCAATCTTGGAACGCAGATACTGACGGCACTCGGTGCGATCAGCGAGCTCTTCCGCCAAGATATCGCAAGCCATGTTGATGGCGGCGATGGGATCGGCGAGGCCTTTTTCTTCGGAAAGATAGATGCGGCCAATGTCTTCGGCGGTATTGGAAGTAGGCTCTTGGGCTTCAATAATACGAGCCAAAGGTTCGAGTCCGCATTCTTTGGCGATGGTGGCGCGGGTGCGCTTTTTGGGCTTGTAAGGAGCGTAAATATCCTCAAGCAAGGTCTTATCAAGGCACACGTCGATCTGCTTTTTGAGATCAGCGCTGAGCTTGCCTTGCTCTTCGATGCTCTTCAGAACGGTGGTTTTGCGTTCGTCGAGTTCGCGGAAATATTCCAGCTTGTGCTGGATATCGCGGAGCTGAATTTCATCGAGGGTACCAGTCTGGTCCTTACGATAGCGGGCGATGAAGGGCACGGTTCCGCCCTCATCCATGAGTTCGATGGCTTTGGCGGTGCGCCATTCTTCGACATTCAACTGTTGCGAGATAATCGCGGCAAAATTCATAGGTCCTACCGATTTAAAGAAGCGGTTTGCGTGGTCTGCAAGAACAGAAATTTAACCTAAATCCCCCTTTGATCCAAGCCGAATCGGCCAATGTGCAGAAAAGGCCTCTGGCATCAGAGGACGTGGCCTTGTTTTGTCGGGGTTGCGATGAGTTGTAACGCTTAGTGCCCAGTCCAACCAAACAGGGTTTGCAGAAGTACCAAGAGCACAGTTTTCGACTCAAGGAAATACCCGAACGTGAGATCGGAGACCACATAGAGGAATGCCAAGGCAAGGGCAATTCGAATAGGATAAATCGAGTTCATGAGGGCATCCTCGCCTGTTGACGTTTGGCTATGAGATCATTCATGTAAGAGACAATGCCGGAGCGATGGGCTTCCACGGCCCAGAAGCTTGGCTCCCAGCGCAAATAGATAACAGTCCCTTCGGCACGAATTGTGGCCATGCGCGGATGTTGCGTCCAATTAGCCATCTCCCCGAAGACCGCCCCAGATTTGAGATGGGCGACGAGCCTTGCGTTTCGTTCTACTACGGCAACGCCTCCTTGGATTACTAATCCCATCCATTGATCAGAGCTACCCTCTACAATCAGGGTATCCCCATCTTGGGCGGTTTGAAAGCTTGCCTGGCGTAACCACGTTTCCTTATCTTGGCTAGGAATGCTATGAAATATGGGGCTTGCTTCCATCGCCTCGGACGCTTTTGTCAAGAGCTCCAGCTTGTGCATAATTTCTGGAGTGGTCTGATGAAGCGCCAAATTGTCTAAGGATGCGATGATGGATGAGCGTACTAGATGAATTTGAACCTGTGTATCTAAACCACAAGGTGCATGCAATACGGACGAAGGATGCTTGCTTTCGCTAATTTCTGCATAGAGTAGTTGCGCTTGTCCGGATGCTAGCCAGCGGTAATTGCGAAGATCAGGGGTGGTCGGTAAAATTTGAGAGCCTGCGGGGTGCCAAGTCCAGCGCCAAGGGTAGTCTTTAAGCTCTGGGTTGTGATGAAGGAGCGCACTTTGCTCTCGCCAAGCCTGCATTTCTAAGCCGCTGGGTTCTATGGATTTTTCCATCGTGCCTCCATGCAACAAGGAGTGCTCCACGACGTAGTAAAGGAAACTCAAAATAATCCAGATGCCAAAGGCTAAGCCGCAGATATTGCACAACAATTGGATGACTAACATTTGAGCTTGCGGAAAACGTTCGGTTTGCTCGGCAACAAAGCCAAAACTAAAAGCGGTCAAGAGGATCCAAGTGATGAGAGAACACGTGCTTGCCACGATTTGCCAAGAGGGCGTGGGCTTGCCAGGGCGACGATTCCATGCCCCAAACAAAAACTGCTCCTGCACCTGCAGCCTTGCTTCCACACCAATCAATGAATTATACAGTTGCGTGGAGGGGCCTGATCCGAAAGGAGAGGAGGCGATCACTAAATAAGCCCAGCAACCAAGGAATACACCAATTCCATAACCATTAAAGTACCATGTTGCCGCTGCTGCTACAAAACAAAGTGCGACCAGCGAAGCAAGCCAAATTAAAGCCCTGAGGGGAAATGTTCCTAAATCCCACGCCACTCGATTTACGGTCCAGAGTCCGTATTTAACTTCCAACAATCTTGAGTCCGGTGGTAGTGTGCCTCGCAAAATTTGTGCTTCAATCCAAGGCAATACCTGCAGTGTAATTAATAAGGAAATTGGGATTAAGAATAAGTGGCGGGCTGCACTGATAATATTCTGGGAACCCACGGGATGCTGAGAGACTAAGAAAAGGACCGCACATAGCAATAGGAACGCGATGCTCATCATCAGAAATATGCCTGGGCGTACCCCGCTTTGACCGCGCCGACTTTGTTGTTTGAGGTGCTTCAGTTGCAGGATGATTCCCAAATGCACGGATTGCTTTCTGGAACGAGGATCGTTGGGGTGCGATTCATGATGTGGAATGTCAGCTTTAGCTAGCACCATCCAAGGGCCTTTACCCTCAATACGAACCGCGCTGGCATCCGTGCCGTGTAACCATTGCAGCATAAAAACCTCTAATAGAGACGTAACCAAATGCGATTACTCCTATATCGCATGATACACCTTGGATTGAAAGAAATCAACATTTAATAGAAATATGGGTTTCTTGATTCAAATCAAATTGTAACAAGGCTCACAATGCCTTGTAGAATCTTCAACAGTGGTCGATAAAAAGGATATCCTAAGGAAAGATACGGAGGTCCCATATGAATCGCATGGCTCAAAACAGAACAAGTCGCAGTGGTTTCACTTTAGTGGAACTCGTGATTGCCATTCTGATTATCAGTGTGCTCGCGAACATTGCGATTTCACGCATACAAGATTATACAGCGAAAGCCAAGTGCACGGAAGCTGTGGTGGGTCTTGGAAGTTATGAACGCTTTCAATCCACATTCTATGATATGAATGATCGGGTGGGGACTCTGCCAGAGATTGGCTTAGAAGTACCAGATGGTGGATGGTTTACGTTTTCACAACAAATGAATAGCAGCGTTGCTTGGAGTTACGGTGGCAATGGTGCGATCCAGACCGCGGCAAGCTCTAAGAGCAATGGGAACGGAAACGGCAATGGGAATAGCGGCTCCACAGATACGACCGGAAGTTCTTCCAAGGTCACGGTTTGCCATACTCCTCCAGGAAATCCAGCCAATGCACATTCCATTACGGTTGGCAATCCTGCGTGGGCGGCGCATGTGGCGCACGGGGATCCTGCGGGAGCTTGTGAGAGTGGCGATACCACGGAGACCGCAACTTTGGTGGCTACTTCGCGCACGCAAATCATCTGGGACTGCAAATCGGGCAATGCGGTTTTCACAGAATGGTCTGCTGGGGAAGCCACCCGCGGCAATTTGAACGGCGGCAACTGTGGAAAATACATGGGTTCGTGGTTTAAGAGATAGGGATGCAAGGTGTGGCGTTTTGTAAAACCTAGTTTGGATAGATTCCCGCCTCTTTACAAGTGCGGGAATGACTCGAACGTTGGCGCATCCTTTTGCATCTTGATGTTCCTCATACTCCTTACTGCATGCTCTTCTCAAACGCCTATTCCAGATCCTAGCAAGCCACAGCGCGTGGCGTTTCATTTGCAATACCACTTTCATGGCAAGCATATCAAGCAATTGCAGGTCTTTGCCATTTTGCCACCAAGCATAGTTAGGCAACAGCAAATTCTCAGTCGCGAGTACAGCTTGTACCCGAACACCACGGCGTTGCAAAATGGCGATTCCATCGGTGTCTTCTTTTTCCTGGAACCTCTAGGCGATAGTGTATTGCTGGATATTTCAGGGACAGCCCTTTTGACGCCTCCTGCAGATCATGGGACCACAGCCGAGCGCTTGCAGTTGGAAAAAATCCAAGGCGAAGTTTCAGAGCATTTGCGTTATAGCGAACAGACTCGCGACATTTCGTTAGATTCAGCGCTTAAGAATGGTACAGGGGATTGTACGGAATTTGCTGCCTTGGGGGTGCGTCTTTGCCAGCAACATGGCTTTGCTTCCCATGCGGTTTCGGGTATGCATTGGAGACAAAATATGTCACCTTTTCATAGCTGGACTGCTTGCACGGTAAAAGATGGCGCTGAAGTATTGCTAGATCCTACCTGGGTCGCAGACCCGTTACCAAATGGCAAAAGTCTAGAGGATTCCTTGACAACGATGGGGCTGCAAAGGTTGCGCACCCTGCAAGGAACATCCTGGCACTTTGTGGTGTCCACTCATGACGATGCCATGGGGGCAAGTCGCTGGGTGAGCTATCGCTATGCAGCAGACGCCATGCGCATGGAAGTCACCGGAAGTTTAGAACTATTAGGGGAATAGCATTTTCTATTCCGCGTCGCGAACGCAACGAACAGAATAGCCGTTGAACTTGCTGCTAAAAGCAGTATCCAAATCGGTGAAGAAATAGAACAGGTAGCGGTTGTACGCAAAAGCAGAACCGTAACCAGAAGATGACCAGAATCCAGCAAAGAAACCCTTGTAAAAATACGAGCCGCCAGTAAAACGGCAACCGCCCGGCAACAAGGAAAAGCCATAGTCATCGGTGCCAGTATTTTCGTGTTCCCAGCCGATGCGGGCTTTGAGTTTGGTGCCTGCATGGCCCACACCACCAATCGTAGCTACCAAAATATCCCAGTCCTCTTTGGATGGCAAACGCCAACCTGCGGGGACTGCTAATTGAGCGCTTTGGAAAGAGTATAGACGACCAAGACTATGGGAGTTGCTATGATCATCATCGTAACACCATGAATCTGGACAGGCGTAGTTCAGATTGGACGCCATCCAAATTTGATTTCCAATACGCACAGTCCTATATTCCTGGTCATCACGTTGATCAAGGAATGAGTCTCTAGCAATATCTGTGCGCAAATCCATACTTTTTGACCTTTTTTCGAAGATATTCTTCGACCACACACAAATTACAAAGTGCAGTGTGATGGTAAACACAATATAGAAAAACGCGCTCTCAAATTGATAGAGAAGTGATTAATGGTTTGTAGTTGCATAAGTCTGACCAGAATTTGCCGACCAATCAAGCCTGATCAGTACTGGAATGGGGTTGCTACCTTTGCCAAATGGAAACAATACCTGAGCTTCTCGCGCCAGTATCCACCATGGATACATGCTTAGCCGCCGTTCACAATGGTGCGGATGCCATTTATGTGGGCGTGCCCCATTGGAATGCCCGTGGTCGCACACCTGATTTGAGCTTAACGGAACTGCAAGAAATGATCCGATTCTGCCGAATTCGTGGGGTTCGGGTCTTTTTTGCCATGAATGTTTTGGTTTTTGAGTCTGAGTTGCAGGATCTGGCGCCTTATTTGGTCGAGTTGATCCGCTTGGAACCTGATGCCTTCATTATCCAAGATCTTGGCTTGGCGCGTTTGATCGCCTCCCTATGCCCAGCACAGGAGCTACATGCTTCTACGCAGATGACCTTGGCTTCTTCGGAAGCGGTGGACTGTGTGCGACCGCTGGGATTTCGCCGCGTGGTGTTGGCACGGGAATTGTCCTTAGCGGAGATTCAGCAATTACGGGCCTCCACGCATACAGAGCTCGAAGTATTTGTACACGGTGCCTTGTGTGTTTCCTATTCTGGACAATGCCTGACCTCGGAAAGTTTTGGCGGTCGTTCGGCCAATCGTGGTCAATGCGCACAAAGTTGCCGTCTGCCCTATCAGATGCTGGTGGATGGTAAACCTCTTGACCAAAAGGGGCGCAACTATCTTTTTTCGCCACAGGATTTGTGTGCGATAGAACTGGTGGGTGATCTCGCAGCTGCAGGGGTGAATTCATTTAAGATTGAAGGTCGCCTGAAATCTCCGGAATACGTGGCGGCTGTGACAGCTGCCTATCGCACGTTGTTAGATACCGGACGCTGGGAATCTCGACAGTTGGAAACGTTGGAAGCCCTTTTTAGCCGAGGACTTTTTACGGGATGGTTAAAAGGAACTGACCATCAGAAACTGGTGGGAGGTTTTTACTCCAGCCACCAGGGTGTACAAATTGGCACAGTGCTCGAAAATGTTGCACGCGATGGTGTGACCGTGGCGCGCTTGGAGCACGTCCCCCTCTGCGTCCCAGGGGATGGGCTGGTGTTCGTAGATCCCATCCAGCAGAAAGAAGTGGGGGGGCGCTTGTATGGAATTCAGGAAATCGATGCACAGCGGGTGCGTCTGGAATTCAGTCGAGATTTGGATTTGCGCAGCGTTCAGAAAGGCTGGCAGATTTGGCGCAATGACTCGCCTTCCTTGGAAGCCTTGGTGCGGAAAAGTTTCACTGATCGAGAGCATTTCCGACGCGTGCCTGTGCAAGCGGTTTTGTCTGGCAATGTGGGAGAACCCTTGCAACTGCGATTGGAGGATGCCCAAGGTCATCGCATCCAAATTGCAGGGACTTCTCCCTTGGAACCATCTCGCAGTGGTGCGAGCGCAGATATAACGGTGCTCGAAGAGGAGTTGGGAGCCTTGGGCGGAAGCGCTTATCGCCTTGCCCAATGTGGGATCACTGTAGATAGCAAGGCGTTTGTACCGCGCAAATTGGTGCGTGAGTTACGTCAACAAGCCGTGGTGGCATTGGATTCGGCGCGTTTGCAATGGAAACATCTGGCAATCAAGGATCCTGCCCGTGTGAAATTTCCGCGTGGCTACGTTCCTCAAAGCGACACCATTTTGCTCAATCTGGTGGTGCGCAAAGAAAGCCAGTTGGAGGCGCTCAAGCCAGGCCTTGCCATCGATACGATCTACTTGGATTTCGACTATGGTCGCCGGCACGAGAAAGCTTTGGAGCGCATTGCTCAATTGGGGTATCGCACCGGAATAACGACATTGCGTATCCATAAATCATTGGAAAATCGCTATCTGGAAAAAATTCAGCAATTGGATCCACAGCGGGTTTTGGTGCGTAGTCTGGGCGCCTTGCATTGGTTGCGCAGCCATGGATTTCCCCCGGAGTCGCTCTATGGGGATCATTCCCTGAATGTGTGTAATTCGATGACTTCCGAGTGGTTGTTGGCACAAGGGTTGCAAGGCCTTCATCCCAGCTGGGACTTGAATCGACAGCAACTGGGAGATTTGGTGCGGCAATTTGGTGGTGCCAGTTTTGAAGTGGGTCTGCATTTCTATGTGCCCACCTACCACATGGAGCACTGCGTCTTTGCCGCCTACCTTTCCAAAGGTTCTTCTTACCCAGATTGCAAGGTGCCTTGCATGACGCACGAAGTGGAAGTGCAAGATCACAAAGGGGAAAAACACTTTTTGCAATCGGATGCCGAGTGTCGCAACACCTTGTATTTAGGCCGTCCCCAGTCCATGGTGCGTTTGGTCCCTGAATTGCGCGCTCAGGGTGTGCGCCGCTTCCGCTTGGAAATGTTGCAGGAATCCCCTGCCAAGGTTCTCTCCAAAGTCGATACCTTCAGCGCCTTTTTACGCGGTGAACGCACTGCGGATCAAGTCATTCTGGCGGTAGATGCGCTTGAGAAATACGGCATCACCGAAGGGCAGCTCTTTAATGAGACCAAGTGGGTGGATAGGAAGAAGAGTTGAATCTAGTGGAGAATTGCAAGTTGAAAGTGGAACCTGATCATCTCGCCCTGTAGTCCGTCGCGAATGCCAGTGGAAAGTGGAAAGTTGATTCATGTCATGCCCTTAGGCATCTCAATACAAGTGGAAAGTTGAGTCTGATCATCTTGCCGTGTAGTCCATCACGAATGCTAGCGGAAAGTGGAAAGTTTT